>SXGT01296434.1_pt1 | contig 15326 bp, 12 predicted proteins | sample 3176221 | NCBI WGS metagenome assembly SXGT01 (sample SAMN11356862, study PRJNA531348) | freshwater metagenome | isolation source: freshwater sample F1-120 | place: China: Fuxian Lake, Yuxi | collected 2017-12-25
AACCGAGTCGTCATGTGGATTGAGCGTCCCGGCCGCGACCCGCGTTCCTCGACGGCCTGTGTCGCCGAGCTGGTCGAACCCGGGCGAGGTCCGAAGCGGCGTCGACCGCATCCGCTTGAATCCGCTCTTTGCAAACCAGAGCAGCTGCGCGTCCGCACTCTGATGCCCCACGACGACGTGGCCGCTCGGCATCGCGACGAGCGCCATCGGTCGCGCGTCGACGGTCGCGGTCCCAACGACCGTGTGCGTCTCGGTCGATATCGCGAATATCTCGTTCCGGCCAGCTGTCGCGACGTAGAGTAGCTTTCGGTCGGCGTCCAAGGCGACCGCCGTGGGCTCGACCCCGACCGGGATGACCTCGAGCACCGTGGTCCCGTTCGGGTCGACGCGAGCGATCCCGGCGCCCTGCCGCAGCGTGACGTAGAGCACGCCGTTCGGGGCCGCGATCATGCGCTCAGGTCTCCCCTTCAGCGGGACGACGGCAGTCTGTGTGAGCGTCGCGGAGTCCAGCGTGACCAGCACCTCGTTGGCGCGGTCGACGACATGGAGCCGCTCACCGGCGACGACCAACGAATGGCTGCTCGTCCACGTCGCCTTGAACGGTTTGGCTAGCCAATGCGGTCGACTCGCGTCTTCGGTTGGGACGGTGTCCAGGAGCTTGTCCTCGGCCAACGCCTCCTTCGCAGGCGTTTGCCCTGGCGAGTCACCACACAGTGCCGCGGCAACGGCCTCCGTGGGCATCGGCGTGCTCTCGACGCCCGTGCGCCAGAAGTGCGGGTCGCACGCGGACAGCCCGAGCCCGCCCAAAACGGTCAGCGTCGCGCGTGTCATTCCGATACGCGAATCAAGTCGGTTGTTGCTCATGTCACCCCCGTCTCTTCGAGTTACAGGCATCCGAACCCTCGGCCCGCCATGCTCAGGCTCCGCTGCAAGCCTGAGACCACCTCTCAGTGCGCTGTTCTTGGAGCACGGCTGCTCCAATTGGCATGCGCTTCTGTCGTGGCCTCGTGCCAATTGATGCACGGGCACTCCGATGTGCTCTGGATTCGCCGGCTCCGCCGTGGCAGGTGTCGCTTGGAGAGGCCAAGCGACATGAGCGACCTGCGACAAATTCACCTCGGCGATTGCCTCGACGTCCTGCGCCCGCTGCCGGACGCAACGGCGCAGCTCGTCTACATCGATCCGCCGTTCAACACCGGCGTCGCGCAGTCGCATACCCCGCTGCGCACCACCGGTGACACCGACGGCGACCGCACGGGCTTCGGCGGCCGCCGCTACCGCACCGAGCGCGGCGACACGCATGCCTATGACGACGCATTTGACGACTATGAGGCGTTCCTCGTCCCGCGACTCGTCGAGCTGTGGCGCGTGCTCGACGCCCAGGGCGCGCTGTTCGTCCATCTCGACGCGCGCGAGGTTCACTACGTCAAGGTGTGGCTCGACCGGCTCGTGGGCCGCGAGCGCTTCGTCAATGAGATCATCTGGGCCTACGACTACGGCGGCAGGTCCACCAATCGGTGGCCTGCCAAGCACGACACGCTGCTGTGGTACGTCAAGGACCCCAAGAGCTACACGTTCAACTTCGACGAAATCGACCGGATCCCCTACTTGGCGCCGTCGCTCGTCGGCGACGAGAAGGCCGCGCGGGGCAAGACCCCAACCGACGTCTGGTGGCACACCATCGTCCCAACGAGCGGCTCGGAACGGACCGGTTATCCGACGCAGAAACCGCTCGGCATCCTGAATCGCATCGTGCGGGTGCACTCCAAGCCGGGGGACCTGATCGTCGATGCGTTCGCGGGCAGCGGGACCTCGGCCGAGGCCGCTGCGCGCACTGGCCGCCAGTTCCTGGCAATCGATCGGAACCCCGAAGCGGTCGCGCTCATGGCTCGCCGCCTCGCGTTTGCGCGTCCCACGTGCGTCGGGTTCGAGCCGCCCCAGGCGACTGGTCAGCTGCCGCTGGTATGACCCACGTCAGACGCTATCCAATGAGTCGTTGACGCCCGTCGAATGAGTCGGCTAGGGTTCGCCATCCCCGAGCGCGCCGCGGGGAAGGAGGACCATGCTCGCCGAATTCGCCCTGCGTTGCCTCATCAGCGGGAGCATCGCCATCCTGCTCTACGTCGCCTTCGGCCTCATCGTGACCCGCCGATGGAACCGCACCGTCTCGCGCGACATCTGGCGCTACGACTTCAAGCTCGGCATCGTCTCGCTGGTCACGGGGTCACCCATGATCCAGGGCTTCTCCATGCTGGCCGAGAAGTGGCAGCTGGGCTTCATGTACAATGACGTATCGCAGTACGGCTGGGTCTGGTGGGTGGTGAGCCTGCCCATCTACGTGCTGCTGTGGGACCTCTGGTTCTACGTGGGCCACCTCGCGCTCCATTGGCGACCCATCTACCGGCTCTCGCACTTTCGGCACCACGCGTGTCGCCCACCCGTCCCGTGGTCGGGGATCGCCATCGATCCCATCGAGACGGTGTTCTCGGGCATCCTCCCCTACGTCGCGCCGCTCTTCTTCCTGCCGTTTCACACCTACACGGTCTACGCGCTCAACATTGCGCTGATGGGCTGGGCGCTAGTGGTCCACTCCTCGATGAACTTCACCGGCAACTGGTTCTTCTTCTCAACGAAGGACCACAACCTGCATCACACGTTTGGGCTCAAGAACGTGAACTTCGCGGCCGTCTTTGCCATCTGGGATCGCCTCGGCCGTACGCTCGAGCGCGAGAAGTCCCCGCCGTGGTGGGGCAAGCCGGAGTGGAGGCTAAAGACCACCGCGCCCAAGGACGGGCCCAACGCGACGGACGCGCACCCCATCCACGACGCGGCCTGATGCGGTCTAGTGTCGCTCTTTGGGCGGCCCCTTGTCGCGATCGGTGGGGAAGTGCAGCAGGCGCAGCTCGCCTTCGCGCTCTCGCTCCCGATAGACCTCGATCTCCTTGACGCCCCGCAGGTTGACGTAAATCGTGGGATCGGGGTCCTGATCGACCTTGATCGCGATGAAGCCGTCGCCGATGGCGTCGACCGTGCCGTAGACGGAGTTATCGTCGTCGTCGTACTGGATGACCCAAACCTTCTTGCCGATGAGCCGATTCATGGTCCTCCGTATTGGTTCGCCCACACCTACCCAGGTCGGCGCAGGCCTGCCGCGTTCCGCAGTGACTGTCCGACCCAGCCGTTCTTGGGGGATCGGGCCGCAAGGTTAGGGCAAGCGCACCTGCGGGACAAGGGGGGAAAGTGGGCGCTGGCCATGCGGGAGTCGCCGACGTAGCGTGGCGTGATGCGTCCCCGGCTCTTCGCGACCGTGCTCTTGGCGCTGCTTGGCGTCTCCCAGGCGTGCTCGGGTGACCCGTCCATGGCGGCCGACGCGGTGGACCTTCCGAAGACCCAGACCCCGGAGACCCTGGCCATCGACGCTACTGCAGTTCCCGACTCGGCCTGGCTCGCCGCCGACACTGTCCCCGACACCACCGCGGCCACCACCCCCGACTCCAGCGCCGACTCCAGCGCCGACTCCAGCGCCGACGTGCTCGCCGCGCTCTGCGGCAACGGCACGATCGACCCGGGCGAGGCCTGCGATGACGGCAACCTCCTCGCCAACGACTGGTGCGCGGCCGACTGCGCGGCCCTCATCGACGTCTCGACCGCGGCCACCTACGACGCCAAGCCGAGCGTCCGCGTATTGCCGATCGCGGCAGGTCGGCTCACCGCCGCCTACTCGCTCGCCGCCCGCAAGCTCACCGTCCTCCGCGAACAGGTCTACGACGCCCGCGACGCGACGACTCCGGTCCCTGACGTGCTCTACGACGCGTACTTCGGCTTTCGCGCAGACGGCGTCGGCGGCAGCCCGTGGCTCACGACACCGCCACTGGATGACGTTGGCTACATTGACGGGACCTTGGACGTGCGCACCGTGCAGACGGTCGGCGCCCTACGCTTCGAGACCCGGTGGCTGACCAGCCCGGCGGTACTTGGAGGTCGACTCGCCGTGGTCGTCCGGGTGACCAATCAGGGCCCGACTCCAGTCACCGGGCTGGCGCTCACGGCCGTGTTCAACCTCCATCTGGACGGCGTGGGCCAAGGCCAGGGCGAGGCGATGACGCGCGATCCGGCCTCGGGCGCGCTCGTCGAGTCGCACCTGGCCAGCGGACGTCGCGCGGCCTTTCTGGCCATCGGCGATGGCGAGGTGCACGTCGCCGCCGACAACGGAGGCGCGGCCCACAACCCCTACGTGCTCGGCACTGCCGGCCAACCGCTCGACGACTATGTGGAGTCGAGCCCGGGAGACGACCTCGTCGCCGGGCTGGAGTGGCGGCTCCACGCGAAGCCGTTGCTCGCGGGCGAGAGTCGCTGGGTCGGCGTCCTCGTGGACCTGCGCACCGGGCTCGAACCCGCCGCACTGGCTTCCGGGCTCGCGGCCCTCGCGACCACACCGGAGGCGCTCGCCGACGCCTCCGAGCAGATCGGCGCGAGCCTGGCCGACCCGGTCGCCGCGTTGGGGTCGCTGTCTTCGCTCGCCCAGGCCGTCCTCCGTCGCCAGCTCGCGGTCTTGCGGGCGTGTCAGACCCCGACGGGCGAGACGGGCGCCGGTCAGATCGTCGCGAGCCTGCCGCCAGGCCAATGGGGTCGCACCTGGCCGCGCGACGCGTCCTACGCTGCCGCGGCGTTGCACGCCCTCGCCCCCGCGTGGCCCGAGGCCGGGCTCCGCGCGCAGGCCTTGTTTTCCTTCCTGCGCACAGGGAAACCCAAGCTCGCGACAGACGGCAGTAATTTTTACCAGTCGACCTACATTGAGAGCAAGGACCCCAGCGCGGGCATCTGGGGCCTGGGCGCGGCGTTGCCGGCACCGTATGGCGTCTCCCTCACGCGGTACTTCGGAGACGGCTCCGAGGACGTCGACACGAACGCCGCCGGGCCCAACCTCGAGTGGGACGGCTGGGGTGCGACCCTGGCGCTCGCGACCTCGCCGCTCGACGACGCGACCCAGACGTGGCTCCGCGTCCGCGTGGCCGAGCCCCTGATGGCGCTCATCGAACCCACGACCGGGCTCCTCTACCCCGACTCGTCCATCTGGGAGCGGCACTGGTGCCCGCACGGTCAGTGTGCCGAGCCAGAGACCCGAAAACGGCACGCCTACTCCAACATCCAGGCCGAGCGCGGGCTCCGGCATCTCGGCGCCCTGCTCGGGCCCGAGGGACAGCCCTACACCGCGGCCGCAGACGGGCTGCGTGCCGCCGTGCGGAGCAAGCTCGCGCATGTCGTGCCCAAGACCGGGCTCCCCGCGTTGGCCGGCAACGTCGAGGAGCTGCCCTACGAGACCTACTATCTCGACGTCGCCTCGGTCGAGGCCATCGTGACGGAGCTCGTCCATCCAGGCACGCCGCTCGCGTTTGGCACCCTCGCCGCTTTCGACGCGCACCTGAGAATCGGGCCGCACTCGCCCGGCTATCGCCGCAACGACGATCCGACCTGGTATGACCGCCAGGAGTGGGTCTTCTGCGACTTGCGCACAGTCGTCGCGCTCGTCCGCATGGGCCAACGCACGCGTGCGGCCTCGCTCTTCGACTGGCTCACCTCGGTCGCAGCCGCAAACCACGGCCTCCTCCCGGAGCTCCTGTCCGATGGGGTCACCGAGCCGGGATCCGAGGACGACGCCATCGGCGCGCCCGATCCGGGTGGGTGGGCCCAAGGAGCCGTGCCCATGTGCGGCTTTGGCGCCGGTGCGTGGATCCTGGCGGCGGTCGCGCTGAACGCCGCGCCATAGCCTCAAGCCGCGGGTTCGACCGACGCGCTGGCCAGCGCATGGACCATGGCCTTGAACTGCCAGCCGCGGTCTTCGTAGTGCTGGAACTGATCGTAGGACGCACACGCAGGGGACAGCACGACCACGCCTTTCGTCGCCGCGAGCGCACGCGCGTGCTCGAGCGCCTGGGCGAGCGTCTCGCAGCGCGTCGTGGGCACGCGGTCGCCGAGCGCGGCGGAGATCCGCGGACCCGTCTGACCGTAGCAGACGACCTGCGCCGCGTTGGCCGCCACCAGCGCGACCCAGCGACCCTCGAACGTGCTCCCCTTCTCGGAGCCGCCCGCGAGCAGCACGAGCCGCTCGCCCGGAAACGCCGTGAGCGCGGCCTCGGAGGCGTGTGGGTTGGTCGCCTTCGAGTCGTTGAAGTACCGCACGCCGTCCAGCTCGCGCACGAACTCGATGCGATGCTCGAGCCCGCCAAAGCTCCGGAGCGCCGTGCGCACGGCGTCGATCGGGATGCCGAAGGACAGCGCCACACCCGCGGCCGCCATGGCGTTCTCGACGTTGTGCGCCCCCGGGATGCGTAGCTCCGTGGGGTGGGCGAGCCGCGTCGTGTGGCCGCTGCGCACCCAGACGATCGCCCCGTCGCCATCGAGATGGAGGCCTTCGGTCACCGGCTGCCGGCGCGAGAAGCGCACGGTCTTGGCTCCGGGCGGCGCCGCCCACTCCGCCAGCAGCGGATCGTCGGCGTTGAGCACCGCGGTGTCCCCCGGGCCGAGGGCCGCGAGCAGCAGCCGCTTGGCGGCCACGTATGCCTCGAACGAGCCGTAATAGTCGAGGTGGTCCTCGGCGAGGTTCGTCACCGTGCACGCGATGGTCTTGAACTCGGGCGACGTGGAGAGCTGAAAGCACGAGATCTCGGCGACCACGACGTGCTCGTCGGTCAGCGTGTCGAGCGCCTGACACAGCGGCGTGCCCAGGTTGCCCCCCACCCATACGGGCCGCCCCGAGGCGCGCACCATCTCGCCGAGCCACACGGTCGTCGTGGACTTGCCGTCGGTGCCGGTGACCGAGAGCACGGGCACCCGTGGCGGCTTGAGCCGATGAAACAGGGCGATCTCCCCGATGAGCTCCGTGCCGAGGCGCCGCGCCTCCGCCAGGATGGGCGCGCTGGGCTTGATGCCGGGGCTCGCCACGACGATGTCGCCTGGTCGGATGACGTTCATGCCCGTGGACACCTCGACCTTGGGATCGAGGCGACCGATGTGCTCGGCCAGCTCACGCTCCGAGCGCGTGTCCGAGGCCAGCACGTCGAAGCCGCGCGCGGCGAGCGCGTTGGCAGCGGCGATGCCGCTCTTGGCGAGACCCAGGACGGAGTAGCGAGGCGCAGCCATGGCTCAGAAGCTCCGCGTGGCGCCGCCGTCGACGACGATGGCCTGGCCCGTGACGTAGGAAGCCCGCGTGGAGGCGAGGAAGGCCGCGACGGCGGCAAACTCCTCGGGCTCCGCGATGCGCCCCATGGGGATCTGCGCGGCGAGCTTCTCTTCGGCGACGCCGAGCTCCATCAGCCGCTCAGTGCGCGTGTAGCCGGGGAGCAGGGCGTTGACGGTGACGCCGTGCGGCGCGACCTCCGTCGCAATCGTCTTGACCAGCCCGAGCAGCCCGGCGCGGAGCCCATTGGACAGCGTGAGGCCTGGCAACGGCTCCTTGGCCGCCACCGAGGTCACCATCAGTATGCGCCCGAAGCGCTGCGCCACCAGCGTGGGGAGCGCCTCTTGGACGGCCTCCACCGCGCCCATCCAGAGGCTCTCGAAGGCCTGCTCCCAGAGCGCTCGGGTCGTCTGCGCGAAGGTGGCCTTGGGCGGGCCCCCGGTGTTGACCACGAGCACGTCGAGGCCGCCCATCGCGGCGCGCGCCTGCTGTACGACGCCCCGCGACGCTCCGGCCAGGCCGAGATCCGCGGCGATCGCGTGTGGCGTGCCGAGCTCCCGTGCCGCGCGGCCGATGCGCACCGCATCGCGTGAGCAGACGGCGAGCGTGGCGCCCTCGCTGGCCAGCGCGCGCGCGACCGCGAAGCCGAGCCCCGCCGAGGCGCCGAGCACCAAGGCCTTCTTGTCGTTGAGTCCGAGATCCATGGTCGCTCCATTCCACGAGTCCTTGGACCCGTCAACGCGTGGTGACCTTTTGCCTGGCGGGCACGCCCTCGCCCATCCCGCGAAGCGCGCCGAGCCGCTCGCGCACGAGCGCTTGGGCCCACGCGAGGTCGACGTCTTCGAGCCGCGACTTGCCGGCGCACACCGTAGCCAAGATCGCGTCGCTGACGCGGCCGACCTCGAGCGCCACGCGGTAAGGCACGCGGTGAAACGAGACGAGTGCGTAGCGGCCCAGGTACTCGCCGGGCATGGTGCGCTCGAGCTGCTTTTCGACCGCCTTCTGGAGCAGGACGTCGGGATCGGCGACCCGGTCGCGCATCTCGACGAAGTTCTCGAGCGCGAGAGCCGCGATCGCGTCGGTGTCCGCCTTGCGTGCCGTGGCAAATGGCCGGAGCACCTCCGTCCAGGGGCCCCGCGTCCCCTCCAGCGCCGCGTCGAGCGCGTCCGACAACAGCGCGACGTCCTCGAAGCCCGCGTTCATTCCCTGCCCGAAGAACGGCACGATCGCGTGCGCTGCGTCTCCGAGCAGCAGCGTGCGACCGCGCTGGTCGGTCCACGGCGCGCAACGCACCGTGACGAGCTGGCCCGTGGGGTTGCGGAAGAACGTCCCGGTCAGGTCCTCGAGCAGGGGCACCACGTCGGCGAAGTGCGTTGCAAAGAACGCCTCGACCGCATCAGGCGAGCCCAGCTGCGCGAAGCTCACCAGCCCTTGCGACGGCATGAAGAGCGTGACGGTGAAGCTCCCGTCGAAGTTCGGCAGCGCGATCAGCATGAACGCGCCGCGCGGCCAGATGTGCAGCGCATTGCGCTCCATCCGAAACGTACCGCCGGGACCTGGCGCGACGTGCAGCTCCTTGTAGGCGGTATCGAGCACGTCCTCGGTCGCGTGCCCGGAGACATCGTCGAGCAGCGCGCGCCGGAGCACCGAGGCCGAACCGTCGGTCCCAAACAGCGGCCCCTCCCCCATGGCGACAGGTTCGCCATTGACCCGAAGCGAGCCGGCCGCGAGGTCGCACGCCTCGACGCGGGCCTCGAAGCGCACCGTGACGCGCCCGGTCGCTTCGGCGGCGGTCAGCAGCGTCTTGTTGAGCCCGCCGCGCGAGATGGAGTGGATGCACAGGCTCGGATCGGCGCCGTACGGCTGAAAGGTGAGGGTACCGTCGACCGCGTGCATCATTCGGCCGCGCATGGTGACGGCCTCGGCGAGCACGGTCTCGGCGAGGGCCACGTTCTGGAGCGCCGCGATACCGCGCGCCGAGACGGCCAGGTTGATCGAGCGCCCGGCGGAGATGGTCTTGGCCCGCAGATCGGGCCTTCGCTCGAACGCGTCTACGGTGATTCCGCGCCGCGCGAGCTCCAACGCCAGCAAGGAGCCGACGGGCCCCATGCCGATGACGGTCGCCTGGGCTGGGTTCGGCGGAGTCCTCATCGCGTGCGACTCTGCGATGGCGGTCGCGACGACGCAAGCCTGCCCGCTTGCGCTGGTCTTGACCGGTTCACCGGATGGGGCGTACCGTCACGTGTACTCAGGTCATGGAGCCGCGACGAACAGAACGGCTCGGAAGAGGACTTCCCGATGCGATACGCTGGATTCTCGTCATTGTGCTTCGTACTCACGGCCCTGGGGTGCTCCACCTCGGGAGGGCAGACGCTCGGGTCACAGGACTCGGGCTCGACCGCCGACGTCCAGTTCGTCATCGCCGACACCGCGCTGAAGCCGGATCTGCCGACCGGCGACGCGGCTTCGCCTCCCCTGGACGTCCCGAGCGACGTGCCCGTCGCGCCTCCCGACGTGGCACCCGACGCGGGGGTCGACATTCCGCTCGAGCTTCCGGGCGATATCGCGGAGCCCGACACGTCGCCGCCCCCAACCGACGTGCCCTCGGACGTGCCGCCCGACGTCACCCCGGACGCGCCGGCCGACGTGCTCGCGGATACGGCTCCAGACGCTGCTCCCGACACCGGACCCGACGCTGGACCCGGAACGGAGGGCGACACCGCCGACGCCGGCCAGGACACCGCCCCGATCGACGCGGGTCCGACCTTCGCGCCGTTCGCCAAGCTGCCGTGCGCCAAGAGCGTCAATCTCAACCTCGACGGGACCGTCAACCCCTACATCAGCCCGGCCCGCAATGGTCACTTCTACGTGAGCTGGGTCGCCAAGGGCGGCAACCTCATGCTGACCTGGGAGTCCCCCGCCGACTGCAAGACGGCGGAGGGGCCCTTCCAGGTCAATACGACCAAGGGCGAGGTCTATTACTGGGGCGGCATCGCGGTCGTGTCGGACCCGGAGGGCAACTTCTACGCCGTGTGGGAGTCCTCGACTCAGGGCAAGGACATCTCGTTTGCGTGGTCGGAGACCGGCAAGAGCTTCAGCACCCCGATCGAGCTCGTGACGACCAGCACCAATGGCCAGGATCCGGCGCTGTGGGTCCCCGCGGCGGGCGTCGTCCACGCGGCGTGGCGCGGTCACCACCCCACGCTCAAGCAGTACGACACTTACTACGCCCAGGGCACCAAGATGTTTGCGGGCGGGACCTTCTCGACGGGCACGATGGTCAATGGCGACTCCTTTCAGGACGATCAGGTCGCCATCGTCGGCGACGGCAAGAACACCCTGTACTTCGCGTGGCAGCGATTCGACGGTGACATCCTCGTGGCGCGGTCGACCGACAACGGGGTCAACTGGTCCGCTCCGGTGCAGATCAATGACGTGACCGGAAAGGCGAACGTCGGAAAGGCTACGTTCATGACCCGCACCCCCGAAGGGCGCGTCGTGGTCATCTGGTCGGACGACCGCAAGCAGAAGTCGGGCAACGAGAACGACGTGTTCGCCGACTCCAGCGCCGATGGCTTGACCTGGGGCGTCGACGTGCAGGTCAACGACAACGACGCGCGCTACCAGGAGGATCCGTCGCTGGCCGTGGGGATGATCGGCGGGTGCAAGGGCGCCGTGTACGCCGTGTGGCAGGACATGCGGAACAAGCAGAGCTTTGACATCTACGCCGCTCGCTCCATCGACGGGGGTCTGACCTGGTCCACCAATGAGGCGGTCGCCAACGATCTCGAGGGCGATGAGATGAACCCCGCCATCGCCGTCGATGCCAGCTGCACCGTCGGCGTGGCGTGGCGTGACTCGGTGAAGAACGCCAACTTCGATATCGGTACCGCCTACATGACCTGGTAGCACCGCGGGCGGCTCCGCAGCGGGAGCGCTCGCCTCTCCGTCGCGTCAAGGCAACGTCGGGGCCATCAAATGGCGCCGGTCGTCCTTGGGGACCGACGTGGGCGGACGCGGCGGCTTGCGGCCGGGCTTGTCGACGAGTGTCGTCGCCTGGGGACTCCACACCTCCAGCGGGCGCCGACCTGCGCGCTCCGCTTCGACCTCGGACTCCGCGGGCGAGGGACGCGGCGTCGGCTCGGCCTCCGGAGCGGGCTGAGGCGCGACGGTTGGGGCGGGTGGCGCTGGCGGCGGGGCCTCGGCGGTGACCGCGGCGGGCGGTGGCGGCGGCGCGCTCGGCTGAGCCGCCGTTGGGCGCGGTGCCTGAAGCTGCGTCACCCCCGCCCATGCGAGCAGCGCGACCGCGATGGCCGCGACGCCGACGCCGCCAAAGCGCAACCGCGGGGTCACGTGCGTCACCGTCGGTGCCGAGACCTCGGGAGCGGTCGGCAGAGGCAAGGCGAGCGGGAGGTCCGGCTCGCTCAGCGGCAGCACCGTCGGGTCCGCGGTGAGGCTCGCCAGCGCGGCGTGGGCCTCGCGCGCCGTGTCGTAGCGCTCCTCGGGCCGCTTGGCCAACAGGCGCAGGACGACCCGATCGAACGCGAGGGTCGCGCGCGGCGACCGCTCCGACGGCGGCTTGGGAGGCGTCATGACCTGCCGAACGAGCACGTCGGCGTGCGTCTTGCCGTCGAAGGGCGTCGTCCCCGTGACGATCTCGTAGAGGACGCATCCGAGCGCGTACAGGTCCGCGCGGCCATCGAGCGGCTCGCCCTGCGCCTGCTCCGGCGACATGTAGTGCGGCGTTCCGACGGTCGTCCCAATCTGGGTGAGCCGCCGCTCCAACGCCGTGTCCTCGTCCGGGCTGCCCATGTGGCCCACGATACCGAAATCGATGAGTGCCGCCCGGCTCACCTCGCCCGTGGCGCTCAGCTTGACGATTACGTTGTCCGGCTTGAGATCGCGGTGCACGTAGCCCCGATCGTGGATCGTCGCCAGCGCCAGCGCGATCTCCATGCCGATGCGCGCGGCCGTGGCCACGTCCAGCCCGCCGCGCGCGCGCGCCACCTCCCAGAGGGGCTCGCCGTCGACGAGCTCCATCACGAGGTAGTGGAGCCCCTCCTCAGTGACGCCGAAGTCGCTCACCTCCACGATGCGCGGATCGCGGATACCGCCCACGCTGCGGGCCTCGCGCTTGAAGCGCTCGCGCAGCGCCGGCATGGCCGAGACGTCGGGGTGAAGTACCTTGATGGCGACCGGTCGCTCCAGGAACAGGTGCCGCGCGCGAAGCACGAGGCCCATGCCGCCGCTGCCGAGCACCGACTGCAGCAGGTACCGGCCGTCGAGGACGCGCCCTGCGACCGTCGAGGCGTCCTTGGGGTACTCCAGCAGGACCGGGTGCAGGTGGCTCCCGTCGTGGGGGCAGAGGTCGCGGAGCGCCTCCGCGTCGGGCGTCGTGCGCCGGCAGGTCAGGCAGACCTTCATTGGGGCAGCATACCGCACGTTGCCGCGCCTCGCCCAACCGTAGTCTGTGTACACTAATCTGGGGCTGGCGAGTCGTGACCACCCCGACTAGACTCCAACCGTGATTCGCTGGCTCCTGCTTCTCTCCCTGGTCTCGTCCACGGCGCTCGCTGCGCCGCCGGCGGCGACCAAGGACGTCGAGGCGCTCCATCAGGAGGCCGCGCGCGCGTTCGAGGCGGGCCGGTACGACGCCGCGGCCGAGGCGTTCCTCGCCGCCTACGCCAAGAAGGCCGATCCCGCGTTCCTGTTCAACATCGGGCTCTGCTACGAGCGCCGGCGCCAGTGGCGGCTGGCGTTGGACTACTACGATCGGTTCCTCGCCGTGTCTGCGACGGCGCCGGCCGCCGCCGACGTGCGACGCCGCCGGGAGGTGGTCGCGGCGACCCGGGAGAGCGAGCGCGGCACCGTGCGAGTGAGCGCCGAGGCGCGCGGCGTTCGCGTCGAGGTCCGCGCCATCGACGGCGTTCGGCGCTGCGTGACCCCGTGTGAGGTCCGTGTCGACCCCGGACCGGTGTCTGTTGCGGGCGACCTGGGGGGGCGTCGCGTCGATGCCGCCGGTACCGTGGCCGCGGCCGCGACCTGGACGGCGGCGCTCGACGTCGGTACCAACCGGCCGCACGGCGGGCTGCGCGTCGTCGTCGACGTCCCGAACGCTCAGGTCGCAGTCGACGGCACGACCGTCGCCGCCGGCACGACCACGAGCTGGCCCGCCGGCGCCCACCGCGTGCGCGTGTCAGCGCCTGGAAAGACGCCCTTCGACGTGGAGGTCGAGGTGCCAATGACCGGCATCCGCGACGTCGACGTGCGGCTGATGTCCTCGACGAGCGCCGAGCGTCGCCGCGTCGCGGGCTACGCGCTCGTGGGCGTCTCCGCCGCGGCGACCGTGACCGCCGTGGTCCTCGGCTCGCTCGCCTTGACGCAGTTTCGAGACGCGCGGGACTTCGCCAGCGCCAACGCCTCGTCGGCAGCGACCGAGGCTGACCTGGCCGATCGCCGCAGCGCCATCCGCGGCCTGTCGATAGGCGCCGACGTGGCGATGGGCCTGGCCATCGGCGCGGGCGTGACCGGTCTCGTGCTGTGCCTCGTGGGGCAAGGACCGCAGACCTCCTCCCGGGTCATCGAGGACGCGCCATGACCCGGCTGCGGCGACTCTGGCTCTGCGCCTTCGCGACCGGCTGCTCCCTCGGGCTGGACGTCGACGGCCTGGCGCTTCAGGGCGCGGCGGACGGCGCCCTCAGCGTCGTCGAGACCGCGCCTCCAGGGGACTCGGGCGTCACCACCCTGGCGGACGCGCCCGCCGTGCTCGATGTCCCTGCCGCGGTCGATAGCTCCGCCGCGGTCGATGTCCCCGTCGCGCTCGACCCGGGTCCACCCACGCCCACAATCGTGCTCCCCAACGGCGGGACGCTCTGTGACCTGAGCTTCGTGCCACCCGCCGTCATCGGTTGCCCGAGCCCCTGCCCGAGCGCCGGGTGGCCTCTCACCGTCGACGTCCAAGGGCTCCCCGCCGGCGCCTCGGTCGCCTGGTCGTTCAAGCTCACCCGCGAGCAGTTCACCGTCGCTCCGACCACCGCCACCACGCCGCGGGCGACCGTCACCGTCTCGTTTGCCTGCGGACTGCTCGCGGGCGACCCGCCGAGCGCCGATCTGGTCGCAGAGCTGACCATCGCCGGCAAGAAGCAGGCGGCGGTCCTCCCGCTGCGCTTCGTGAAGGCGACGACGTGCCCCGCGCCCACGTGCACCACGCCGTAGCCCACGTCGCCGTGGCCCTTGCGCTGGTGGCGGCTCCGGCGTGTCGCCGTGCGCCCGAGCCCGCAGCGGCCGACCCTGCCGCGTCCGACCACACAGGGACGGCGCCTCCGCCGCGCGTGTTGGTGTTCACCCGCACCGCCGGCTATCGCCACAACGCGATCCCCGACGGGGTCGCCGCGCTCCGACAGCTGGGCACCGAAAACGGACTCGTCCTCGAGGCCACCGAGGACCCGGGTGCATTCACCGACGCGAGCCTCGCCCGCTTTGCCGCGGTCGTGTTTCTCAGCACGACGGGCGACGTGCTCGACGACGTGCAGCAGGCCGCGCTGAAAGGCTATGTGGAGCGAGGCGGCGGCTTCGTCGGCATCCACGCCGCCGCGGACTGCGAATACGGTTGGCCGTGGTACGAGAGCCTTATCGGCGCGTGGTTTGCGCGCCACCCCGAGGTGCAGTCCGCCACGGTCCGCGCGACCGGCGTCGCACATCCGGCCGCGGTCGCCGTGCCCGACCCTTGGGTCCGCACCGACGAGTGGTACGACTTCCAGCGCCTGCCAGCCCCCGACGTGACCGTGCTGCTGACGGTCGACGAGGCGAGCTATCACGGCGGCGGCATGGGGGCGCCTCATCCGATCGCCTGGGCGCACCCGGTCGGCCAAGGTCGCGCGTTCACGACGGCCATGGGCCATACCCGCGAGAGCTACGCCGAGCCGCTGTTCCGCGCGCATCTGCTCGCGGGCCTACGCTGGGCCGCGGGGCTCTGATCTGAGCGTCACGGGTAGACCCCAGGGATCGACCGCTGAGATCTCCATCGGACACGCTTGCCCCCGGAGTAACCGTACGCGGAGTCGTGGTCATGGCCATAGACCACCATGCCGACGCGCGCACTCGCGGCCAGAATGTGCGGGCCCGGGCCCACAGCCTGGCGGTACACGAC
>SXGT01148901.1_pt1 | contig 15324 bp, 13 predicted proteins | sample 3176221 | NCBI WGS metagenome assembly SXGT01 (sample SAMN11356862, study PRJNA531348) | freshwater metagenome | isolation source: freshwater sample F1-120 | place: China: Fuxian Lake, Yuxi | collected 2017-12-25
GAGCAGGCGGATTCGGTCGGTGCGGAGCTTGGTTGGCTGATGAAGCAGGACGGCAGCAGAGGCTGGCGCCACGTCGTGCCGTCGCCGAAGCCAAAGCACATCTGTGACATCTCCCTCGTCAAGGTGCTGGCGCGGCGCGGCAACATCGTCATCTCGGGCGGCGGCGGCGGCATTCCCGTCGTGCGCAAGGCCAAGGGTGTGCGGGAGGGGATCGAGGCGGTCATCGACAAGGACATGACATCGGCGCTGATGGCCAACGTGCTCGGCTACGAGACGCTGATGATCCTGACCGCGATCTCCAAGGTGGCCGTCGATTTCGGCAAACCGACGCAGCGATTTCTCGACCGCGTCACTGTGCGTGAGCTGAAGGCCTTCCGTGCTGCAGGGCATTTCCCGCCCGGCAGCATGGGGCCGAAAATCGACGCCGCGATCGACTTCATCGACGGTGGTGGCGAGCGCGTTATCATCGCCCGCCTCGACGAGGCAATGCCGGCGCTCGAAGGCAAGACCGGCACGCACGTGATCGGCGACGATGCTTGAGCGCGCCACGTGTTCGCTGCGCGTTGCGCGGATCGGCTCCTTCGCGCAGCGGTTCCTGGCGTCACGAAGAACGGCCAGTGTCGCTGCCCTGTTCCAGCGCAGCATGTATCTGGAGGCAGAAGCCGACATCATTTGCATCGGTGGCGCAAGCATTGGCGATGGACCTCTGAACGCGCTTATTGATTGCGATGAAGGCTTGGATTGGCTTTCGCTCGTTGGCGCGCCTGGGGCGGTAGCCACGATCGAGGCAGGCACCGTGCGGCTCGGAGCCCTCGCGCTCGACACCGCGCGAGCCATCACATGGGCGCCGGCTGCATGGCCCTGCCCTGGTCGGCCTGCAGCGGTCCAAGCCGCCATTCGGGCAGTGGTCGAAATCGCGAGCGCCAGGGCACCGGCGGAAGGATTGGCACGGCCTGCGCTTTCGCCGCATGCGATCGCGCAACCTTCCACGCCACTCGAGCGTGTCGCCGTTCCCAGGCTCGATGCTCTGGTAAGCTGGCTGGAGCAGTCCCCCCGTAGATTGGGTCAAGTGCAGCGCGACCCAACTTCCCAGCCTCCCACCGCCCTGCTCGGCCTCGGGCCGGGACTGACCCCTTCTGGTGACGACCTCCTGTGCGGTGCGCTGATCGCGCTCGATGCAATGGCGCGACACGACGAACGGGCTGCGCTCGCGCACACAGTGCTGGCGCACGCGCCACAAGCGACGACGCTGCTCTCCGCTCGCTTCCTGGCCGCAGCCGCCGAAGGGCAGGGCCACGCCGTCCTGCACGAGTTCATTGCCGCGCTGGTTGCAGGCGATGCGGTCGCCTTGCCGTCGACTATGGCCGCTCTCGGCCGCATTGGCCACTCGTCGGGCTGGGACGCGCTCGCCGGCGCGGTGCTCGCGGTCAAGGCCTGGGCGGCAGTGGCGCTTCAGCCGACGCAATCTCCTTGATCAGCTTCGAGGCGATCGAGGCCCCGAACGCCTCGAACCCCTCCGCCGCGATCGCGAACGCGCCGGGGCCGCCGATCACGTTGTTCTCGTACCAGGCCAGCAGGCCCCCCGGCGGATGGGTATGCCAGGGATTGGTCGGCAGCGGGAACTCCGACAGGATGGCGAGGCCGTTGATCGTGATGCCCTTCGCGAGCGCCTCGTCGCGGGACTGCAGCACGCTTCTGCCGGCATTGCTTGTGCCGTCGCCGGAGACGTCGATGACCAGGCGCGTGCCGCGGAACGGCGCGCTCTCGATCTGGCGCACGGAGAAGTCGATGGCATGGCCAATCGCAGTGCGGTCCATGAACAGGCGGGGCGCGGCGAGGATGCGGGCGGCGAGGTTTTCGGCATCCTTTGCGCCGGCGACGATCGTCCAGTCGACCACCACGGCCTGCGCCATCGGGCCCGACCATTCCACGAAACAGATAGCAATGCGCCCGTGCGGGCCAGACTCGATCGCCTTCAGCACGCGCTGGCTCGTCAATGCAGCCGCGTATCCCTCGCGTTGCAACGTGAACTTCTTGTGGTCGAGGCTGCGGGAGATGTCGGCCGCCAGAACGAGGAGCAGGTCGACCTCGCCTTCGGTGCGCGCGGGCAATGACCCAAGAGCTAACGCGAATGCCGTTGTCACCGCCAGCAATGCGGCTCGAATGCGCATGAGCATGGCTGGAATCTCCCGGAAAGCACGCGCCTTGGCCGAACACAGAGCAGGGCCGAGCAGAACTCGAAATGTGGACTACAGTTGCAGCGACCTTTCAAATCCAAGCATCGAGTTAACAATGTGTCTTTTCGAAAGCCAAATTGAACGCGTGTGAGTACCGGTTCATTTACTGAGGTCGGGCATATTGGCAGTGTTCAATTCAGCCACCGCGCGTCGCATGTCGTCACAACCCGAAAATTCTACGGGGCGCCTCAGCTCCCGCCGACGCACGCTGAAAGCGGGCGTGATTGCCTATAGCGGCAGGCATGTGACGTTGCATTGTACCATCCGCGACCTGTCCGACGGCGGCGCACGGCTGCTCGTCACCGGCACGGTCGAGGCGCCCGACACGTTCGAGCTGATCATCGAGATCGATGCGCTCGAGGTGCCCTGCGCGGTGATGTGGCGCCGCGGCATGGAGATCGGCGTTAAGTTCACCGCTCCGCCACGGCGGCGTGAGAAAAAGCGCCTGCAGGTCATCGACCAGTGGGCGCAGAGCACCGCCAAGCCGACGTTGCGACGACAAGCCAAGCCTGTGACGTGATGCAACGGTCCAACAGAACGACGACACCCGGCGAGCAGGGAAAGCCGATCCACCGGCTCCCCCGCCCGCAGCGTGGGCTCAGCGTCCCTCGGTGATGACGTTGAGCAGCGCCGGCGTGCCGGAGCGGATCGCATCGAACGCCTTCTTCAGCGCCGGCATCACCTCATCAGGGCTCTCGACCTTGGCGCCGAAGCCGCCGCACGGCTCCACCATCTTCTCGAACGCGGGCGATGGATCGAGCGAGGTCAGCGGCATCAGGTTGGCCGAGGCCGCCTTGCCCTTCGGGTAGACCGCCAGCGTCGATCGGTTGACCGCGTACCATTGCAGATTGTTGGTGACGATCGTCAGGATCGGCAAGTTCTCTGCGCGCTGCACGAAGTGGTAGGGCAGCGGATTGCCGAACATGTAGGAGCCGTCGCCGACCGAGGTGATCACCTCGCGCTTGGGCGCACCTAGCTTGGCACCCAGCGCCGCCCCGAGGCCGAGACCGAGTCCGCCGGCCAGCGTGCCGCCGAGGAACGAGTTCGGCTCGGGCAGATCGAGATAGCGCACCGGCAGGCCGAGCTCGGAGATGATGAAGGCGTCCTTCGCCTTCAGCTTGTTGACGCAATCGGCAACGAACATGCCGAGCATCGGCTTCCTGGTCCTGGCTGCCTCGAGGTTCTTGGCGGACTGCGCCAAATAAGCCGCGCGCAGCTCCGCGATCGCGGCCTTGCGCTCCGCCAGTCCCTTGTCCTTGCCCTTCAGCTGGGCAACGAGCGCGGTCTCGAGGAGCGGCAGAGCGAGCGCCACAGAGCCAGCGATCGCAAGGTCGTACTTGAAGCCGTGGAACGGCATCTGCCGCGACATCAGCGGATCGGGCGCGATGTGGATCAGCTTGGTCGAGGACTTGGGCTGCATGTGCTGTGGCGACCACGGCACCTTGGTGTCGATCACCAGGATGACGTCGGCCTTCTCCATCATGGCCTTCGACATCTCGTAGCCGAGATGCATCTCGTGGCCCGACGGCAGGTTGTTGGTGTAGGCGTCCTGCTGCACGACCGGCAGCGCACACTTCGAGGTCAAGGACGCGAAGGCATGGAAGCCCGCCGTGGTCAGGCCCGCCGACGACGTGATCACCAGCGGGAACTTGGCACCCGCAAGAAGCTTGGCTGCCTCCTCGATGCTCTCCTTGCTCGGCGCCGCTGCTGCGACACCCTGGGCGAGGCCGGACACCGGGCGTGAAGATTGGATGCCGCGATCGGCCAGCGTCTCGCGCGGCAGCGTCAGATAGACCGGTCCGCGCGGCTCGCTCATGGCGATGTCGAGAGCGCGGTCAACGATCGTGTCGGGCGGCTGGCCGGCGCGCAGCTCGTAGTCCCACTTCACGAACTCGCGCAGCATGTTGCCCTGGTCGAAGCACTCCTGGCCCCAGTGGATCTGACGGTCCCTGCTGGCGATGTGACCGGTCTCAGTCAACGGCGTGCGGCCGGCTGCCAGCATGATCGGAATGTTGTCGCGTGCGGCGTTCATCAGACCGCAAATCGTGTTGGCGGTGCCGACCGACACGTGACACATCACGGCAGCGATCTTGCCGGTGGCACGGTAGTAGCCATAGGCCATCGACATCGCCAGGTTCTCATGCGGAACCGTGATGAAGCGGGGATACTTCGTGCTGCTCGACTGGCCCGACAGCGCCTCTATGATCGGGGCGAAATCCGTGCCGGCGTTGGCAAATACGTACTCGACACCGCGACGGGCGAGCTGGGCTAGATAGACCTCGGCGTTCATGGTCTCGGTCGACGGCATCGGTGTGTCCACGGGAAGCTCCTTGGAGTGGCGCGTTGGGCCTGCTGCTGATCGGCACAGCAGGCTTGAATGGATTGAACTCGAGGCCGCCTCCTCCGGCGGGCTCTGCGGCGCAGTCGACCGGACGTTTGTGGCCTCGTCTCGGGTGTCTTCTTGCCTGGCGGGCTAACCTATTGTGGCCGGGACTTCCGGTCGAGCGCAATCGAACTGCAGCAACTTCACTCCTTACCGCGGAAGTAGTCCGGCGTCGGCGGCGGGCCCCAGGTGAGGGCGGCATCGGCACGCTTCCAGACTTTCGGCCGCTGCGGGTTGTCCTTGTGCCATGGGCGCGGCTCGAAACAGCCTAGGCTCTCGTCCGGCATCTGGTCCAGGCTGGTGTAGCACTCGACGATGTGGTCGTCGGGGTTGCGGTGATAGATGAAGATATTGTGGCCGATGCCGTGGCGACCCGGCCCCCACAGGATCGGCACATTACGCTGCCCCAGCAGCTCGCAGGCATTACCGACGTGGGACCAGTCCTTCAGCTCGAAGGCGATGTGATGCAACTTGGTCGAGCCGGCGGTGGCGAAGTTGATCGTGTGGTGGTCTGGGCCGCAGCGCAGGAAGGCGAAGAAGTCCTCCATCCAGTCGGAGACGCGGAAGCCCAGCACGCGGCAATAAAAATCGGTCTGATGCTTCACGTCGGCGGCAGTGAAGGCGATGTGGCCGAGCTTCAGCGGCGAGATACCGCCGGTCTGCCGGCGCTCACCCGGTTTCCACGCGGCAAACAGCTCCACCGCAGTGCCGATCGGGTCGGTGAACACCAGCGCGTCCGCGATGCCGGGCGTGATGCCGCTGCGCCGCTCGCTGCTGATGCTCTCCCGCTCGGAGAGCTTCCTGGCGATGTCGCCAAGATCGCTGCCGGGCGCGACCTGCAGGGCGATGCGCGTGCAGCGCGATGCCGGCCCACTTTCGAGCACGAGTGTCTCCCGGCCGAGTTGGGAGACGAACACCGCCCGCTTTGCATCGCGGTGCTCGAGGTGAAGGCCGAGGAGGCCGGTGTAATAGTCGACCGCACGCGCGATGTCCGGCGTCTCGAACGTGGCGTGGCCGATGGCCTTGGCGTCGATCATGCGCTGCTCCGCTGGTTTGGACCGGGCATTGGCCGTGGCGGTCAAACGCGTCCCTTGAGGAGGGCCTTGGCCGTGCCGCCGAGGATCTGCTCGCCGTCGGCACCGAGTTTGCGGATCTCCTTGATGAATTTGCCGGTGACGCCGCTGGTCCGGATCTCCTGCGGATAGTCGGTGCCGAACACCAGTCGCGAGGCCGGAATCTCCACTAGCGCCGTCTTGACCGAGCCGATCTCGCCACAGAAGCCGCCGGTGTCGAAGATGAAGTTGTTGCGCAGGTAGTGATCGAAATCTCGTGCGGGGGTGATGCCGTGCCGGGGATTGCCCTTGGTTCCCCAGAATTCCTTGTCCTGATAGCTGCGCAGGCGACCGAGCAGGGCGGCAATGCCACCGCCCAGATGCGACATCTGAACGATCAGCCCGGGGTGACGGTCGAACACCTGGGAGTTGATCAGCCGGATCGTCGCCAGCACCAGCGAGAACTCGCGGCCTGTCGAGCGGGCGAGGTCATAGGCATCGAACTGCTTCGATTCGTTGAGCTTCAGCGCCGGGTGCACGAACACGAACAGCCCGCGCTTGACGCATTCGGCCCAGAACGGCTCGAACGCGGGAGCGTCGAGATAGTGACCGTCCTGCTCGGACGTAATCGTGACGCCGGGGCAGCCGAGCTCGTCGGCGCAACGGGCCAGCTCCTTAAAATGCTCCGCTCCACCCAGTGGATTGGCGTGCGCGAAGCCGATGTAGCGCTTGGGATAGGCCTTCTCGAGCGCCTTGGCGGCGTTGTTGACGAGGCGCGAGCGCTCGATATCGGCGGACATACCCGACGCACTCGACAGCACCGCAACGTCGATGCCGGTCTCGTCCATCATCCTGATGTGGGCATCGTGGTCGAACAGCAGCTTGTGGGTCGTGTAGCTCGGCGCGCCGGTCTCGTCGTAGCTCAGGACAAGCTTGTCGCCGGGGTCGTTGGCGATCAGCTCGCGCGGCACGAAATGGTGATGGAAGTCGACGATCACGGCGGGCTCCTGATGCGTAGGTAACGCGATGCGCTGGCGGCGCGAGACGGCTGCCGCACGGCAATTCTCATCGCATGCCTAGAGCGAGGATCACGCCAGGGCAAGGAAAGGCTGCAGGTCGGGCAAGTTGCGGACCACAGTGCCGCTCACTGCTGGAAGATGCTGCCAGGCGCAGTCTTAGGCGATGGCGCGTTCTCGGTGCGCTGCGGCCGCGCACGCGTGGGGCGCTGCTGGCGATTCGTGCCCTGCTGCGACAGCGGCACGGGGCTGGAGATCGGCGCCGCAGCGGTAGCAGGGGGCGGGGGAATGTCGTCCTCGCGCGGCCAGCGGAAGTCATCGGCCCGACCGGGCTTGGGCGGCAGCCTCTCCCCCTTGGCGAGCGCGATGAAGAACGGCTGCTGTGTCAAGGCTGCACGCGAGCCGCCCCGCTCCGGCGTCGCCCGCGAGGGGGTGACCGAGCGCATCACCAGAAGCCCGTTCGACAGCGTGTCCGTCAGCGTGTCACCGATCTGGCTCGGCTTGTCGCCCTTGTCGCGCCGCGTCATGAGCTGGATGACCGACTGCGTCAGCGCCGGCCGCACGATCTCGATCGTGACCTGCTCCTCCCGCCCGGCGACGGCGGCCTTGAACGACACCCGAACGTTGTCGGCTTTGAGCTCTGAGCCAGGCGGCGGAGACGGGTCCAGAGCCGCAGCCCCCGACGACAGCGCCCGCGTCACAGGCGAAGCGGCCGCACGCACATCCTTGGCATTGACCGCCCCACGCTGCAGGCCGGCCGCATCGCCTTGCCCGCCAGCCGCAGCGGCCAAGCGTGCCGCATCCGGGTTGACGCGCTTCTGCTCGACCTCGCTGCCGGCGAGCGGGATCGTGCGTTCCTCACGCGCGGCATTCATGTCGCGTTTCATCTGACGCTCGATGAAGAAGGCAAGCTTGCGATAACCCGACGGCGTGAAGTCGTGGCCCTCCGGATCGCGCAGGCGAACCACCTTGCCGGACAGATCCGGCCCCCGGTCCGAGAACTGCCCGTTCTCGTCCGCACTCTCCTTGAAGGCATCGATGTAGCGGGCGCCCGCGGCGAGAGTTCGCTCGCGCAGCACCTCGTTGATCGCCTCGACATCCTCGTTCCAGTCCGAGCGGCGCATGATCGGCAGCCCGACCCAGTAGACCGCAACCCCGCGCCTGCGCAGCGAACGCACGATGCGATCGACCCGGGCTGCATACTGTGTGCGCCAATCGGGCTGCCCCACGGCGAGCCGGCGACCATTGGCCAGTCGAATGCCGCCGCGATCGGCCATGCCCAGCATGATCACCGCAATCGAGATCTTCTCCTTGGCGATGATGTCGTCGAGTGCCTTGGCGTCGTCCTCGATCTCGACGCGGGACAACGAGGCGAGCACCCGATGGCGCTTCTGCAGCTGCAGGCGATTCTCGCCCGACATTGCATCGAGCAACCCGCCCAACAACCCCTCGGCCAGATAGTCGCCGACCAGGAGCCCGCGCCAGGTTTCGTTCTCGGGAAACGGATTCATGAAATTGGCGCTACCGCCGTCAACGCCCTGCTGGGCGCGCGCAGGCAACGGTGCCAGGCCGGGCATGATCACGGCAGCCGCCATCACGACCAGCGAGAGGGCCAGCATCAGCGCGGGTCTGTACCTGGTGCAGCGCGTCATGCACTCCTCAACGGGCAGCCCTCAGGCGCTCGAGCAGGGCGGCGCTCGGATGACCATCCTCCGGCAGCCCTTGCGTCCTCTGATAGGACCTGATGGCGCTGCGCGTCAAACCTCCGATGATGCCATCCACCCCGCCTGTGTCCAGGGCGAGTGCGGCGAGGCGATGTTGCAACTCCTGCCGATCGGCCCGCGACAGGGCCGGTGTGTCGGGCCAGGCAGCAGCAATGCCGGGCAGCCCGGCGATCCGGTCGCCCAGGTGAGCCACGGCAAGCGCATAGGAGACCGCCGGGTTGTATCGCAACAGCGCCCCGAAATTGCGATTGACCAGGAAGGCGGGCCCAGCCGCCCCTTCGGGCAGCAGCAGGCGGTATTCCTGGGCGGAACGCGGAAACGCGATGCCGCCCGGCCTCGAAAGCCCGCGTTGCCGCCAGAAGTCCAGTGCACGCAGCGGTGTTGGTGCCGACAGCGCGTAGTCGAACCCCTGCGGCAACACCACCTCGAAGCCCCATTCCTCGCCGCGCTGCCAGCCGGAGTGGGCGAGATAGTTGGCAGCGGAGGCCAACGCATCAGGTATCGAACCCATCAGGTCGCGGCGCCCGTCGCCATCGAAGTCGACGGCGAAGCGGTTGAAAGTCGAAGGCATGAACTGGGTATGGCCAATTGCCCCGGCCCAGGAGCCGACCATCGCCGCGGCCGCGACATCGCCGCGCTCAACAATGCGCATCGCCTGCAGCAGCTCAGCGCGCCAGAACCCTGGCCGGCGCTGGTCCTCGAGCGCAAGCGTCGTCAAGGAGCGCAGCACCGGGCGGGTGCCCAGTGCGGCGCCGAATCGCGTCTCGACGCCCCACAGGGCGACAAGCACGTGGCGGCCGACGCCATAGCGGCTTTCGACGGCAGCCAGTGTTGCTGAATGCTCAGTGAGCTTCTGCCGACCGAGCTCGATTCGCTCCGGCGTGACGAGCAGGGAGAGATACTGGCCGACGGTGCGCTCGTGCTCGGTCTGCGCACCGGCGAGACCGGCAACCTCCGGCTCGCGTTCGAAACCCGCCAGCAGGCGCCGGATCGTAGCGGGATTGACGTCCGCCTTCTTCGCCTCGCTCTCGAGCACGGCGATCAGCTCTTCGAGGGTCCGAGGCGCTGGCGCGGCTGCGGGCAAGGAAGGCGGAGGTTGTGCCGCCGGCTTCTTATCCGTTGCAGCAACGGGGCCGACAAACGCCACCACAAGGCCGGCAGCGACTGCCACGCCAAGGGCCCGTGCGAGCCCTGCCACCGGCCGGCGTCTCGTCGCTGAGCTTGAATTGCGCACGCGATTGCTCATTGCAGTCAGCCCGGTGCCCTGAGGCGAGCGAGCGTCGCTTGTCCGGGCCAGCAGTCGACCGCGATGCCTGCCTTGCGCTGGTAGAGGCCGATCTGCCGCCTGGTGTTGGAACCGATCTTCCCGTCCACGATCGAGATCTGGAAGCCGCGGGCCTTCAGCCGCTCCTGCGTCTCTGCGATCTCCGCCGTCGGCAGCTGGCCGATGCCATGCCAGGGCGTGACGAAATCGCCGCCGCCGGCGATGCGATCGGCAAGATTGCCGACGAACACCGCGTAGAGGTCGGAGGTATTGTAGGCGCGCAGAACCTTGAAGTTCTGGCTGACGAGGAAGATCGGCCCGTGCGTTCCGCCCGGCGACATCATGTAGGAAACCTCGCCGCTGTGCGCTGCGGGCAGCGGCTGGCTGTTGACCAGCGTGATGCCGAGCTTGGCCCACTCTGCAAGCGGGCGCTCGTCGTCCGGGCCCTCGAAAGCACAGTCGACGCCGGCGGGCAGCTTCACCTCCAAGCCCCAGGGCACGCCGAGCTTCCATCCCTTCGTCTTGAGCTGATGGGCGGCGGAAGCGAGCGCGTCGGGAACCGAGTTCCAGATGTCCTTCCGGCCATCCCCGTCGATGTCGTAGGCATGCTTATAAAAGTCGCTCGGCATGAACTGGGGTAGCCCCTGCGCGCCGGCCCATGACGAACGCATCGTTTCAACTGTGACGACCCTGTCCTCCAGCATCTTCAAGGCGAGAATCAACTCGGCGCGAAACATTTCCTTGCGCCGCCCGGTCCAGGCCTGGGTCGCCAGCACCCGCACGCCATAGTGGGGCAACCGGCCGCCGCCATAAGCGGTCTCGCGTCCCCAGATACCCATCAGGATGTGGCGGTCTACACCGAGCTCCTTCTCGATCTTGTCGACCCACGGCAAGTGCTTGGCCATGAACCCCTTGCCGCCAATCGCCAGCCGGCCGAGCAGGCCGCGGTCGAGATAATCCTGAGGCGGCTTGACGAACTCGGCCTGGCCCCGCACGTCGATCGGCTTGCGGCCAGCCAGGAGAAGGTCAGGGATCGACAGGTCCGGGGTCACGCCCTTGAAGGCGCGATCGAAGGTGCCGCGCGACACACCTGCAGCCTGCGCTTCCGGCCACAACGACTCGACGAACTTCGGAAACGGCTCAGGCGACTGAGCGAGGGCGACGCCGGCCGACTGACCAATGGCCGCCAAGATCGTCATCCACGCCAGCAATGCAGCAATTCGCGATCTCAAGCAGCCCCCCCGTCCTTGTAACGGCCGCGATGGCCGAGCCAGTCGGTAGCACCGATCGGCAACAGTACGGCTGTTTTGGGGCGGCAGGAGCATTATGCCCATGGCCTCAATCGAAGCTGCGGCGCTCCCCAACGCTCGGCAGTCGCCCGTCACGTCTTGTAGCTGGCGTCCCGCCGATCGAGCATCCGCTTCAGTGCCGGCCACTCGATCATGCCTTGGGCGAGCCGCTTGCCGGACGCGTCAGGCGAAGGCGACTTCGCGAGTTGCCGGTTCGACAGCTCGATGATGTGCTGGGGCGGCAGCGAGAGCTCCGCATTGCATGCCATTGCCATGAGCTGGGTCTGGCAGGCGCGCTCGAGCCTGACGATGTTGGCGAACGCCGTTGCGATCGTCTCCCCGACCGCAAGCAGACCGTGATTGCGCATGATCATCACCTCGGCATCACCGAGGTTGTCGACAAGGCGCTGCTGCTCGTCGAGATTGACCACCACCCCCTCGTAGTCGTGGTAGGCGACTGTGCCAAAGCGCATCGCCGTCTGCGTCATCGGCAGCAGACCGCACTTCAGCGAGGCGACCGCCATGCCGGCCGGCGTGGGGGTGTGCAGCACGCACCTCGCGTCCGGCCGGGCGCGATGAATGGCGCTGTGGATCACGTAGCCGGGCAGGTTCACCCCGTACTGAGGATTCGAGTTGGCAATCACTTTGCCATCCAGATCGAGCTTGATCAGGCTCGATGCAGTGATCTCCTCGTACATCATCCCGAACGGGTTGATCAGGAAGTGCTCGTGGTCTCCGGGCACGCGAGCCGAGATATGGTTGAGGTGCATGTCGCACATGCCGTAGTGGTCGACCAGGCGATAGCAGGCAGCGAGGTCAACGCGCGTCTCCCACTCCGGATCGACCTTTGGCCCAACATCCTTGGCCTTGCGCTGAACGACCGTGCTCATGAAGGGCTCCCGTGCGCGTGAATGCGAACCGTGCCGACCAGTGGTCCGCCGGCCGAAAGCATAGCCATTGCCTGCCCGGCCTGGAAGCGCCGGGCTCGCACATTGGACGACGCCACGAAAAAGGCCGCGGCGAAACGGCCGCGGCCTCGATATGGTCTGTCACGAGACAATGCGAGCAGAGCTACTTGTTCGCCATCATGCCCTTGACGACGCCGGCGATCGCCATCAGCGCCCCACCGCCGACGCCGCCCTGCAGGATGCTGCCGAGGATCGCCATCGGATCGAGACCCGACTTGGCGGCAGCTCCAGCCATGCCCAGCATGGGTCCGAGCACCTGGCCGGTCAGCCCACCTCCGACGATCCCGAGGATCGAATTCCAGAGCCAACCCATGTTCATGTTCTTGAGCACATTGCCGGCGATGTTTCCACCGGCAGCACCGCTGAGAAGCTGGATGATGAGGTCGATCGGCATGTGTTGGGTCTCCCGTGTAGCAAAATACGCCGCACACGAATCGATTATGCGCCTCAAAGCCGAGCCAAGCAATCGGAATTTCGAATTGCGAAAACCAGGAAGCCGCTACGCCAGCCCCAGCGCCATCAACCTTGCAGGCGCTCCATCGCCTCGAAACCGCGGCCGAGGTCCGCGATGATGTCGGCAGGATCCTCCAGGCCGACGTGCAGACGCACGAGCGCCCCGCCCTGCCAACCGCGTATGCCCTGGGGATAGGTCAAAGCCAGGCTCTCGAACCCGCCCCACGAGGCGCCGATCCCGAACAGCCGCAATGCATCGATGAACGCGTTGGCATGCCTGATGTCGCACGGCTTGCGCAGCACGACCGAGAACAGGCTGTTGGCACCACTGAAGTCGCGCTTCCACAGCTCATGCCCCGGATCGGTAGGCAGCGCCGGAAACAGCACCCGCTCCACCATCGGCTGACGCTGCAGCCAGCCGATCACCTCGGTCGCATGCTGGTGGGCCTGCGCTAGCCGCGCAGACACCGTCCGCAGTCCCCGCAGCACGGCATAGGCGTCGTCCGGACTGACGGTCTGGCCCAAGATATGGCTGTCGCGCCACAACTGGTCGGCGATGCGCTCATTGGCGGTCACAGAGCCCATCGTAATGTCGGAATGGCCGGCGATGTACTTCGTCAAGGCGACGATGGAAATGTCGGCGCCCAGCACCACCGGCCGGTAGAGCCCGGCCGCCCCCCAGGTGTTGTCGACCGCCACCAGCGCGCCGTGCGCCTTCACCACGGCCACGATCGCCGGCAGATCCTGGACGTCGAACACGATCGAACCGGGATTGTCGAGATAGACGAGGCGCGTCTCGGGTCTGAGGCGCCGCGCAACATCGGCCGCAGCCGCTGCGCCGGGCGCGTAGTACTCGCACGTGATGCCGCGTGCCGCGAGATAGTCGTCCGCAATCGCCCGCGCCGGACCGTAGATGGTCTCCGCCAGCAGCACGTGATCACCAGGCTTCAGCACGCTGAGGAAAACATGGGCGATTGCCGCCAGTCCGGTGGGGAACAGCTGGGTGCGCTTGCCGCCCTCGACCTCGCTCAGCGCATCCTCCAGCGCGAACGTGGTCGGCGTGCCCTTGGCGCCGTAGCTGAAGCTGCGCTCTCCGCCGGCTCGGCGCTGGGCCGTCTCACGCAGGTGCGCGCTGCTGCGGTAGAGCACCGTGGATGCGCGTACCAGCGAAGGATTGACGGCACGCGTACCCTCGCCGCCGGCAGGGCGCGCCGCATGCACGAATCTGGTCTTGTCACGATCGGTCATGGACGCCACTGCCCCGCATCACGACAGACGATTGGTGCCCCAGGAGGGATTCGAACCCCCACACCCTCGCGGATATCAGATTTTGAGTCTGACGCGTCTACCGTTCCGCCACTGGGGCCGCAGTCGTGCGAAGGCGCGCATAATAGTCAGGAGACCTACGCCGTCAACGCGCCAACGACCACGACGAAGCACTTTCCCGCCCCAGACGCCGACAACCGCCCACTACGGAACAACTCGCTCCATTTTTTGTTCGGAAAAACAACGCACTTTAAGGTTGTGTTGAGAGTTGAGGGCGATAGTTGCCTGCAGTGACGTCGAACTGTCGAAGCTTAGCTGAACTTTGGGGGAGTATGTAATGCCGACAGAAGAGCAAATTCATTCCATCGCCAGCACTCTGGAAGCTTATCACAATCAGCTGACCGCGCTCAGCCAGGCCCTCGGTGCCTTGCGCGAGGCCAGCGACACGATGCTCCTGGCCCTGGACAAGGACCGTGTTGCGATTGCCACCTATCTCGAGGCTGCTCCGCGGGCGGCGCCTGCGATCGAGAGCACGGTGGGCCATTCCTGCGACAGCACGGCGATTGTCGAAGCGAGCGACGTCGTCGCGGCGGCCACGACGATCGATACAGCCGACGCGATTGCGCTCGACAACGGCCCGACCGAACCGACGCACGAGACAATCGAAGACGCACCGGCAATCATCGAGGCTCCGGTCGCGGTCGAGCCCGAGATCACCACCGACGCTGTCATCACAACCGAGATCATCGGCCAACATGATAGCGAAGCGGCATCCGGCGCGGTCGCCGAGACCTCGACAACAGCCGAGATCACGGCTGAGGCACCGACCGAAATCGTTGCACCGCTGACGGCAACCGAGGCAGCGCTCACGCCCGTAATCGCGGCTTCGACAGCACCCGAGACTCCCGTCACGACGACAACGCTCGACGCGGCAACCGCCGGCACCGACAGCAATGTCGTCCCTCTCGATGCCCGGCGGCACAAGTCTCGTACATCACTGCCGGCCCGGCGCCGCGCCATGACGATGGTCGCGTCCATGGTGATCACCGCCGGAGCAGCACTCGGCTTCCATGAGTTGATGCAGACCGAGATCGGCCAGCGCCTGATCGAGCTCAGCAGCTGTGACGGCGACATGCTGTCGGCAAGCCGCGACTGCGCACTGCTCGCCTGGCTGATGCTCTGACCAGCCCTGCATTCAGCCAAGAAAAGATTCGAGGCGGCCCCTGCGGCCGCCTCTTGCGTTGAGGTCGAACGCCTCACCTGCGACGCCTGCCCTCACCCCGTCACGGCTCGCGACAGCGCTGCGCAAACACGGTCCTGGTCGTCGACGGTCAGGTAGGGATGCATCGGCAGGCTCAACACCTCGCTCGCGGCAATTTCAGATGCGCCAAGGCCAGTGCCGGCTGACGGGCAATCGCGGTAGGCAGCCTGGGCATGCACGGGGCGCGGATAATAGACCGCAGTCGGCACGCCCTCCGCCTTCATCGCGGCGGCGACAGCATCGCGGTGGGCAGCCGGCAGTCGCACCGTGTACTGTGCCCAAACGGACCGCGCGCCCTCGGGAATGACCGGCACCCCGGCAATATTCGATAGCCGCTCGCTGTAGCGCCGCGCGATTTGGTTCCGCGCCTCTATCTCACCTGTAAAAATCGCGAGCTTCTCGATCAGCACC
>SXGT01065481.1_pt1 | contig 15322 bp, 3 predicted proteins | sample 3176221 | NCBI WGS metagenome assembly SXGT01 (sample SAMN11356862, study PRJNA531348) | freshwater metagenome | isolation source: freshwater sample F1-120 | place: China: Fuxian Lake, Yuxi | collected 2017-12-25
CTGACCAATCACAACAGTATCGACCCAGTTTGTGCCATCGGCTGAAACCTGGATTTTTTCGCCAACACCCAATGTGCCGTCGAACGCACCGGTGACGGTGACATCGGCATCGTTGGTAACGAAATCGCCGGCGCTACCGCTGTCGGTGATGATGTCGGCGATGGTGGTGGTGAAGGTGACGGGTGCGATGGTGTCCACCGTGATGGCTTTCGCCAGACTAACGGCGCTGGTGTTGCCGGCGACATCGGTCTGGGTGGCCGTGATCGACTCGGCGCCTTCGCCCATGGCGGTGACGTCGGCGTCGCTTACCGCGACCGACCAGTTGCCGGAGCCATCCACGACGGCGGTGTTGCCACCGGCCAGGAGGGTGCTGCTGTCGAGCGTCAGGGTCACGGTGGCGCCCACTTCGCCGGTGCCGGTGATGGCGAAGCCGGTTGCGGCTTCAATATCGTTGACCACGTCGTCGGCCGCTACCGGGTTGATGATCGGGGCATTCGGATCGACGGTGTCCACTACCAGAATTCCCGTCGGGTTGTTGTTTTCCGCACCCGTCAGATCAGCGTCGTTGCCTTGTGCGTCCTTGATGGACGCGCCGTTGAGGCTGAGGCTGGTGACGGCCAGGTCGGCGGTGTCTTGCCCGCTGGCAACGGTGTAGGTGAAGGTCAGGCTGTTGGCCGTAGAGCTGGCAAGAGTGGCAGTGCCGCTGTTGTTGAGGTTGAGGATCGGCAATCCAACCACGGTGACGTTCTCGCTGAAGGTCACGATCAGATCAACCGATTCACCTACCTTCAAGGTGCCATCGTTGGTGCCGTAGGCGATGGAAGTCACCGTGGGCAGGTCCACATCCAGCGTGACGCCAGCGATGAGTGTGCCGTCGGCAAACTGGAAGTTTTCGACATTGGTCACGGTGTCCGTGCCATCCGGCGAGCCACCACGGTTGTCGATGACGGTGTAGGTCGAATCGTTCAGCGCGATGCTGTAGTCGGCACGGTTACCGGTGAAGGTAACCGTGTCCTCATTGTTGCCACCGTCGATGCTGTCGGTGCCGGCGCCGCCAGTGAGCGTGTCATCGTTGTCCCCACCAGAGAGGGTGTCGTTGCCGCCCTTGCCGAGGAGAATGTCATTGCCGGCGAGACCATTGACGATGTCGCCATCGGCTGCCGCCGTCAGGTTGTTGCCGTCGATGACATCGTTACCAGTTGTACCTGTCAGGTTGTCCGCGCCGGCACCGCCCAGGATGACGAATAGATCATTTCCAAGAAAGCCGGGAATAACTGAGCTGCCTGTGCCGCTGGCATCGAAGGTCTGGCCATCAGGCAGATTGCGAAGGTTGAATTCGGAACCGACATCCTCGAACGTGTTGTTGGTAAAGACGACGCCGTTCGAATCAACGCCCAGGGATACGGCGGTGCCGTTATGCACGAATGCGTTGGTAACGATGTTGGCGGTGGATGTGCCCGTCATGTCTAGATTCAGACTGGTGCGCACATACTCGATGGTGTTGCCGGTGACGCTGAGTGCCACACCGCCGCCGTCGAACCAGATTCCGCGATCCCAGGAGGCAGTGCCGAACAGACCGGTTGAGCTGCCTGTAATGTAGTTGTCGCTGATCGTGATGGCACCAGCACCGATGACCTCGGATGCGATCGCCCGGTCACCAACGCCGCCGCCCGCAACAGTTGAATAGAACACCGAGTTGGTGATGGTGTTGTTGCCGGTTGAAATGGCCAGCAGCTTGAGGGTGGGGGTTCCCGCGCCACCGCCGGTGGTGCTGCCGTCGTTGATGAAGCGCAGGCCGTCGAGGGTGACGTTTGCCGTGGTGTTTATCTGGTGCTCGCCGATCAGGTTGGTTTCACCCGTTCCGCTAGCCACACCGCGACCTGCATCGTCGCCATCAACGCCATGCTGGGCGCCGAGGATGGTGACGCCCTCGTTGATGTTGACGTTTTCGTCAAACGTACCGGCACCCACCCGGATGGTGTCGCCGTTAGCAGCCGCGTCAACAGCGGCCTGGATCGACATGCCTTCTTCCACAACCAGAATGCCATCGGGATCTTCCACTACGGAACGGGTGTTGCCTGTAGACAACTGCAAGCCCTTCGCGAAGCCCACGGCGTCTGTCTTGTTGGCGAAGAAGAAGGTGAAGTTCTCGCTGTCGTTCAGCAGTCCACGGAATGCGTCGTTGGTGACACTCCAGACGCCGTCGCCATCACTTGTGTAGGACGGCGGGAAGGTGACTGTACCCAGATCGTGCAGCGGTGAGACATCCTCGGCGTAGATGCCCACGGCTTCGTTGTGGCTGTAGGTGCCGGTAAATTCGATGTCAGTGAGCTGCTGGTTGTTGAAGATGTTGGTCGAATAGAGCGCGACCGAGCCCCACGCGTTGTCCAGCGTAACTACGTTATGCAGCGTGACATCGGTGGAGTCGGTGATGGCGATGCCGACGCCCGCGGTGCCATCGCCATCGGCGGTGACATCGGACAGGGTCGCACGCAGAACGCCGTTCAGGTCGAACTCGGAGATACCGAAACCCTGCACGGTAACGTTGGCGATGCTGAGATCTTCCAGCCGAGAATCTTGCCCATTGGCACCGTCGGCGCTTCCCTTCAGACCATAGGTTTGTGCCGCAGTGCCGACCAGGGTGAAGTTGGACAGGCTGGTGCCGTCAGCGGTGGCGAGGATGCCGTAACTGCTGCCGCCGGCGTTGATGATCACGCCGCCCTCGCTCTCGCCGATGAGGGTAATGGACTTGTCGATGTTCAGCGTCGAAGTCAGGTTGTAGATGCCGTTGGCGATGAGGATGGTGTCGCCGGCATTAGCGGCTAATACGGCTGCCTCCAGGGTGTATTCGCTGCCGTTGCCGACCACGTAAGTGTTGGAGTCAGCGAAATCGAGGATTTCGACGCTGCTGAGGGAATCCGCGCCGTCGTCGCCATCACCGATGTTGGTGTCGGTGACGGTGAGTGATCCGAATACCTTGCTGTAATCCACCGCGTTGCCGGAGAAGACAACGGTGTCGATGCCGGCGCCGCCGTCGATGGTGTCCGCACCTTCGCCGCCAATCAGGATGTCATTACCCAGTCCCCCTTGCAGGTTGTCGTTGCCACCCATGCCGGCGAGGACGTTGTCGCCGCTGTTGCCGGTGATGACGTTGGCGAGGGCGTTGCCGGTGCCGTCCTGGTTGTTGTCAGGCTGGCCAATCAGAGTGCCATCTATCAAGGTCAGGTTGTCCGCGCCGTCAGGCAAGGTGGTGTCGCGGCCGTCGATGACGGTGATGGCGCCAGTCACGCTATTGCTGGAGAGGTCGTTGTTCGGGGCAGCGGGCTGGTCAACGATGAAGAGTTGCATGTCACCGGTGATGTTGTTGCCGGTGATCGAGGTGTAATCCGAGGTCTGCACCTTCACGAGACCCGTGAGCGTGCTGCCCGTCAATGTCACGTCGGTGATCTGTGACGGGAAGGCCTCGTGGAAGATGTCCAGGACGATGCCCCCGTTGCCCGTGGAAGCCGCGTTCTTCACGCCCACGATGTCGTTCAGCGTCAAACCGTCAAGCGAGGCGCCCGGCTTCACAGCGACAACCAACAGCGGGTTGTAGATCGACAGGCTCTGTACCGCGTCGAAACCGGTGAGGTCAACGTCATTGAGTGAAATGTTCTCGAAATTGCCGTTCTTCAGGTTGAGGTTAATGCCACGGATACTGTGGTTTGAGCCTGATACCGGAGCCGCGACATCGATATCGGTAAAGCTGGCGTTCGACAGCTTCTCAACGTAGATACCGTAGCCCCTGAATCCGTCGCCGCCAACGTTGGTTTGGCCGTTGAAGTCGAGGCCCGAGAACGTACCCGTCACCGTATCGCCACTACCTGCCGTGTCGTTGGCGAAATAGAAGCCGTATTGACCACCATTGAAGTTTGAGTTGACGACCTGCAGGTTGGTGACCTCCGCTCCGTCAGCAATCTTCAGACCGATCTGGCCGGCGGCCAGATTGAATGTCGAACCCTCGATGCGGATGTCCTGCGCCGCACCGACGAAGTTGATGTCGATGGCATGGCTGAAACCCGGCAGGTTCTCGACCGTCACGCCAGAGAGCGTGATGAAGTCCTGGTCGCCGATATCGATGCCATCACCAGTGCTGTTGGTGACCTTTACATCCTTCAGTACGACTCGGTTCACAGCATCCACCCCGGATGCGTTGATGTCGACGCCGCCGCTGATGATTGTCGAGTCGCCCTGGCCGATGATAGACACTGCCTTGTCGATGTTGACGGTCTCGGCGTATGTCCCGGCCGCAACCATGATCGTATCTCCGGCGGCAGCGGCATCCACGGCTGCCTGAATGGTGGCGTAGCCGCCGTTGCCGACCAGCAGGAACTTGCCGGCTTCGGCGCCATTGACGATTTCCGTATTGGTTAGGGTATCTGTTCCCTCCGCGCCGCCGACCACGCTCCACCCGCCTCCGCTGGTGGTGATGTCGGCTACGGACAGGGTGGCGGAATAGACGGACGTATCAACGCCGGCGCCGCCATCGATGCTGTCATTGCCGCCGTTGCCGGTGACGATGTTGTTGCCGGCATCGCCGGTAATGTTCTGGGCGAATTCGTTGCCGGTGAGGTCGAGGCCGCTGCCGGTGGAGGTGAAGTTTTCGACTTCGACCCCGGTTGCCAGGGTGTAGCTGACGCTGGTGTTGACCGTGTCGATGCCGCCAGTCGCGACTTCGGTCACGGTGTCACCGGAGTTGTCGACGAGGTAGGTGTCGTTGCCGCCGCCACCGGTCATGGCATCTGCACCGCCACGGCCGTCGAGCAGATCGGCGCCGCTTGTGCCCGTCAGCGTGTCATCGCTGGCGAGGCCTTGCAGTGTCGAGAGCTGCCCGGAGCCGCCGCTATTGGTGCCGGTCAGGCCGGATACATCGAGGCTGCCGCCGACTTCATCGGCGTTGAAGACGCCCCAGGGGGCGCTTACATTCGCCACTACGTTGGTCAGGGTAAAGCTATCAAATTGCGCGATACGATAGATCGCGATGGCATCCTGCAAATAGGAGCCGGTGAGATTCAGGTTGGTCAGCGAGACCGTGCCGGCCGGGTCATATGGGCCAGTATTGGTTGTGTCGCCGGCATCCTGGAGACCACGCAACTGAATGGCTTTCTGTGTACCGATGACGCCGACCTGGTAGTTGCCATTGAAGTTGCTGGCATCAATACTCAAATCCTGGTTGTAGCCGTACAGGAGCACGTCGCCTCGGCCGCCGCCGCTGAGCGCGATACCGTTGTTGTTGAAGTCGCTGTTCAGAATCTGGATGTTTCCAACTGTGTCAGTCAGAGTCGGTGTGGAGCCGTTGCCGGAACGGATGTAGGCAAAGCCGTTCTGGGTGGCGTTTTCGATAACAACATTGTCGAGCACGATGGCGCCGGCAAATCCGGTGGAGCTGTTGTTGGCGAATACGCCATACGTTTTGCCCGTGGCATCGATGCTGAGGTCTTTCAGGGTTAACGCGCCGTTGAGATCGCCGGAGCTGCTGATCTGGCCGGTGATGATCGTCGTATTGCCAACGCCGTCGATGGTGATCGCTAGGCCATCGGCGATGCTGATGTCTTCCGCGTAAGTTCCGGCCATGACCAGGATAGTGTCGCCCGAATTCGCGGCATCGACGGCGGCCTGAATGGTGGCATAACCGCCGTTGCCGACCAGGAGGAAGCGGCCGGTCTCGGCGCCAACAGGATCAGCGCCTTGCACGATCTCCGTGCCGGCGAGGGTGTCAGTACCTTCCGTTGCCGTTGTAACGGTCCAGCCACCGATGCCATTGGCCGTGATGTCGCCAGCAGCCAGCGCCGTGCTGTAAACGACCGTGTCGCTGCCGGCGCCGCCGTCGATGCTGTCGTCGCCGCCCAAGCCGTTAATCGTGTCGTTGCCGCCGTTACCGCTGAGCGAATCGGCAAATGCCGAACCGGTCAGTTCGTTGTTTCCGTCATTTCCGGTTATCACCATGCCGGCGGTAGCGTTTGCCGCGTTGATGTTCACGGCTGTGGTGCCGGTGGTGGCGCCGCTATTCGTGGCGATTCGCGCTTCTTCGACGTTCGTGATGTTCGAGTCGATCACCAGGGTCTCGCCAGCGGTGGTGGAGGTAAACCAGATCTGGTCGCCGGTGACATGGGCGCCGCCGTCAACGCTGTCGCCCGCCAGATTCGTGGCAGTGGCGACGACGAAGACGTCATCGCCGTTTCCACCATTGAGCGTGTCGGTGCCGGCGTCGGTAACGATGATGTCGTTGCCGTCGCCGCCATTCACGCTATCCGCTCCGGGGGTCATCGCAAGAATGACGTCCGTGCCGGACTTGCCGTTGAGCACATTGCCGGAGTAGGTGCCCGGGGTGCCGAAATTATTGATGAAGATGCCACTGGTATTGCTGCCGTTTACGCCATGGTCAATCGTGTTGCCGATCACATCGACATCGAGCGCGCGTGTCCGCAAGGCATAACCGCCACCGGTGGTGAAGCCAGTGAATGTGTTGCCCTGGATCAGAGAACCCTGGGCATCGATCGTCACCTGGCTGTTGCCCTGCGGAGTGGTGCCATTGTCAGTGCTGATGCCGCCGGTCTTGCCGGTGATCTGGTTGTTCGTGAAGGTGATGTTGGAGGCGGGCGTATTGCCGCCTGCTCCGCCGCCGCCGAGAACGACCAACTGGCGCGGCGCATTGTTGCCGAGGTCGAATTGTGTGCTGAATCCGATGCCGCTCGGGTTGGCTCCGGTAAAGGTCTGGCCGGAGAAAATATTGCTATCGATGGTGATGTTGGTGACCACATTTCCAAATTCGGACAGCAGCGCTTCGTCACCGTTGGCGACGAAATCGTTGCCGCGGAATACATGGCCGGAACTGGCGCCCTGGAGGTACAGGGCGGCGTTCTCGATTCCGCCGTTGCCGTCCAGGCCGATGACGGTGAAGCCGCTATTCAAGCCACCGATCTCGACATTGTTGGTTCCGGCTGTGATCTGGATGGTGCCCAGCGCGGAGCCGCCATCCACGCCCGCGATGGTGGTTGTCTCGCGTCCGCCCACCGAGAAGATATGGATCGACTTGGAAATCAGCAGGTTTTCGTTGTAGGTGCCTGCGGCGACAAGCACTGTGTCGCCGATGCCGGCGGCATCGACGGCGGCCTGAATGGTGGCATAACCGCCGTTGCCGACCAGGAGGAAGCGACCCGCTTCCCCGCCATCGACGATTTCGGTATTGGCCAGCGTGTCGGTGCCTTCGGCGCCTGCGTTGACGCTCCAGCCACCGCCGCTGGTGGTGATGTCGGCGGCGCTCAGCAAGGAGGTGTAAGTGGCGGTGTCGGCTCCCGCGCCACCGTCAATGCTGTCATTGCCGCCGTTGCCGCCAAGGCTGTCGTTGCCGCCGTTGCCGATCAGCGTGTCGGTCAGACCCGTACCGGCCAGGGTGTCGCCAAGGGAGCCGCCAAGCAGGGTGACGGAAGTGTCCGCATGGGTGACGGTAAGCACGGACTGGGTGACGTTTTCGTAGAGGCCGACAGTGGCATTCACGATGGTTACGTTGCTTACGGATACCGCCGGCCCGGCGATGTCCTTGCCCGGTTCGCCGACACGGATACCGGTGCTGGTACCGTCGATGCTGCCGTTTGCGATCGTGACGTTGGTAGCAGTGGCAGGGTCTGTATTGTAGGAGGGGCCGTCGTTACGCGCCTTGATCGAGATTGCGCCGCCGAAATCGAGCGGTACCGAGTCCGGCTCGGAACTGGAGCCGACGTTGGTAAAGGTGAAGTCGCTGATCGCGATATTGGCGTAGGTGCCGAATTTGAGGTTGACGTCGATGCCGTTGCCGAATTCGCCTTTTCCAGCAGCGCCGAACGCCGGGCCGCGCCCGAATTCGCCGACATCATTCATAACAATATTGGTGATGACGGCATTGCTCAGTTGCTCGGTGTAGATGCCTTTCTCGGTCAGGTGCTGGAAATTGACGCCGTCGATCGTGACATTGTCGAAGGCGCCGGTAGTGGCGGCAAAGATGGCCATGCCGTGGTAGCTGTCGCTGATCAAACCGCCGGTCATCGAGAAGTCTGTGACGACAGCCGCCGTACCTTTGCGCACGCCGGTTACCGATTCGTCGATGTTGACGCCGTTGATCGTCAGACCGTCGTTGGAACCAAGTTCTATGCCGGTGTTGAAGCTGGTGAGCGTGAGGTTGTTGAGCGTGACATTGTTGGCCGAAACCGTGATGCCGGCACCGGCGGCACCTGTATAAGAGACTGCGGTTTCCAGCCAGTCGCCGACGGTCGTGCCGGGCGGGATGCTGTTATCGGTGCGGAAGCTGCCTTCGATAACGACATCGGCGGCATTGCCCGAGGCGCTTTCCAGCGTGACGGATTTGTTGACATTCACATTGCCGGCATAGGTGCCGTTGGCGATGTGTATCGTCTCGCCACCTGACGCCGCGTTGATGGCGGCCTGAATGGTGGTGTAGATGGTGTTGCCGGTGGCGGTTGCGGTGTTGCCGGCGGTGTCGGTGATGCTGAAGGTCGAGGTGATATTGCCGCTCAGTCCCGTCAGGTTGGCGGTATAGCTGCCGTTGGCGGTCACGGTTACCGGGCCGCTGTTGTTGGTGCCATCGGTAAAGGTCACCGTGCCGGATGCATCGCCATCCAGGTTCGCAACCACGAAGGAAACCGTGGCGTTGGCGACGTTGGGGCCGGTGCCGCCACCGACGATCAGGGTGGCTGCGGGGGCTGCGTCTGCCGTGGTGTCGATGGTCACGGTGAGGCCGGTGGACGCCGCGCTTTCGTTGCCGGCCAGGTCGGTCTGCTTGGCAGTGAGGGTGTGCTCGCCATCGCTCAGGCTGGCGCTGGTGATGCTCCAGTTGCCGGCGGCATCGGCCACGTCGGCACCGAGCATGGTCGTACCGTCGGTGTCATAGAGGGTGACGGTGGCGCCTTCTTCCGCGCCCGTGCCGGTCACTGTCGGGGTAGCGTTATTGGTCAGGTCGTCGCTGTTGGAAGCACCGCTGTCGGAGGTTGCATCCAGATCAGGCGCGGAGGGGGGGGTGGCCGTGGTGTCGATGCTGCTGCTGTCGCCGGTGCCTGCCGCCGTGTTGCCGGCGGTGTCGGTAATGGCGATGGTTGCCGTCACCGCGCCTTCATCCAGGCCGCTCAGGTCGGCTGTGGCGGTGCCGTCCGCGAGGACGTTGGCGATGACGTCATGCGCGGCGTTGCCGTCGCTGAATGTCACCACGGCGGTGGCGTCAACGTCCAAGTTGCTCACCGTGAAGGAAACTGCGCTCTTCTCGGAATTGTTGATGTAGCCATCGCCATCGTCGATGACCACTGCCGCGACTGGTGCCGCGTCAGCCGAGGTGTCTTTGGTGCTGCTGTCGCCGGTGCCTGCCGCCGTGTTGCCGGCGGCGTCGGTAATGGCGATGGTCGCCGTCACCGCGCCCTCATTCAGGCCGCTCAGGTCGGCTGTGGCAGTGCCGTCCGCGAGAACGTTGGCGATGACGTCATGCGCGGCGTTGCCGTCGCTGAATGTCACCACGGCGGTGGCGTCAACATCGAGGTTGGCCACCGTGAAGGAGACCACACCTTTCTCGGCATCGCTGATGTAGCCGTCGACATCGTTGATGGTCACCGTCGCGACAGGAGCGGAGTCGGCGATCTGATCCAGCGTATAGCTTTGGCTCGCCACTGCGCCGTCATTCCCGGCCGCGTCGGTGACTTTCATCCTGATGGAACTGGTTCCCGACAGGGTGGCGTTATCCCAGGAAATCGATGTGCCGGTTACTTTGTTGGTGATATCGACCCAGTTCGTGCCGCCATCCACCGAGCCGTAGAGAATTTCACCTGTGCCCAGCGCAGCACTCAGCGTGGCGGTGATGGTTTGGGTGGCATCCTTGGTAAGGAAATCGGAAGCGGATGACCCCGTATCGCTGCTGATGTCGATGCCGCTGATCGTGGTAGTCGGATCTGTCGTATCAATGGTCACGCTCAGGCTGCCGGAAGCAACGGTACTGATATTGCCGGCCAGGTCGGTCTGCTTGACGGTAAGTGTATGGGAGCCCTCGTTCAACGCGGAACTGGTGATGCTCCAGTTGCCGCTGCCATCAGCCACGCCAGTGCCAAGCACGGTGATGCCGTCGGTGTCATAGAGCTTTACCGTGGCGCCGATTTCCACGCCGCTGCCGGTCAGGGTCGGGGTGTCGTCGCTGGTGAGGTTGTCGCTGAATGAGGTGCCGAGATCGGAAGCTTCGATCAGGTCCGGCGCGCTGCCGGAGGTGGCGGGCGCTGCGGTATCGATGGTTACCGCAGTGGTGGTTGCGCTGCCCACTGGCGTAGAAAGATCCGCGCTCCACTGCTGGGCGCTGATCGTGTAGGTGCCTTGCGGCAGGGTCGGGGCATTGAAGGAGAACACGCCACCGGGGCCGACCAGTACGGGCGAATAGGTGGTGGCGCCTATCGTGAAAACGACATAGTTCAACGGCGTGCCGCCAATGCCCGAGATGACGACGGTAGCGAGGTTGGTGATGCCGTCATCGTTGCTGCTGCCGGTGTCGAAATCGTGCGAAAGATCAATCGAGATTCCATCGAGAACATGCGCGTAAGCGTTGGCGGCATCCGCATTGATGGGCATCGGGGAGATGCGAGCTGCACCGCTGCTGTTTGCCGGAAGATTCCAGTGCCCGCCCAGATCGACGGCGCCCACCTTGTCGGCGGAGGCAAACACGTCCGCGCCGATGAAGTCGGCAAGTTGGTTGACGAAACGCTGGCCTTGTTCTCCCGCCGCGACGTTGCAGGAATAGATCTGCACCACGCCGTCTTCGGCGAGGGCCGCGCCCAGTGCGAACAGGTCGTCGGCGTGGTGTTCGAAGTTGGCTTGCGTCAGCGAGCCGGCGGCGAACTGGATTTCCCCTGCTTGGCCGTGGGCGATGATGTGGATGGCGGTGAGGTTGGCTGCGTTGGCGAGGGCGCGCGCCATTTGTTCGGGTGCCGGACGGTCGGCATTGAGGATGACGGGGTGGACTTCACTCCGCAGGCCTGCCAGGAGTTGCTGCAAGTCGGCAACATTGGAATCGATAAACGCAAATTGATTTTTCATGGCGGTCATGGTCTGGCTCCGTTTATTTCGACAGGGGGGCTACGCGTGTAGTCCAAAAAAATGGGTTTCCGGGGATTTGCATCCGCCGAAAGAGGGGGAAATTCAGCAAAAACTTGTTGGACGACTTCAGGCAGTTGTCCGGGAACTTGTTGGTGGAGTTATGGCGCTGCACTTGGCTTTAAGGGCTGTTGCGTGGATGGGCGTATATAACTAAAGACATATAACTTAAGACATGGAATGTGTATTAGCGAAACCTGAATCAGGTCGGTTACCTAGTAGCTAGCTATCATGTAGACACTGTCGTCATTTCAGCACTTATCGTGCCAGCAAAAATATTTCATATATATCAATGGGTTATTATTTATCCCGGGGTTCAATGTGTAAAATTATTCGACAAACGAGTTTCGGGCATCTTGGTCCGATTTGTTGCGATTAGGGTGTTTCCCTATGTATGATGGACCAGCCCTTTTGACCCAGTCTTAATCTGTCAGCGGGTTTGGGCAATGCGTGGCGTTTGATCCAGGCCCTGCGTTTTCTGTTTTAAATGCAAGGCCGGGCTCGTTGTCATCATCAATTTAAGTGAAAAAAAATCCGACATTGATTGGGAGTCGTTTGATGGCCGGGAAATACAGTGATTTCAGCCGTTTGATCAGCCAGCTTTATGCCTGTGTTGATGCGCCACCCGGGCGCGAGGTTTTGTTGGCAATGCTGGATTTCCTCGGTGGCTCGGACTCGATTCTGTTCACGCCTTCATGTCCGCCCGAGGCGGGGGGGTTATGGCTGTTCGGGTCGGCTGCGCGGGGAAATTCTTCGGCGGGCGAGGCGGATGCGTTTTCGTCCGCCACATTGCTTGCCGGGTTGGTCAGGGAGAATCTGAATAAGTTGGATACGCTGGTTGAGGTTGCTCCAGCAGGTGCGGCTTCGGCGAAGAAACCTTCGCTGCACGCACGCCTGGCAATGGCCGGGATGGTTCATGACCCGGACTTGCAGTTGCTTGCTTGTGCGCTTTCCGCCGGCAATGGCAGTTCAGACCAGAAGGTGTTTTATGGCTTGAGACGCGGGCCGGACGAGGCTCCGTTCGGGGAGCGTGATTTCGAGCTGGCTTTATTGGTTATGGGGCATCTGGATTCTGCCTTGGGTCTGAATCTGAAGTTCAGGGCAATGCATCTGAGCAACCATCTGGCTGATACTTGTTGTGAAGGGCTGCCCTGGGCGCAAGGGGTCGTGTCGGAGGAGGGGCGGCTTCTGCAAAGCAACAAGGCGTTGCTTGGTCTGCTGGATGAGGCGGATAGCCTGGACCTGGAGGATGCTTGTCTGAGCTGCCGCTACCCTTCCGATACCAGTCGTGTGCGGGCGGCATTGCTGGAGCTTGCGGGTATGCGCGGCGAGGTGTCCGCTTCGCGGGTGATCCGGTTGCGACGCGCTTCCGGCAAGTCGGATCATGTCCTGGTGTTGCTGCTGTTGAATCCGGTGGGTCCGGCCGGGCCGCTGCGTATTCAGGTCAAGGTGCTTGATCCGACTGCGCAATGCGTGGCGCCCTGTGATGCTTTCCGGACGATTTACCGTTTGACCAAGGCCGAGTGCCGTCTTCTGCAAGTGCTGATGTCCGGCCTGAGTCCGAAGGAAGCCGCCGTTCAGTTCGAGGTGTCCGCGAATACGGTCCGCTCGCAATTGAAAGCGATCTATCTGAAAACCGGGGTACATAGACAGGTCGATCTGTTACGCCTGGCAATGGGTCTGGGCGGGCTGGCTTGAAGCTGCGGGGCGGTGGTACGAGTTCGATGCGGGGCGGTGGTGCCCTTGCGAGCGATGGCGAGTCATTCCGCTGTGCCGGTTGTGCGCTTCAGGGAACCCGCACTTCGATGCCGGGATGCTGCGCCCGCAATGCTTTGGCCAGCGTCTGCTTTGCGCTTTCTTCGCCATGCACAAGCCGGATTTGGCGGGGTTTGTTGCGCATTCTGCCGATGAAATTGAGCAGGTCTTTTTGATCGGCATGGGCGGAGTAGCCGCCCAGGGTGTGAATGCCGGCGCGGATTTCGATGCGGATACCATCGAGCAGAACATAGCCCCCCTTGGGTCCGTGCTTCTGGATGTCGCGACCGGGTGTGCCGGCGGCCTGGTAACCGACGAACAGCACGTCGTGGCGGGGATCGCCCAGCATGGCTTTGAGGTAGTTGACGATGCGACCGCCGCTGCACATGCCGCTGGCGGCGATGACGATGGCGGGTCGGGCGGTTCGCGCCAGATAGCTCACCGCATTCAGATGCGTGGCGTGGTCGTCGATGGTGGTGAGTTGTTCGAACGCCAGAGGATGCCGCCCTGCCGCAAGTTTGTTGCGCGCTTCGGCATCCCAGTGCTGGCGCAGTTGCGCGTATCCGGCCGTGAAATCGGCGGCCAGCGGCGAGTCGATGATGATGTCGAGATCATTCCAGTTGACGCCTGGCGCAGCGGGCCGCTGGCGGTTGCGGTGAATGATTTCCTCAAGTTCGTAGAGCAGTTCCTGGGTCCGGCCGATGCTGAATGCGGGGATGAGTATCGTGCCCTTGTTCTTGAACGCCCGTTCGCAAACGGCTTGCAGGCGTTGACGCCGGTCTTTGCGACTTTCATGCAGACTGTCGCCGTAGGTGCTTTCCATGACCACGACATCGGCGCGGTAGGGCGATTGCGGTGCCGGCAGCAAGGGCGTGTAAGGCGCGCCAAGGTCGCCGGAAAATACGATGCGCAGATTGTTGCCGGTTGCGTTGTCCGGCGAGATTTCAAGCTCGACCCAGGCGGAACCCAGGATGTGGCCGGCGGGTGCGAGTTTTACCCGCAGCCCCGGGGTTTCGATCAGGGAGTGCCACTTTTTGTAGCCCAAAGGTTGGATCTGCTGACGAATCTGGCCGAGAAATCGGTCGATCAGGGCGGAATCACGGGTGAAGCCGACCTTCAGTGCATCTTCCAGCACCATGGGCAACAGAACTGCGGATGCTTCACTGCACACAATCGGTCCGCGAAAGCCGGCTGCAATCAGATGCGGAATACGGCCCACGTGGTCGATGTGGACGTGAGTGACGATCAGGGCACGGACGTTGTCGATGGGAAAGCCGATTTCCGGCCGGTTGGCGCCGGCGCCGTCGCTGGAGGTTTCCGCGCCTTGAAACAGGCCACAGTCGATCAGCACGGATTGCCCGTCGCCGAGCGTCAATTGGTGGCATGAGCCGGTGACGCCGTCGATCGCACCGTGGTGGGTGATGCTGAAGGGGGGGGTCATGATGTGCCATTCTCCCTGGCTTGGTTGTTGATCTGTTGCATCGGAAAGGTTACCGGTTTTTCTCTCCCGAGCAGGGTCAACATGACGACGACCCGTTCCTTCGCGACGGCCGAGACGATGCCGGACAGCCCTTTCAGCGGGCCATCGGTGACCGCAACGCTGTCACCGATCTGAAACGGGGATGCCTGCTGTGGGTCGGGCTGACTGTTTTTTCTCGCGAGTTGACGGATCGCTTCGACCAGCGTGTCGTCGATGCAGGCGGGGGTATTGCCGAAGCTGACCAGTCCGCTTACCCCTGGGGTGCTGCGGATCGGGGCGATGCTCTGGCCTGGCCGTGCACAGCGAACAAAGGCGTAACGCGGAAACATGACCTGCTCGTTCCTGTGCCAACCATTTTTACGTTTCTGCCATACCGAAAGCAGGGGCAGAAAGACCTGGTAGCCCTGCTCTTCGAGTTTGCGTAGTGCCAGGTTTTCCTGCCTCGGTTTGGTCTGGCAGACATACCAGGCGCCAGCCACGTGCGGATGCCGGGCACCGTCAGTCGAAACCGGCGAGATATCGCCGCACGCCTCTTCTTCCGCGCTTGGCAGTGCTGCTTGATCGGCGTTGTGCATGGGCATCGCGCTGGAGGTGGACGCCGGATTCTACGAGTCGCCTCTTGCTCGCCACAAGCCGGACGCTTGCGCTGCATCACGGCAAAGCGTACCTGGTTTCGAGTCCGTAATTCCCGCCTTCGCGGCGATCACGGCCCCGATTGCTTTTTTCAGAAGTGAATATGTCCGGCTTCAGCGCACCAGAAAGTCGGCGTATGCCCTGGCCAGTCCTTCTTCGAGTGCCACACTTGCCTGCCAGCCCAGGTCGCGCAGGCGAGAGACATCCATCAGCTTTCTGGGCGCGCCATCCGGTTTGGTGGGGTCGAATTCGATGCGACCGGTGTAACCGATGACTTTGCCCATGGTTTCGGCCAGTTGCCGA
>SXGT01293419.1_pt1 | contig 15322 bp, 9 predicted proteins | sample 3176221 | NCBI WGS metagenome assembly SXGT01 (sample SAMN11356862, study PRJNA531348) | freshwater metagenome | isolation source: freshwater sample F1-120 | place: China: Fuxian Lake, Yuxi | collected 2017-12-25
GGCAAGCGCCTGCATGATGGCGTCGCTGACCGCAGCCGGCACGGTGCTCGCCAACAGCGCCGGCCGCGGTGGCACCACCTGCAGCATCTGCCCCAGCAGTTCGGGGACCGATGCGGCGCGGAACGGCTGGCGGCCCGTCACCATTTCGTAGGCCAGCACACCAATCGTGAACACGTCCGCGCGCACGTTCGGCGCGCCGCCCATCAGCACCTCAGGCGCGACATAGGGCAGCTCGTGTTCGCTGGCTTCCTGGCCACGCAGTTCCTGCTCGCGCATGGTCGCCAGGACGTCCTGCACAGAGCGGATCCCGGCGGAGGAAACCACTATCTGCTCCCCACGAGCATCCCCACCCGTCCTGATCCGCACCATGTCTGGATTCACGCCGCAGATGAAGCCACCGTTGCGGTGGAGCGCGGCGACGGCATCGAGGGCCTGCGCCAACAGCGCCGAGGCCCGCGGCCACGCGAACGCGCCGCTCTCGGCGAGCGCCTGTCGGAGGCTCGGGCCCTCGACAAAGTCGGTGACCAGGAACACGTTCTGGTCGTCTTCGCCGAAGTCGCGGACCTGCAACAGGCCGGGATGCGGCACTTGCTGCGTCCGCGCCTCAAGCAGGAACCGCGCCCGCACCGCATCCCAATGTGGCTGTTCGTCACGCTTCAGGATGCGAATGGCGACCGGCACGCCGAGAGCGCGGTGGGTGCCTCGATAGATCACGCTGCCGAGGCGGCCGCGCCCAACTAACCCGCCGAGTTCATAGCGCGAGAGCAGACCGGATTTCTGCGTAGGTGCCGCATCCACAGCGGCGTCGCCAGCCGCCTCGCCCAGGGCAGCAACAAAATCAGTGACGCTCGGCCAGCGGTCCGCCGGATTCTTGTCGATGGCTCGCATCACGGCGCGATCGATGGTCTCCGACAAGCCGGCCAGCTTGGTCGCCGGATTGGCGGGGCGCACGGTCAACATCTGGTTGATCAACGTCACGCGGTTGCTGGCATCGAAGGGACGTGTGCCGGTCAGCATCTCGTACGCGATCATCCCCAGGGCGTAGACATCGGTGGCCGGGGTCACGTCCTCGACACGCATCTGTTCGGGCGCCGCATAGGCCACAGTACCGACGAAGAACGCGGGATCGGTCAGCCGGGTCTCATCACTGGCTGCCCTCATGGCCGCCAGGCCGAAATCAATCACCTTGTAGACCCGCTCGCCCGACTCGTAGCGATGCACGACGATGTTCGCCGGCTTGAGGTCACGGTGGGTGATGCCGCGGTCGTGCGCCAACTGCAGCGCGGCCGCGACCGGCCCCAGGATCGCGGCCACGCGAGCCGGTGGCATGGGCGACTCGAGCTCGATTTCTTCGCGCAAGCTCGGCCCGCTCAGCAGCTCCATCACCATGAAGGGCTGATTGGCCGCATCGACGTCGAAGTCGAGAATGCCGACGATGTTCGGATGGCGCAGTTGGGCGCAAGCCCGGCTCTCGCGCAGGAAGCGCTCGCGGGCTTCCGGCGGCGCGACCTGCGCGGTCTGCATCACCTTGATGGCGACCTCGTCACCGAGCTTGAGGCGACGGGCACGGTAGACCTGCCCCATACCGCCCGAGCCGAGGATGTCGATGATCTCGTAGCGGTCGTCGATCCGCGTTCCCGGCGCCAGCACGCGACCAGCTTATACGTGAACGAGCTCGGATTCAGCCTGATCCAGCAGGTGTTCGAACCACAGATTCGAGATCTTCTCCTGGACGCTGTTCTGGCGCAGGCGGGCGCGCAGGTTGACGAAGTCGACGCGGTCGAGTTCCTGATCCTGATTGTAGCAGGAGAACACGAACTCTTCGCGGCCGGTCTCGGGACCAACGTGGCGCTGCAGGCACTGCGCGCACACTTCTTTCATCATGCACTGCATGGGTGAATTGATGCTGCCGATGCCGACATGCTTCGGGTTGAGGTAGGGCTGCAGCACGCCATGGCGCGCGACGCGAACAGCATTCATCATGCCGTCCGAGCCAATGGCGATGATCCGCGTGACGTCCTTGAGCGGCACGACCGGCGCGCCGAGCCGGCCTTCGGCGTAGGCGACCATGGCGTGGATGATGTTGCCGCGGAAGTGAGCGTCCTGGGGGCGATGCGGCACGATCTCCGGACCACTGTCGCTGGCCCAGATCACCTGATCGGTGGCCGCTTCAATGTCCTCGCGCTTGAACAGGTCGGCGGTGTTCTTGTAGCCGGCAAAGTAGATCACCTGGTTGCCCTGCGCCTTGAGCGCCCTGGCAATCGAGAACAGCACGGCGTTGCCGAGGCCGCCGCCGGCCAGCAGCACGGCCGACCCCTCGGGAATCTCGGTGGGCGTTCCGGTCGGTCCCATCACGACGACCGGCTCGCCCGGCTTGAGGTATCCGCACAGGCGGCTCGAGACGCCCATCTCGAGCGTGATCAGCGACAGCAGACCTTGCTCGCGATCGACCCACGCGCCAGTCAAGGCAATGCCTTCCATCAACATCGAGGCGACGTGATCGTCGAGGCGAATGTGCGGGCTCAACCGTTCGAAGTTCTGCAAGCGATAGAACTGGCCCGGATGGAAGTGGCGGGCCGCCGCTCGGGCGCGAACAATCACTTCGATGATGGTCGGCGTCAGGCGGACAACGCGCTCCACGCGGGCCAGTAGCTGATCATCGAGCCGGCCGATCATCGCCTGCCAGGCGTCCTCACGCTTCGGCTGGTCGGCGGGACTGAGCGCCGCGATCTCATCCGCGAACAACGCCACGACATGTGGATAGCCATGCTTGGCCGAGGCCATCGCCTTGACGACGTTGCCGTTGTAGCGAGGGTGGTTGTCGCCGTAGTAGGTGACAAACTTGCCATTGCTGTCGTGTGAGGTGAAGAAGCCGTTCGGATCTGGTTCGAGTTTGTTATCAACGACCTTGAAGCCCTTAAAAAACTTCTGCTTGCCGTCGAGGCTGAAGGATCCGGGATGCTCCTTCTCGTAGGTGATATTGGGCACTGTGCCCGCCGCCACCAGCACCGTACGAGCCGGCAATTCGACGGACGAGCCGTCGGCGCGGGTGAACAACATGGCCTGGACATGACCGAATTCGTCGGGGACCGCCGCGACCGGATTCATGTTCTCGGTGACCGAGATGCCCTCTTGCAGGGCCAGGGCGACTTCTTCGTGGTTCAACCGATAGGCCGGCGCATCCTGCAGGCGCTTGCGATAGGCCAGCGTCACGCCACCCCACCCGCGAATCAGGTCGATGAAGTTGGGCAGTTCGCCAGCCGCCCTGGCGCGCGCCCGCTCGGTGCGAACCAAAGCGCCATGGCGCAAGAACTCATCGAGAATGCCCTGCTCTTCGGGATCCATCATGCCGCGCACGCGCGCCTCGCCCAGGTCGCGCACGAGCGCTTCGTAGCGGTCGAGGGTCTTCTCGACCTGGATCGGGTAGTACGCCATCAACTCGGTCGCGGTATCGACGCCGGTGAGGCCGCCGCCGATCACCACCGCGGGCAACCGCGCCTGCAGGTTTGACAAGGCGTCGCGCTTGAAGGCACCGGTCAACTGCAGCGCCATCAGGAAATCGCTGGCCTTACGGATGCCGCGAATCAGGTTGTTCTTGATGTCGATGATCGTCGGCCGTCCAGCGCCGGCGGCAATCGCCACGTGATCGATGCCGGTCGCCCACGCTTCCTCGATTGGCAGGGCGCCGCCGAAGCGGATGCCGCCGTAGATTTTCAGCTTCTCGCGACGCGCCAGCGTGAGGTGGATCAGCGTCAGAAAGTTCTTGTCCCAGCGGACCGTGATGCCGTATTCCGAGACGCCGCCAAATCCCTCGAGCACCCGCTCGTCGAGCGGGCGGTAGATCTCGCTCCAGCTCTTGATCGGGTGAGGCGCCCGCCCGTCACCACCAACCACATCCTCAGGCAGCGGCTCAATCTTCAGGCCGTCGATCGCGACGACGCCAAATCCCTCGTTAAGCAGATAGTGCGACAGCGTGTAGCCGGCCGGGCCCAGGCCCACCACCAGCACGTTGCGGCCGTTGTACGGCAACGCGTACGGCCGCTGTGCATTCAGCGGATTCCAGCGTGTCAGCAGGCCGTAGATCTCGACGCCCCACGGCATGTTCAACACGTCGGTCAGCACGCCGGTTTCGATCTGCGGGATATTGACCGGTTCCTGCTTCTGGTAAATGCAGGCCTTCATGCAGTCGTTACAAATGCGGTGACCGGTGCCGGGGCACATCGGGTTGTCGACCACGACGATCGCCAGCGCGCCGATCGCATCGCCACGCTTGCGCACCGCATGCATCTCGGAAATCTTCTCGTCGAGCGGGCAGCCGGCCAGCGGGATGCCGAGCGGATTCGGCGTGACCTGGCCTGCCTTGTCCTTGATGCCCTTCGAGCAGGTGTCCTTGTCGCGCTCGTGGCACAGCACGCAGTAGTGGATTTCGCTCTGCACTTCACGAGGCGTGTAGCGCGGATCGGTCAGCGCGAAGCCCTGGCGGCGCCGCAACTTCGCGTCCGGGCCGAGCATCTGCTCGGGCAATTCGGCGTCGGGCCGCTGGATTTGGACGAGGTGCTCGTAGTCGAGGGTCTCGGGGAAACGAAACACCACCCAGCCACGATATTCGGGGCTGTGCACGTGCGCTGCGCACCAGCGCTTGAGGGATTCGATCTCGGCGGCGACCGCCGCCTTGTCGGCGTCTGAGCCGTCGGCGCGAAGGGCCTCGTCGCGGTCGAGCAGGTCGCATCCCAACTGCGCCAGTGCCATCTCGCCGTCGGAACCAATCCGGCTATCCGCCTTCGCGCCAAGGGCGCTTCGGCGGGACAAGAAGGCGGACGCTACATAATCGTGGTCGGCGGCAGTGGCCGTGACGTGCGCGCCGCCTTTGAGCAGGGGCAGGGCGCGGCGCCGGACGAAGTCGATCTTGAACCGGAACAGGACGTCATAGGCGCGCGTGGCCGCGACCAACTCATCGGCCTCGGTGCCCACGCCGAACAGGCGCGTGATAAACCGGCTGACGTGCGGCGCCATGGCGACGACCAGGTTGCCGCGCGCCACCGCTCCCAGCGACTCGGGCACCTCGCGGTACTGCTCCCACTGCGCCCACAGCTCGGGTTCGGACGCCTTGACGGCCTCCACAAACCGGTCGTGCAGGTCGTGCAGGCGGCTCGGCTGGTGCAGGTCGGCGAAGGTGAATCCGGAAATTCCGAGGGCGGTATCAGGTACGGTGTTTGGTGCCATTGCCTACTCTCAATCATATGTGATCAGCTATGGTACGATCGTGCCCGGACAAGCCATGACCATCAAGCTGAACGGCGACCCCCATGACATTCCCCAGCCGCTGAGCGTGTCGGCCCTGCTCGCCACGCTCGCGATCGACGCCCGCCGCGTCGCGGTCGAACACAACCTGGCCGTCGTCAAGAAGGCCGAATACGACACGTCGATCGTCACGGACGGCGATGAAGTCGAGATCGTCAATTTCGTCGGCGGCGGATAAAGCCATGGATGCCCTCGTTATCGCCGGACGGACCTTTCAATCGCGCCTGATCGTCGGCACGGGCAAGTATTCGTCGCACGCGATCATGAAGGCCGCCCACGAAGCGTCCGGCGCCGACATGGTGACCGTGGCGGTGCGTCGCGTCGACATCTCGCGCCAGACCGAGTCGCTGCTGGACTACATCGACACCGCGAAGATCTTCCTGCTGCCGAACACCGCGGCGTGCTACACCGCCGAGGACGCCATTCGCACGGCGCGACTCGGGCGCGAGGCCGGCATGTCGAATTGGGTCAAGCTCGAAGTAATCGGTGACGAGCAGACGCTGTTTCCCGACAACGAAGGCCTGCTCGAGGCGACCCGCGTGCTGGTGAAGGAAGGCTTCATCGTGCTGCCGTACACCAACGATGACCCGGTGATGTGCCGCAAGCTGGCCGAGGCCGGCGCGGCGGCGGTGATGCCGCTCGGCGCGCCGATTGGCTCGGGACTCGGGATCCAGAACCCCAACAACATCCGCATCATCCGCGAGCAGGCCAAGGTGCCGGTGATTGTCGACGCCGGTGTCGGGACGGCATCCGACGCGGCCGTGGCCATGGAACTCGGTGCTGACGGTGTGCTGATGAACACCGCGATTTCCGGTGCCGCTGACCCGGTATCAATGGCGCGAGCGATGAAGCTGGCGGTCGAAGCCGGCCGGCTGGCCTATCTCGCCGGACGCATCCCCAGAAAGTCGTACGCCACCGCGAGCAGTCCGCTCCACGGCGTTGTCGGGTCCTGATGCGCCCGACCTGGCGGCGTCTCGCGCTCGTCGCGTTGTACGGGGCCGCCAGCTATGCCTTCTGCTCGCCGCTCTTCGCCCAGCCCACCGCGCTCGGCGTCTTCGACTGGGATCAGCACTTGTTCTACTACGGCGCCGTGCTGAAGAACGTCGTCGAGTACGGGCAAATGCCGTTCTGGAATCCCTGGTACTGCGGCGGCAACGTGCTGTGGCAAAATCCGCAGATCGCGCTGCTCAGTCCGGTGTATCCGCTGACGGCGCTGATGCCGTTGGCGCTGGCGATGAAGGTCAACATCCTGCTGCACTACTGGCTGGGGTTCCTCGGCATGCACCTGCTGCTGTCGCGGGTGATCGGCCTGCGCTCGCTGCCGCTGGTCCTGTTCCTGGCGACGGTGTTCACGGCCTCGGGAGGACCCGCCGTTCATCTGCTGGCCGGCCACAGCGTGTTCCTGCCGGCGTTTTACCTTCCGCTGGTTCTCTATTTCTTCCTGCGGTCGGTGCAAGCCGGGACCGTGCGCGGCGTGCTATTGGCCGGCGTCGCCATCGCAATGATGGTCTACAACGGCGGCACGCACATTCTGCCCATGGCGATGGCCGTGGTCGGGATGCTGGCGCTGGTGTCGGCGGCGGCGTTGCGGCAGTGGCGCCCCCTGGTCCTGGGCGCGGTTTGCTGCGTCGCAGGCCTCGCCTACGCCGCGCCGAAACTGTTGCCGGTGGTAGCGTATGTCAATGGCGAGCAGTTCTGGGACACGCGCCCGCCGATCGAGCGTCCCGACCTCACCACGCTGGAGATGGCAGCGGGCATTTACCTGGACCCCGAGCAGAAGTCCCGCAGCCGGCTACCTGAACAGCGCCATGGTTGGCATGAGTACGGCAATTACATTGGCCAGGTGGCTGCGCTGCTGATTGTTGCCAGCGTGTTGTGGACCTTCGGCGCCCGGCGCTCGCGAGACTACTGGCTTGGCCTAGCGATGGCCGTGGCCACGACCGTGTTCTTCGTGTGGTCGCTCGGGGAATTCAGCTGGTTCGCGCCCGCGTCGCTGGCGCAGCACCTGCCGCTGTTCTCCAGCTTCCGGATTCCCAGCCGCTACAACATCGCGTGTGTTTTGTGTGGAGCGGTCACCGCCGGATGGGCGCTGCGGGCCGTCGGTCTCGAGACCGCGTCCAAGGGCGCGCGCGCGCTGCTCGCGACGGTCGCCATCCTGGCGGCCATCAACCTGATCGCCACGAACCGGTTGCTGCTTGCCAACGTCTTCAAGGTGCCGGCCCTGGCCGCCAACTTCAAGCCCATGGGTGGTCCCTCGATCCTTCAGCTCTCGGATGAGACCGACGCATACCGGGACGGCTCGCCGATGTTTACGGCACTGATGAGCGACCGAACGTTCTTTGCCTGCTACGAATCGCTGCAGCTGACACGGACGGCCTCGGCTGAGCATCCGCTGGTCTTCTCAATCGGCAGCGCACAGATTTCAAACGTGCGCTTCACGCCAAACCGCGTCGAGTTCTCGGCGATTGGTGGCGACCAGCCGTCGCGGGTGTCACTCAACCAGAACTACTCGTCCGGCTGGAGCAGCAGCGCCGGCGCCTTCACGCCCACCGAAGAGGCCATGCCAGGCGTGACGCTCGCACCCGGGCAAACCGGCCAATTCGCCTTCTCGTTCGTGCCGGATGGGCTCTGGGCCGGCACCCTCATCCTCGCGCTCGCCGCCGCCCTGTCGGTGTTCCTCTGGCGCCGGAGCCCGGCCGCGTGATCGGCATCATCAGGCGGGTCGTCGCCACCACCACGAGCGTGTATGCGGCGTGCGGGTTCTCGTTCCTGGCCGGCCTGTTCTTCATCTTCATCTGGTCGCCGTTGCCATTCGGCTGGCAAGGCATAGACGCGTACTACGACGTGGCCAAGAGCCTGGCCCAAGGCAAGCCGTTCGCGCCGTTCCACATCGTCTGGGGCTACGCGTACTTCCTCGCGTTCTGGTACTGGCTGGCGGGTGACCGGTTGTGGGTGCCGCTCGTCGCGCAGGCGGCCCTGAATGCCACTGTGCCGTTCATGATCTACCGGCTGGTCAGGCTCGAGCTGGGGCACCGCTACGGGGTGATGACGGCCATCCTGACCGGGCTCTTCTCCTTCAATACCGTCTACGCCTCGACCCAGGCCTCCGACACCATTTGCACCGTGGTGTTCGTGGCCATGGTGTGGGCATTCGCACGCGCCCGCAGTGCCCAAAGCTCGATCTGGTTTGCTGTCAGCGGGGTGTTGGCCAGCGTGTCGTTTCAGTTTCGGCCGAACCTGGTGCTGTTCCCGATGTTCGTGGCCGCGATCTACCTCTGGGCGCAGCCACGGCGCGCCGCCAAGATCGGCCACATGGCGGCGTTCCTGACGGCGTTCGCGATGGTCGCCTCGCCATGGATCATCCGCAACTACCGGCTCACCCACCTGTTCATCCCCGCCAGCACGCACGGTGGCGTTCAGCTGTGGTTTGGGACCCTGCAAACCGGCCGTTACCAGTCGAACTGGCTCTACAATCCCCGGGCGGCGTTCGAGCATCCGACGCAGGACTATTCGAGCATCGACGAGCTGCCAGTGGTGGTCAGCGGGATCTGTCACTGTGGCCCGCCCGTCGACACCGGGATCGAAGTGATCTACTGGACCGACCGCGACCCTGCCGTCCGACGGGTGGCGGCGCCAGTCAACCCTGACCGGCGATTCGAAGTCGCGCTGCCTGACGTCACGCCTGGCAGCGAGATGTCGTACTACGTCGAGGCCACCGTGCGGCGGGACGGCCACCTGGTCCGGCACGTCGCGCCGGTCGCGGGAGCGAAAGACCCGGGCATCTTCGTACTCAGCCGCGAGCACTTGAGCGATCTCGATACCGGTAACCTCGTGCTCGATGTCTTCGATCTCGCGCGCATCGCGTCGTGGGTGAGCTGGCGCGAAGGGACCACCGGCCGGACCGCCCTTGACCTTGACGGCGACGGCGCGGTCTCGGACGCCGACCTGAAGCGTGGTGTGGACATTCTCGCCGGTGCCAACCAGCCCGGGGATCCCCAGGCTGTGATCGCTGACATCGTGCGCGACGCGGTCACGACCACCCTCGTCCTGACCGACGGATCCACGCTGGGCATCCCGCGCGGCTTCGCCAATCGCATTACCGATCTGGAACTCCAGGGTCCGGCCGCACAGGCCTTGGTGAGCCGCTCGCGAACACTCGCGAGCATCAAGGACCCGAGCCTGCCGCGGCGCAGGTTCGTGGGCGACATCTCGGATGGCTGCCTCGAACGGGTCGGCGTCAACAGCGTCGGCTACCGGCGCTTCCCCCACGAGATGCGGCGGTTTGCCGCCCTCGCGCGCGACAACATCGCCCGGGATCCAGTCGGCTACGCCTGGTCAAGCGTGGTGCGCGCGGGCCGGCTCTTCGTCATTCAGGGCAGCGACGACAGGCGGACGGCCATCCAATTTGAGAACAGTCGCGCGATCTACCTAGTGGGCCAGGCCATCACGCTCGCCTACGCCGTGCTGTTCGTGGCCGGCGTGATCGTGGCCATTCGCCGGCGCCAGGTGCGGGCGCTGCTGGCTCTGCCCATCATCTACGTGCCCGCCACCATCTCGTTCATGCTGATCAACGCCCGCTACGCGATGTCGATGCAACCGTTCATGTTCTCGTTCATCGCGATTCTGCTCGTGGCGTGGCTGGATCGCTGGTCGCCGCCATCCCTCGTTCCAGTTCGCGAACGGCAATCGGAAGAATCAGAATAGCGAGCGGCAGGAAATGGCGCAGCTCGCGAATGTAGATGACCGGGTACGCGAGTAGCACGTAGACCAGCGAGGTCAGGGCCAGGCTGGTCATGAAGCCGTCCCGTGACCGCCTCACCCCCAGCGCCGCGAGAAGCCACAACACGTTGAAGAACAGGAACACCTTCACGTTGTTCTTGATCGTCAGGAGCAGTTCCTCCGTGGTCTCCTGCAGAAACGGCACGTTGGCATAGGCCATGTCCCACCAGGCCCACCGCTCGATTGGCGCCGGGTAAAGCCAGCGCACCACCGCCGACGGAATGACGAAGGCGACGCCAATCCAGACCACGGCTCTAAACGGCACGCGGCCACGCAGCCACTCGATGCCGACCAAGATCGGCACCAGCATCATCGTCTCTTTCGCCCACGCCCCGATGAACGTCACCGCCGCGGCCGCCGCGAACTGCCGCTGCCGCACCAGCAGCACGGCGGCAAACCAGGCGGTCAGCATCGCGTAGTCGTTGGTGTAGTAGATGCTGTAGCCATCGGTGAAGCCGGCGATCGTCAGTACGAAGTACATGCTGACTGCGCAGAGAGCGCCGATCGGACTCGCGTAAAGCCGCGAGAATACCAGCAGCAACGCCGATGTGGCCCACAGCAAGACCGTCTTCGTGGCGACATCAACCGCGTGCAGACTGGCGCCGCTCACACGTTCGCCGGCACGGACCAGGTACACGCCAAGCAACCGCCACTGGTATGGGAAGGCGCGTTCACCGTTCAGGGCCTGCGCATAGTGTTGCAGCGATTCGTCGGCATAAACCGTCCGCGTCCGCATGTCCATGACGTGAACGGAGCCGTAGGTGACGTAGACCGCCAGGATCGAGAAGCCGGCCAACAAGCCGGCGATGGTCCAGACTGGCATGGCGGCGGGCCGGACGGTGGGAGGGGTCATCAACGTGGCCTCAGTAGTCGGAATATGCCTTGCGCCAGGCTTTCAGGAATCCTGCCGTCAACCTCGGGCGCCGACAGGTCGAGGCTCTTGCGCAGGTCAAGGTACTCGAAGCCGGGTTCGCCGGCGAAGCGTTCCCGCAGCAGGGCGCCGACTCGATCCTGGCGGACCGCATCCGATGGTGACAGCACCGGGTGCGTCGCTACCAGCACCGGACCGCGGCGCCGCGCTGCCACTACTGCCGCCTCGATCGCGGCATCGTGTTCTTGTGGCAACAAACCTTCAGGTTTGTCATACCGATCGCCCCGGTAAGCGGGTGCCTGCGGCCCCGGCCAGTAGCCCGGCACAACGAGACTGGGCAAGGCTGGCAGGTAACCGGTCTTCCGGTAGATCCACGATCGCCGGCGCCATCCTTCCAACTGCTCGCGGCGATCGGGCGCCGGCTGCTCGGCGCCGAGGTAGAGCAAAACCGCGTCGGCGCGCAGGTAGGCGGCATCGTCCACGGCCTCGCGCATCGACAGGGTCGCGTCGTAGGGCTCCGCGAGGTTGACTACTGTCAGGTGAGCTTGGCTGGTGAAGCCCCAGTCGCCCCGCAAGCGCTGGTTGTTCAACAGTTCCTGCAGGTTGCGCGGCGTTGAGTTTGGGAACTGGTCACCCAGCATGTGCCGGCCGCCCAGCACCACCACGCGAAGGTCGGTGTCCGGCGCCACCGGACCACGGTAGCCCCAGACGTTGAATCCGTCGGCCATTTCGGCGCGGCGGTGAAGGGCGACATCGGCGCCGGCAACGACCGCAGCAGCCAGCACCGCCGTCGCGATCACGACGCCGGCACGCCAGGCGGGCACGAGCGGGACCGCAGGGTCGATCGCCTGGGCAACCAGCTCGGGCGAATGCTCGGAGGCCCGATTGAAGGAGCGGACGAGCACCACGCCGCTGCCGGCGCAGATCGCAAAACCAGTCCAGGCCAACACGGTGTTCAAGCCGCCGTCAATCGGCAGCTGGCTGACCGCAAACGACGTCAACCAGGTGGCGCGCAACCACAGCGGTGTCCCCTGAAGCACCGCGGCAGCCAGCGGCAACAGCACGAACTGGAAATTCCAGATCGCGCGGTCGGGTTGCTGAACATACGCGAATACCAGCGCCGCGGGCAGCGATGCCAGGGCGAGCCGCCGCAGCAGTCGGGAGCTCTGCCGCCATCCCGCGGCCACCAACAGGGCGAGCGGGCCAAAATGCAGCACCATGGCGCCAATCGCCTGCACCGGGCCAATCCACTTGATCCACGTCAGCAGGTAGCCGCCTTCGAGAATGCGGGCCGATGAGTTGCCACCATAGCTGTAGTTGTAGCCAAGGATGAACCAGAGCTGCAGACCGATCCATACCGCCGATGCCAGCGCCGCGCCGGTGGCGCTCTTCACGACGATGTCGATTCGCCGCTGCAAGCCGCCGAACAGCGCGAAGATCCAGAGCGGCGCGACGGCAAACTCTTTGGCCCACACGCCGATTACGGCGCAGGCCGCGACCACGGCGAACCGGCCATCGAGGAGCAGCAGAACCAGCCACGGAACCACGCCGTAAATGAGGGGATCGGACGTGTGCGGGTCGAGTGCGGTCAGCTGGGCGCCAGGCCCGAGCGCCGACATCACGGCCGCTGCGCGCGACCCTATGAGGTCGAGCCCGAATCGCCGCGACAGCGCGAAGATGCCCCACGCCGCCAGTAGGTTCCCGACCACCGCATATGTCTTCCACTTGACGATCGACTCGCCCGGCAACTGTTCGATGACCCACGCCACGAGGACTCGTGTGCAGTGGAGGTTCGAGCAGTCAGGAATGACCAACTGCCGGCCGACTTGCTCGTAGGTGTCGCGGTCGGTGACGTAATCCGGCGATAACCCTACGGCAATGGTGCTCAGAATCAGCGCCAGGATGGCGGCGAGCGCCAGATTCGTTCGCCGCGCCGAATCACTGGCCATGGACATGATTGGCCGCGATCCAGGCATAGCTGTGCAGCGCCGAGAGAATCGCGAGCGTCACGGCCAGCGCGCGTTGCCCCCCATTGGTCGCCGCCAGCGCCACACTCCGCCAGATGAGCACGCCCAGTACTGACCCCCCAATCGCAAAGAGGTTCCAGTCGTTATAGACGCCGATCTGCGCCTTCCAGACCAACTGGAACGCCAGCAAGCTGCCGCCGGCAATGGCCAGAAAGACCCCGGTCTCGTCAATGATCAGCCGGCGCCACCACGCCAGGATCGGCAGCAGAAGCACGAAAGGAGCGAGCAACATCAGCAGGTTCGCCTGCTCGATGTAGTACGCAGCCGACCATTCGGTAACGAACATGCCTTGCAGCCGCAGCGCCCGGCCGGCATGACTGGCGCCGATGCTCCAGATGGGCGCGCCGTAAAAGTGGACAACGACGACTGTCAGAGCGATCACGCTGGCGGCCAGCCCCGAACTGCGAACCAGCGTTGCGTAGTCGCGCGTGCGGGACCACGAGGTGTAGCCGAGGTAAGCGAATGACAGCAGCAACCAGCCCGTCAGTAAGTGAAACGACATCGCCACGGCCAGCGTCACCGCCGGTTCCCACAACGGCGCGTCCCCGCGAAGGAACCGCGCCGCCGCAAGCAGGTAGACCGTGACCACCACCGCCGTCAGCGTGTAGTTCTCGACGTCGCCAAAGAACAGTTGCAGGTAGGCGCCGCTGAAGACGCCGAACAGGAAGATGCCAGGGGCGGACGCCGCGATTCGTGCTGCCAGCCGGAAGGCGAGAACGACAAAGACGATGCCCGCCAACGACGAAGTCACCTGATAGGAATACTCGACCGACCAGCCCCACCACCGATGGGTGTAGTCCCACACCCGCGAGTGCACCAGGAACTCGAGCATCTCATCGTGCGTAATAAATGCGCCGGAGACGGGCACCGCGCCCTCGAACTTCGGCGCGAACATCAGCGCGTCAGGATTCAAGAACGCCGATCGTCCGGCAAACATGACGCCGCCGGCAATCAGCGCCGCAGTGAATGCGGTCGGATAGGAACCCACCCATCGCGTCGAGCCGCGCGAATCAAGTGCCGCGACGGCCGCCGCCAGGGCCACGACCGTCGCGGCGACCACGGGCAACATGCCGGGCGGCACGTTCCGGATCGCAGTGATACCGAACGACGCTGGCGCGAGGCCGGCGGTGCCCGCGGCGTACAGGCCAGCCAACACCAGGACGGGACCGAGCCAGGCGAACGTCTCGGGCGCGGACGACGGCCGGGACACGCCAGTCACCTCAAGGCCTACCTGGCGGGAGCGTGCGCGGGCCAGGCCGCGTCCTTGTCCGAGATCACGACGGGCGCGAACGGCCAGGCGATGGCAAACGCGGGATCGTTCCAGCGCACGCCCGATTCGGCAGCCGGATGCCAGGGGGACGACGCGTGGTAGTACGCCTCCACATCGTCGGTCAGCGTGAGGTAGCCGTGGGCAATGCCCTCGGGCATGTACAGCATGCGCCGGTTGTCGGCCGTCAGCTCAACCGCCTCCGATTGACAGTACGCGGGTGATTCAGGTCGCAGGTCAACGATCACGTCGAGCAGCGCGCCACGCGTGCAGCGGATGATCTTGGCTTGGGCGTAGGGCGCGGCCTGGAAGTGCATGCCGCGCAGCGTGCCGCACTTGTGGTTGAAGGCCAGGTTGCACTGGGCCAGCGCCGGCTCGATGCCGTGCTGGCGAAACTCGTCGGGCAGCCACGTCATCGCGAAGAAGCCCCGGTTGTCGTGAATCGCCGCGATGTCGATGATCCAGGCGCCGGGGATCCGCGAGGCCGTGAACTTCATGCCTTAGAGGCGGAACAGGTGGTCGCGCGTCACGCCCTTCAGCGCGTTGCGCGTATCGACCAGCAGCGGGAACCGTTCGACCATCGCCGCGTAATCGAACACCTTGTGGTCGGTGATGATCACGCCGAGGTCGACGTTCTTGTGCGCCACCGCTTCGTCTACGCTCTTCAGGTCCAGCGAAGCGTGCTTGAAGGCCGGCACGAAGGGGTCGGTATAGCTCACCTCGGCGCCGCGGTGCGCTAGCAGTTCGAGGATTTCGAGCGCCGGTGATTCCCGCAAATCATTGACGTCGCGCTTGTAGGCAACGCCGATTATGTGCACGCGCGAGCCGTTGAGCGACTTCTTCTGCGAGTTGAGCGCGTCGATGATGCGCTGGACGACGAACTCGGGCATGGCGCCATTGACGCTGCCCGCCAGCTCGATGAAGCGGGCCTCGAAGTTGTACTGGCGCGCCTTCCACGACAGGTAGAAGGGATCGATCGGGATGCAGGGGCGGCCCAGGCCCGGAGCCGGGTAGACGGGCTTGAAGCCGATTGGCTTGGTCGTGGCGGCGTCGATCACTTCCCCCACATCCAGGCCC
>SXGT01204637.1_pt1 | contig 15321 bp, 17 predicted proteins | sample 3176221 | NCBI WGS metagenome assembly SXGT01 (sample SAMN11356862, study PRJNA531348) | freshwater metagenome | isolation source: freshwater sample F1-120 | place: China: Fuxian Lake, Yuxi | collected 2017-12-25
CGACATGGCGCGCCAGTACGGCGACGAGCAGGTGCTGATCTGGCGCCGCAGCTACGACACACCGCCACCTCCGCTGGAGCCCGGTGACCCGCGCAGCGAACGGGGCGATCGGCGCTACGACCGGCTCAAGCCCGACGAGATTCCGCTGACCGAGTGCCTCAAGGACACCGTGGCGCGGGTGATGCCGTTCTGGAACGAAGCCATGGCGCCCGCCATCCGTTCGGGCAAGCGCGTGGTGGTCGCCGCCCACGGGAACAGCATCCGGGCCCTGGTGAAGTACCTGGACGGAATTTCCGATGCCGACATCGTCGGTCTCAACATTCCCAACGGCATTCCGTTGGTGTATGAACTCGACGCGGAACTCCGGCCTCTCAAGCATTACTACCTGGGCGACGCCGAGGCGGCAGCCCGGGCGGCGGCGTCGGTCGCGGCACAGGGCAAAGCCTGAACGGGTGATCCGTCACGGCGGTTTCAAATAACCGATGCGGGACTTGGGGAACCGACCCATCCTGCCGTGCTCCAAGGTGTATATTGGCCCGGCAGGGCCTTGGCAGGCCTTGTACGGGCTCTAACGTGGGGTATCTCAATGGCAAAACAGATCGGTCACAAGCTGAAGATTACAGGCTGGGTGGCCATTGGTGCGGTGGCCGGGGCCTTGACCACGGTTCAACTCCAGGCGGTGGCTCGCGGCACGCTCGCCCCCCTTCCGCTGGAGGAATTGCAGCAGCTCGCTGCGGTGTTCGGCATGGTCAAGACGGACTATGTGGAACCGGTCGACGAGAAGAAGCTCATCTCGGACGCCATTTCGGGCATGGTGGCCAGCCTTGACCCCCATTCCCAGTACTTCGACAAGAAGTCCTACCGGGAATTCCGTGAAGGCACCAGCGGGCGTTTCGTGGGCGTCGGCATCGAAATCTCCATGGAAGACGGCCTGGTGAAGGTGGTTTCTCCCATCGAGGACTCCCCCGCCTTTCGCGCTGGCCTGAAGTCGGGCGACCTGATCACGAAGATTGACGACACGGCCGTCAAGGGACTGAGCATCAACGATGCCGTGAAGCTCATGCGCGGTGAGCCGCGCACCAAGGTGCTGCTCACCATCTTCCGCAAGGACGAGGACCGCACCTTCCCGGTGACCATCACCCGCGAGGAAATCAAGACACAGAGCGTGAAATCACGCGTGGTCGAGCCGGGCTACGCCTGGGTTCGCGTGTCGCAGTTCCAGGAGCGCACCATCGAAGACTTCGCGCGCAAGCTCGAAGACATCTACAAGACCGACCCGAACCTCAAGGGTCTGGTGCTCGACCTGCGCAACGACCCGGGCGGTCTCCTCGACGCCGCCGTGGCCCTGTCTGCTGCCTTCCTGCCCGAGAATGTGACCGTGGTGTCCACCAATGGACAGCTCGAGGACAGCAAGTTCATCTACAAGGCGATTCCGCAGCATTACCTGCGCCGGGGCGGTACCGACCCCATCAAGCGCCTGACCGAGAACACCAAGGGCGCCCTCAAGCGCGTGCCGATGGTGGTGCTCGTGAACGAGGGCTCCGCGTCCGCCAGCGAGATCGTGGCCGGTGCATTGCAGGACCACAAGCGCGCCACCGTGCTGGGCAGCCAGACTTTCGGCAAGGGTTCGGTGCAGACGGTGCGCCAGCTCACGCCGGACACCGGACTGAAGCTCACCACCGCTCGCTACTACACCCCTTCGGGCACTTCCATCCAGGCCCAGGGCATCGTGCCCGATGTGCTGGTGGACGAGACCGTGGAAGGCAATGTGTTCGCTGCCCTGCGCACGCGCGAGGCCGATCTGCAGAAGCACCTGGGCAACGGCAAAGGGCCGGTCGAGGCGCCCATGACCGACGCACGCCGTGCCGAAGAACAGCTGCGCGACGAGGCCCGCGAGATCGCCCGCAAGCGGGTGGAAGAGGAAGCGCGCAAGAACCCCGGCCAGCGACTCGTGCCCGAGTTCGGCAGCGACAAGGACTTCCAGCTGCAACAGGCACTGAACCAGCTCAAGGGCCGCCCGGTGCTGGTGAGCAAGACGCTGGAAGTGCGTCCGCCCGAGAAGAAGGAAAACTGACGCACACGCAGGGCGGCCCTCCACCGGGGCGCCCTGGGACAATGCCTTGGACGACGCTCAGCTCCTGCGCTACTCGCGCCACATCCTGCTCGACGAACTGGGCATCGAAGGCCAGGAAAAACTGCTCGCCTCGAACGCCCTCATCATCGGGGCCGGTGGCCTTGGCTCTCCCGTGGCGCTGTACCTGGGCAGTGCCGGGGTGGGCCGCATCACGGTGGTGGACCACGACGTCGTCGACGAAACCAACCTTCAACGCCAGATCGCACACAACCTGGCACGCCTCGGGCATCCCAAGGCGGAGTCGGTGCGGGACGCCGTGGCAGCCATCAATCCCGATGTGCTGGTGACCCCACTGGTCCAACGTGCCGACGACGCTCTGCTGGACGCGCTGGTGCCACAGGCCGACGTGGTGCTGGACTGCACCGACAACTTCGCCATTCGCCACGCCATCAACCGCGCGTGTGTCAGACACGCCAGGCCGCTCGTGTCGGGTGCGGCCATCCGCATGGATGGCCAGCTCAGCGTGTACGACACGCGCGAACCGCATCGGCCGTGTTACGCGTGCGTGTTTCCGGAGAACGCCGGGCTGGAAGAAACGCGGTGCGCGACGCTGGGCGTGTTCGCGCCGCTGGTCGGCATCGTGGGCAGCATGCAGGCGGCCGAGGCGCTCAAGCTGTTGACCGGGTTGGGATCGAAGCTCACGGGGCAGCTGCTGATGCTCGATGCGCGCGAGATGGCATCGCACCAGATCGCCCTGCCCCGCAACGCCCATTGCGAGGTCTGCGCCACCCGCGCCTGAGGCACCCCCGCCTCACGGCAGGGAACACGGGCCGTGCCGACGGCGGAAATCGCGTGGCAACTCGGCCGTCGGATCGGCCACCACGCCCAGCCCGGCCGCGCGCGAGTCCGCCTCCTGCCGTGCATAGGGGCCCGGGCTGCGACCCCAACGGTAGGACCAGGCCACGCCCCCGGCGACCAGCCAGCCGCCCACGTCTTCCCCCTGGTGAGAGATGCGCGCCAGACCACGGCCGTAATCGTCGTGGCTGCGCACGCGCACCTGCACCACCTCGTCGAGCACCCGATCGGCGAGCACGTCACGAGCGACGGTGCCACCGGCTTGGCAGATCTCGGGCGCATCGATGCCGTCCAGGCGAAGCTTGCGGTACCGGCCACCTGCCAGCGGCTTCACCCAGATCGTGTCGCCATCGAAAACGCGGCTCACGCGGGCCGCATAAGTCTCGTCTTCACGCGGACTGCCGGTCTGTGCGCTGGCGTGGGTGCAGGCGAGCACCGTCGCCACGCACACGAGCAACCCGCGAGCGAGCCTCACCCCTTCTTGCCACCCATCACCAGCAGCACGGCCCCGATCACGATCGCGCCCACGCCAGCCCACACCGGCACGTTGACGGTCTCCTTTTCCTTCACGGAGAGTTCGAGGGGGCCGAGCTTCACGGCCTCGGTGTTCTTGGTGTAGCTGAAGCTGCCGTACACCAGGCCGATGGCGCCGGCGGCGATGAGGATGATGCCGATCAACTTGGCGGTGTTCATGGGGAAATTCCTCTGAAGGTCCTGCGCTTCCGCAAGGCATCCGACATGGACGCCACGCAGCGCATTGCCGATGATGCATCAAACCACGCGCCCTTTCAGCCGCGCCCGCACAGGCGCGTCAGCTCGGCTCGAACAGCCTCGTATACCTTCGCTGCATCTCGTCGGTGCTGACGTCCTCGATGGCGTGGCCGATCAGCCAGCGGTGTCCGAACGGGTCGCGGACCACGCCCGAGCGCTCCCCGTAAAAAGCGTCTTGCGCCTCGCGCTCGAGCGTGGCGCCTGCTGCCAGCGCCTGTTCGATCATTCGGTCGGCGTCGTCCACATGGAGGTGGATGGACACGGGTGTCGCGCCGATCGAAGCGGCACTGCGGATGCCGTACTCCGGGAACTCGTCGCACAGCATCACGGTCATGGCGCCGAACATCATCTCCGCATGGCCGATGCGACCGCTTGGCTCGGTCAGACGGAATTTCTCGTTCGCGCCGAACGCACGCCGGTAGAAATCGATGGCGGCTGCGGTGTCGGACACGCACAGATAGGCAAACACTTCTTCGATCTTCATGAAACGCCCCTGGAATGGATGGAGAGAGCTTTCATCTTCTTCAATCGACGCCGCCGCGTATAGAAGGAAATTGACGTCAAACGGATCGGCGGGGTGTCGCCCGGATCGGCAGGTGGTTGGCGTGCTCGGGAGAGAGGCTGCGATACGCCTGCGGGGTGACCCCGGCAAAAGTCAGAAATTCCCGGTTGAAATGCGACTGATCGCTGTAACCGGCGTCTGCCGAAATCGCCCCCAGCGAGTCGGTCGTGCCGCCGGTCATGGCACTCACCACCTGCTGGAAACGCTGTACCCGAAGCCAGGTCTTGGGCGGCAGACCCACGGACTCCTTGAACAACGCGATGAAGTGTCGATGACTGACGCCGCTGCGGCGCACGGCGTCGGCCACGCTCCAGTGGCCAGGTCGCTCAGCCAATGCAGCGGCAATCGCGGGATGAAGACCCCGCACACGGGGCAGGCGTGCCAAAAGCGCGGTCTCCAGCAGTGCCAGGCGTTCCGGCGCACCGGGCGTGGCCTGCAACTGCTCTCGCAGGTGGAGCGCGCCAGCGCCCCACAGGTCTTCGAGTGGCGTGTGGCGTTCAGCCAGTTCTTCGGCACCCACGCCGAACAGGCAGCGGGCCGCGCCCGGGCGCAGCACCGCGCCCACCGAGCACGAAACGCCGGAAAACTCCCGCACGTAGAACCCTGAGCGCGCGCCGCCCACCAGCGCAGGCGCCATGACCAATGCCGGACCACCCTGCCCCGGGTCTGCAATCCGCAAGGGTTCGTCGGTCAGGCGAAGGACGAGGTGCATCATGCCGCTGGGCAGGGCGTGCTCTCGCACGGCCGGCTTCGCGCCGCCTGCGGGGCTGCGTTCGCTGGCCCACACCCGCGCCACGAAGGGCCGCAGTGCGGGTGTCGGCAGGCGTTGCAAGGTCATGGCGGCTCCTCTGTGCGGGGCCGCGCCAGGGGCCCGCTGCCGCCAGCGTATCAGGCGCTCAGGCGCTCGTCGAGACGGCGCAGCCCGGCCACCGTCTGCAGACAGGCCTGCGCGGCTTCGGTGCCCTTCACGGCGAAGTGCCGCAGGAAATACTTGCGGTGCTCGGCGTGCTCGTGGAAGTGGTGCGGCGTGAGCACCGCAGAGATCATCGGCACGCCGGTGTCGAGCTGCACGTCCATCAGCGCCTGCACCACGGTCTGCGACACGAAGTCGTGGCGGTAGATGCCCCCATCGACGACCAGCGCGCTACCGACCACGGCGGCGTAGCGACCCGAGCGGGCGAGGCGCTGCGCGTGCAGCGGAATCTCGAACGCCCCGGGAACGTCGAACACATCGATGGCCTGGGTGTCGAAGCCGTTTCGGGCCATCTCGGCAAAGAAGGCATCGCGCGCCTGGTGCACGATGTCGGCGTGCCACGATGCCTCGACAAACGCGAAACGCAGCTCGGCGGGGAGCTGCACGATGGGAAGGGAAGCGGTCGCTTCAGTCTGATTCATGGTGTCCTCGAATCGGAGTGGCCAAAAAATCAGGGCGCACAAGCGCGAATGCCAGCCGGTGGCGCGAAGGCACCCGGTGACATGCGGCTCACGCTCTCTTTCATCCGGACTCTGGCACCTGCGAACGGCTGCCTTACCGTCGGTCCCGGGATCTCACCGGGTCTGCTGACCCCACGCGCCCATCGGAACGGGCACCTGGGCGCTCGCGGCACTCGTGCGGCCGTGTCGCCACGCCGCCATCACCGCCGGTGGGGAATTTCACACCGCCCTGAGAACGCTGTTGTCCGGCACATGGGCCAGACCCGTCGCATTGTAGGCAGCGACTCGCAACCCCACTGTCGCGCGGGTTGAAGTTTCAGGCCGTAACGATCCAGCCTTCCAGCGGATCGAATTCGGGCAGGCCCCAACGCGGGTGACCGGCCTCGTGCTGCTGAAGGGCCCACGCTGCCTGCAGCAGGCACAGCACGGCGTCGAGGCTGTCGCCGCTGGCATCGTCGGCCAGCGCATCGCGCTGCCCATGCGTGAGGCGCAGCCGCAGGCTGCAAGCCAGCAACAAAGGCGCCAGGCCTCCCTCGAGCGCGTGAAGCAGCGTCTTGCGGGCAATCAGTCGATCGGGCGTCTGGCGCGCCTTGTCGTCGCTCTTGTACGAAACCGCCCCGAGCACGCTGCGCGCGAGCAGCCCTGGATACGCCTCGAGCCCCACGCGTGTGCCGTCGCCCTGCCAAAGGCCTGGCAACGTCACGCCAGCGGCCATGAGGCGGGGCACACCGGCATGCATCATGTAGGCCACCGGCGGGTTGACCCACTTCATGCTGGGGCTGGAACCAGCAGGGCCGTCGGTGGCCCGGTGGGCGAATTTGCCGCCCACCGGGCGCGACGCACAGAAGGCCGCGAAGGCCTCGCGAACCGCGGGGCGCGACAGGCCTGCGTAGTGCGTCATGCAGTCGCCCCATTCGGTGGGCCAACCCAGCGTGATCACCAGTTCGCGCGGCAGGCCAAAGGGAAGATCGAAGCCGCCCACCCATTCATCGGGCGCGGCCAGACGCCGGCTCCAGGCATCGAGCGTTTCGAATCGCTCCACGGCGCCGAGCCACACGCGCCCCCGGTCGATATGGCCCACCGCCAGCGTGATGGGTTTGCGGCGGCTGGGCGCGCTGGTGAAGTCGCAGCCGAGCAGTATCCGGCTCACGGCGCCCGTTAGGCGCGGCCGATGATGCTGGCCGTGGCCATCAGCTCTTCCAGCAGCGCCAGCGAGACCTTGCCCGAGACCGCATACGGATCGAACTCCGGTCGCTCGGAGTACTTGAGCACGATGGACGTGTTGAGCTTGGAGAGGTTGACCTGGCCCATGGTCCAGCCACCGAAGCGGCGCTCGGTGATTTCCTCGTAGTGCAGGAGCTCCACGCCCGAATGGCGCGGATCGGCCACGATGAGGTTGTAGAGCGTGTTCACCGCGCTGCGCCCGCCCTCGATGGCCTGAAGGAACACGCCGCCGCCGTAGCACAGCACGCCGGTGATGCCGTTGCCCATGTTGTGCGAACGCGAGGTCTCGAGAATGGATTCAATGGCCTTGGCGTCCTTATCGACCGCGCGGCTGACGTAGAGCAGGCGTACCAGCATGGGGTTCTTCTTCGAAGGGTTGGAGTTCAGCGAGGGATGAGCGCGAGAAATTCCCGGCGCAGGTTGGAATCCTTGAGGAACACGCCGCGCATGACGGAGTTGATCATCTTGCTGTCCATGTCCTTCACACCGCGCCACGCCATGCAGTAGTGGCTGGCCTCCATCACGATGGCCAGACCGTCGGGCTGGGTTTTTTCCTGGATCAGGTCGGCCAGTTGAACGACGGCTTCCTCCTGGATCTGTGGCCGACCCATGATCCATTCGGCCATGCGCGCGTACTTGGAGAGGCCGATCACGTTGGTGTGCTCATTGGGCATCACGCCGATCCAGATACGGCCGATGACGGGGCAGAAGTGGTGACTGCAGGCGCTGCGCACCGTGATCGGGCCGACGATCATCAGCTCATTGAGGTGCTCGGCGTTGGGGAACTCGGTCACGCTGGGACCGGTCACGTAGCGACCGTTGAAGACCTCCTTGAGGTACATCTTGGCCACGCGACGCGCGGTATCGCCTGTGTTGTGGTCGTTGCCGGTGTCGATCACCATCGCGTCAAGCACGCCTTGCATGTGCACCGTCACTTCTTCGAGCAACTGGTCGAGCTCACCGGGACGGATGAATTCGGCGATGTTGTCGTTGGAGTGGAAACGCTTGCGTGCGGCCTTGACGCGCTCACGAATCTTCACAGAAACGGGCACGCCGATGTCGTCGTCGGAGGGGGCGGCGGGGGTCATGTCGGGTTCGGCTTTCATCAGCATGGCGCATGCTAACACCGGACTTCCGGGCGCACTTCATGGGGGAAATGGCTTCCGGCGCCGAGGGGTTTTCAGGATTCGGGGGTCGTCAGCAGTCGTTGGAGGTCCTGCAAGGTGTCGGCTTCGTGAAGCGGTTTGTCCGTGCGCAAACGCTGCATGCGCGGGAAGCGCAGTGCCACGCCACTCTTGTGCCGTGTGCTGCGTGCAATGCCCTCGAACGCCAGCTCGAACACCAGCGTGGGGCGCACGCTGCGCACGGGTCCGAACTTCTCCAGCGTGGTCTTTCGGATCACCGCGTCCACGCCATCGAACTCCTGGTCACTCAGGCCCGAATAGGCCTTGGTGAACGCAACGAGCTGCAGGCCATCGGGGTCGGCGGGTCGACGCTGTGCAATCGCCTCGACCACCGCGGCAGCTTCTGCCGCATCTCTCGGGGCCCGGTTCCACACGGCAAAGGTGTAGTCGGTGTACACAGAAGCACGGCGGCCATGGCCCGCTTGCGCGTAGATCAGCACACCATCCACGGTGAGCGGATCGAGCTTCCATTTCCACCAGGCCAGCATCGCCCCTTCGACATCGCGCTTCTGCCGCCCGGTGCCATACACGCTGTCCCGGTGTTTCAGCATGAGGCCCTCGACCCCGAGTTCGCGCGCCTGTGCGCGCCACGCAGCGAGCGTCTCCCACGTGTCGGCGGCAAGCACGGGCGACAGCCACAGGCGCGGCCCGGGCGTTTCATCCAGCGAGCGCGCCAATGCCTCCAGCCGTGATCGGCGCTGCTGTTGCGGCAGCCCGCGCACATCTGCAGCATTCAGCTCGAGCAGGTCGTAGGCCATGAAACTCACGGGCGCATCGGCCAGCACCTTGGGGCCGAGCGTCTTGCGACCAATGCGTTGTTGAAGCAGCGCGAAGGGCGCGGGGCGGCCCGGCCGGTCGCTGCCGGGAAGCAAGGGTGTGGCGGCCGACGCGTCCCACACCAGAATCTCGCCGTCGACCACGGTGCCATCGGGCCAGCGCTGTGCGAGCGCGAGAAGCTCGGGGAAACGCTCGCTCATCAGTTCCTCGCCACGCGACCACACCCACACGCGCCCCTCCCGCTTGACGATCTGGCCGCGGATGCCGTCGAACTTCCACTCGGCAATCCAGTCACCCACAGGTTCCTGCGCGCGCAGGGTCGTGGCGGCTGCCGCGTCGAGGGCGCTGGCCAGGAAAAACGGGTAGGGCTGGCTGGGCTCGGCTTCGAAGGCCGCAGCGCCCGAGATCAGTGTGCGGTACATGTCTGCGGTGGGCGCGCGGCGGCCATCGGTGTAGCCCATCATGCGGGCCGCCACGTGGCGGGCGTAGAGCCCAGCGTGGGTGGCGATGGCGCGTTGCACCAGCAGCTTGCTCACGCCCACCCGGAAACCACCGCCCACCAGCTTGATGAGCAGAAAGCGCCCTGTGGGGGTGAGCTCGCTCCACCACCCCGCCAGCGCGCGCGCCACCGTGTCGTCGTCCTGGCCGCGCAAGGGCAGCAGGCGTTCGTGCATCCAGCGACTGAGCGAAATCTCCATGCCCGTGGTGTCACCGGTGTCGGGGAGCACCAGCGCGATGGTCTCGGCGAGGTCGCCCACGGTCTGGTAGCAGGCCTCGAACAGCCAGTCCGACAGGCCCGCCACCTCCGTGGCCAAGGCCCTCAGGCGGGCGGTCTTGATGAGCTGGCGCGGCTTGCCTCCCGAGAGGAAATACACCGCCCACGCCGCGTCGGCATCGTCCACCTCGGCCAGGTAGCGCTGCAGGGCCGCCAGCTTGGCGCTGGTGGCGGTGCTGGCATCGAGCTCGGCAAACAGGGCAGCAAACCGCTTCATGTGGACTCGGCGCGGGTTTCGTGGTCGTCGCCGTATTCGGTGTGGAATTCCTCGGCGCGCAGGCCGCGCTCGCTCAGGTGCCGGACCAGCTCGACCGCACTGCCGTGGGTGACGATGACGCGCTCGGCACCCGTGGCCTCGATCGCGCCCAGCAAGCCGGGCCAGTCCGCGTGATCGCTCAGCACGAAACCCCGGTCGTGGCCACCGCGACGGCGCATGCCCCGCACCTGCATCCAGCCGCTGGCGAAGGCGTCGGAAAACTCCCCGAAGCGGCGGATCCAGGGAGTGCCGAGCGCGCTGCCGGGAGTCAACACCAAGGCGCGCCGCAACAGCGCCGGGTCGGCGACTTCGGTGACCGCCAAAGTGGGGGGCAAGGCGACACCCGCCGCACGGTAGGCGCGGTTGAGCGGTTCCACCGCCCCGTGGCAGACGATGGCGCCGATGGAGGGATCGACACCGCCCAGAATCCGCTGCGCCTTGCCCAGGCTGTAGCACACCAGCACGCTGGCGCGTCCTGCGGCCGCATTGTCGGACCACCACTGGTTGATCTGCGCAAAGAGCTCGGCGTCGGGACGCCAGCGGTAGATCGGTAGACCGAACGTGGATTCGGTGATGAAGGTATTGCAGCGCACCGCTTCGAACGGCGTGCAGGTATGGTCGGGCACGGCGCCCGCCGGCGTCGGCCGGTAGTCGCCACTGGCCACCCACACTTCCCCTTCATGTTCCACCCGCACCTGCGCCGACCCCCGCACGTGGCCGGCCGGATGCCGCGAGCTGCACACCCCGGTGTGCACCACCTCCTCGCCGTAGTCCACACCTTGCAGCGTGATGTCTGCGCCCAGCCGCGAACGCAGCAGGCCTTCGGACACCGCGGTGGCCAGATAGCTCGCATGCCCCACGCGCGCGTGATCGGCGTGCGCGTGCGTGATGACCGCCCGCTCCACCCGACGCCAGGGGTCGATGTAGAAATCACCTGGGGGGCAATACAGGCCCTCGGGGCGCTGAACGATGAGATCGGGCTTCAATAGCGATGGCCCGTGAGAAAGAGCATGGTCCGCATGATGCCGAAGGCCACGCGGTCGAGAAAGCGCTGATGCCAGGGGCGGCTGCTGAGCGCCTGGACGTCCAGGGTGTGTCCGGCGTTGAGCACGATGCTGTCGAGATAAGTGAGCAGCAGACTGGCGAAGCGCCGGTCGGTGGTCATGACGTTGGCCTCGCGTGCCAGCAGCATCGACAGTGGATCCAGATTCGTGGAGCCGACGGTCGACCAGCGGTCGTCGACCACCGCCACCTTGGCATGCAGGGCGCTCGGCGCGTACTCGTGAATTTCGATGCCCGCTTCCAGCAGCGGCGCATACACGGGCCGCGCTGCGCGGTACTGCAGGAAATGCTCGTACTTGCCCTGCAGCAGCAGCCGCACGCGCACCCCGCGCGCCGCGGCCATCATCAGGGCCTTTCGCAGCTTGCGCCCTGGAATGAAATAGGCGTTGGCGATCACGACGTCGTGCCGGGCTTCGCCGATGGCCTTGAGGTAGGCGCGCTCGATGTCGTGCCGGTGGCCCACGTTGTCGCGCAGCAGCAGGCAGGCGCGGGCGCCCTCCACGCCCAGCGGCGCCGGGCCGGTCTCGGACACGGCGCCGGCGGCAAGGCGCCCCGTCGCGGCGCCGGCCCGCGCTTCGATCTTGCGCAACACGCGCGAAAAGTCGCCCGCAGGGCGGGACTCGCGCAGCGCCTCCCACGCCGCCTTGAACTCGCGCTGCCGCGCCTTGTTCGCGGCCCGAAGGCGCCACCAGAGTTGCTCCATCGTGTCCGACATGTCCTGCACCAGCGGACCGGCCACGCGCAGGCAGAAATCGAGTCGTGGTGCGTTCAGGCGCCCCAGCGACACGTCGTCCTGGTCGTCGATGATGTTGATGCCGCCGCAAAAGCCCACGGTGCCGTCAATCACGCAGAGCTTCCTGTGCAGGCGCCGCCAGCGGCTGGGCAGCAGCAAGCCGAAGCGGCCCAGCGGCGCATAGATATAGAGCATCACGCCCGCCGCTTCCAGGCGCTCGCGCCACTCGGCCGGCACGTAGGGAGAACCCACGCCATCGATCACCAGGCGAACCACCACGCCACGCCGGGCCGCGCGTTCCAGCGCCTCGGCCACCATCAGGGCCGAGCCGGCGAATTCAAAGATGTAGGTCTCGAGGTGGACCACCTGACGCGCGGCGTCCATCGCGTCGACCAGTGCCGGAAAGAATTCGGTGCCCCCTTGCAGCAACAACAACTGGTGGCCGCCACGCATGCCACCGGGGTGGGCGCGTCGAGGGGATCGATCGGGCGGATCGGCGGTCACAGCTCCAGCTCGGCAATCAGCGGGAGGTGGTCCGACATGCGCGACCACACCCGGCCGTGGGGCACCTGGGCTGAAAGCGGACGCAGGCCGCGCACGAAGATGCGGTCCAGGTGGAGCAGCGGGAGGCGCGAAGGGTAGGTGGGCAGGCGAATGCCTTCAAAAGTGCGCAGGCCGAGCGCGGCCATCGGCTTGAGCAGTTGCGCGCCCCAGTCGTTGAAATCGCCGGCCACGATCAGCGGCGCTGTTTCGGGCAGCTCGGTGGCGATGTACTGGCCCAGCCGCTGAACCTGGCGCTCCCGGCTGGCATGGATCAGTCCCAGGTGTACCACCACCACATGCACATCCACCCCTTCGATGAAGAGTTGTACATGCAGCAAGCCACGCTGCTCGAATCGGTGGTCGGACACATCGGAATGTCTGCTGTCGACCACCGGCCAGCGTGAAAGCAGCGCGTTGCCGTGCTCGCCGTGGCGCGTGGTCGCGTTGGTGCGGTACACCGACTCGTATCCGTCGGGGGTGAGGTAGTTGGCCTGGTCCAGGTCAGGCCAGCGGGTGAAGTGTTTTTCGAGCTTGCGGTGGTGGCGCCGAACTTCCTGAAGACACACGATGTCGGCATCGAACTGCTCCACCGCATGCGCCAGGTTGTGGATCTCCAGCCGACGCGCCGGGCCCATGCCCTGAACGCCTTTGTGGATGTTGTAAGTGGCGACACGCAGAATGCTCATGGGCAAATCATGCCATCAGGGCGTTAACCGGAGGTGAACGTGGTCGCAAGGCGCGGCAGCCAGGTGATGGCTTCGGCGTTGGAGGGGGAGAAACACCGCTCGGCCGCCTGGGCCCAGGGCAGCCAGATCTGGTTGCGATGTTCGCGGGGGCTGAGCACCACAGGCACCGCCCTTGGCACGCGCAAGCCGAACAGGTGTTCGGTGTTGTGGGTGATCCCGGGCGCGTAGCGAGACCGCCACTGCGGGTAGATCTCGTAGACATTCTCCAGCGCCCAGTCGCTCAGCACATGACCGGGCGCTCGCGCGTCGAGCCCGGTTTCCTCCTTCACCTCCCGCACCGCGGTGTCCTCGAAGGATTCCTCCAACGAATCCTTCGAGCCCGTGACCGATTGCCAGAAACCTGGCGCGTCGGCACGCTCGATCAGCAGCACCTCGAGCGCCGGTGTGGGGATCACCACCAGCACCGACTCGGGAATCTTCATGGGAAAGAATGCTCAGCGGGGTGGCAGGAACAGCGCGCGAAGCGCAAGGAGTCGACGGGTCAGGCGCCACAGCGACCAGGCTCGAAGCCCCAGGCCCAAAGCCCTTCGCGGCCGCCAGAGTGCCAAGGCCCCCACGCTGCCTGCCACGGCCAGCGGATTGGCGCGCAACCAGCGCCACGCGTCCTGCAACCGGTCGATCCAGCTGAGTTTCCTCTGCAGACCGAACACTTCGAACCGGGCCTGGCTGCGGAGCAGGGCCGATCGCCGAACCAGGCGCACTCGGCGGCGTTCCAGCACCCGGGCGCGTGGCGTCACGATCCGAGTTCCTCACGGTCCTGCCGCAGCTCTTCAATGCTGGCTGAAAACAGGCGGGTGCCGCTTAGCACACGTGCCCGTGCCAGCCAGGCGGCGACGCCGCCCGTGATCAGAAAGAGCGCGGTGAACACGCCCAGCGCGAGCAGACGGTGGCTGTCCCAGAGCGCGACGGTCACGAAGAGCGCCAGAAAGGTCAGTCCCAGGCTCAGGAAAGTGACGGCCACGGCACCGTACATCATCAAGGCGCCGACGCGCAGCACCTCTTCCTGAGCCTCCACGCTGAACAGCTCCAGGCGCACGTGGAGCAGTTCCAGCACCGTGCTGGCGAGCCCGCGCAGCGACGAAGACAGCCGTGTGGGCGAATCCATGGCGCGCTCCGGAACGGGGTTCAGCGGCGTCCGATCAGCAGGCCGATGACGAGGCCCACGCCGGCGGCGGTGCCAATGGCACGCCAGGGATGTTCGTGCACGTAGTCGTCCGCGGCGCGTGCGGCTTCACGCGTCCGCTCCTTGATTGCGTCCTCTGCATCGGCCAGCTTGTGGCGCGCCGTCCGAAGGTTTTCGTTGATGCGATCGCGCAGTTCGGCCACCTTGCCCTCGGTCTGGTGGGCCGTGGCCTGCATGAGTTCTTCGGCATCGGCGATCACCCGCTGGAGATCGGCGACGAGCTTGTCTTTCGGGTCGATGGATTCGGTCTTGCGGGGGCTCATGGCGGACTCCTTCAAAAGCGGTCATCCTAACAAATCGCAACCGTTTAACTCCATTTGCCGGCAGATCACGGCCCAGCCTGCGGCGATACCAACAAAAAGAGCGCCCTTGGGCGCCCTTTCCTTCTCACCGGCCAGTCAGGCCCTGGCGGTCTCGGTATTGCGAAGACGGATGTGCAGTTCCCGCAACTGCTTCTCGTCCACGGGGCTCGGCGCCTGCGTCAACAGGCACTGGGCGCGCTGGGTCTTGGGGAACGCGATTACGTCGCGGATCGATTCGGCGCCCGTCATGAGTGTGACGATGCGGTCCAGGCCGAACGCCAGGCCCCCGTGAGGCGGCGCGCCGTACTGGAGCGCGTCCAGCAGGAATCCGAACTTGAGCTGCGCCTCCTCGGGCGAGATCTTCAGGGCGTCGAACACCTTCTGCTGCACGGCCGCCGTGTGGATGCGCACGGAGCCGCCGCCGATTTCCCAGCCGTTGAGCACCATGTCGTAGCCCTTGGCGATGCACTTTTCGGGCGCAGTCACCATCCAGTCCTCGTGGCCGTCCTTGGGGGCCGTGAACGGATGGTGAACCGCCGTCCAGCGGTCGGCTTCCTCGTCGTGCTCGAACATCGGGAAGTCGACCACCCACATCGGCGCCCACCGGTCCTCGAACAGACCATTCCTGCGGCCCAGTTCGCTGTGGCCGATCTTCAGGCGCAGTGCGCCGATGGCGTCATTGACGATCTTGGCCTTGTCGGCACCGAAAAAGAGAATGTCGCCGGCCTGAGCACCCGTGCGCGTGAGGATCTCGGCCACGGCCGCGTCGTGCAGGTTCTTGACGATGGGGCTCTGCAGACCATCGCGGCCCTTGGCGGGGTCATTGACCTTGATCCAGGC
>SXGT01696985.1_pt1 | contig 15319 bp, 17 predicted proteins | sample 3176221 | NCBI WGS metagenome assembly SXGT01 (sample SAMN11356862, study PRJNA531348) | freshwater metagenome | isolation source: freshwater sample F1-120 | place: China: Fuxian Lake, Yuxi | collected 2017-12-25
CCAGGCGCGCGGCCGTCAGGGGCGACAGCTCGCTCATCTTCAGCACCGCCGTGTTGCCGAAAGCGAGACAAGGTGCGACCTTCCAGGTCGAGGTCATGAAAGGCACGTTCCACGGGCTGATGAGCGCGCACACGCCCACCGGGTGGAACAGCGTGTAGTTCAGGTGCGTGGGCGTGGGGTAGGTGTGGCCATCCACCCGCGTGCACATCTCGGCGAAGTAGTGGAAGTTGTCGGCCGCGCGCGGCACCAGCTGCTTGCCGGTCTGCGCGATCACCTGACCGCTGTCGTTGGTCTCGGTCTGCGCGATCTCGGGCACGTGCGCGGCGATCAGTTCGCCCAGCTTGCGCATGAGCTTGGCGCGCTCGGTGGCCGGCAGGCCGGCCCATTTCGGAAACGCGTCCTTCGCGGCCTGCACGGCGGCGTTGATCTCCGCCGCGCCGCCCGCGCTGACCTCGGCCAACACGTCCTGCGTGGCGGGGTTGATGGTCTCGAAGCTCGCGGCGCTGGCCACGGCCTGGCCGTTGATGAGGTGCTGGATCGTCGTCGTCATGCTGCGGTTCAGGGGTGTTGGGTGATGGTGTTGACGAGGTCGCCGATGCCTTCGATGGACGTGACGATCACGTCGCCGGGTCGGCAGTCGACCACGCCGTCGGGCGTGCCGGTGAGGATCAGATCGCCGGGCTGCAGCGTCATGAAAGCGCTGAAGTACTCAATGAGCGTGGGCACGTCGAAGATCATGTCGCGCGTGCTGCCCTGCTGCGTCAACTCGCCGTTGACCGTGGTGCGCAGTGCGAGGTTCATCGGATCAGGCACGTCGGCCGCGTCCACCAGCCAGGGGCCGATGGGCGTGCAGGTATCTCGGTTCTTGGCGCGCAGGTTGGGCCGGTACCAGTTCTCCAGCACATCGCGGATGACGTAGTCGTTTGCCACCGTGTAGCCGCCCACGAAGTCCAGCGCATCGGCTTTCTTCACGCGCTTCGCGGTGCGCCCGATCACCACCGCGAGTTCGCACTCGTAGTGCATGAAATCCACCCCGGGTGGGCGCCGCGTGAAGCCGCGGTGGCCGGTGAGCGAGGCCTCCCCCTTCACGAACACCAGCGGTTCCTCGGGCGCCTTGAAGGCGAGTTCCTTCGCGTGGTCGGCGTAGTTCAGGCCGAGCGCGAGCACGGTGCGCGGGCGCTGCGGCGGCAGGGGTTGCAACGGAGGCAGCCAGACCACGTCGTCAAAGGCCACGCGGCGGCCTTTCAGCGCTGGCGTGAGCAGTTCGAGCTGGCCATCGGACTCGATGGCGTCGTGGACCGCGCCGGCCCAGGCGATGCGGGCGCGCTTCATGCGGCCACCTCCTGTGTGAAGCTGTGCAAGGTGGGTGCGAAGCCCGGGGCGGTGATCTCCACCGTGTCGCCCGGGTGCACCAACGGGCGCGTACCGTCGGCCAGGCAATCGGTGCCCAGCATCAGCACGTCGCCCGGCCGCAGGGTCATGAACTCGCTCACGTCGGCCAGCAGGGTGGCTGCATCGCGCTGCAACTCGGCCAGCACCGTGGTCTGGCGGTGCACGCCGTTGATGTGGAGCTCGATCTGAAGTGCGGCCAGCCCGGCCAGCCCGCCGAGCCGCGCGAGCGGCGCGCATTCGGCACCCACACCGAGGAAGCCGTCCACACAGCGCGCCTTGACCGGCGGGCGGTAGTAGCTCTCGTGCGCGATCGCCACGTCGTTGAACAGCACCGCGCCGAACACGCCGTCTTCGCCCATCACCACGCCGAGCGAGGCGGCCACCTGCACCGCCGCGCCATCGGGCAGTGCGATGGCCTGGCCGTGGGGCGTGAAGGTGTTGGCGGTCTTGATGTAGAGCACCGGCGCTTTCGGCGCGGCCTTGTACGGCGCCTCGCTCATGCGCGGCGCCCACAGCGCGTGTTCGCGCTGGAAGTTGAGCAGGGTGCCGTAGACCGTGCCGGCCGGCATCCAGGGAAGGGGGTTCATGCGGCGTCGTCCTCCAGGCCATCGGCCTCTTCGGTGTTCAGGGGTTGTTCGAGCGCGATCACCTCGTCGAGCAAGGCGTACAGCTGTTCCAGGCGGGCCTTGCCCAGGCGCTGCTCCATCCAGGCGTAATGCGCCTCGATGGTGCTGGAGAGGCCTTTCACCAGCTTGAGCCCCGCCGGCGTGGCGCGCACCACGGTGCGCCGCGCGTCCTGCGGGCAGCGGCTGCGCGCGATCAGGCCGTCACGCTCCATGCGGGTCAGCACACCGGTAAGGCTGGGGCCCAGCAGAAAGGCCTCGCGCGCCACGCGCCCGGTTTCCACCCCGCCGGGCAGCTGGGCGTGTTCGCCCAGCACGCGCAGCACGCGCCACTGCTGGTCGGACAGGCCGTATTCGCGCAGGCTGGGCCGGGTGTGCAGCATCACGGCCTCGCGCGCTTCGAGCAGCAATCGGGGCAGGTTGCGGTGGATGAAAGGGGTGGTGTCGCCCATTTATTTAATATATTAAATGATTATTCTGGAAACAAATCAAGGGTTTACCCGAGACGGCGGCGCGGTGAGAATGCGCGCATGAACGCACTCACTACCCTGCTCGGTACGGAATACCCCTTGATCCAGGCGCCGATGGCAGGCGTTCAGGGCGCGGCCCTGGCGGTGGCAGTGAGCAACGCGGGCGCGCTGGGCTCGCTGCCCTGCGCCATGCTGTCGCCCGAGGCGATGGACCGCGAGCTAACGGCACTGGCCGCCGGCACCGAGCGGCCGTTCAACGTCAATTTCTTCTGCCACGTGCCGCCCGAGGCCGACGAAGCGCGCGAAGCGGCGTGGCGCGCCTGGCTGGGCACCTACTACCGCGAAGCGGGGCTGGACATCGATGCCGTGCCGACTGGCCCGGGCCGCGTGCCATTCAACCGTGCGGCGGCCGACATCCTCGAACACTTCCGGCCCAAGGTGGTCAGCTTCCATGTCGGCCTGCCTGACCTGGACCTGCTGGACCGCGTGAAGGGCTGGGGCAGCGTGGTGCTGTCCTCGGCCACCACGGTGGAAGAGGCGCGCTGGCTGGAGGCCTTCGGCGTGGACGCCATCATTGCCCAGGGCGTCGAGGCCGGCGGCCACCGGGGCATGTTCCTCACGGACGACCTCACGACGCAGGCCGGCACTTTCGCGCTGCTGCCGCAGATCGTGGCGGCCGTGGGCGTGCCGGTGATCGCGGCCGGCGGGATTGCCGATGCGGCGGGCGTGGCCGCGGCCATGGCGCTGGGCGCCTCGGGCGCGCAGGTGGGCACGGCTTTTCTGTGCTGTCCCGAAGCCACCACCAGTGCGCTGCACCGCGCGGCGCTGCAGAGCGAGGCGGCGCACCACACCGCCCTCACCCACCTGTTCACAGGTCGCCCGGCGCGCGGTATCGTCAACCGCGTGATGCGTGAGCTCGGCCCCATGAACCCGGTCGCGCCAGCCTTCCCGCTGGCCACGGCGGCCATGGCGCCGCTGCGCGCGCATTGGGAGGCCAAGGGCAGCGGCGACTTTTCACCGCTGTGGTCGGGTCAGAACGCGAGTGGCTGCCGGGAGGTGCCAGCGGCGGAGCTGGTGCGGGCATTGAACCTGGGATTCGAGGCCTTGCCATAGGCCGCCCCTGGCGGTGCGCCCCTCCTATGCGGCAGCAGTTTCTGGGTGCGCACGTCGACTAAAATTTGCCGCTCACCCCATTTCCGACGGAAAACAATTTAGCGATGCGCAGCGCAGAGAATTACAAACAATCCATTCGCCTGCCATTATTTTTCGCAGCATTGGCCAGCCTCTTCATCCTGATATGGGTGTTGAAATACAGCCGCTACGGCATCGATTTCACTGACGAAAGCTTCTACCTTATCTGGATAGAAAACCCATTTCAATATGAAGCATCGGTCAGTCAGTTCGGCTTCATTCTTCATCCACTCCATATTCTCCTAAATGGCAGCGTAGCTGGATTGAGGCAAGCCAATTCAGTTATCACATACGGACTCGCCTTTGCACTCAGCTATGTGATTCTGGGGATGAAGGCCGAGCACCTGCTATCGAAAGCAACTCGCATTGTCACTTCCGCCGGATTTGCAACCGCATCCTTCGCCCTGTTCGGCATCTGGATCGTCACGCCCAACTACAACAGCCTGAATCTGCAGGCCTTGCTCATTGCGACGATCGGCGTCGCCTGCGCATCATCACCGGCCTCTCGCAACCAGATGGTGGGTCTTGTGCTCATCGGCTTTGGCGGCTGGTTGAGCTTCATGGTGAAACCAAGCTCGGCGTTTGCTTTGGGTATATTGGTGATCGCCTACTGGGTGGCCAGTGGCAGATGGCGCGTCAGCACATTTCTCATCCCAGTCGTGGTGTGCTGCGTTCTATTGCTGCTGAGTGCATACGCAATAGATGGTTCGGTCGGTCAATTTGTGCGGCGCATATCAATGGGGCTTGACGTCGGCAGGATGATGGATGGGGGCCACACCATTGACAAATTGCTGCGACTGGACGATTTTTTCCTCACGCAGCACGAGAAGATTCTTCTCGCAATCGCCATTCTCCTGCCGGCGGGCTGCTTCATTTCTCTACAAGCCAACCGGCTCCCATACCGCTGGATGGGCACAATTGGATCTGCTCTTGCTTTTCTGCTGGTGTTACTGGTCACGCTGGACCTTGCCCCGACCTTTGCACATTTCAGCGAATACCGAGGCCTGTTGCTCATGTCCGCACTCGGGACCAGTCTGATCTACTTGGCCATTGGCGCGGCCAGAGGGTGCTCGGTGGACGTGTCACGCGATGACATCGCGCTTGCCGCGTTCATGCTGCTGCTGCCTTACTGTTTTGCCTTCGGCACCAATGGAAATTACTGGTGGGCAGCCGCGTTCGCAGGGTTTTTCTGGCTGCTGCCTGCGTTGATCCTGATCACCTCGATTCGCGGGGATTTCAGCGTTTCAAGCTCCCTCACCATGCTGGCGCTGTCCACACAAGTGATTGCTGTTCTGCTGCTGCAAACTGGCATGAACGCTCCTTATCGGCAAACACAGCCTCTGCAGCTCAACGAGCGCGCCACAACGTTCGGCCGGTCGAACTCAACACTGGTGCTTTCTGCCCCGTTTGCGGACTACTTGAAAGCGGCGACCAATGCCGCTGGCGCAGCGGACCTCAAGCCCGGCACGCCGATGATCGATCTGACCGGCCGCTCACCCGGGATTCTGTATGCATTGCAGTCGGAGAGCGTGGGTCAAGCCTGGATGATTGGAGGTTACCCAGGCAGCCTGCGTCTGGCGAACCACGCGCTGAGATCCGTGCCGTGTGAGAAATTGGCCAGCGCCTGGCTACTGACGGAGCAGCGTGGGCCACGCAGCCTTCCTGCCAGTTTGTTGCTCGGGTTTGGGGCGGATATGGTCACTGATTACAAACAAGTGGGTTCGTGGAAAACAGCGCCAGGGAGCGGCGGCTATCGCGAGCAATATGAGCAATCCATCTGGCAACCCGTCCGCTCCCTAGCCCACGCCACCGCAGATTGCCAAGCAAGCCGTGAAAGGATCGGCGAGTGAAAAAGATCGCCATCCTCCAGTCCAACTACATCCCGTGGAAGGGCTACTTCGACCTCATTGCCTCGGTGGATGAGTTCGTCCTCTACGACGACATGCAGTACACGCGCCGCGACTGGCGCAACCGCAATCAGATCAAGACGCCACAGGGCGTGCAATGGTTGACCGTGCCTGTCGTGGTGAAAGGCAAATACCACCAGAAAATCCGGGAAACGGAAATCGATGGGGTCTCGTGGGCACAAGCCCACTGGAAAACACTGTCTCAGAACTACAGGCGCGCGGCCCATTTCGAAGCCATCGCCTCGTGGCTCGAACCCCTCTATCTGAACACGCATCAAACCCACATTTCAGAACTCAATCGGCAGTTCATCGAAGCCATTTGCGGCTTTCTCGAGATCAAGACCCGGATTCGAAGTTCATCCGAGTTCCTTCTTCATGAAGGCAAGACCGAGCGCCTGGCAGGCATCTGCCAGCAGGCTGGCGCGCAGGAGTACGTGTCGGGGCCCTCAGCGAAAGACTACATGGATGAGAAGATTTTCCAGGACATGGGCATGGGCGTTTCCTGGTTCGACTACACCGGCTACAGCGAGTACCCCCAGTTGTGGGGGCCCTTCACCCACCACGTGACTATCCTGGATCTGCTTTTCAACTGCGGCCGCGAGGCACGCCACCACATGAGATTCGTCCAGCCATGAAGCTGTCCGTCGTTGCCACCCTTTACAGATCAGCACCTCATCTGCAGGAGTTCCATGCGCGCGCCAGTGAAGCGGCCCGGTCGTTCGCTGGCGATGACTATGAAATCGTCCTGGTGAACGATGGTTCGCCCGACAACAGTCTGGATCTGGCCATCGAACTGACACGGATTGACCCGCACGTCACCGTGGTGGACCTTTCGCGAAACTTCGGACACCACAAGGCAATGGTGGCCGGGTTGGCCCAGGCGCGCGGCGAACGCATCTTCCTGATCGACAGCGATCTGGAGGAAGACCCCGAGTGGCTGGACGAATTCGCCGTCACCATGGCGACCGAATCCGCCGATGTGGTCTACGGCGTTCAGGAAGTGCGCAAAGGCAACTGGTTCGAACGCTGGAGTGGCGAGGCCTACTACACCGTGTTCAACTACCTGGCCAACATCGATCACCCCCGCAACATCGTCACCGCCAGACTGATGTCGCGCAGGTATGTCGACGCGCTGCTGCAGTTTCGCGAGCGCGAAATGGTGATCTCGTGTCTGTGGGTCATCACCGGCTTCAAACAATGCGCGCGCGCCGTGAAGAAGCACATGGGCAGCGCCACCACCTACAGCCTGTCCAAAAAGATCGAGCACGCCACCAACTCGATCACCTCGTTCAGCGAAGTGCCACTGCGGATGATCTTCTACGTCGGCCTGATCATCTTCGCGGGTGCCCTGCTGTATGCCGCCTACCTCGTTTTTCACAAGCTCGTGCTGGCCACACCCATGGACGGCTGGACCTCCGTGATGGTGTCCATCTGGCTGCTCGGCGGCATGATCATCTCCTTCGTGGGCCTGATTGGCATCTATCTCTCCAAGATCTACTCCGAAACCAAACAAAGGCCCTCCACCATCGTCCGAGCAATCTATGGCCAATCCTCCTCTACACATTGACAGCAGCTACGAGCAGTTCTACGCGAAGCGTGCCGGCCTCCGCGTCTATCCGACCGAATTCGTCGTTCGCACCTTTCTGGCAAACTACCCTGGCCTGCACTTGCGCAAGCCGGTGGCCGGTGATCGCGTGCTCGACATCGCCTTCGGCGACGGCCGCAACACCGTCTTCCTCTGTGATCAGGGATACGCGGTCAGCGGCATCGAGATCACCGAAGGCATCGTGCGGCAAACCGGCGAGCGGCTGACCAAGCTGGGCCATCAAGCCGACCTGCGCGTTGGCCGCAACAGCAGCATCCCCTTTGATGACGGCTACTTCGACCACCTATTGGCCTGCCACTGCTGCTACTACTGCGACGACGGAGAAACCTTCGCCGACAACATGCAAGAGTACGCCCGCGTCTTGAAACCCGGAGCGTGGCTGGTGGCCTCGGTGGCCTGCCGGTCCTCCTATATTTTCAAAGACGCCCTTGCATTGGACGACGGGTCGTTGCGCATACAGGCCGACCCTTATGGCAATCGCGACGGCTACCGCCTACAGGCGTTCTCCAGCAAGGACCAGATCGAGAGCTATCTCTCGCCTTGGTTCGAGCACTTTTCCTTCGGCTTTGCAGACAACGATTACTACGGAGTCTCCGAACGCCTGTTCTGGGTTGTTTGTCAGAAAAGAGAGGCTCCATGAGCAATCAGTCTTCCTACCGCTGCACAGAGCCCGGGTGTGCTCACGCGCCCCTGGGACAGGGAGCCGATGGCTTGACCTGTCCCAACGGCCACCACTTCTCGTTTGCCCCTGGCACGGAAGTGCCGGTGTTCGCCAGCGAGTCAGAGGGTGCCAACGAATACTCTCAGGAGAATGCCGCCGAGTTCCATGACAACGCGTTGCGCTGGGTGTTCGCGACCTTTCAAACCGACGAGCAAGGCTTGCGCGAACGGCTGGTCGCGCGAATCGGGCTGAAGAGGGGCGATCGCGTGCTGGTCACGGGTGCGGGCGCCGGCAACGACCTGCCTTATCTGGTTCATGCGCTCTCGGGCAAAGGCGAGGTCTACGCCCAGGACATCGCCAAGGAAATGCTGCTGGCGGGCGTGGCCCGCCACCAGAAGGAACTGGCCGGCTCTGGCGTGACGTTGCACTTCTCGGCGAGCGATGCCACCAACCTGCCGTTCGCGGACGGCTTCTTCGACGCGGCCTACCACTTCGGAGGCATCAACCTATTCCCTGACATTGCCAAGGGCATCGCCGAGATGAACCGCGTCGTCAAAACAGGCGGAAAAATCGTCATTGGCGACGAGGGCCTGGCACCCTGGCTGGTCGACACCGAATTGGGCCGAATGCTGGTCAACAACAATGCACTGTATGCCTGCGCCGCGCCAATGTCGGCCCTGCCGGCGACGGCGCGCGCCGTCAAGCTGAGCTGGGAGCTGAGCAATTGCTTCTACGTGATCGAGTTCCAGGCCAGCACCGAACCGTTGCCAGTCAACATCGACGTGCCTCACTTGGGCAAACGCGGCGGCACGATCCGCAGCCGCTACTTCGGGCGCATGGAGGGCGTGGACCCTGCCCTGCGCGACAGCATCTACAAGGAAGCCGAGCGACGCGGTATGAGCCGGGTCGCCTTCCTCGAATCGGCACTTCGGGCATCCCTGGGCAAGGACTGATTCGGCATGACTCCGCTCAACTCGCTGGTCGCCCGCGGGCAGCCGTTTCCCTGGCGCAAGAAGGGTCTGCTCTTCGAGCCGGGAGGAGACGACTTCTCCCACGGCTCGCACCCTTGCGCGATTCACATCGAAGGCGATCGGTATGTGATCGCCTTCACGCGCCGGGATGCGCGCCAGCGCTCCCACATCTTTCTCTGCAACGCCATCGTCGCCGACGGACGCGTGGAGCTTCTGGGCACCCCGAAGCTGGCCCTGTTGCCAGGTGAGCCCTGCCATTTCGACTGCGACGGCGTCATCAGCGTGTGCTTCGTCAAACACGGCGGTGCGATCTATCTCTATTACGTGGGATGGCAGAACCTGCCCGAAGGCCTGTGGATCTGCGACACCGGCCGGGTGAAGCTGGACGAAGGCGAACTCACCCTCAAGCGCGAGTTCCAGGGCCCGGTGCTCGGCCGCGACAAAAGCAACCCCCTGTTCGCTGCGGCGACCGCATTCCACGTCTCGGGCGACCTCTGGCAGACCTGGTACAACTCGGGCATACGCTGGGAAAAAACCGAGCAGGGCTGGAAGCACCACTACGGCATTCACTACGCGCACTCGCACAACGGCGTGGACTGGATCTGCCACCCCGGCATGTGCTTGCCCTTCGCCGACGAGTACGAATACGCCTTCGGCAGGCCCAGCGTGATCCACCTCGAAGACACCTACTTCATGTGGTACGCACACCGGGCCACCCGGACCACCGACACCTACCGCATCGGCTTTGCTTCGTCGATAGATGGTCGGCACTGGGAGCGCAACGACTCGCTCTCGGGCATCGATGTGTCGCCCATGGGCTGGGACAGCGAGATGATTTGCTATCCCTGCGTGTTCGCGCACCAGCATCGCATGTACATGCTCTACAACGGCAACGGCTATGGCAAGACCGGCTTTGGTCTGGCAGTGATGGAGGAAACCGTATGAAGAAGATTCTGTTGGCAGGCAACGCGGTCACCGCTGAAATTCTGTACGCCTACCTGCGGCGAGATGCGCGCTACGAGGTCGTCGGCTTCACGGTCGACGATGAATTCGTCGCACGAGGCAGCATGTCCGATCACCGCACGCTGGGCCTGTCGGAAGTGGCGGGAGTGTTCTCGCCGCAATCCCACCGCGTGATCATGGCAATGGGCTACAACGACCTGAACCGCAACCGCGAAACCATGTTCGAGCGCCTCAGGTCGGTGGGCTACAGCGTGGAAACCTACATCCATCCCGACGCCCGGGTCTACAGCGACCACCCCGTGGGCGAAGGCACCGTGGTGCTGCCGGGTGCGGTGATCGAGCCGCAGGCCCGCGTCGGTGCCAACACCATGGTGTGGAGCAATGTGACCCTGGCGCACCACAGCAGCGTGGGCGATCACTGCTGGGTGGCGGCCGGCACGGTGATCTCGGGCCAGGCCACGGTACAACGCAATACCTTTCTGGGGGTGGGCTGCACCGTGGTCAATGCCATCACGGTGGGAGAATTCAACGTGGTCGGCGCCGGCGCCTTGATCACGCGCGACACCAAGCCACACTCGGTTCATCTGGCTCGCTCGGCCGAGCCCTTCCGGTATTCATCGGAAGACTATGTGAAGCACTTCGGAATCTGACATGAACAAAAAGCTCGCTGAGTTGCTCGCTGAGGTCTTCGGACTGCGCGCCACCGACATCCAACCCGACCTGCAGAAGTCCCAGGTGGGTACCTGGGACTCTCTCAAACAGATGGATCTGGTGATGTCCCTGGAGCGCGGATACGGCATCGCGCTGGAGATCCCTGACATCCTGCGCATGACGTCCGTCGCGGAGATCATGGCGGTGCTCAAGGACAAGGGAGTGGACCTTGGAGGTTAAGGGCGCCATCGCGCTGGTGACCGGCGGGGCACAAGGGCTCGGCTTGGCCATTGCCCGCCGGCTGGCGCACGAGGGTGCCACCGTGGTGGTGGCCGACCGCAGTGCTGAGGCCCTCGCCACCCTTCCAGCTGAGTTGCAAGGTGTGCCCATGGACGTCACCGATCCCGAGCAGGTCAAGATTGTGGTGGCCGGCATCGTGGAACGCCACGGCCGCGTGGACATCCTGATCAACAACGCGGGGGTAATCTTCAGCGAGCCCTTCGTCAACATCATGAATCCGGACGGCATGATGCACGACTATGGCCGCTTCCGGGCTTCGCTCACCGTCAACCTCGACTCAGTGTTCATCGTCACCGCTGCCGTGGTCGAGCACATGGTCAAGAAACGAACCAAAGGCGCCATCGTCAATATCAGCTCCATCACAGCCTGCGGCAACGAAGGTCAGACGGCGTACTCAGCGGCCAAGGCTGGCGTCAACGCCATGACCGTCACCTGGTCCAAGGAGCTGGGCCGGTGGGGCATCCGCTCCAATGCCGTGGCACCGGGCTTCATCGGCACCGACTCCACGCGCCATGCATTGAGTGAATCCGTGCTCAAGCACATCCAGACCAACACGCCTTTGCGCCGCCTCGGGCACGCCGACGAGGTCGCGCAAGCGGTGATCGCGCTGGTGGAAAACGACTTCATCAATGGCACTGTGCTCGACATCAATGGCGGCCTGACGATCTGACATGGAGCGACTCGCCCCCTCGCAGTACCCCGCTGCGCATGCGCTCTACCTCCAGCACGGCGCGCACTTCCCATTGATCGCGGCGGTGCTGAACGGCGAGCAGGCTGGCGTGGTTCATGCGGACCGCGAGCAGCATCCGAACCAGGTCTATGTGGAGCACGCCTTCGGCTTCGCGCAGGTGTTTGGTAGCCCAGTGCCGGTTTTCGAGCTGGCCTTGCAACGCCATTGGCTGATCGACAAGACCTTTGCCTGCGCCAAAGTGCGGCTCTACACCCCTCATTGCCCGGATTTTCTTCAGGCGCGCGAACACGAAGGCCTGCGTTCCTGGCGCCAGCATTTCCGGCTGGATGCGAATGCGGCCGGGGAATCGACGACACCACAACCCACGGGCGTGGCGTTGGTGCAAGCCGGCTCCTGCGAGGTCGACCTGATCGAGAGCGCCTTCGGTGTGGTCAGCCGCTTCTGGCGCACGCCGGGCGACTTTGCCGACCGCTCGAATGCCGTGCTTGCCTTGTGGGACGGGCAGCCCGCCGCGCTGTGTTACGCCGCGGCGGTGGCCGACGGCAAGGCCGAAATCGACGTGCTGACGCTGCCGGCCTACCGGCACCTTGGACTGGCCAAGGCCGTGGTGCGTCTGTTCAACCAGCGCTGCCTCGCGCAGAATGTGCTGCCCGTCTGGGACTGTTTCACCAACAACACGGCCTCCATGGCGCTGTGCCAATCGGCCGGCTTCGTCCCACTGGGCGACCCTTACCCCTTCTTCACCATCAACCGATAGCCCTGCGAGCTGGCATGTCCGCGACCCTGCATCACCACAACCTGGCCCTTTCATTTGACGAAGTGCTGGCCACCCACGCCGCGCGCCCCGCGCTGCGCCACGCCAACGGTGACCACACCTACGGTGAGCTGGGGCAATGGATCGATGCACTGGCCGCCCTGTTGCTGTCGAAAAATCTGCGGCGCGGCGACGTGATCGCCATCGGACACGACAAACACCCGTTGTCCTATGCCCTCATGTTGGCCGCGATCCGGCTGGGCGTGGCCTACGTCAATATCGACGTCGCGTCACCCATTGCGCGCACCAGCCGCATCCTGCAGGTCAGCGCGCCTTCGCTGCTGTTCTACGATGACCTGGCCTATGAGGCAGAAATGACCGAACTTGCCCAGGGCCAGGGCTGCGAACTGCTGCTGCTCGACGCCCCCTTGCTGCCCACGGCAAGCCATGTGGACCGTGAGCATCAGCGCCAGTGCTCCCGCTTGGTGGATGGGTCCACCATAGCCTACATCATGTTCACCTCGGGCTCCACCGGCATCCCCAAAGGCGTGGCCGTGACCCATCAGAACGTGCTGCACCTCATCGCATGGGGCCACGAGCGCTTTGGCATCACCGAGCAGGACAACTTCGCCAACCTGAGTCCGATGTATTTCGACAACTCGGTGTTCGACTTCTATGTGGGCCTTTTCTGTGGCGCCTCGCTCAGCCCCATTCACCGCAGCCTGCTCACCAAGCCTTACGAGCTGGTGCCCTATGTGAGCGCGAGAGCCTGCACCCTCTGGTTCTCGGTCCCGTCGGCACTCATGTACCTGATGGCCGTGAAAGCCATCGCACCGGGCACCCTCACCTCCCTGCGCACCATCGTGTTTGGTGGGGAGGGCTATCCCAAGGTGGAATTGAAGAAACTGTATGACCGTTTCTCAAGCCACGCCACCCTCGTCAACGTCTACGGACCCACGGAGTGCACTTGCATCTGCAGCGGGCACACACTGGGTGCCGCCGACTTCCAGGATCTGGAGGGCCTGCCTACGCTGGGCCGCCTCAATCCCAATTTCGACTACCGCATCCTGGACGAAGACGATCACGATGCCGCCGAGGGCGAGCTGTGCCTGATCGGCCCCAACGTGGCGGCGGGTTACTTCAACGATCTGGAGCGCACGGCTGCGGCCTTCCATACCATCACCGACGCCAACCGCTTCATGAAACGGATGTACCGCACGGGCGATCTCGTGAAGGAGCTGGAAGGGCAACTCCATTTTGTGGGGCGGAAGGACAACCAGATCAAGCACATGGGGTATCGCATCGAACTCGAGGAGATCGAGAATGCCTTGGTGCGTCTGCCCCAGGTGGACCAGGCCGCTGTGGTTTACCAGCGCACACAGGCGGCCTACGGCAAACTGGTGGGCTATGTTGCCTGCACCGCCGAAGTGGACGACAGGATGTTGTTGCAAGCCCTGGGCGAACTCGTGCCCGACTACATGGTGCCCGCCAAGCTCATCGTGATGCCCAAACTGCCCAAGAACGCCAACGGCAAGGTAGACCGACAGCACCTGCGTGCCCTGCTGGACCAGTGAGGCGATGACCCAGGGCGCCTCATTCACCGCGACGCTGGGCCAGGTGCTGCGCTACGGCGTAGTCGGCGTGCTCAACAACCTGCTGGGCTATCTGATCTACCTGCTGGTCACATGGCTCTGGCTCGACCCCAAGGTCGCGGTGACGTTGATGTATCCCATCGGCGCGGTGACAGCCTACTTCGGGCATGCCAGATACTCATTCGCCTACAGCGGAAGCCCCTCCCACGGGATCATTCGCTACACCATCGCCCATGTGATCGGCTATGGCGCCAACATCGGCATGATCTACGTGTTCTCGGACCGGCTGGGCTATCCCCACCAACTGGTGCAGGCGGCGGCCATCATTGCGGTGGCAGGTATCCTCTATCTCCTGTTCCGCTATTTCGTTTTCCCCAACCGGCCCGCACCCTCCTGAGCCTGTCATGATTCTTTGCCCTACCTGTGGTGCCCAGAGCATTCACGCAGAGCTCGGCTGCAGTGCTTGCGGCTTCACGCCAGCGAGAGTCGACGGCTTCCTCGCCTGGGCGCCAGAGCTCGCCAAGCACAACGACGGGTTTCACGAAGAGAGCTTCGAAGGCCTGGCTCGCGTCGAAGCGGGCAATTTCTGGTTCCGGGCGCGAAACGCCATCATTGTGTGGGCCTTGCGCAAGTATTTCCCCGGCTTTCAATCCCTGCTGGAGGTGGGATGCGGGACGGGCTTCGTGCTCTCCGGCATCTCACAAGCGTTTCCTCAGGCGAAGATCGCTGGCAGTGAGATCTACACCGCGGGACTTGCGTTTGCTGCCCAACGCCTGCCCTGCGTCGAACTGCTTCAGATGGATGCGCGCAAGCTGCCTTATGTGGAGGAGTTTGACGTCGTGGCCGCCTTCGACGTCATCGAACACATCCTCGAAGATGAAGTGGTGCTGCAGAACTTCCACCGGGCCATCAAGCCAGGTGGGGGCTGCCTGATTACGGTGCCGCAGCACCAATGGTTGTGGAGCCCCGTGGACGAGGAGGCCTGCCACCAACGCCGGTATTCGGCCACGGAGTTGCATGCGAAGGTGCGAGCAGCGGGTTTTCGGATCGTCCGGAGCACGTCGTTTGTCACCCTGCTTCTGCCGTTGATGCTGGCCTCCAGGCTCGCGGCGCGGCGCTCGGGCTCCTCTGGCGGCAGCGAAGCGCTGCAACTCAACCCTTTCGTCGATCGCGTGCTGTACGCCATCATGCGGATAGAGCACCTGATCATCAAGACAGGTGTCTCTCTGCCTATTGGCGGCTCTCGGCTCGTGGTGCTGCAAAAAATCCCCCCCGCATGAACAAGACCGCCAACCCCATGATTCCCTTCAACTGGCCCCACATGACGGGCAAGGAGCTGTACTACATCGCGGAGTCCCATTTCAATGGGCGCCTGGCAGGCGACGGCCCCTTCACCAAACGCTGCCACAGCTGGATCGAAGCCCGCACTGGCTGCAGCAAGGCCTTGCTGACGCATTCCTGCACCGCCGCCCTTGAGATGGCCGCACTGATGCTCGACATCCAGCCCGGCGACGAGGTGATCATGCCCTCCTTCACCTTCGTGTCGA
>SXGT01453666.1_pt1 | contig 15317 bp, 16 predicted proteins | sample 3176221 | NCBI WGS metagenome assembly SXGT01 (sample SAMN11356862, study PRJNA531348) | freshwater metagenome | isolation source: freshwater sample F1-120 | place: China: Fuxian Lake, Yuxi | collected 2017-12-25
GCTGCGCGCGCGCGGCGTGCACTTCCTCGGGCCGGTCAGCGGCCACCTGGCTGAAGGGTATGACGCGATCGGCCGCATGGTCGAGCCCGCCGCGATCGAGCAGCGCATCGTCGAGTTGGTCGGTGCGCCCCGTGGCTGACGCGCCGTTGCGCGTGTTCGAACTGCGCGGCGCGGCAGCCGCCGAAGCGCTCGACTGGCTGCACGTGCATGCCGAGGTGCAGGGCGCCATCGAAGACGAGGCGATGGTCACCGTGTGGCTCGTGGGCGCGCTGCCGGTCTTGCCGCACACCGGCATCGAAGTGCGCGAGCTGCCGGTCGATCCCGATGCGCCGGTGGCGACCGGACTCGAACACGACGTGCCGATCCTCGTCGCTAGCGACCTGTTGGTGCGACCGCCGTGGGTGGCGCGCCCCGAGGGCTTCCGCGGCGTCGAACTGCTGGTGCCGCGCGGCGGTGCGTTCGGCAGTGGCGAGCACGGCAGTACGCAGGCGGCATTGCGCTGCCTGCACGCGATGTGGGATGCGCCGCCGAGCTTCGGCGACGTCGGCACCGGTTCGGGCATCCTCGCGCTCTACGCGCAAGTGCGCGGCACGCAGCGCCTCGCTGCGTGCGACATCGATGCGGCGTCGGTCGCTGCCGCGCGCGAATTGCTGCCGACGGCGCAGGTCACGCTGGGCGGCGCTGAGACCATGCCCGCGTGCGCCGGCCTCGTCGCCAACATGACCGGCACCGAACTGACGGCGTCGATGCCGGCGATCCTGCGCTGCTGGCAACGCAGCCACGCGCTCGTGCTCAGTGGCATGCGCGAACACGAAGTCGATGCGGTGGGGGCGCTGGTGCCGCACGCAGTGGTGCATCGCGAGACCGTGGGCGCGTTCACGTCGGTCGGTTACCGCGGTACCGGCGTCGCCAGGTAGACGTCGAAGCGGACCCGTTCGCCGGGCACGGCGAACGACACGCCTGCAGCGAGCGGCGGCCCATCGGCGTCGCGCTTGACCACGACGCGTTCGCGCGCGACCGCGCGGGCGACGGCGAACAGCGCCGCATCGTCCGTCGGCGCGGCCGCCAGCGCGCGGCACACCTGCATGTCCTTCTTCACCTGGGCGTTGCCGTGGTCGCGGAACATCGGGTCGAGGTAGACGATTTCGGGGCGCTGGTCGGGGCCGAGCTGCGCCAGGATTGTCTCGGCCTCCCCGACCGCGACCCGGCAGCGTTCGGCCAGCCACGAATTCACGACGACGTCGTGGGCCAGGAAAGCGAACGCGGCCACCCGTTCCACCGCGTTCACGGTGCAACCCAAAGTGGCAAGCGTCATGGCGTCTCGGCAAAGCCCCGCCGTCGCATCGAAGACGGTCGGCATCGTCGGGCGCCGGTGCAGGCCACACGCTCGACCGAGCGGGTCGTCACGCCGGACCGTTCGAAGTCGCCGTGCCAACGGACCCTGGCTCACATCGAGGTCAATCGCCACGGCGTCAGGGCCGGCAGGCGAGTGCAGCTGCATACGGCCGAGCGAACGTGCCAACTGCCAGCTTGCCGGGTCGCGAAACTCGACTACGCGAATCCCGAAATGGAGGGCGCTGGCGGCATCCTTGCTACCGTTTTGGCCAACCAGGGTTACTTCCGGCGTTTGCAGTCTAGTGGGCATTCCTTGTTCGTTCGGTTCGCCGGACGCAGCAAGCACAGAACAGAATGGCCGTTCCGCTCGTCCAATGCCACGGTGGAGCTGCCCCCGCTCGCCTCAACCCGAGATCGCCTGACATCACCGCCCGGACTCCTACCTCCGCACCGTTGTAGTCTTTCGCAGATCGTCATCACCTTGCCGATGCACGGTATGCAGCGATCGCAGCCCTCGACCTCTGTCCCTCCCTCCTTCCATGCGGCGCCTGCACCTCAAGCTCTTCTATCTCCGCACCCGGCTCAAGCGTGAAGCCCAGGGTGTCACTGCCAAGATCCTCGGCGTTCGTCCGGCGACCATGTCCCATCTGGAACAAGGCCGCTCGCTGCCGACCCTGCAGATGATGTTGGCACTGTGCAAGCATTACGACGTCACCCCGACCTACCTGCTCGACGACGAGCGGCCGATCGATCCTTCCAGCCGTGATCGCTGGGCGGAACGTGATGGCGTGGTGGCCCGCGGCAACTGGCTCGAAGTGCCGGAAGGTTCGATGGTGACCACGCACGACGGCGTGCGCCTCGTCGCCGTGCAGCCCGGCGCGCGGTTCTACGATGCGTCGGCCCAGGCCCAGCGCATGACCTGCCCGAACCCGGGCGCGGTGAAGGAACTCGAAGCGAGCCTGCAGAACGGCGGTCGCCAGCGCGATCGTGAGCTCGAAGAGATGCTGAGCCGCGAGCTGATGGGCCAACGCAAGCCGCGCACGAAGGCGGTCGCGAAAAGCGTGCTCAAGTCGGCGATGGTGCAAGCCGCACAGGGCTGAGCCCGTTGCCTTGGCTGCCCGCCGGCGCTCACGCCGGCGGCATCGCTTGCGCGAACACGTCGCTGCAGCGCTGCGCGAATGCCTGGTTGCGGTACGCCGCCGCCGCGGCGCGCCCACCGGCCCGCAGTCGCTCGCGCAGGGCCGGATTCCGGGTGATCGCTGCGAGTGCGTTCGCCAGTTCGGCCACGTCGCCCGGCGGCACCAGGCTGCCCGAAGTGCCGTCGGCGACCATCTCCGGAATGCCGCCGATTGCGCTGGCGACGACGGGGCAGCCCGCGGCCTGCGCTTCCGCAATCGTGCGCGGCGCCGATTCCATCGCGGTGCTCGGCACCACGACGGCATCGAGCTCGGCCAGCAGCGGAGCGGTGTCGGCGAGTGGTCCCAGCACGTGCACGCGGCGGCCGAGGCCAAGGGCTTCGATGTGGCGAGCGAGAATGCCGGCGAAGCCGTCGATGCGCGCAATGCCGTCGGCGAACAGGGCGCCGCCCGCGACCACGAGGTGGGGCTGCGGGGCGTTCGTCAGGCGCGCCAACGCCTCGAGCAGGACGAGGTGTCCCTTGTGTGGATCGAGCCGGCCGACGATGCCGAGCAGCGGCGTGCCGTCAGGCACCTGGAGTCGCTGCCGCAGGCCGTCGCCGCGGGCCGCGAAGTAGCGGTCCGCGACACCATTGCCGATCACGTGCGCATTCTTGCACCCGACCGCCGCGGCGCCGGCGCGCGACGGCACGATCACGGCGCGGGCACGGCGCACGAAGAACCCGGCCAGCCGCGACTTCGTCACGATGTGCAGATGCCACACGCACGCGAGGTCGCGATGCTGCGCCATCACCCCGGCATAGCCGGCGATCATCGAGGTCGCGACGACGACCCGGGCCCGCATGTGCCGGGCCTGCTTGCGCAGGCGCCCCGCGGCGAACGGCACGCTGCAGGCCTTGGTGAGGGCGCTCTTGCCGCCGATCGCCAAGGGGAAGGTCGGCACGTCGAGAGCCAGGACGGCATCGGTCATGGGCCCTTCCCGCGGCACCACCAGGTGCGGCTGCCAGCGCTCGCGATCCAGTGCGCCGAGCAGGTCGAGCAGCACCATCTCGGCGCCGCCGATTTCGACCACATGGCTGCAGAACAGGATCGGTGCGGCCGGCACGCCCGCACGTTACGCCGGCTCCGGGCGCGGTGCCATTGCGCGTTGCCAAGGGCCGTTGCGACTCAGGCCCGACCGGGGTTGCCGCCGATGAACGCTTCGCATGGACGGCGCCGCCAGGCCTGAGGTCGCAGTGGTGATCCCCTGCTACCGCTATGCCCACTTCCTGCGCGAGGCCGTGCACAGCGTGCTTGCCCAGACCTGGCCGAACGTGCGCATCGTCATCGTCGACGACGGCAGTCCGGACGACACCGCCGCCGTCGCGGCGCAGCTGATCGCAGCGCACCCGCAGGCCCGGATCGAACTCGTGCGCCAGCAGAACCAGGGCCTCGCCGCGGCGCGCAATGCCGGCGTGCGTGCGACCGCGAGCCCGTTCGTGTTGCCGCTCGACGCCGACGACAAGCTGCACCCGGAAGCCATCGAGCGCCTGCTGCGGGCGCTGCAGGCGAGTGCGGCGGACGTGGCGACGCCGAACGGCCGCACTTTCGGCGACGTCGATCGTCCGTTGCGCACCCGCCCGGTCACGCGCGCCCGCCTCGTCGCCAACAACTGCCTCGTCTACAGCAGCCTCTATCGCCGCGAGTTGTTCGATCGCATCGGCGGCTACGGCCCGATCAAGCCGGGCTACGAGGACTGGGACTTCTGGTTGTCAGCGCTCGAGCACGGGGCCCGTTTCGTGCACGTGCCGCACGAACTGTTCGGCTACCGCAAGCACGGCGCCACGATGCTGTCGGCGGCCGATCGGCAGGCGCTGCGCCTGCACGCGACGATCGCGGCGAACCATCCGACCCTGTTCGCGCCATGGCGCGTGCGGTTGGCCCGACGGCTGCTGCAGGCGGGCGAATCGGCGAGCCTGTGGCTGCGCCTCGGCATGCTGCTTACGTTCCTGCTCGACCGCCGGCTGCGCCTGTTCTGGCGTCAGGTCATGGTCTTGCGCGCCACGAACATGCTGTCGACGTAGCGGCAATCGACCCACAGCGGGTCGTTGCGCACGAGTTCCTCGACGACGCGGCGCGGCCCGTCGTGTTCGCGGTGCACGACGTCGTGCATGACGAGGAAGCCGCCGGCGCGCACCTTGGGCGCCCAGTCGACGAAGTCCTGCTTCACCGCGTCATAGGCGTGGTCGCCGTCGACGAACAACAGGTCGATCGGTTCGACGAAGCGGCGCGCTTCGTCGTGGCTGAAGCCGGCGTGAACTTCGACGACGTCGAGCAGCCCGGCGGCGGCCAGGTTCGCTTCGAACGTCGCGCGCAGGCCGCCCGTGGCCTGCTCGGCGCGCGTGCCATAGACATCGGCGCTGGCGGCGTCGCCGGAAGCGTCGAACGGATCGATGCAGCACAGGCGCGGACGGAACTTGCCGGCCAGCCCGCTGGCGAGGCACACGCTGCTCTTGCCTTGCCAGCTGCCGATTTCGACCGCGAGCGGCTTCTCGTTCGGCAGTGCGCGCGACAGTTCGTACAGCGTGATCGCTTCGTCGACCGTCAGCCAGCCATCGATCGACGCGAACGGCAGCAGCGGTGCGTAGCGCAGGCCTCGCAGCAATAGTTTGGCGCGGGTGCCGAGTCGCCAGGGTTTCTTCGTCTGCATCGCCGACGTTATCGGCGGTTCCGCGGTGCGGGTTGAACTGCGTCAGGCCCGGAAGCCGCTTGCCTGCGCGAGTCCGTCGCCGAAGCGTCGCCAGCGACCGCGCAGTTCGCACCACCACACGCCAACGGCGAGGGTGCCGGCGCCGACGGCCAGCTGCAGCGCGAGGCCCGCCGATCCAGGCACCAGGGCACCGGCGAGGGCGGTGGTGGCACCGGTCGCCACGGCGAGCGCCAGCGGTGCCAGCAACGACGCCGTGCGTTCCGGTCGCACGAGCCGCATGCCGACGCCCCAGTACGCCGTGTAGGCGAACGTCGCGGCCGCCGCCGCCAGCAAGGCGGCGAGGTCCGGTGCCGTGGGAACGGCGGCGAGCGCGAGCAGACAGCTCGCGTGCAATGCCGCCGGCCACAGCAGCCCGTGCGCGTAGGCCGCATCGCGGCGTTGCGCGAGCAGCGCGTGGCTGCACTGCCAGCCGAGATGCTGCATGCAGCCGGCCACCAGCAACAGGCACAGCGGCGCTGCCGCCGGATCGAAGCCTGCGGCGAAGAACCGGCACAGCGCCAGCGACGCCATGGCGCCGCCGGCGGCCACCGGCAGGGTCAGGAACGCCACTGCGCGCAAGGCGGTGCCGAGCGTGCGCGACGCATCCCCGTTCGCCGACGCGTGCAGCAGGTGGGGCAACAGCAACCGCGCGAGCTGGGTCGAAGGCACGAGCGCCGCCGCCGCGAACCGCTGCGCGAAGGCGTAGAACCCCGCCGCGGCATCGCCGAGCAGGACCGCGACCAGCCACACGTCGCCGGCCGTGAGCAGTTCGTGGGCCGATTGTCCGACCAGCAGCAACGGCCGCGCCGGCAGCGGTTCGGCGGACTGCGTGGCCGGCAGGTTGCGCATCGCGACGGCGGCGCGCGCGGCGTAGACGCAGCGGCACGCGAGGGCCAGTGCCGCCAGCGTGGTCAGGTCGGGTTGTGGTTGCCACGACCACACCAGCACCGCGGCGAGTTGCAGCGCGGACACGGTGGTCTCGAGCGCCACTTCGCTGCGCGCTCGGCCGGCGGCATCGGCGATCTGTTTCTGGTCGAAGGCGCCGGGCAACACTTGCAGCGCGCACAGCACGTAGAACCACGGCAGTTCCGACGTCGCGAACGCGATCGCGGCAGCGACCAGCAGTCCCAGCGCGCCGAGCCGCAGGCGCATGCGCACGGCGGCAGTGACCAGGGCGCGCGCGCTGCCAGGTGCCGCCGCCAATTGCCGCGCCGTGAGATTGCGCACGCCGGCGCCGGCGAGCACGACCAGGACGGCGGCGAGCGCCATGCCTTCGGCGTAACGACCGAGGCCACCGGCGCCGAGGGCGGTGCCGATGAGCACGAACGTCAGCAGCTGGCAGAGCCGCTGCCCGACGACGCCGGCGCCGAATGCCAGCAGCGTGCCTCGGATACCGTGCTTCACGCGGTCGTCATCGACCGTTCGCATCGGCGGAATGGAGCCGGTCAGCCGTTGGGGGACTTCGTCACCGACAGCGGCCACCCCGGCCCCTTCACATGGTGCAGCGGCGGCAGTTGTGCGGGCGGCAGTTGCAGCCGCGCCTCGATCGCCTGCACGAGCCCGAGGGTGCCGTTGTGGGCCGGTTGTGTCGACGAACACCACACGTGGCCATGTTCGAACACCCACGACAGGAAGCGTTGCCGCAGCGTCGGATGGTCGTGCGCGACGGCTTCGGCGAGGTCCTTCGGCAGCGAGGCCAACGTCGTGCGCACCGCGACCCCGCGCACGCCGTACAGGGCCCGGCCCAGGTGCAGCACCGGCGTTCCCGCGAGCAGCGCGATGCTCGCCAGCGGGTGGTTGATCGTGACCACGGCCGCGGCCACCGCGGCGGCGTCGATCGCCATCGACGCCGGCACGACACTGCAATCGCGGCAGCCTGCGGGCAGGCGCGTGCGTTCGTCGGCGCGCACGACGACGACGACACAGTCGCGGTCGAGCGCCTTCGCGGCGTCGCATGCCGCGGCCACCAAGGTCGCCGGATCGGGCGGCGAATCGGCGTCGTGCACGAGCCGCGGGTCGCTCGGCGATTGCAGCAGAACGGCGAGAAACGGCCGATTGGGCAGCGCGGTGGTGGGCGGTCGTTCGCGGTTGGGCTCGGCGCCGAGTTCAGGTTCGTTGCCGAATCGGTGGTGGATCGTGCGCAGCGTGCGATAGGCCTGCAGAGCGCGTCCGAGCCCTTGGTTTCGCAGCACGGCGAGGGCGGCGTGCACGCACGCGCGCCACGTCGGCCGGTTGGGACGTCGCGTCGGCAGCCGGAACGGTTGCGTGCGCGCCAGCGCGTTTGCCAACGCGGCCTCGAGCAGCGCCAGGTCGTTGCGCACGACGCGGAAGTCGCCCGCGGACCGTTGCGCGCAGCTCGCTTCGCCATCGAGACCACGGTCGTCGATCTGCAGCGTGTGCGGCAGCAAGCCACTGCCGGCCCACAGCACTCGACAACCGGCCGCACGCGCGGCGAACGCGACCATTCCGGACGCGGCGTCGCGTTCATCCAACAGCAGCACCAGGTGGGGACGCTCCACCGCGAGCCACGCCTGCAACGCCGGCAACCGGGCGGTCAGTTCGCGGCGTTCGGCGAGCGGTCGATGGGCGAACAAGTCCGCCAACGCCCCGTCCCCTTCACCGGCTCCGTTCCCTGCCGCGACCACTGCCGTATCCGTCGTATCCGTCGCGTCGGCCGCCGGCACCACGATCACGTTCGGGTCCTGTTGCTGCCAGAACGTCGCCGCGACCGGATCCAGGGCAAGAATCGAGACGCGGTGGCATCGTTGCCGCAACGCCGCGACCAGACGGTCCACCAGGGGGAACCGTTCGATGCCGGGCAAGAGGACGATGTGACCCATGCGAACGCAGGGTCGAATCGACCGGGTGGGCCAATGGCCTTGATGTCCGTTACGGAGCGCCGGCGACCCTGTCGCGAAGCCCTGAATCGACTGCGCCGAGGCTGCCACGCCGCCGTTCGTTCGCTACACTTTCGCGCCATCCTGCCCGCCCCGCCGCACTCGCTGGCGGCCCACCCGTTCGAGGTCCTGCATGTTGCGTTCCGCTGTTCTCACCACCGCCCTTGCCACGGCCCTGGCCACCACGGCCTTCGCCCAGAACGTACCCACCGGCTTCGTCATCGACACGCTGGTCGGCAGCGGTCTGCAGGCACCGCACGATTTCTGTTTCCTGCCCGACGGCCGCGTGCTGTTCGCCAACCGCACCGGCCCCGTGCAGATCTGGGCGGGTGGTTCGCCGGTCGCGATCGGCACGATCCCGAACGTGCAGACCAGCAGCGAGCAGGGTCTGCTCGGCATCGCCGCCGACCCATCGTTCTCGACCAACGGCTACGTCTACGTCTGGTATTCGAGCACCGCGGATTCGTTCATGCACCTGGACCGCTTCCAGTGCACCGGCGACCTCGCGAACCCGGCGAGCACCATGGTCACGTTGAACACCGCCTCGCGGCGCGTGATCCTGACTTCGACGCCGGACAACGCGTTCAACCACAACGGCGGTTCGGTGCGCTTTGGTCCCGATGGCATGCTCTACGTGTCGATGGGTGACGACGCCCAGTCGCCTTGCAATGCGCAGAGCACGACCTCGTCGCTCGGCTGCGTGATGCGCATCAACGTCGCGGCCGTTCCGGCCGGTGCTGGCACCGTGGCGCCGACGTTCAGCTCGCTCGATCCAGGCACCAACCCGCTTTCCGCGAACGCGGGCGTCGACCAGCTCGTGATCGCCCACGGCCTGCGCAACCCCGTGCGCTTCGAAATCGACCAGACCACCGGCAGCCTCTACATCGGCGACGTCGGCCAGAACGCGGTCGAAGAAGTCGACGAGTACGTCTACCCGTCGGTCGGCAACCTGCCGTTGATCAACTTCGGTTGGCCGTGGCGCGAGGGCAACAACAGCTACTCGTCGTGCGGTGGCTCGATGCCCGCCGTCACCGCGCCCGCCGCGGCGATTCCACAAGGTGGGTCGTGGTTCTCGGTGATGAGCGGCCCGCGTTACCGCCAACAGCCGGGCGGCACGTACAACCTGGGCGCTTCGTACGACGGTAGCTGGTTCTACTGGGACTACTTCTCCGGCCAGGTCCGCCGGATGATCAACACCGGGACGTGGGTCGCTGCACCTTCGGTTCCTGGCCAGCCCGACGCGACCAACTGGTCGACCGGCTGGATCGGTCTCGTCAGCATGCGCCAGGGCCTGGATGGCGGCCTGTATTGCTTGCACCACCCGGGCACCTACCCGTCGACGGGCGGCACCTTCAAGCGCATCCGCCTGCTCGGTCCGACCAACAGCACCGTCGCCATCAGCGGCGGCGGCCAGATGGGTCCGGCCACCGAAGCGTTCCCGACGCCGTTGGTCGCGCGCGTGCTCGACACCGTCGGCAACCCGCTGCCGGGTGGCACGGTCAACTTCACGGTGTCGGGTCCGGGCACGCTGTCGACCACCAATCCGGTGATCGCCGATGCGAACGGCTACGTGCAGACGTCGGTCACGGCGACCAACCTCGGCGGCGCCATCACGGTGACGGCGACGACGCCGGGTTCGCAGACGAACGGCACGTTCGCGCTGTTCTCACGCAAGGTGACGGCGACGCCGGCGGGCACGCTGCTGGTGATGTCGGTGGCGAACTCGACGACCGCGGTGCCGGCGAACGTGCCGTACATCCTGATGATGTCGTTCCCGGGTGGGCCGACGTTGCCGACGATCCTCGGGCCGATCTGCACCGATCCGGGCTATGCGCTGACGATCGTGCTCGAAGACGGCACCGGTGCGTTCGGTGGCATCTCGTTCTCGGGTTCGGGTGGCATCGGCAATCCGGGCAAGACCTGGCTCTACACGGTGCCCGCCGGGTTGCTGACCGGCCAGCTGATGAAGTTCCAGGCGGTTGGCCTGGACGGCGTGACCGGCTGGTTCCGCACGAACTGCGAGACGCGGCAGTTTTGATCGAGGCGGCTAGCCCGCGGTGAAGCACCGCGGGCGCCGACCCTGAGCGTGGTGGCTGCAGCGCTGCTTTTGGGCGGCGCCGGCCAGCGGAAGCCTGGGGCCGACGCGGCAGGCTGCGGTTTGCGGATACTCGGCCCAACTCGCCCTTGACCATCGGGGGGGGGCTCCGCACAATCCTCGCCCCCTTTCCCCTTCCCCGCCCCGACTCTGCCCCCGATGTCCCGCCCGTTGGCCGTGATCTGCCTCGCAGCAGGCCTCGGCAAGCGCACCAAGGTGAGCTTGCCCAAGGTGTTGCTGCCGTTGTGCGGACGCACTCTGGCGCAGTCGGCATTGCTCGCTACGGCCCCGTTGGAGCCGGCTCGTGTGGTGGTGGTGTTGCACCACCAGAAGGACAAGGTGCAGAAGGCGCTGACCGAGTCGCTCGCCGGCACGTTCGGTCGGCTCGAGTTCGTCGACCAGGGCGCTCCGAAGGGAACCGGCCACGCGGTCCAGGTGGCGATGCAGGCGCTGGCGGATTTCCGCGGTGACGTGCTCGTCGTCTACGGCGACTGCCCGCTGATCACGACGCAGACCCTGTACGAACTGTGCGAGCTGCGCGGTGACGCGCCGTGCAGCGTGCTCACTGCGTTCCCCGAGGATGCCACCGGACTCGGCCGCATCCTGCGCGACGACGACGAACGCTTCATCGGCATCCGCGAGCACAAGGACTGCAGCGACGACGAGCTCGCGATCGACGAGATCAACGCCGGCTTCTACTGCTTCGACAGCGAAGCGCTGCGCCCGGCGCTCGCGAGCCTGAAGCCGAACAACGCGCAGGGCGAGCTGTACCTGACCGACGTCGTGGCGACGTTCGTGCAGCGCGGCGCCGAAGTGCCGACGCTGCAAGCCGAGGATGCGAGCGAGATCACCGGCGTCAATTCGCTCGTCGACCTCGCCCTCGCACGCGCGCTGATGCAGGAACGCATCCTGTGGGAACACCTGCAGAACGGCGTCCTGATCGTCGATCCGTCGGCGACCTGGATCGACCACGGCGTCACCATCGGCGCCGACACCAAGATCCTGCCCGGCCCCGTGATCGGCACCGGTTGCGCGATCGGCAGCCATTGCGAAGTTGGCCCGTTCGCCCACTTGCGGGCCGGCACCGTGCTCGAAGACGGCGCCGAGATCGGCAACTTCGTCGAAGCCAAGAAGACCCGCATGGGTGCCGGCGCCAAGGCCAAGCACCTGACCTACCTCGGCGACGCCGTGGTGGGGGCGAAGGCCAACATCGGCGCTGGCACCATCACCGCCAACTACGACGGCGTGCACAAGCACGAGACCCGGATCGGCGCGCGCGCGTTCCTCGGCAGCGGCACCGTGGTGGTGGCGCCGAGCGAGATCGGCGACGACGCGATGACGGGCGCTGGTGCGATCGTGAAGCGCGGCAGCAAGATCGGCCCACGCGAAGTCTGGGTCGGTGTTCCGGCGCGCCTGCTCAAGCAACGCGAGCTGGCTCCGGCCAAGGAGAAGGCATGAGGACGCGCGGCGAACGACTCCGAGTGTTCACGGGCACCGCGCATCCGCGCCTGGCTCAGGACATCTGCTCCTACATGGGCGTGCCGCTCGGCGCTGCTTCGTTGGCGCGCTTCCCGGACGGCGAGATCAACCTCAAGATCGAGGTCGACGTGCGCGGCGCCGACGTGTTCGTCGTGCAGCCGACCAGTCCGAACGTGCACGAGCACCTGTTCGAGCTGCTGTCGTTCGCCGACTGCCTGCGCCGCGCTTCCGCGGATCGCATCACGGCGGTGATTCCGTACTTCGGGTATGCGCGCAAGGACCGCAAAGACGAAGGCCGCGTGCCGATCAACGCCAAGCTGGTCGCCAACCTGCTGGTGACCGCCGGCTACGACCGTGTCGTCGCCGTCGACCTGCACGCCGCGCAGATCCAGGGTTTCTTCGAAATCCCCGTCGACCACCTCTACGCGCGGCCGGTGATGATCGACCGCGTGCGGCAGCTCGACACCAAGGACGTCATGGTGGTTTCGCCCGACATCGGCGGCACCAAGCTCGCACGCGCCTACGCCAAGGACCTCGGCTGCGATCTCGCGATCATCGACAAGCGCCGCATCAGTGGCGAGCAGACGGTGATCGAGCACGTGATCGGCGACGTCAGGAACCGCGACGTGCTGCTGGTCGACGACATGGTCTCGACCGGTGGCTCGATCGTCGACGCCGCCCGCATCGTCAAGGAGAAGGGCGCGCGCAAGGTGTTCATCATCGCCACGCACGCCGTGCTCTGCGGCAATGCCGTCGAGCGCCTGAACGGCGCCGACGTCGAGAAGATCCTGTTCGCGGACACCGTGCCGCTGCACGACAAGAAGATCCAGCGCCTCGAGGTCTGCTCGGTGGCACAGCTGCTCGCCCGGGCGATCGACGCGATCCACCGCAGCGAGAGCGTCAGCAAACTGTTCGCGAGCGACCGCTGATCGCCCGCACCCCACTCCTTCGATCGATTCCATAGAGGTAGTCCAATGCAAGTCGTTCGCATGAAGGCTGAGCGCCGCACCGCTCTCGGCCGCAATCGCGTGGCCCAGCTCCGCCAGCAAGGCTGGCTGCCGGCCGTCGTCTACGGGGATGGCAAGGAACCCGTCTCCATCTCGATCTCGGAGTGGGAGCTCGAGCAGCACGTGAAGGCGCATCACCGCGTCTTCCAGCTCGACATCGCCGGCCAGGCTCAGGCAGCGCTGCTGCAGGAAGTCACCTGGGAGAACACGTCCGATCACCCGGTGCACGTCGACTTCAAGCGCATCGACCTGAACAAGCCGATCGAGACGGAAGTCGAGGTCGCGCTGGCCGGTCACCCGGTGGGTCTCGGCAAGGGCGGCACGCTGATGAAGGACCACATGAAGGTCGTCATCCGCTGCCTGCCGACCGCGATCCCGGACTCGATCGAGCACGACATCAGCAAGCTCGAGATCGACGGCTACCTCACTGCCGGCGAACTCAAGCTGCCGCAGGGTCTGACCCTGGTGTCGGCGCCGACGATGCCGATCTGCCACGTCGCCAAGCTGGTCGTCCAGGAAGTCGCTCCGGCGGCTCCGGCGGCCGACGCGGCGCCGGCGGCGGACGCCAAGGCCGACGGCAAGGATGCCAAGGCAGGCGACAAGCCGGCCGAGAAGAAGTGATGCTCGCGGCGAGTGGTCCAGGTCGCAGCCATTCGGGCCTTGCCCGGATGGCCTTCGCTGCCTAGCCTGCTCGCCCCTCACTCGCGCCTCTCACTCGCAGCCATGGGCTGGCACCGCATCGTGTTGGGGATCGGCAACCCCGGTCCCGAGTACGACGGAACCCGACACAACGTCGGATTCATGGTGCTGGACCTGCTGGCCCAGCGATTGGGGCTCACCTTCGGTCGACTCGAACGGCACGCGGACGATGGTTCGCGCACGTTCGGCGGCAAGGTGAAGGCGCAAGTCTGCGAGGGTCGTCGGAAGGGACGTTCGTTCCTGCTGACGAAGCCGCAGACCTACGTGAACTTGTCCGGCGACGTCGCCGGTCCGCTGTTGCGGGCCGCGGGACGGCAACCGGATTCGCTCTTTGTGATCGTCGATGACCTGAACCTACCGCTGGGCCGGATGCGCATCCGGCCGTCGGGGAGTGCCGGAGGCCACAACGGCCTCAAGTCCATCCAGCAATGTCTGGGTACGGATGGCTATCCCCGTCTCCGTCTCGGTATCGGACCGGTCGCTCCGCAAGGCGGCGACCAGTCCGGAGGGATTCGTCCGGCTCACTGGCCGGACTACGTCCTAGCGCCATTCCTCCCGGAGGAACGTGAGGTTCTCGGTCGTGTCCTGGTTCGCGCTGCCGACTGCACGCAGGAATGGCTCGATGGCGCGGACCTGCAGAACCTGATGGGAACCTACAACTCGGATTCGGGCTCGCGCCCGGGAGAATGAAAGTGCAACGAACGCGCACGTACGAATGCATGTGCCTCCTCGACAATCGGGAGGTCCGCAAGGGCTGGCAGCCGCTGAAGGATGCCATCACCGCCCAGTTCACCAAGCATGGTGCCAAGATCCTCAGCAGCCGTCGCTGGGACGAACGCCGTCTGGCCTACCCGATGAGTGGCCAGCACCGCGGCACCTACCTGCTGATCTACTTCGCGGTCGACACGCAGGCCGTCGCGGCCATCCGCCGCGACCTGCAGTTCAACGAGTCGCTGCTCCGCTGGCTGCTCGTGGACTGCGCCGAAGTGCCGCAGGCCGCCTACGAGCCGGAGGCCGACTTCGACGTCAACGCCATCCCGGCGGACGATGCGCCGACGCCCGAGCCGGAGCCGGTCGTGGCTGCGGAGCCGGAGGCTGAAGCCGTGGCCGAAACCAAGACGGAGGCCTGAACATGAGCATGTCTTCGAATTACGGTGGTGGTGGCGGCGGTGGCGGCGGCGGGATGGGCGGTGGCTCGTCTCGCGACGGCGGTCGTCGCAGCAAGTTCGGCCGGTTCGGTGCGCGTCGCCGCGAGGTGATGCCCGAGGAGCCGCTCGACTACAAGAACGTCGCCTACCTGTCCAAGTTCGTGTCGGCCAATGGCCGCATCCAGTCGCGCAAGCGCACCGGCTTCTCGGGTCAGAACCAGCGCAAGCTGGCCGAGGCCATCAAGCGCGCTCGCCTCATCGGCCTGATGCCGTTCGTGGGGAGGATGTGAAATGGAACTCCTGTTGAAGCAGAACATCGAGCACCTCGGCCGCATCGGCGACGTGGTGAAGGTCAAGTCGGGTTACGCGCGCAACTACCTGTTGCCGCGCGGGCTCGCCGTCATGGTGACGAAGAGCAACCTCGCTGCCATCGAGCAGGCGCGCGCCGCCGCGCTGGCCGAGGAGCAGCAGCGCGTCGCCGCGATGAAGGAACTGGCCCAGAAGGTCGGCGAAGCCTCGGTCACGATCGAAGGCCGCGCCAGCGCCGAAGGCCACCTGTTCGGCTCGGTCACGGCGGGCAACATCGCCGCGGCCCTGCGCGAGAAGGGCATCCCGGTCGAGGACAAGCAGGTCCGCCTGGCGCAGCCGCTGAAGCAGGTTGGCGTCTACGACGTCGTCGTGCATCTGCACGCGACGGTCGAGGTCAACTGCAAGGTCTGGGTCGTCCAGCAGAAGACGGCCTGAGCGAGGACGCTGGCGCCGCGTGCTCCTCGAGGAGGCGCGGCGCCAGCAC
>SXGT01379024.1_pt1 | contig 15314 bp, 6 predicted proteins | sample 3176221 | NCBI WGS metagenome assembly SXGT01 (sample SAMN11356862, study PRJNA531348) | freshwater metagenome | isolation source: freshwater sample F1-120 | place: China: Fuxian Lake, Yuxi | collected 2017-12-25
GAGCATGTCGATCTTCTCGAGCTGACTGGCGGCGCCGTATTCGTGCGTCATGACATACAGCGAGAGATCCACGAGCTCCGCGATCGACGAGTCGGACTGCCCGATGCCGGGCGTCTCCACGATGATCAGGTCGAAGCCCGCTGCGGCGACCACCCGCAGCGCGTCGGGCAGCGCCGCAGCGAGCGACGAGGCTCCGCGCGTGGCCAGGGAGCGCATGAACACCCGCGAGCTGCCGTCGCTCGCGCGGCTCAGCGGCCCCGGGACCACGGAGTTCATCCGGATCCGGTCGCCCAGCAGCGCGCCGCCCGACCGACGGCGCGTGGGGTCGATGGACAGGATCGCTACACGGCGCTCCGCCGTTGCGAGCAGGAAGCGTCGGACGAGCTCGTCCGTGAGCGAGCTCTTCCCCGCGCCGCCGGTGCCCGTGATGCCCAGGATCGGCGCGCGAACCGCGGGCGCAGCCAGAGCTCGGACCGCCTCGGGGGCGAGCTCCGCCAGGGTCAGCGCCTTGCCCACCGCGAGTGCGTCGCTGGCGCGCAGGCGAGGCAAGAACACGCTCGGGTCTGGCAGAGTCACCCGCAGGCGCCCGAGCAGGTCGTCGATCATCCCCTGGAGCCCGAGCGCCCGACCGTCGTCGGGCGAGTACAGCCGGGTCACCCCATACTCGTGCAACGCAGCGGCCTCGGAGGGGAGGATGGTCCCCCCACCGCCGCCAAAGATGGCGATGTCGGCGCCGCGCTCCCGGAAGAGGTCGAGCATGTACTTGAAGAACTCGACGTGACCGCCCTGGTAGGAGGTGATCGCCACGGCCTGGGCGTCCTCCTGAATGGCGCACTCCACGATGTCTTGGACGGCCCTGTCGTGCCCGAGGTGGATCACCTCCGCGCCAGAGGCCTGGAGGACCCGGCGCATGACGTTGATGGCCGCGTCGTGGCCATCGAAGAGCGACGCAGCGGTGACGATTCGGACGGGGGCGCTCATGCGACCGTTCTCTAGCAGACTTTCCGCCAGAACCGCCAGCCCGCGGCCCGCTAGGCCCGCTAGGCGACCGGACCGCTCAATGGCGGCAAGCCGCACGATGGCGACGGCGAGCGCGGCGTGACTCAGGTTGGCGCGGCCGCGCGCAGCCCCTCGCCACCGTTGCCATGGGCCGGCCGGCGGCTACCTTGGACTCACGCTCGGCCACGTCACCCGCGCGAAAGGAGCGCCCTGCATGGAAGACCCGTCCACCCACTGGGAGAATGTGTACGCGACGCGTCCCTCCGACCGGGTGAGCTGGTACCGCCCGCACCTCGAGCTGTCGCTCTCCTTCATCGAGCGGGCGAAGCCCAGCGCAGAGTCCGTCATCGTAGACGTAGGAGGCGGGGCCTCCACCCTAGTGGATGACCTGGTCGACCGCGGTCACACGCGCGTAACCGTGCTGGATCTTTCGGCTGCCGCGCTGGACGTGGCTGCGCGCCGGCTCGGGCCCAAGGCCTCCGCCGTGGACTGGCGCGTGGGCAACGTGCTCACCGTCGAGCTCCCTGAAGCGAGCGTGGACGTGTGGCACGACCGCGCGGTCTTCCACTTCCTCACCGACCCGGCCGACCGCGCGCGCTACGTCGAGGTGGTGCGGCGCGCGACGAAGCCGGGCGCTCACGTCCTCGTGGCCACCTTCGGGCCCAACGGCCCGGAGCGCTGCAGCGGCCTCGAGGTGGCGCGTTACACGTCCGACGCCATCCACGGCGTCTTCGGCGCCGGCTTCGTGAAGGTCTCGGAGGCCACCGAGACCCACGAGACCCCGTGTGGTAACGCGCAGGAATTCGTCTACTGCTTCTGTAGGCGGCCCACGGAGTGACGGGCGCTCCGGGGTCGATGAAGGCCCAGGAGCGGCAGCCGCGGGTGTGTCCAAGCCCTTCGTTGGACCCACGGTTCTACCCGAAGGGTACCCGGGCCCGCTCGGTGAAACTAGGAACAGCGCGATCTAGCTGAGCCCGATCGCGACCTGGGCGCCATCGGCCATCTGCTGCCCGTTCTCGTCGAGCCGCGCGTTCATCGTTGCCTTCTTACCGGTCGGGCACCCGGTCTTGATCTCGTTCATCCCTGGGCCTCCTGGAGAGCAGCCCGGCGAGCCGGACCGGCGCCATGCTGAAGAGAGGTGAGGCCCGCGTTAGGCCGAAACGCGCCGCCACGCGTTTCAGCCGGCCGCACCCAAGCCACGGAGAGCCCCATGCATCGACGCCAACTTGCCTCCTCGTCGCCCACAGCACCGGTCGCCAGCCAACGCGCCACGCTCGCAACCTTCCGCTCCGCCCTTCGGGTGGTCTGCACCACGGCGGTCCTCGCGGCCTCGAGCGCGTTCGCGACCGAGGCCCCCTTTCAAGCACTGCCCAAGGCGGCCGAAGGGGCAGCGAGTGGCCTACAGCTCAAGGTGCTCCGCTACGACGGCAACACCAACGGTGGGATGGTGGTGAAGGTGCACAACCCCACCACGACGATGCGGACCTTCGAGGCGCAAGGCCTCTATTTCGTCCCGAACATGAAGCCCGATGATGCGCCTCAGCGGCTCGGAGCGGCTGGGCCCTTCAGCGTCGAGCGAGGCGGGACATGGGTCACGGACGAGAAGCTGGAGCTGGCGGCTGGGGCGTCGGTTACGCTGCGCCTGGAGGTGTTCTGCATCGACTCGCACCGCTCGAGCCCCTCCGCCGAGACGCCTTTCCGGCTCGCCAAAGCGCGTCTGCCCAAGGGGATCAGCGGACCCATCGAGGCGGGCACCAAGGCGATCCTCCAGGGCAACAACGCGAAGACGGCTCGCGAGGCCTCCGATGCGGTGCAGGAGCACGTTTGGAAGACCCGTAACAAGCAGTGGATCCCGGTGGAAGGCGAGCGCGCGGACGAGCGGGCCGCCCCGACGCCGCCGGAGCAGCGGATGGAGCCGATGCAGGAGCAGCGCATGGAGACCGAGCCGAGGGAGAAGCTGCGTTGATCGAAGGCCGCGGCCTCGCGGCGCACTCAGCTCGCCCGCCTGCACATCCCCACGGCACACCGGCAGGTCTCAGCTGAGCGGCTGGCAAGAAGCGAATGTCGTCACCGCCGCCGAGTGACCCGATGCGGCAGCGGCCAGTGCTGGGGACACGACCCGACGCACAGGGACGTGCCGATGCTCCCGTCGAGCGTGTCGATGCAGAGGCCGCGTGTGGGGGAGGGTGCAGGGGCGCGCCGCCCCATGAGTCAGGAGCGGCGCGCCACGGGAATCACGGGGTCAGGGTGATCTGGTCAATGAGGACGAGCGTGTCGTAGGAAGTGTCTGACTCGTCGTTCACCTCGAAGACCAGCGTCCCCGACTCGGCGCCGGCCGGCAGCGTCACCGTCGCGGTGCTCCACGGCGTCACCCAGACGTCGCCCCCCTCGCCTTGGTCGAGGTCGACCTCGGACTCGGTGAGACCCACGTAGTGCGCACCGACCGGGTTCTCGTCGCTGCCCTGGGCGCCCTTCTCCAGGCACAGGTCGTTGACGCGTCGCGCAAACAGCGTCTGGACGCCTGCGGAGGTGCGCAGCTTCACCACGAAGGCGTCGTTGAAGCCGCTGCCACAATACTCTCTGAACTCCTCCGAGTAGAAGCGCCACTTGAACGTGAGGGTCGTGGCCCCGTCGGCGCACATGCCGCGCGCCGCCCGGTTGTCGATGGGCACGGTGAGCCCCGTCGACAAGCGCAGCATCGCGGTGCCCTCCGGCGCCGCGGTGACGCCGAAGGAGCCGATCACGCCAACGTCGCCCTCCATGGACCACCCGACGAGCGGCGCGCCGCCCTCGAAGCCGAAGGCCTTGCAGCCGCCTTCGCCACAGAAGGAGCAGGCGTCGACGCAGGACTCCGTCACGTCGCACCCCTCACCGACGCCGCACTGCTCGCAGGAGCCGAAGCACCCGTTGTCGCCGCAATTACCCGGCAGGCAGACCGGCGTGCACACCTCGCAGACTCCGGCGCCACTGCAGGTCGAGCCCGCGATGCACTTCCCACAGGAACCACCGCAGCCGTTGTCCCCGCAGCTCTTGCCGGCGCACGCCGGCACGCACTTGGCCGCGCAAGTCCCCGCGGGCGTGCAACCCTGGGTGGCATCACAGGCGCCGCAGGTCCCCCCGCAGCCGTTGTCGCCGCAGGTCTTGCCCACGCAATCAGGCACGCAGGCGACGCAAGTACCGACGCCGCCGCAGGTCTGGCCCACGGAGCAGGTCCCACACGTTCCGCCGCAGCCGTTGGGCCCGCAGGTCTTGCCGGCGCAGTCCGGCGTGCAGACCTCACAGGTCTGAGCCGCACTGCACGCCTCGCCCGCGCCGCAGGTGCCGCAGGTCCCTGAGCACCCGTTGCTACCGCAGCTCTTGCCGGTGCACTGGGCGACACAGTCACAGGTCCCCGCCGGGGAGCACGTCTCGTCGACCGCGCATGTGCCGCAGACGCCGCCGCATCCGTTGTCGCCGCACTGCTTCCCGACGCAGGTCGGCGTGCAGCAGGCTCCTGCTCCCGCGCAGATCTGGCCCGCCGGGCAAGCGCAGGTGCACACGCTCGTCAGCACGGGTACGGTGCAGCTCCAGTTGGCCTCGACCGTGCATGTAGCCCCGCAACCGTCTCCGGCCTTTGTGTTGCCGTCGTCGCAGGCATCGGCCGCGGTCTTGATGCCGTCGCCACAGACGCCCTTTTCGGTGCAGATCCCGGCCGCGCACACCTTCGTCGCCGCTCTCACGACGCCGAAGATGTAGCCGTGCGCGTCGTGCCCGCCCGTATTGTCGATCTCGAGCTCGATGTGATCGGCGCTGGGCGGGATCAGGTAGAACATGTACCCGTCGGCCCCGTCGCCACCGTCGCTGTAGATGGTGGACGGCGGCGAAAACACGGTCTTGTTCCCCGAGTTGAACGCGTCCACGGCCTGGTGGCTCGCCAGCTCGATGGGGATGCTCGCCGTGATGGTGGTCGGCCCCTCGGTGGGACCTCCGGCCGTACCCGCAATGCCCAAGACGTAGGTGTAGCCATCGCCGATGCTCGCCGCGGGCTTGTCGAAGGCGAAGCGGAGCTTGCCCTTCAGTGGCGCCCCGCCGAGCCCGAGGACGTCGATGTAGGGCATGTTCCCCTTCCAGCCGAGGACCATGTTCAAGGCCTCCGAGAATATGCTCCCGTCTGCGGTATTGGGCGGTGAATACATCACGAAGAGCCGCGCTGTGCTCTCCCCCTTCGCGTTGGACTTGGCGGTCAAGGTGATCTCGCGCACCTGGTCGAGCCCGGCCACCTTGATGGGCACACTGATCTTGATGTTGCTGGTCGGGTCGTCTGCCGTCAGGGTCTTGAGTACTTGAGGCAGGCTGGCGATGTCGTTCCACCACAGCTCGGAGGCGTTACACTCCGCATCGTTGGCGCAACCGCAAACGCCCGCCGGCAGGCACTCGAGCGCGCCGGGGCAGGTGCCGCAGGTCCCGCTACAGCCGTCCGAGCCGCAAGTCTTGCCGATGCAGCTCGGGACGCACACGGTCTTCGTGCACTTCGTGGTCGCGCCGACCTCCGTGCAGGAGTAGCCGGCCTCGGTGGCAGCGCAGTTTGCGCTGCACCCGTCATTGTCCGCCGTGTTCCCGTCGTCGCACGCCTCGGTCGAGGACTTGATGCCGTCGCCGCAGGTGCTCGTCTCAGTGCACGTGCCGCCGCCCGCCGTGGAGCAGATCTGTCCCACGTTGACGATGCCCACCCAGAAGCCGAACGTGTCCGCTACGGTCCCCGCGTCGGCGAGAGACAGCGTGAGCGACGACGCATCCTTCGGCAGAACGAAGAACTGGAACTGGGTGTTGGTGCCGCTCTTCGGCCCGGTGATCGTCTGCGTCGACGGGTCGTAAGCCGCATTGATCTGCCCGCCCCACGCGTCGAACGTTCCGATGGGCTCCAGCGGCAACGAGGACGTCAGCTTGAGGGGCCCCTGCCCGGGATGAGCCAGCGCGGTCACCCCGAAGATGTAGTACCACCCAGCGCCCTTGTGGGTCAGGGCCGACTGGCCAAAGTCGAAGGTCGCGTCGCCCGCGTTCTGCTTCACCCCGGCCGGGACGTTGATGTTGATGTACTTGAACGGCCCGTCCCACCCGAAGGTCACATTCTTGATCACGCTGGATGTGAAGCTCTTGCCCGTCGCCTTCGCAGGCGCCGTGAACGGGGCGACCGGCCAGCCATTCGAGCGGTAGAACTTGACGTCGATGCCGTCGAGCGGGACCGACAGCGGAGCCGCCTTGGTCGGAGTCTTGGCGCTGATGAACGTGCTGAGATTGTTCCAGATCACCTTGCCCTGGGAGCACTGCGCCGCGTTTACGCAGACGCCGGCGTCCGTGCAGGTGTCCTTCGTGCAGCCGGACCCGTCGTCACAGCTCCCGCAGGTGCCGCCGCAGCCGTCGTCGCCACACTTCTTGACGCCACAGTTGGGTACGCAGGTCGTCTTGCAGGTCCCCGCCGCGCAGTACTGCCCGCCGGGGCAGCCGCCGGGGCAGCCGGGCTCACACTTGCCGTCCGCGCACTGCTGGCCACTGGGGCAGTTGGCGGCGGTCTGGCAGCCCACGGTGATCACTTGGGCCGTGCACTCCTTGCTGGTGGGCGTGTAGTCGAATAGCCCCGCGGACAGCGCCGTAGCGCCGGGCAGCGTCTTCCCCCACCAGTTGTCTGCGCGCTTCTCGCCGCACTCGAGGCCCTGCTGGACGAAGGAGCCAGCGCCGTTGGTCGTGAAGAGCAGGTAGCTGGACCGCTCCAGGCACGGGTACAGGTGGACATCCACGCCCGGAGCCGGGGAGCCGTCCGGGTACTTCGTCTGGAAGTCAACGCAGCACCGGTCGGCGGCCGGAACGATGCACTTGATGTCGATGTTCCACCACGACAGGTGGGGGAGTTGCGCTGACCACGTGTCGCCGTTGTTGGTAGCCGTGCCCTCTTCCACCCAGATGCCCTCATCCTCGTCGAAGGACCAGAGCGGGGCTGCTGGGGGGGCATCGGGGGCCGCTGGGAGCGCCAGCTCGAGCGTCTTTCCTTCGGCCACGTCGAGCTTTTTTTCACCCTGACTGATCTCGATGTCCACCATGCCGTGAGAGATTAGCGGCACGGTCACGCCTTCCTCCACGACGACCATTGGCGCCGGTGAGGTGGTGGGGCCGGCCTCGCCGGGCGCCACGTACACCACCGCGACGTCCACCTCGCCCGTGACCTTCGCCCCGGTCTCGTCGACGAGCCCGTCCTTGGGGATGACCAGGGAGCCGATGTCCGCCGATGCCACGGTCAGCTCGACCGTGGCCCCGTCGGTGACGTTGATGGTGGTCGTGAAATCCGGCTGAAAGAGGATGGCCTCGAAGGACAGGCTAGGGGCTCCAGCCGGCGTCATCGGGCGGAAGGTGTTAGCGTAGCCCTCCTTGGAGATGATGATGTTGGTCTCGCCGTCGGCGGGGATGTCGAGGAGCGCATGACCCAGCGCGTCTGTGAGACCGCTTGCCTCTCCGCCGGCCACCGTGGCGCCCGCCACAGGTAGGCCCGCACGGTCCAAGACATGGACGACGAGCTGGGCCGTGGTGGGCGGGACGGCGACGTCCTGGCCCACGTCCTCCGCGACGTCGGGCTCCGACGTGTCCGTCACGGCTGTGTCCGCTTCCTCGCCGGTGTCGCCCGCCGTGTCAGTGATGAAACCGGTATCGGCCGGCTGGCTGGTGTCCGCGCCCGCGTCGCTCGCGACATCCGGCGTGCCTCCTGTGTCCGGAGCGCCGGTACCATCCGAGCCGACATCCTCAGTGGACGGCGTCTCGGAGGCGGCCGTGCAGGCCGCCGCTATGATCGTGCAGCCCGCCAGAAGGCCGGTTGCTATTGCTCTAAATGTACGCATGTACTAATTGTCTCCACGGCTTTGTGCCGACCCGCATTACTCGTCTGCGCCGCTTGTACGCTCCGACATGACCCACAGCAAGCGAATACGAGTGCCGCTAGACTCTTCGCTTGGTATCTTCCAGCCAAACCCAATAACAAATGTGGTGCAAAGGCCGCCAAATCAGCCATCGAGTGCACTCGGACGACTTCACTGGAGGAGGACTGGGGTTCGGGTGCGGAGTCTTCGGCGCCGCCTTCGTCAAGGCCTCGGAGGCCACCGAGGCCCCCGAGACCCGGCGGGTAGCGCCCAGGAGGGCGTCTACCGCTTCTGTAGGCGGCCCACGAAGTGACGGCGCTCCGAGGTCGATGCAGGGACAGGAGCGGCAGCGCCAGGCCCTGCCCGACCACCAAGACGGAGTGAGAGCATTGAACTATTCGCGGTGAGCTCGGAACTTCCAGGAGCGTGGGGTGTCCAAGCCCTTCGTTGGACCTCCACTCCTTCCCCGCGGAGCCCCCATGCTGACCCTGCTGCTGACCGCTGCTCTCTCCTCTCCGCCCACCGCCTGGCACGAACCCGGAGGCTTGAAGCTGCTCGTACCTTTAGGTGCGGCCGTCGAGCTCCTCGACGCTGACGCCGCGTCCCTCTTTCGCGCCACGGCCTCCTCGGACCCAATCTTCATCCCCGGCGAGGGCACCGACCCGCTCCTGCGTGTGGTGCGTATCGACGGCAAGCCGATGTCGCTCGCGAGCCTGTTCCCAGCCGTAGACGTGCTCGCGCTGCTGCCGCCGGCCGTGTCGCCGGGACTGCCGGTGGACTTCCACGTCGCGGTGCGACCGCGCGAGGGGCACGACGCTGCGCTGGGCGGCGTACGCGGCTTCCTGAGGCTCGACTGCGCGGCGACGCGCATCGAGCGTCACCTCGTCACGGACGAGGCCGGCGTCGCGCGGCCGCTTCCGCCCGCAGAGGCGGGGCAATCCGCGGCGGTTATGGTGCCCCTCCGGTTCATCGAGGCCGCAGGAGGGGACGCGGCGCCAACCCACTGCGAGCTCAGCCTGAGCCTCGGAGGCGCCCTCATCGACGGACGGGCCAAGCTCGTCACCGGCACCCGCGCCCTGCTCAGCGCCGACCGGCCGATCTACCGGCCCGGCGACACGGTGCACGCCCGCGCCTTGATGCTGGATCGGGCCACGTCGCGCCCCCGGGGCAAGGTGGCCGTGGCGCTGTCGCTCTCGGACGACGCCGGCACCGTGATCGCGCGCGAGACGCGCACCACCTCGGACTTCGGCCTCGCGCACGCCACGCTGGTAGTGCCGCCCTCCACGCGCGGCGCGAAGCTCACGCTGGAGGCCAAGGCGGGCGAGGCGAGCGCGAGCCGGAGCCTCGATCTCGGCCAGTTCGTGAAGGCGGGCCTCGAGGTCGCGCTCACGGCGCCGAAGAGCGTCCGGCCCGGGACCCCGTTCACCGTCGAGCTCACGGCAACGCGCCTCGACGGCGGAGCGGCCGGCGGTGCCGACGTCGAGCTCCGGGTCGGCGACACGCTCCTGAGGGGCCGGACGGAGGCGACCGGGCGCGCCACCTTCGGCCTGGACGCGCCGAAGGCTGGCAGCGGCGCACTCGCGCTCGCCGCGCGCGTAGAGACCCAGGGCGGCCAGCTCGGGCGAGCGGAGCGCGCCGTCGCGGTGGTAGCGGAGGGCCTCACGCTCTACGCCATCCCAGAGAGCGGCGTCGTCCCCGCTGCGGTACCGTCCGCGGTCTGGGGGCTGGTGGTCGACGGCGAGGACCGGCCGGCCGCTGGGGTCGCGGTGTCCGGCGGCGGCGCCTCGTGCTCCACGGACGCCCAGGGCATCTGCCGGCTCGCCCTGGAGCCGAGTCGCGCGTGCGGCCCCGCCGGGGGACGCCCGTGCACCGGGACCTCAGAGTTCGTCCGCGTCTCCGTGGCAGCGAAGGGCGGCGGAGTGACTCACCGGGAGCTGAAGGTCGGCGAGGGCGCCTTGCTCAGTCTGGACGAGGCGCTGCTGGAGCCCGGGCGCCCGATCAGAGCGCACTACCGCGCCGCGGCGCCGGACGGTGCTGCGGTCCGCCTGGAGCTGCTCTCCGACTCGCAGGCGCTCTGCAGCACCGCCTCGGTGCTCTCGGCGCGCTCGGCGTCGCTGGAGCTCGAGGTCCCGCGCGCCGCCGCCGGCACCCTGCTCCTCCGCGCCCTCCACTTCGACGGCGCGGGGCGCCCGCTCGGCGGCGACGTCCGGCTCGTCCTGGTCTCGCCGCCCGGCGACATCGACCTCACGGTGTCTGCCGATCAGGCCGTCTACGGCCCGCGAGACACCGCGGCGCTCACGTTCCGAGCGAAGGACCGCATGGGTCGCCCAGCGATCGCTGCCCTGTCTGCGGTGGCGGTGGACAAGGGCCTCGAGCTCTTTGGCCTGGAACAGCCTGGGATCGAGCGGGCGGTCGCGCGCCTCGGCCCCTCTTGGGCGAAGGTTGAGACCCCGGTCCCCGACTGGGCGCGAGAGGCGCTGCTCGCCGCGGGCGACCGACGGCGCCTCGAGCTCCTCGCCTCGGCCGCGGCCCTGAGCCTCGAGCTGCCGAAGCCCAGCGAGACCGGGCCCGAGCGCCTGACTGCCGCGCGCCGCGCCTTCACCGCGCAGCTGCAGCGCCGCGCCGACGCGCTCGGCAAGGCGCTCTCCACCTACTACCGCGAGAAGAAGGCGGCGCGGGGCAAGGCCATGACCACGGACGCGCTGATCGCCGGTGGCGCCTTCGCAGCCGACCAGCTGGTCGACCCCTGGGGGCTGGCCGTGCGCCCGACCTGGAAGCCCGACGCCGAGTGTTGTGAGCACGGCTTCGAGCTCATCTCCGCAGGCGCGGACGGCCGCTTCGGCACTGCAGACGACGTCGCCGTCGCCGCGGAGTTCAGCGGGTGGGCCCAGTGCAAGCGACGTTGCGTCTATCACCACTCTGCCCACGCCGGGTTTGGTACCGGGACCGGCGCCTACTCCGGCGTCGTGCACACGATGCGGGGCGTGGCGCGGGCGGGCCTCGGCGCCCCGCCGCTCCGCGAGTGGTTCCCCGACACGCTCGCGGTGTTGCCGGAGCTCATCACCGGCGAGGACGGCACGGCCGAGTGGCGTCTGCCCCTCGCGGACGCGCTCACGACGTGGCGCATCGACGTCCGGGCGGTGGCCCAAGACGGAGGCCTCGGCGCCGCCACGCTCGACCTCCCCGTACGACAACCAATCGCCGTCGACGCCGCGCTCGAGCCTGAGCTCGTCCTCGGAGACACCCTGGTGCTTCCGGTGGAGGTGCGGAACGGCACGGCGAGCCCTGCGACGTTCTCGCTCACCACCACGCTCGAGGGCGCCGCGTCCCTCGAATCGCCATTACCGCCGTCCGTCGACGTCCCTGCCGGCGGCGCCGTGGTCTTGCCCCTCTCAATCCGGGCGGCGCGGGTCGGCCCCGCGAAGCTCACCCTGGACGTTCGCGGGCCCGCGGGCGGCGACCGCGTACGACGGGCGTTCGTTGTCGTGGGCGGCGGCGTCCCCACCGAGTCCACTCGCGAGGGGGTGCTCGCCTCGCCGGCCGCGCCCAGGGGTGGCGACGCGCCTATCGAGCTCGCCTTCGCGGCCCCAGCGGGCGGGATCCGCGGCACCGAGCGTGTCCAGCTCCGACTCTATGGCGGCGTGCTCGGGGCCGCCGTGGAGGGCCTCGACGCGCTGCTGGCAATGCCCAGCGGGTGCTTCGAGCAGACCTCCGCAACCACGTACCCGAACGCGCTGGTGCTCGACTACCTGAAGCGCCGCGCGCTCGACGCCCCCGAGGTGGCCACGCGCGCCAAGACGCTGCTCGAAGCGGGCTGGGAGCGCCTCAAGGGATACGAGGTCCAGGGCGGCGGCTTCTCGTGGTTCGGAGACGCGCCAGCCAACCAGGTGCTCACGGCGTTCGGGCTCATGGAGTTCGAAGTGATGGGCCGCCACATGCCGCTCGACGCCGCGCTCCTAGCGCGAACGCGCAAGTGGCTGCTGGCCCAGCGGAGCCCAGAGGGCTTCTGGAAGCCAGACGCCGAGTACCTCCACGCCGAGGCCTGGTCCGACGTTCAGTCGGGAGCGCTCCCGGTCACCGCATACATCACCTGGGCCCGCCTCGAGGCGGGCGAGCCCGTCGAGACGCTGGCGCCCTCGCTCGCGTGGCTCGAGCGCGAGGCGGGCGCGGCGAAGGACCCCTATACCCGCTCCGTCGTCGCATTGGCCCTCGCCACGGCCCACGCGCCCTCCGGAGCGAGGTACACGGCAGCGCTGGCCGACACCCTCTCACGGAGTCAGTCCGACGCCGCATCGCCCGGCGCCGCACGGACGTTCGCGCACCTGTCGGCGGCCAGCGCCGCCACGGTGACTCACGCGGGCGGCGATACTGCGACCTTGGAGACCACGGCCCTCGCCGCGCTGGCCCTGCTCGGCGACGACCGCTTCGCGAGCGACGGCGACAGCGCCGTGGAGTGGCTGCTCTCGAAGCGGCAGGCTGGCGCGGGATGGGGGAGCACGCAGGCGACGATCCTGGCGCTTGAGGCGCTGCTCGAGCGCGACCGGGTGCGGGGCGCAGGGCCAAGAGGGCAGCTCACGGTGACGCGCTCGGGCGCCCAGCCGACGCTCGAGGTGTTTACGAAGGAGAACGCGGACGTCGTACGCCTGATAGACCTGGGAGTGTCGGTGCGACAGGTCGGCCTCGCCTACGCGGGCGAGGGTGAGGTGCGATTCCAGCTGGGCGTGGAGGTGGAGCGGTCGGCCGCGGAGGTCTCCGCTGCGAACGCCCCGTTGACCGCGACGCTGGAGCTCCCGACCGCCGGCACGGTGGGCCAGCCGCTTGCCGGAACCCTCACGCTCGTGGCGCGCGAGGCCGTGGCGATGCCACTGGTCACGCTGGCGCTGCCGGCGGCGACCGAGCTCGACGTGGCGGCGCTCCGTGGCGTCCCCGGGATCGACCGGGTGGAGCGCGTGGGCCGGCGCGTGGAGATCTACGCGCGTCGCTTCGAGTCGGGCACGCGGATCGCCCTGCCCTTCCGCCTCACCCCGCGACGTTCGGGCACGCTCCACGGCGGCGCCACCCTCGCACAGCCGTACTATCAACCTGAGCGACGCTTCGCCGCCGCGGGCCCTGTGCTCGTGATCTCCGAGCCCGGCCCGAGCCGCTGACCGCGCGCGCCCTCGAGGCCGGCGAGTCTCGCGAGGTCTGAGAGGCTCAACTCCTTTACATCCGGGTGACCTCTGCTAAAAACGCCGACCGCTGCCGGAGTGGCGGAATTGGCAGACGCACCGCACTCAAAATGCGGCGAGCTTACGCTCGTACCGGTTCGACCCCGGTCTCCGGCACCCCTCGACCATGCGCCCACCCCACCCCCAGGGGTGGTCCCGGGGTCGGCCTGTCACCTTTCGCGAGGGAAGAGCCCATGGCGCACGTCCTCTCCGGCCTGAAGCTCGCAGTGATCGGTTGCGGCGCCATGGGACAGGCCCTGGTCAGGGGTCTCCTGGGATCCGGCTTCAATGCCACCGACATCACCTGCACTCGGCGGGACCCCGCGCGGCTCGCCTCGCTCGCGGGTCTCGGCGTGCGCGTCACCCCAGACAACGGCGCCGCGTCAGCAGATGCCGATGTGGTGCTCCTCTGCATCAAGCCGCAGGGCTGGCGCGAGGCCGTGCTCACCCTACGACCCCGCCCCGGTCAGATCGTGCTCAGCGTCATGGCAGGCGTCCGCACCCAGGCGCTCGAGGAGGCTCTGCCCGGCACCCGCGTGGCGAGGTGTATGCCCAACACGCCTGCTCTCGTCGGAGCCGGCATGCACGCGTACTCGCTGGGAGCATCCGCCGATCCCACGGTGGTCCCGATCGTCGAGGGCATCCTCGGGGCCAGCGGAACGGTGGCCGCTGTGGTCGAGGGCATCATGGACGCGGTCACCGTCACGAGCGGCAGCGGCCCCGCGTACCTGTTCTACCTCGCGGAGTTGATGATCGAAGGCTCCGTCGCGCTCGGCGTCGACCCGAACCTGGCGCGTCGTCTCGTCAGAGAGACCCTGAAGGGCGCGGCCGAGCTGCTCGCACAACCGGGCGCGGACCCAGTGGCGTTGCGGCAGGCCGTCACCTCGCCGGGCGGCGTCACGGCAAAGGTGATGTCGGGCCTCGAAGCATCGGGAGTCCGCGAGACCTTCGTACGAGCCATGGACGCCGGCAAGCGCCGCGCCGCCGAACTGGCACAGACCTGACACCGCCGGGAACGGCCCAGCGCCATCGCGGGTATGACCGCACCGGAGGCCCAATGAACCGTCTCGAATCGCTGCTCCAGGAGCGCATCCTCATCATCGATGGGGCCATGGGCAGCATGCTCCAGGGCTACGAGCTCACGGAGGCCGACTATCGGGGCAGCGCGTGGGCCAACCACCCCACCTCGCTCAAGGGCTGCCACGACCTGCTCTCGGTCACGCGCCCCGACGTCATCGAAGAGATCCACCGCGCCTACATCGAGGCCGGCGCCGACATCATCGAGACAAACACGTTCACGGCCAACGCGGTCTCCATGGCCGACTATGGGCTGGCCCACGAGACCGACCGCCTGAACCGTGCGGCGGTCGCGGCAGCCCGGCGCGCGGCCGACTCGGCGGGCCGGCCGGTCTTCGTCGCGGGGTCGATGGGGCCCACCACGAAGACGGCCTCGCTGTCGCCCGACGTGAACAACCCGGGCTTCCGCGCCGTGAGCTTCGAGGAGCTCCGCGCCGTGTTCCGGGAGCAGGCGCTGGCGCTCGTGGACGCGGGCGCTGACCTGTTGTTGCCCGAGACCAACATCGACACCCTCAACCTCAAAGCCGGGTTGGTCGGCATCGAGGATGCTTTCGCCCAGCTCGGCCGGCGGATCCCGGTCATCGCGTCGGTGACGATCACCGACCGCTCGGGCCGCACGCTCTCCGGGCAGACGGTGGAGGCCTTCTGGGTCTCCGTGGAGCACGCCGCGCTCACCGGCGTCTCCATGAACTGCGCCCTGGGCGCTACGGAGATGCGGCCGTTCCTCGAGGCGTTGTCAGCCGCCGCACCGGTCCCGGTGCTCTGTTACCCCAACGCCGGGCTGCCGAACGAGATGGGCGGCTACGACGACACGCCCGAGCACATGGCCGAGGTCCTCCGGGGCTTCGCAGCCGATGGCCTCGTCAACCTCGTGGGCGGGTGCTGCGGGACCACCCCGGCGCACATCCGCGCGATCGCGGCCGCTGTGCGCGGGCTGGTCCCCCGCACCCCACCCCCGCCGCGGACCCGTCCCGCATGGGCGGGCCTCGAGCCCTACGCGCTCTTCGAGGGCACCACCTTCTCTCTGGTGGGCGAGCGCACCAACGTCTCTGGCTCCAAGCGCTTCCGCGACCTCATCCGCTCGGGCGACTACGAGCGCGCGGTCGAGGTGGCGCGGCAGCAGGTGGAGGGCGGCGCGAACATCCTCGAC
>SXGT01435374.1_pt1 | contig 15314 bp, 16 predicted proteins | sample 3176221 | NCBI WGS metagenome assembly SXGT01 (sample SAMN11356862, study PRJNA531348) | freshwater metagenome | isolation source: freshwater sample F1-120 | place: China: Fuxian Lake, Yuxi | collected 2017-12-25
AATCGCTGGTGGTGTGGGCGCAGGCGGAAGGCCGGAAAGCGGCTCGCGCGATCGACGAGTATCTGATGGGGTCGAGCAAGCTGCCGTAACGCCGCGCTTCGGGGACGGGCGCCGTCGGCTCATGCACCCCGGCCGCGGATCAGTCCGCGTTCATCACGACATAGATGAGTTGGCCCATCCGCTCCAGGTGGACCGCGACAGCCTGTCCATGGCGGATGCGTTGCATGGCCGCCTTCAGCTCATCGAGGCTACCCGACGGAAACCCGTTGACCGAGTAGATGACGTCGCCCGTATGGAGTCCCTCTTCCGGCGAGATCAGTTGCGAAATCACGCCGGCGGCCACCACTCCGGAAAGACGCCGCAAGGTGGGCAACAGCGGGGCGACTCGATCGTCCAGATCCATCGCCAGGATACCGAGCTGGGGGACAAGGTTGCGCCGCCCGGAAGCCATGGCCAGAAGACGGTCCGGGTCCTTCGGGCGCTCCAGCACGGCGGCTTCCACGGTAAGCCGCTCCGCGCCGCGCTGGACTTCGAGGGTGATCCGCTGTCCCGCGCTCCGGTAAATGATTTGACTTTCGTGGCTTGGATGCGCCTGGAATGTACCCATGTACGTCAAACGCACCCTTGCCAATCTCTCGGGCTGGGCCCCCGACAGAATCGATTCTCTCCGCCGCGTAGCCGGGATCATTCACTTACACAAGCCGTCATTGCCGATCCGGCGCCACTGTCCGGCCCCCTCTACGATTCAGCGTTTTTTCGATCCGTGGGCGGCGCCTCGCCACGTCCACGATTCAGATGACAACCGAGTAACTGCATCGGACAAAATGGCGGGACCCGAATCGGGGTGCTGCGTATCCCCGCTAACGAATCCCGCTCGCCTCCAGGAACCGCGCGATCCGCGACAGCGCCTCCATCAGATTCTCCATCGAATTCGCGTACGAGAACCGCAGATACCCCGCTCCATACGCCCCGAATGCCGAGCCGTCCAGACACGCCACGCCCGCCTCGTTCAGCAGCCGCTCGGCCAGTTCCTTCGACGGAATGCCCGTCCCCTCCACATTGGGGAACGCGTAGAACGCCCCCTCCGGAACCGCGCACCGGAATCCCGGCAGTTGGTTCAAGCCGCCCACGAACGCGTCCCGCCGCCGCAGAAACTCCGCCACCATCGCCTCGGCGTCGTCCTGCGGACCCTCGATCGCCGCGATGCCCGCCCGCTGCGTGAAGCTCGCCGTGCAGGAGATCGAGTTCACCATCATCTTGTTCACCGCGTCCACCAACCAAGTGGGCATCACCCCGTAACCCAGGCGCCAGCCGGTCATCGCGTACGTCTTCGAGAAGCCGTCGAGTATGATCGTCTTTTCGAGCATTCCCGGCAGAGACGCGATCGAGAAGTGCCGCTTGCCGAACACCAGCCGCGAGTAAATCTCGTCGGAAAGGATCACCAAATCGCGATCCCGCACCAGATCGGCGATCGCGCGCAGGTCTTCCTCCGGCATCACTCCGCCGGTGGGATTCTGCGGCGAGTTGAGCACCACCATCTTGGTCCGGTCGTTCAGGCTGCGCCGGAACACGTCGAGATCGAACGAAAATCCACGCGACTCCACCAACGGAATGGGAACCGCCTTGGCCCCCGATACCTGGATCATCGACTCGTACATCGGAAACCCGGGGTTCGGATAGATCGCCTCGTCGCCCTCCTCGAGCAGCGAGAGCATCGGAAAGAAAATGATCGGCTTGCCGCCCGGCGCCACGCACACGCGCTCCGGACCCACGTGGATCCCGCGCGTCCGCGACACGTACTCCGCCAGAGACTTCCGTAGTTCCGGCAGGCCCTGCGTCGGCCCGTAGTGCGTCCAGCCCTGATCGAGCGCCGTCTTGGCCTCCTCGATCACATGCTTCGGCGTGTCGAAATCGGGCTCGCCGATCTCCAGATGGATCACGCTCTTGCCCTGCGCCTCGAGCGCGCGCGCCTTGACCAGCACGGCGAACGCGCCCTCCACCAGGATGTTGTTCATTCTCGATGCAAGCTTCATGCGGATTTCCTAAAAAAATGGACCCCTTCTATGGATTCAATGAATTCTAACCGATCCCCGATGGCCGCCGCTTCCCCGCGTACCCGCCCCGTGATCCTCCCGCCCTCGTCGAGCGACACGATCGCGATCTGGTAAGGCGCATCCTTCACCCACGCCTCCGGCGCCGAATAGACGACAGTCTCCGTGTAAACGACTCCGCCGCTCATACCGCCTCCAGGATCGTCACCACGCAAGTCGCTCCCGATCCCCCCAGATTCTGCGCCAAACCCAGCCGGTTGCGCTCGAGCTGCCGCTCGCCCGCCTCGCCCCGAATCTGAAGCGCCAGATCGCAGAGCTGCGCCACGCCGGTCGCGCCTACCGGATGCCCCTTGGACTTCAAGCCGCCGCTCGTGTTGACCGGAATCCGGCCGCGCAACGCGGTGTGACCGGCGGCGGAAAACGGTCCGCCTTCGCCCTTGGCGGCGAAGCCCAGGTCCTCGATCGCCACGATCTCGGCGATCGTGAAGCAGTCGTGGATCTCGGCGAACTCGACGTCGCCGGCCACGATGCCCGCCATTCGATACGCCTTTTCGCCCGCCGCGCGGACCGCCGGGAAGGTCGTGATCGTCTCCTTGCGGTCGAGCGCGACGTGATCGGACGTTTGAGCGATTCCCTTGACCAGCACCGGCTTGGCGGCCCGGTCCCGGGCCTTGTCGAGCGGCATGAGCAGCACCGCCGCGGCGCCGTCACTCACCAGCGAGCAATCGAACACGGTCAGCGGACTCGACACCGGCTTGCCGTTCAGGGCCTGTTCCAGCGTGATCCGCTTCCGAAGATGAGCGTCGGGATTCAGGAAGCCGTTCTCGTGGTTCTTCACCGCCACCGCCGCCAACTGCTCGCGCGTGGTGCCGAACTCGTGCATGTGCCGCCGCGCGATCATCGCGAACAGCGCCGGGAACGTCGCGCCCGCCCGCATCTCGCCGCAGGTGTCGCCCGCGCCCGCCAGGATCTCGGCCACGCGGGGCGTCGTCTGCGAGGTCATCTTCTCGACCCCCGTTACGAGTACCATATCGTATATGCCTGCGGCGACCGCGGACCACGCGTGGAAAAACGCGGCGCCGCTCGACGCGCAGGCCGCCTCGAACCGTGTGCAGGGAACGCCGGCGATCCCCACTTCGCCAGCGATGTAGGGCGCCAGATGGTTTTGCCCCACAAAGGAAGGACCGGCGAAATTGCCCAGGTAGAAGGCCTCGATCTCGGACGGGAGCGCGTGTCCATTTTCCAAGCACTTGCGAGTTGCGGCGGCGGCCAGCGAGCGGATATCCTGGCCCGCAAGAGCCCCGAATGGGGTTTTGCCGATCCCCGCGATGGCTACTGGTCTCATGGATGTACCTTAACCCTCCCCGGAAACGTCACTACGTTTGGCCTAATCAAATTCAAGGATAGCGCCGAAATATTGGTTGCACGTTTCCGAAGGCCGCTCGTCAGTCTCTGTAGAGAACGATGCTCGCGGCAGCCGGACAGATCGAGGAGCGAATGAGCGAAGCTCTGCAGCCGCTGGCCGCCTCGCGGGAAACCGCCGAGGCGGAATGGCGGGACCGGTTCGTCAACGACAACCTCCGCCGCATCTTCTTGCAGATCTACAGGATGGTCGGCAACACCGCCGACGCCCAGGATCTGACACAGGAAGTGTTCATCAAGGTGTTGCAGCGTTCCGAACAGTTGAAGGAATCCGGAAAGGCCGCCCATTGGCTGTCCCGGATCGCCACCAACACGACGATCGATTTTCTTCGCCGGCACGGGCGGATCGGCTTCACCGAACTGGAGGGGCTGCCCGAACCCGTGCTGAGGTCCCACGACGAGAGCCCGGAAGACCGCGTTCTCCGCTTCGAGCGGAATGACCGGTTGGAGAGGGGTTTGGCGCAGTTGAGCGAACGCGAACGCGTGGCGCTGGTGCTGCGCGATGTCGAGGACCTGCCCGCGGAGGAAGTCGCCCGCCAGATGAATTGCTCCAAGGCCACCGTGCGCTCGCACATCGCGAACGCGCGGGTCAAGTTCCGGCGCTATTTGGAAAGAGTGCACACGTGAACCACCCTGCGAAAACGGATCTTGCCTTGTATTCCGGCTCCGACGCGGGGCTGCTCACGCGGCTGCGAGTGGGGCGCCACCTGAAAAATTGCCCCGGCTGCCAGAAGGAAGTAAACTTGTTCCGCTCCACGCGCGGATCGGCTTTGCGCCAATCCGGCCAGATGCCGGAAGGGCTCGACTGGGATTCGATGGCTCGGGAAATGCGGGCGAAAATCCATGTCGGCGTCGCCGCCGCGCGGTGCATCGCCGAAGCGCCCGTGCGGCGCCGGTTCGCATTCGAAGCGCACCGCTTCGCTCCCACCGCCGCCGCGGTCGCCGTGTTCTGCACCGGAGGCTGGCTCGTCTACACCCAGTCGGTCGAAACCGGCCTCAGGACGGCGACGGCGCAGGTTCAGCCTGACGGCCGCGCCGCTAACGAAGTGGTGCTGCACGCCACTGTCGGAGGGGTCGAAATCAGCCGGGCCGGCCGCTCCATGGCTCTGACCTACGCGGGACGGGGAACCGCCGCGACGATCTCGGTGGCCGGCGTAGGCTCGGTCAACGCGCGCTACGTGGACGAAGAGTCGGGCCAGGTGACCATCCACCATGTCTACGCGGAATAGGTTCGCGATTGCGATCGCGGCGGCGGCGCTCCTCGCGGCGCAGGACGGCGGGCGGAGTTCGGTAAAGGTCAACCTGTCCGCCGATTCGCCGGTGTTGTTGCTGTCGGCCGGCTGGGGCGAGTCCCGCACGTCCGAGCGTGGAAGCGCGAGCATCCTCAACCTCAACACCGCGTTGTCGCTGCGAAACTCCAGCAACCGCCGGATCCGCGCGATTTCGTGGATGGTCTCGTCGCAGGAAGTCACGCCCGGCGGACGCGCCTCGGTGACGCGGGCGAGCCTCGACATCGCACCCGGCGAGGCCTTCCCCTTGCGCGTCGATCTGCGGCTGCTGCGTCCGCTCGGCAAGGGTCCGGAACCGGCGGTGGAGATGTCGCTCGACGGAGTGCTCTTCGACGATCTTTCATTCTTCGGCCCCAACCGGCTCGATTCGCGCCGCGTCATGACCGCTTTCGAAATGGAAGCCCAGCGCGACCGCCGCTACCTCCAGCAGGTGCTGCAGGCGTCCGGGCCGGACGGCCTGAAGAAGGAGTGTCTGCAATCGCTGGCGCGCCAGGCCGAACTGCCCAGACTGAATGTGACCCTCGCCCGCTCGGGCCGCTCCACCGCCACCGACCCCGAACGCGAGGTCCGCTGGAGCTTCCTGAACTTCCCGGGCTCGCCCGTGGAACCAGTGGCCGGCATGGCCCGCGTCTCCGGCGGCGAAGCCCGCGCACCCAGACTCGAAGTCCATAACCGGTCCAAGCAGGAAGTCCGCTATCTCGAAGTCGGCTGGATCCTCCAGGACGGGCGCGGCCGCGAGTTCCTCGCCGGCGCGGTGCCCGCCAAGGCGAATCTCGCCCCCGGAGCCAACGCCGAAGTGCTGCAGCGAACCTCGCTCGAGTTCGCCGAACCGGGCGGTGGTCCCATCTCGGTGGAGAGCCTGACCGGCTTCGTCAGCCAAGTGGAATTCGCCGACGGCAAGATCTGGATACCCACCCGCGCCGAACTTGCCGATCCCAAACTGCTCAGGGCTCTGGTCCCTTCCGCCGAAGAGCAGCGCCTTACCGGCATCTACCGCCGCAAGGGCGTGCAGGCGCTGATCGAGGAACTGAAGAAGTTTTAAGCTTCGCTTCATCGCCACGACGCGGTAATGATGCTATAAGGGTGATATGAACCTCACTCGATTGGTATGTTCACTCCTCCTGGGCGGAGCCTTGTTCGCGCAGGAGCCTCAAACCAGCACGCCGCCGAAGACCGGTCCGGCCACCAAGGTCCTGCAGAAGGTCGGCAAGGGGGTCGACGCCGCCGGATCGAAGACCGCGGAAGGCGCCAAGACCGCCGCAGGCAAGACGGCCGGCGCTGGCAAGGTAGTCGGCGGCAAAACCGTCGAAGTCGGGAAGAAGACCACCAACGTTACCGGCGAAGGCCTCAGCGCCGCCGGCGACAAGATGAAGGGCGTGGGCAACCTCGACCTCAACTCCGCTTCCGCCGCCGACCTCGAGAAACTTCCCGGTATCGGCGACGCCTATGCCCAGAAGATCATCGCCGGCCGCCCTTATCGCGCCAAGAACGAACTCGTCGACAAAGGCATCATCCCCGAAGGCGCTTACGCCAAGATCAAGGACAAGGTCATCGCCAAACAGCCGAAATAGGCAGGCGGCATCGAACGCCGGCGGAGCCAAACCCTCCGCCGGTTGCGTCCGCCACGGAATCGTGGTGTGATTTGAACATGGCAAACGCCACATCGAACGTGCGTATTTCCCGCGATGCCGCGGTGGTCCTCGAGCAGCTCACGGCGAGATTGGGCAGGTCCAAGGCCGGAGTCGTGGAACAAGCTCTGCGCGTGTTGGACGAAACGACGTTCGCGGCGGAAGTGCACGACGCCTACCTCCGGCTACGAGCTGACACGGAGGCTTGGCGCGCCTATTCGGACGAGTCCGATTCGTGGGACCGGCTCGCCGGTGATGGCCTGCCAAAGGAAACGTTGGAGGCTCACTGAGCCCCGATGTCGCGGAGCGCCTCCGAGTAGTCATCGGCCGCATGCTCGGCTGACGCCGCCTGCAACGCATTGTCCACCTGCCCCGTCGATCGCGCGCCGATCAGCATCGCATCCACCGCCGGATTACTCAGAACCCACGCCATCGCCAAACGCCACCGCGGGATTCCCCGCTCCGCCGCTTCCTTGCCCAGCCGCTCGGAGATCGCGAAGTTCCGCTCGTTGCAGTAGATATCGGCGTGGCCGGGAATCACGTCGAACCGCGACCCCTTCGGAGCCTCGCCGCCCGGCGCGTACTTACCCATCAGGAACCCCGCCGCCAGCGGACTGTAGGTGATCACGCCGATCCGCTCGGCCGCCGCCAGCGGCAGTAACTCCGCCTCGATGTCGCGCACGCAGAGGTTGTAGTTCGCCTCCACCACCTCGAACGGCCGGCCGTGCCTGGCCGCCGCCCGCAACTGCTCCGCCGAATAGTTACTGCAGCCGCCCGCCCGCGCGCGGCCGCTCGCCACCGCCTCCTTCATCGCGGCGGCCGCCTCCTCCACGGGCGTCGCGGCATCGAACGAGTGGTACAGGTACAGATCCACGCGATCCGTCCGCAGCCGTTCGAGACTCGCGTCGAGCGCCTCGCGGACATGCTCCAACGTAAAGTTCGTGGTGACCTTGGTGAGCAGCACCACCTCGTTCCTCACGCCGCGCGACTCCATCCACTTACCCACGATCTTCTCCGACGAGTGCATCTCGCCGGTCGTCTCCCGGATGTCGTCGACGCCGAGCACACGCCGCCGGTAGTCGCGCGCCTGCCCGCCGCCATACGCCTCCGCCGTATCGATCAGCCGGATGCCGCGCTCGAAGCAGTGATCGAGGATGCGGAACGAGTCCTCTTCCCCGATCTCGCGCCCGAACGTCGCGCCGCCGATCCCGAACCTTCCGGTTCGGATGCCCGACCGCCCGAGCTCCCTCACCGCCGCGCCTTCGCCGGCAGCTTCACCTTGCCGAGATAGATGCTGGTCTTGCCCTCGTGGCTCGAGTAGTAACTGACCCACAGCATGTCGCGATGCCACAACAGCCCCGGATAGCTGGTGTCGCCCCACGTCGGAAACGCGACGAACGGATCGAGGCCGGACGCGGTCATGTCCGCCAGCACGGTCATCGCGAACTTCCGCTCCAAATCGTACTTGCGCGTGCCGGCGATCAACCGCCCGTCCGGCAGTTCGATGAAGTTGGGACCGCCCACGCGCATCCCCGTCTCCTGAAACTTCCAATCGGTATACGGCGCCTTCGCGGTTCCGATCCAGGCGTTGGTGGATCCGTTGGGTCCGCCCTCGCGCCGCACCAGCGCCGTCATCGTCCCGTCTTTCAGCACGCGCACCGTGGTCTCGTTGGGACGCCCCGGCACGGCGAGATCGGCCACCTTCGTCCAGACCACGCCGTCGTCCGAACTGACCAGCTTCAGAGTCCACTCGGCGCCGGTCATCGCGTTGTAGCTCGCTCCCCAAGCCTTGCCGGCATGCCAGACGACGCGCCACAGCCACTCGCCATCGCCGAGCACACGCTGCGTCGCGGTCCATTCGCGGCCGTCGCGGGAGAAGGCGACGCGGGGCTGGCGAGCCAACAGCTTGGGTCCGCCCCGGTACACGGAGCCGCCCGCCACCACCATCAACCGGCCGTTGGCGGTGATGCTGAGCTTGGGATCCCGCAGATCGATCCCCTCTTGGGCCAGCAGCGCGGCGGAATCCCATTTCTCGCCATCGGTGGACACGAGGATGCGGATCCGGCCATCGCCGCCCACATGGCCGTCCGCTTCCCGGAACGAACAGTAGAAGCGATCCTGGAACCGGATCAGATCGGTGAACGCATTGTGGTTGCCCTGGTCCCAGATCCGCTTCGACGTGACCCAGGTCTCTTCGGCGTACGCGCCGGCCGCCGCCATCGAGGCGAGTAGGAAAAGCCGCATAAAAATACTCTATCGCCTCAGCCGGCCTTCTTGCTCCACTGGTGGGTGGCGGGATCGAACTGATACGCGGGCGCCTGGGGAGCGTCCGGCGCGCCGGCGCCAGGCAGCGACGCGGCCATCTCGCGCTTGACCCCGGCGAACTCCTCGCGGCCCGCGAGATTGATCCACTCGTTCGGATCCTGGCGCCGGTCGTACAGTTCCTCGCCGCCGCCGCTGTAGCGAATGTAGGCCCATCGTTCGGAGCGCACCGAGTGATTTCCGCGCAGGTAGGTGCTCACCGCGGGCCGGTTCCACTCCCTCTTCGGATCGGCGAGCAGCGGACGCAGCGCGGCGCCATCCACGCCGGCCGGCGAGGGAAGCCCCGCCAAATCGGCCAGCGTCGGATAGACATCGATCAGGCTCACCGTGCGGTCGCAACGCGTGTCTGGCCGCGTGACGCCCGGCGCCGAGATCAGGAACGGCACATGCGTGCTCCGCTGCCACAACGACTGCTTGTGCCAATGCCACTTCTCGCCGAGATGATAGCCATGATCGGACCAGAGGCAAACGACGGTCTCGTCCCGTTGCGGACTCTCCTCGAGAGCCTCGAGAATCCGCCCGAGCATCGCGTCCGAGAATGAGATGCACGCCAGATACGCCTGCACCGCCTTCTTCCAGTTGCCCGTCGCTACCATCAGATCGTGCCGGGACTCCTCGTTCAGCGCGACCGGCCACGCCTCCGGCGGAACGTCGGCGAGATCGTCCTCCTTCACAACCGGCAGCACGATGCTCTCGAGCGGATACATGTCGAAGTACTTCTTCGGCACGAACCACGGGATGTGCGGACGGAACATTCCCGCTCCAATGAACAGGGGCCCCGAGTGCTTCTGGCGCAGCAGACCCGCCGCCCATGACGCGACCTTGTAGTCGGGCATGTCCTCGTCGCGCACCGGAACCGGCGACCAGTCGAAGTTGCGCCATGACACCGAGGGCATCGGCGTGACGGGACGCTTCGGCTCCGGATCGGGCGGGAAGCTGTAGTTGTCGAACCAGCCCTTGGCGCGGCCTTGCGGATTCCAAAAGAAGTAGTCGTCCCACGACTTCGGATCGTTGTAGCCGCGGCCATGATGGAACAGCTTGCCCGCGCCCACCGCGCGATAGCCGTTGTTCCGGAAGTGCTGGGGCAGCGATACGGCGGCCGGCATGGCCAGCCGCCAGGGTTGGTCGTTGCCGTAGACGCCGCTGGTGGATGGCCTGCGGCCGGTCATCACGGCGGTGCGCGACGGATTGCAGATGGGAGCGGCTGTGTGAGCGTCGGTGAACAGGACGCCGCGGCGCGCCAGGCGATCGATGTTCGGCGTCTTCACCTGGGGATGGCCTCCCAGTGCGCCGGTCCAATCGTTCCAGTCGTCGACGGCGAGCATGAGGACGTTCGGCCTGCGCGGCTGCCCACGCAGCAGGGCGGGGGTGGCGGCTGTTCCGAGGAAGGCGCGGCGAGAGAGCATTCTCATACGGTAGCGCGCCGGATGCAAATGTTAAACTGGTGGGATTGTCTCCCCGAGGAGACGGGTAGTTTACCTAATGGATCAAGTTTCCGGCGACAAGTACATGGTTCCGGTGCTGCGTAGCACCTTCCAGATTCTCGGCGAGCTCGCGATCGCGGGCACGCTCAGCCTCAACGATCTCGTGATGAGAACAGGCCTGCCCAAGTCGACGGTCTTTCGCATCCTCCGGAGTCTGCACCAACTCGGGTACGTGCTCCGCAACGAACAACAGCGCACGTATTGGCTCAGCCCCAAGTTCGGCGATCTGTCGCACGCCGGCGCCTGGAGCGAGCCGTTGCGGCGCGCCGCCCGTCCGCACATGCTCAAACTGCGGGACGAATCGGGCGAGACGGTCAACCTCGGCCTGCTCGATCTGGACCGCGTCATGTACATCGAGGTGATCCCGAGCGTGCATCCGCTGCGGCTGTGCGAACGTCCGGGCGGCTGGGACTACGTGCACTCGAGCGCGCTCGGAAAGGCCATGCTGGCCTTCGCGCCTCCCGAGTACGTCGATAGCCTGCTCAAGGACCGCCGGTTGCAGGCGCTAACGCCCAAAACGATCACCGACACCTCGCGCTTTCGGGCGGAACTGGACCAGGTGCGGCACTGCGGTTACGCCCTCGACATGGAGGAGACCACGCTGCTCGGCAACTGCATCGGCGTGCCGATTCTCGATCCCACGGGCGGCGCCGTCGCGGCGATCAGCATTTCCGGCCCCACCTCCCGCTTCGATCCGCGCAACGACGAATTGATCGGCGCTCTGCGGGCGGAAGCGGCGGCGATTTCGGTCAGCTACGGTTACGCCACAGTGGAGGTTTGACATGCGGCGCAGGCTGTTTCTGCAACTCTCGCCCGGCGCTTTGTTCGCGCAAAGCTGGAAAGGCGCCGCCACCATGAAGGCGGGATTCGCCGATACGGACATCACGCCGGAGATCGGAATGGAGCAGCCGGGGGGCTACGGCAAGTCGTTCCACCGCGCGCTGCACGATCCGTGCAAGGCGAGGGCGGCCGTGTTCGACGATGGCCGGGGCAAGGTGGCGCTGGTGGGGCTGGACGCGTTGATCGTGCCCCGCCATCTGGTGTTGGCGGTGCGCCGCGACATCGAGTCGAAGTGCGGCATCCCGGGCGGACGAGTCATGATCGGGGCTTCTCATTCTCATTCCTCCGGACCGCTCGGGATGATTCAACCGGGAGAATTCGACGGCGCGCCGGAGTGGATTCGCAAGCTCGCCTACGAACAGTCGTCGATGGCCGACGCCAAGTATCTGAAGCTCACCCACGAGCGGATCGTGGAAGCCGTGGTCAAGGCGGACGCGGCGCGCTCGGATCTGATGCTCGGCGTGGGTTCGGGCGTGGAGGACAAGGCCGCGTTCAACCGGCGCTTCCGGATGAAGAACGGCCGCACCTTCACGCATCCCGGCCAAGGCAACCTGGATATCGTGAAGGCGGCGGGGCCGATCGATCCGGAAGTGGGCGTGATCGGCGCTTGGGATAGCGGCGGCAAGCTTCGTGGAGTGGTGGTGAACTACGCCTGCCACGCGACCACCAGCCCTGGCGGGATCTCGGCGAACTGGATCTACAACCTCGAGCGCGTGATCCGCGGCGTGTTCGGCGAGCAGGTGGTGGTGGTGTTCCTGCAGGGCGCGAGCGGCGACATCACGCAGGTGGACAATCTGAATCCGCACGTGCAGCCGAACGGCGAGGAGTCGGCGTGGGTCGTGGGAGGGCGCGTGGGCGCCGAAGCCACCAAGGTGTTGTTCTCGATGCACCGGGGCTCGCTCGCGCCGGTGGACGCGGCGATGAAGGTGCTGCGGATTCCGCGCCGCAAGCCGTCATCCGCGCGTTTGAAGGAAGCCATCGACTTGGCGCGCAAGGACCCGGCGAAGGACAACATCGACCGCACCGAGTGGACGTTCGCCAAGGAAACGGTGATGCTCGACTGGATGATCCGCCAGGAGCCGGCCGTCGAGGTCGAAGTCCAGGCGATCCAGGTGGGGCCGTCCGTGTTCGTAAGCAATCCGGCGGAGTACTTCGTGGAGTTCGGGCTCGACATCAAAGCGAAGAGCCGCTTTCCGTTCACGTATCCGGTGGAACTGGCGAACGGCTGCGTTGGTTATGTCCCGACGGAGGAGGCGCTGAGTCCCTCGGGCGGAGGTTATGAGACGCGCCTGACCGCCTATAGCAACTTGGTTCCCACGGCCGGCCGGGATATCGCCAACACGGGGATCGAACTGGCCAACAAGCTGACGCCCGGACCGGTTCCGAAGACGGCGCCGTTCACCGAGCGGCGTCCCGCGTGGTCCTACGGAGACGTTCCCGCGCAGCCCGAAGATTGAAGAACAGGGTCTGCGTGAATGGCGCGCGGGCGGCGGCGGCGTTGCATCGGACTTTAGCCGGACCGAAATCCAGTGAAAACCTCACCTGTTCCCATTCAGATCTTGGACTGTAACGAACGAGTCGAATGTCACGTGAGTGCGATCGGCGCCTGAGTTGGTGTGATTGTGTTGGATCGTCTCGCGTGGGAAGAAACGGATGGTGACGGTGGTGTTGTTGGTCCGTTCGGGGATCTGTCCGGCGAACAAGCTAAGCTACTCGTGGGAATGCCGCTGATGAATCCGGCAGTCAGATTGGTGGGGTCGGTCACGCAGCGGATAACGTGGCGCCCCAACGTGCCGTTGTCGGCGGCGATGTTCACGTCGGCGAAAACCTGCGACCGGTCCGCCGGTGGCGCGGCAATCGCCGACTCGAGCACCTTTTCCAAGTATTCGCTCAGAGTCGCGCCGCGCGAGAACCCGCCCTGTTCCGCGCGGCCAGCCAAATGATCGCGCATGCGGCCAGCCGGTCTCCGGTAAACCCCGCCTGACCGGTTCTGGCCAAGGAGCCGCCCTCTCCCGGGCTCCCGGCCATTCCCATTACGGATTGGCCGGTAAACTCATTCCGAAACATTAGCGACTTTTAGCCAAATTTTATCCAGCTTTGATTCGACGCGTTGCCAGGATACTCGCCCACGGACCCGCGGCCGTTTCAGGAACTCGCCACGCCCGATGCGCCAAAATCGAGGGGCCCGCGGCGGCCGGCCGTAGCTCTGGCTGTCCGGGTTGTCCGGGTTGCCTCCGGCGCCCTCGGAATCGGTAACCCATTCATATCCAGGGACATCCGGGGATTCCCAGCGGCCCGCCAACCCGGACACGCAAAATCGTCCGTGTTTGTCCGGGTTCCCCATCACGGCCGGGCCGGGCCGGCCCGAAGGCTGATACAATGACAAGTCTCTCCGCATGGATCATCTCAAAAGCCTGATTCGCGAAGTGCCCGGCTTCCCCAAGCCCGGCATCAATTTTTACGACATCACCACTCTTCTCAAGGATGCCGGTGGACTCGGCGCCGTCATCCACGGCCTCGAAGCCCATTGCAAGGACGCCGCCTGCGATCTCATCCTCGGCATCGAGGCGCGCGGCTTCTTCTTCGCCCCGCCGGTCGCCTACGCGCTCGGCAAGGGCTTCATACCGGTGCGCAAGCCGAACAAGCTGCCCGCCGCGACCGTCAAGATGGAATACGCGCTCGAGTACGGAACCGACAGCCTCGAGATCCACGCCGATGCGATCCAACCGGGGCAACGCGTGGTCATCGTCGACGACGTACTCGCCACCGGAGGCACGGCCGCCGCCGCGGCCAAGTTGGTCGAGAAACTCGGGGGAACGGTGGCCTCGCTCGCCTTCGTCATCGAGCTCGATTTCCTGAATGGGCGCTCGAAGCTCCCCGGTTACGACGTGTTTTCGCTCCTGCATTACTAACCGGTCCGTGCCTCAACCCCGCAAAGTCTCGGTCCGCGCGTTCGCCAAGCTCAACCTGAGTCTCGCCGTTCTGTACAAACGGCCCGACAGTTACCACGAACTGCGAACCGTATTTCAAACCGTCTCGCTCGCCGATAGACTCGAGATCGAGTTCACGCAGGGCCGGCGGATTGAGATCGAACTGGCCTGCGATACGCCCATCTCCGGCGTCAATTTAGTCACCAAGGCGGCGCAAGCGGTCTTCCGCGTGGGCCGCATCACCGGAACTCTGCGCGTCAAACTCGAAAAACGGATCCCCATCGGCGGCGGACTCGGAGGCGGATCGAGCGACGCCGCCGCGATCCTGCTGGCCCTGCCGGTTCTCGCCGGCAAGACGATCCCAGCGGACCGGCTCCACGAGATCGCCGCTTCGATCGGCAGCGACGTGCCGTTCTTCCTCATGGGGGGCGCGGCCATCGGCGCGGGCCGGGGCGAGGAGCTCTATCCGCTGCCGCCGCTACGGGCCGGCAGCGTGCTGGTGGCGGCCCCGGGGATCGCCGTATCGACCCCCGAAGCCTACGCGGCTCTGCACTGCCCGGCCTTTTCGGAATTGACACCGGGGCGTCTGGCTATTAAAATGAAAGGGTTCCAGTCGCTGGGGAGAAGTTTGTCCGAACCCGGCGGCTGGGAGGATTCGAGCGAGAACAGCTTTGAAGAGGCGGTTTTCGAACGGCATCCGGCGCTGCGGAAGATACATCGCGCGCTGCTGCGCTCGGGGGCGCGTCCGGCGCGAATGAGCGGCAGCGGCTCGGCTTTGTTCGGCGTGTTCCCCTCCCCTGGCGCGCTCGACGCCGCCTGCCAATCCATCCTTTCCACCAATCCCGGAGTATTAGTGAGCAAAGTTCGATTCCTACCACGCGACCGGTATCGCCGGGCTTGGCTGAGCGCCTTGGCCCCGTATGCCGCCCCGCTCGCGTGGCCTCCGGCGGCGCGTTAGTCATGGGAGCTCCCTACCGCGGTTACGACCGGTTGGCCGTCTTCACCGGGAACGCGAATCCCGCGGTTGCCTCCGAAATTTGCCAACACCTCGGAACCAAGCTCGGCGAGGCCGCGGTCCGCACTTTCGCCGACGGCGAGATCCACCTGCAGGTGCAGGAGAACGTGCGCGGCGTCGACGTGTTCATCGTGCAGCCGACCTGCACGCCCGTGGATCGCAATCTGCTCGAGCTGCTCATGATGATCGACGCGCTGAAGCGGGCCTCGGCGGCGCGGATCACGGCCGTGCTGCCATACTACGGCTACGCGCGGCAGGATCGCAAGGACAAGCCGCGCGTACCGATCTCGGCCAAGCTGGTGGCGAAGCTGCTCGAAACGGCGGGAGCCGATC
>SXGT01741718.1_pt1 | contig 15313 bp, 15 predicted proteins | sample 3176221 | NCBI WGS metagenome assembly SXGT01 (sample SAMN11356862, study PRJNA531348) | freshwater metagenome | isolation source: freshwater sample F1-120 | place: China: Fuxian Lake, Yuxi | collected 2017-12-25
CTGTCCGGCTGGTCGCCGAAGTACTTCCCGGAGATTCTCGTCCGCTACGCCAACACCATCCTCAAGAAGAAGATGCTGTTCGGCTCGGACTGGCCGATGATCGCCCCGGAAAAATGGCTCGATGCCTTCGACAAGGCGGCGTTCCGCGACGAGGTCCGGCCGCTCATCCTGAAGGAGAACGCGCTCAGGCTGCTCGGCGCGGTCGGCGCCGCCTGACCGTCGTCGTTCCGGTTCTCAGCCCGACGTCGCCTTGAGGCGGCCGAGCGCCTCTCGCAGCACGGCGTGCTCACCGGGAGAGAGGCCGCCGAACAGCCGCGCCTCGTGATCAGCCACCGCCCTGCTCGCCTTCTCCGCCAGCCGCTGGCCGGCGAGCGTCGCCCGTAGCGCGTAGGCGCGGCGGTTGCGCGGCACCGGGTTGCGGTTGAGCAGGCCCGCCTCCTCGAGTGCGTCGAGGACGACGACGATGTTGGACCGCTCAACCGACAGCGCCTGGGCGAGCTGCGTCTGGGTGATGTCGGGATTGTCGATCACCACCATCAGCGTCGAGAACGACAGCATGCGCAGCCCGAACGGCTCGAGCACCCGGGCGAGGTCCGACTGCACGACGTTGAAGGCCCGCTTCATCAGGTAGCCGGTGAACCGCTCGAGGCGGGCGTCGGAAACGGGGCCGTCCTGCGCGCCCTTTTCTCCCGGTGGATCGGCCATCGCCCCCTTCATTGATCCCTCACGTCAGCAGGAACAGCGTGATCGACGGAAAGGCCGCGAGGATCGCCACCCGCACGATGTCCGTTCCGACGAAGAACATCACCGCCTGATAGGTCTCGCGGATCGGCGTGTTGCGGTCCATCGCGTTGATGACGAAGAGATTGAGCCCCACGGGTGGCGTGATCAGGCCGACCTCGACGACGATCAGGACCAGGATGCCGAACCAGATCGCCATGTGTTCCTGGCTCATGCCGAAGTCGAGGCTCGTCATCATCGGGAAGAAGATCGGGATGGTGAGCAGGATCATCGACAGGCTGTCCATCACGCAGCCGAGCAGGAGATAGAGGATGAGGATGATGGTCAGCACCATCCACGGCCCGTAGCCCTGCTCGATGACGAAGGTCGAGATCAGTTGCGGCACCTGCGTGAGCGCCAGGAAGGCATTGAAGAAGGCGGCGCCGAGCACGATGAAGAAGATCATCGCGGTCGCCACCGCGGTCGACATCAGCGCCTGCCAGAGCTTCGCCCAGGTGAGTTCGCCGGATGCCCAGGCGATGACGCCGGTGCCGAGCGCTCCGACGGAGGCACCTTCCGTCGGCGTGAAGATGCCCGTGTAGATGCCGCCGACCACGGCGACGAAGACGACCATCACCGGCCAGATCGCCGTCAGCGCCCGCAAGCGCTCCGCATAGGGCATGCGGGGCTGCCGGCCGGCGGTGTGCGGATAGAGGCGAACGTAGAGCGCGATGACGAGCACATAGCCGATCGCCGCGATGATCCCTGGGATGAAGGCGGCGAGGAAGAGCTTGGCGATGTTCTGCTCGGTCAGCGTTGCGTAGACGACGAGGATCACCGAGGGCGGGATGAGGATGCCGAGCGTACCGCCGGCCGCCAGCGTCGCCGTCGAGAGGCCGCCGGCGTAGCCGGCCCGGCGCAGCTCCGGCAGCGCCACCTGCGCCATCGTCGCGGCGGTGGCGAGCGACGAGCCGCAGATCGCGCCGAAGCCAGCGCAGGCTCCCACGGCCGCCATCGCGGTGCCGCCGCGATAGTGCCCGAGGAAGGCTTCGGCCGCCTTGAACAGTGCCCGGCTCATGCCGCCAATGCCGGCGAGGTAGCCCATCAGCAGGAAGATCGGCACGATCGACAGCGAGTAGCTGGAGAAGGTCGAGTAGGTCTCGGTCTTCAGCTTGGCGAGCACGATGTTCGGGCTGCCGGTGACCATCCACATGCCGCCGATGCCGCAGACCAGCATGGCGAGCCCGATGGGGGCGCGCAGGAAGATGATGAGGAGAAGGACGGGGAAGGACCACAGCCCGATCTCGACGGCGCTCAATGAACGGACTCCCCGCCGATCGGGCGCGTGTCGTGGCCCGTGAAAGCCGCGCGCACCCGGTCTGCCGCCGACCACGCGGCGACGATCACGGCCACGGTGGCCGGCACGCTGCAGGCCGCGTAGGCCCACCAGATCGGAAACTGCAGCAGGAAGGTCGTCTCGCCGTTGCCGACCTTCTGGACCAGGCCGGCGCCGAGCCGCCACGCGATCAGCGCGAGGGCGAGCGCCGCGACGCATTCCCAGACGGCGAGCAGCACCCGGTTGGTGCCGTCCGGCAGCGCACTCGTGAAGACATCGACCGTCGCGTGCCCCGCCCGCAGCTGGCAGAGCGGCAGGAAGGCGAAGACCGCGAAGGCGATGCCCGCCTCCACAAGTTCGAAGTCCCCGGTCACCGGCCCGAGTCCGAAATCGATCAGCGCACGGCCGACGATGCTGGCGCACGTCATCACGACGAGAGCGACGAGCACGACGCCGCCGGCCGTGGCCGAGGCGAGCGCCAGTCGCGAGATCAGCCGCTGCATCCTCTGCCCCGCTTTCTCGGGGGCGCCGTCGCCGGCGCCCCGTCCACGCGCGATGGAGCCTCAGTTGCCGGCGGCGATGGCGGCGCGCGCCTCGTCGAGGAGCGCCTGGCCGTCGATGCCCTTGTCGGACATCTCCTTGACCCAGGTGTCGATCGTCGGCTGGGCGGCCGACTTCCACTCGGCGATCTGCTCGGGTGTGAATTCGATGATGTTGTTGCCGAGATTGACCGCGAGCTGGCGCGCCCCGTTGTCAGCCGCCTGGCTGACCCGGCCGGCCTCGGCGGAAAAGTCGATGCCGGAGTTGGCATCGATCACCGCCTTCAGGTCGTCCGGCAGGCCCTCGTAGACATCCTTGTTCATCGCCAGGATGAAGGTCGCGGTGTAGAGCGGCGCACCGGGGAACTCGGTGTGGTTCTTGACGAGCTCGGACGACTTGATCGAGGCCGTCACCTCCCACGGCAGGATGGTCGCGTCGATGACGCCCTTCGACAGCGCCTCCGGCACCGCCGGCACCGGCATGCCGACCGGCGTCGCGCCGAGCGATGTCGCCATCATGTTGGTGACGCGGGTGGGCGCGCGCAGCTTCACGCCCTTCAGGTCCGCGACGGTGGTGATCGGCGTCTTCGAGTGGATCAGGCCCGGCCCGTGCGTCCAGAGGCCGATGATCTTCACGTCCTTGAAGTCCGTGTCGAACATGTGCTTCTCGCCGAGCTGCCAGTAGGCGCGAGAGGCTCCCTCGGCGTCCTTGATCATGAACGGCAGCTCGAACACCTCGCTCTGCGGGAAGCGGCCCGGCGTATAGCCCGGCAGCGTCCACACCACGTCGGCGACGCCGTCGACCACCTGGTCGTAGAGGTCGCCCGGCTTGCCGCCGAGCTGCATCGCCGGATAGTGCTCGAACTTGATGCGGCCGTCGGACTCCTTCTCGATCGCCTCCATCCACGGCACCAGCACGCCGGCGGGGACAGGCGCCTGGGCGGGCAGGAACTGGTGAAGCTTGAGCGTCACCTCCTGGGCGGTCGCTCCGCCGACGCCGAGGGCGAGAGACAGTGCAGCGGCACCGAGGCCGAGCACGGTCGACTTGAGAATCGCACGGGTGCTGAAGATCGTCGTCATCCTGTCGCTCCTCCTCTGGCGGCCCCCGTCCTCGGGGGCGGCGGGCGGATCGCCCCGCGCCTCGGCGCGGCGGTCGTCCTCGCGTTCCGGAACATCCGGTGCGGCCCGCAGTCTTTGGGCCAGACTATAATTGTTATTGCCAATGTCAATCAGCGGCGGCCGTCGGCGATCACGGGCCGGGGCCCTTCGGCGAGCCGCGCCCGGCGCGGCGTTTTCCGCTGTCGCGGTGGCACGGCGGTGCGGGTCGGGGCGCGCGCGAAAGCCGCCGGAGCGCCAGCAATTCGGCGCCGCGTCGGCCGTTCCGCATTCCGCTTTGACAAAGTCGCCCGGGCGACTGTATGGGGACCCCGCTTTCATGACACCGCGAGGCGCGCGACGTGGCAAAACCGGAACTTGGGGTGAAGCGGCTCTGCCCCAGCTGCGGCACCAAGTACTACGACCTCAATCGCAGCCCGATCCTGTGCCCGAAGTGCGGCACGACGTTCGACGCCGGGCAACCGGCGGTGCGCCCCGAGAAGCTCGCCAAGGTGATCGCCCCGATCGAGGAGGTCGAGGTCGACGAGGTGGTGGGTGACGTCGAGCTGGTCAGCCTCGAGGAGGCCGATGCCGAAGCGAGCGGCGGCGAGGTCGTCGACGACATCGACGCCGAGGAGATCGCCGAGATCGATCCCGGCGAGGACGAGTTCCTCGAAGAGGAAGAAGGCGACGACGACGTCGCCGACATCATCGGCGACGTCGAGGACGAAGAAGAGCGCTGATTGCTGCTCCCGCCCGCCGGCATCAGCCGGCGGGCGTCTCTCCAACACGGGCCGCCGGCCCGACGCTTCCACCGACTGGCGGGCCTGGGGCCCGCCGTACCGGGCAGTCTCACGCCTCAGCCAGCGGGTCCCTCCCCGGGCGGCGCGGGACGGCTGCGCCGCGCGACGACCAGGGCGATGCCCGACCACGCCAGCGCCCACGCCGCGCCGATCGTCCAGCCGGCCAGCACGTCCGTCGGCCAGTGGACGCCGAGATAGACGCGGCTGACGCCCACCAGGATCGTCAGCACCACCGCCATCGAGAGAATGTAGATCTTGATGCGGCGGCTCGGCTGCGACCACGACAATAGCCCGCCGAGTGTCAGGAACACCACCGCCGCCCCGAGGGCGTGCCCGCTCGGGAAGCTCGCGGTGTAGACCTCGACCCCGTGTGGAACGAGGTCCGGGCGCGGCCGGGCATATCCGAGCTTCAGGAGCGTCGACAGCAGCGTGCCGCCGCCGACGGAGGCGATCACCAGCATCGCCGTGCGCGGCTTGCCGTCGGCGAGCAGGAAGCCGATCGCCCCCAGCGTGATCAGGGCCAGCACCGTGACGCCGCCGAGGGCCGTGATGTCCCCGGCCGCCTGCTCGAGCCAGCGTGGGCCGAGCGGATCGTGCGTATCCGTCGACGTCCGCAGCGCCAGCAGCAACGCCTCGTCGAACGCGCCGGTCTCGCCCTCCATCACCTCGTCGGCGAGCCCCAGGAACGCGAGGAGCGCCAGCGCGATGGCGAACACGATCGACAGAACGCCGATCTCGCGTCGCGCGAAGGCGGCGAGGCGGCCGGGATTGAACTCGAACCTCAAGCAGGGTCTCCTGTGGACGGCTCCGGAAAAGGCTCAGCGGCCGTGTCGATGGCGACGACCTCCGCCGCCCCCGCCGGCAATGCGACCTCGTCACCGACGCCGAGCCCGATCAACAGGCCGGCGACCGGAGACGTCCACGCGATGCGGCCGCGGGCGGGGTCGGCTGCGTCCTCGCCGACGATGCGCCAGGTGACGCGCCGCCCGCCGGCCAGCGCCAGCGTCACCGCGCAGCCGAAGGCGACGGTCGCCTCGCCGTCGCCTTCGCCGTGCGGCACCACCGGCTCGGCGCTGGCGAGCCGTCGGGCGACATAGCGACGATCGCGCGCGAGGCGCGCCCGGTCCGAGGCATCGTCGCCCTCGGGACGCGACAGCATGGCGTCGAGCCGCGCCAGTTCGGCCTGCAGCAGCGATAGGCCGCGGGCCGTGACGAGATTGCGGTGCGGGCTGACGGGCGTCTCGGGCGGCGGCTCGGGGGGCACGTCGCCATCGGGCTCGCGCACGAACGCCCGACTCATGGCCGAACTCCCGACCCCATCCGACCTCTCCTCCCCCGCGCAGATCCCGGCTTCACTACCATGCCGGCACCCCCCGCACGAACCCCGGTGATCGCCACGCGGTTCCGTGCTAAACGGCCCTTGGGACCCCGTAGCTCAGCAGGATAGAGCATCAGATTCCTAATCTGAGGGTCACGCGTTCGAATCGCGTCGGGGTCACCAGCAAATTCAGTGCGTCGGAGCCCCGCCCCGTTCGGGGGTTTCCGGTCGCGACCGCCGCGGCGCACGGGCGGGATAACGCGCGCGCTCCGGCATCGGGATGCGAAAAGGCCCGGCACGCGCGTGCCGGGCCTCTTTCATGTCCGTGACCGGTCGGCCGACGCCGTCGGCCGGCGGAGACGTCCTCAGTCGGCCCAGGCCGGCAGGTTCTCGACCTCGGCCTTCGACATGTCGAGGACGACGCTGTCGCCGTTCTTGCGCAGACGGGTGATGTCGACGATCACGTCCTTCTCACCGATACCGAGGAAGCCGCCCGCCTCGACGACCACGGCCACGGGCTGGCCGTCGGCCGCGCCGAGCACCTCATCCACCTCACCGATGGTGTTGCCGGCGGCATCGACGACGGTGATGTCCTCGACATCGTCGACGCGCATGGCGAGGCCCGGGACCCTGATGTCGTCCTGCTCGATCACCATCATCTGCGGGACCTGGCCCGTGGTCGTGCCCTGCGCGAACGCGGGAACGGCGGCGACGGAGAGAGCGAGGGCGAGTGCGGCGGTCTTCATGTTGTTGGTACTCCACGCTTCAAGGGATCGGAGAACCCCCGGTGCGCCCCTTCGTTCCCGCTGCCTGACAGAAAACCGTGCGCACCGTCGGTTGCCGTTTCGCCACCGCCCCTCGCGATTGGGTCCGCCGGCAGACGGGTCGGGCCAAGCCGCGCACTGGCCAGTCAAACGAAAGCAGCCCCGCGCGTGCGGGGCTGCTTAGATCGCCGGAGCGATCGATCGTGAGGCGCGGTGCCGCCCGCGCCGAGGCTCAGTAGGTGTCGCGCTGGCGGCCGCCGAGAGCACCGGCTGCGCTCGCGACGAACGCGCCGACGATGAACGACAGCACCGTCATGAAGGCGAGCATCATGCCGGCCTGGCGCGCCGTGTCGGCGGCCTCACGGGCCTGGGTCGCGGCCGCGTCGATGCGGGCGAGCACCTCGTCGACGCGCTGTTCGGCCTCCGCCTGCGGCAGCCCGGTGCGTGCCGAGACGAGTTCGGCCAGACGGGTGCGATCCGGCGCCGCCACCTCGCCGCTCGTGGCGATGGTGACGCGGATGCGGACGGCCTCGCTGCGGACGTCGGCGGCGTTCTCCGGCGTACCGGTCGGGGCGCCCGTGGCCGTGGTCCCGGCATTGCCCGGACGGAACAGCACGTCGACGAAGTAGTCCGTCGGCGAGGCACCGCTGTCGGCCATCTCGCTCGAGGCGGCCGTCGCCGTCGCCTGTGCCGCGCCGCCAGCGACCGAGCCGATCGCCGAGGCCCCGCCGCTGACGGCCGAGGACAGCGCCGAGCTCAGCAGCCAGGTGATGAACAGCGTCGCCACCGCCCACGCCATGAAGCCGTGCGCGGTGTCGCGGAAGAAGGACTCGTCCGCGTTGAGGCCGCTCCACTTCGTCCGCAGGCGGCCGGCGAGATAGCCGCCCACACCCGACGACAGCCACTGCATGACCACGAGCCAGATCGCCGTCGACACCGCGAAGGTAGTGGCCGAGGCGCCTTCCCACTCCCACGGCGACACCATCGTCAGGCCGAGGCCGGTGCCGAGGATGAACAGGACGAGCGACAGCGCCGCGGCCGCGAAGGCGCCGACGAAGATCGCCGCCCAGGAGACGGCGGACGGTGACGCGCTGGAGGTCGTGGCGACCGCAACGGCCGGCACGGCGTCGACCGGTGTGACATGAGCCATGGGGCGCCTCACCGGAAGAAGAGTGCGAGAAGGATGATGATCGGAATCGGCACGCCCAGCATCCAAAGCAAGATTCCGCGACCCATGACTTCACTCCTGCGGCAGCCGTCGACGACGGGGCCCCGGCGGGGCAACCCGCCGGGCCAGATCGATGCCGGTGTTCCTGAAACGACGCATCGCGACCGGACGGTCCGATGCACCTATTCAATCGCCGAAGAGGCTTTCAGTTCCGGGGGATGTCGCAGCGCGGCGCCGTCAGCGTGAACGGGCGCGGTCCGGCGAGACGCAGGACCGCGTCCGCCGCAGTGTCGATCACGTCCGGGCGTGAGCCGGATCGGCTCAGCCGAACGCCTTGGCCGTGGCCGCGAGCGTGTCGCGGATCGCCGAGGCGAACTGGTCGCCAACGCCGGGAATGGTGCTCGGCTTGCCCTTCCAGTTGACGACGAACGAGAAGGTCACCGGCAGCGTGCCGCCGACCAGCATCTGGCCCGGCAGGCAGAGGGCGTTGAAGTTGTCCCACTCGATGCTGCCGCCCTTGCCGAAGATCGGCGTGTTCTCCGGCCCGACGGACCAGAAGATCGCCGGCATCGACGAGATGCGGCGGAACTCCCGCCGCATCGCCTCGGTGCGGATGAGATCGCCGGCGAGGATGCGCTCGTAGTAGCTGACGAAATCGTCGGCGGAGCCCTGCATTGTCTCGCGCTTGTTCATCGGCGATCGCACCGGCCCGAAATCCTCGCCCCTCGCAATCCGCTTCATCCCTGCCCACCCCTCGTCGACACCGAAGGGGGCTCCGGCGAGGTAGCAGAACAGCAGCCGCGTCGAGGTCGCGATCCGGACGGACGAGAGACCGGCGCTCTCGATGAAGCTCCGCACCCGGCCGGCGCCGACCTGGCGCAGTGCGATGTCGGTGGCGGTGTTGTCGGAGTGCGTGATCATCGCCTCCAGCACCGACGTCGCCGGCGTCGTCCCGGTCAGGTCCAGGAAAACCGGGCTCGAGAGCGAGCGGACGGCGTTGTTGACCTTGAGCTGTTCCGTCAGCGCCAGGCGCCCGTTCTCGACGTCCCTGAGGTAGCGGGCCAGGATGAAGGTCTTGACCGAGCTGCCGACGAAGAGCGTGTCGCCCGCCCTCTGTCCGGCCGAGAAGCGCCTGCCGCCGCGACCGACGTTGATGCGGTAGGAGACGTCGCCCGGCAGCTTGTCGAAACCGCGCAGGGCCTTCCTGATGTCGCCCGTATCGGGGGCAGCCTCGGCTTCCGACGAGAGGATGGCGGGTGCCGCGAGTGCCGCCCCGGCGGCTGCGGTCAAGCCGAACAGTGCGCGGCGATCGATCTCGTTCGTCATGAATGTCCCCTCCTGGCGCCCTCGGACCCTCCCCCCGGACGGGGTCCCGGCGTTTCACTCCGCCCCGGTCTAGCGCGCCCGGTTTCCCGCGGCGAGACACGAAGGTTGTGAACGGCCGGCATCGCCGCGGCGATCTCGCCTCAGGCGTCCTGGGTCGGTGGCTGCCCGCGCGGATGACGCGGGACGGTTGCGGCCGGGCGACGGTCGCCCCTCAGGGCGCTGGAGCGACCGCATCCGGGGATGCCGGCGGGGCCGGCGGCGCAGCGGACGACGACGCCTCCGCCGGGTCCGCCGCCCGATCGGCCGCCACCGCCGTGATGATCTCGCCGGCGAGCGCGTGCAGGGCGTCGCGGTGTCCCGTGCGGCCGGCGGGGGCGGAATCGTCCGACGTCATCACCATCGTCAGGTCGAGGCTCGGCACGATGTAGAGCATCTGGCCGCCGTAGCCCCAGGCGTAGCGCACCGGCTCGCCGGCGATGTCGCGCAGGAACCAGCCGTAGCCGTAGCCGTCGCCGGTGAAGCGGGAGTTGGTGCGCTGCCGCCAGGATGTCTCGATCCAGTCGGCCGACACCACCTGCGTGCCGTCCGGGGCGCGTCCGCCGGTGCGGTAGAGCTCGCCGAAGGCAAGCAGCGAGCGCGGGCTCATCGCCATCTGATTGCCGCCGAGATAGATGCCCTGCGGATCGCGGTCCCAGGCGGAAATCGCGAAGTCGTCGACCGGGGCGAGCCATTCGCGTGCCAGCGAAAGCGTCGACTGGCCCGTCTTGCGCGTCAGGATCGCCGAGAGCAGGTGCGTCGAGCCGGTCGAATAGAGCATCTCGGCGCCGGGCTCGGCGACGAAGGGCTGGGCGAGCGCTGACCGCACCCAGTTGCCGCTCGACACCCACCGCCCGTAGTTCGCCCCCGAGGTGCGCTCGAGCCCGGCCTGCATGGAGAGCAGGTTGCCGATCGTCACGGTGGCGAGCCGTGGGTCCGCGTTCGCTGGCAGGTCGCGCGCGAGCAGCGGTGCGATCGGCTGGTCCGGCCCTTCCAGCACGCCGCGGTCGATGGCGATGCCGACGAGGAGCGAGATCACCGACTTCGAGGCCGACTTGATGTTGGTGGGCGCGGTGACGCGGTGGCCGCGAAAGCCGCGCTCGGCCACCCTCTCGCCATCGACGGCGACGACGACGGTCTCGAGCGGCGCGATGGCCGCAGCGCGGTCGAGGACCGCCTCGAGGCCGGCGCGGCCGCCTTCGGGTGTCTCCGTGTTTGCGCGGGCGGGCACGGCGGCGAGAGCGAGGGCGAGGATCAGGAACGAGCGGATGATCATCCCCAGTCCCTAGGGGGCCTCCGTGGCGAGAAACGGGCAGCCGGGCTCCGGCTGCCACCCCAGGGTGAACGGCTCGGCTGCCATCCGTACCGTCGACACGTGCGGTAACCTGTATACATTGCGCCGGTCGCCGCATTCGCCGCAGAGTGCAGGTCAGAACAAGTCGGGAGAGGTCGCGCCGGCATCGGCCGGCCCGAAGCGCAGGAGGCTCCAAGGTGGGTGACGTCTATCCGGTCGTGCGTGTGGCCGCCGTGCAGGCGGCGTCGGTGTTCCTCGATCGCGAAGCCTGCGTCGAGAAGGCCTGCAGGCTGATCCTCGAGGCCGCCGACAACGGCGCGAAGTTCATCGTCTTCCCGGAAGGCTTCATCCCCACCCACCCGGTCTGGTACCACCACCACCCGGCGACGGGTGCGATCGCGAACCGTCTCGCCACCGAGCTCTTCAAGAACTCGATCGAGATCCCCGGCCCGGAGACCAGAGCGATTGGCGCCGCCGCGCGCGCAGCCGGTGCCTACGTCGTCATGGGTGCCTGCGAGAAGCTGCCGAACACCACCGGCACCATGTTCAACTCGCAGATCTACTTCGGCCCCGACGGGTCGATCATCCGCAAGCACCAGAAGATCATGCCGACCGTCGGCGAGCGCCTCGTCCACATGGGCGGCCACGGCGACACCTTCGGCGCCTTCGACACCGCCTTTGGCCCGATGAGCGGCCTGATCTGCGGCGAAAACTCCAATCCCCTCGCCGTCTTCGCCCTGATCGCCGAGGGCACCCGCATCCATGCGATGAGCTGGCCGAACCACTTCCCGACCAGCGGCGACCCGATGCGCAACCGCGTGCTGGTCGATTCCCAGGCCTTCGCCCAGATGAGCAAGGCCTTCGTCGTCTCCGCCTGCGGCACGGTCGACGAGGACATGATCGCCCGTATGCGGCTGTCGCCCGAGGGCGAGGCGTTCATGCGCAGTCCCGACTGCTGCGGCGGCAGCGTCATCGTCGGGCCGAACAGCCGGGTGATCGCCGGGCCGATGGGGGCCGAGGAAGGCATCCTCTACGGCGACTGCGACCTCGAGCTGTGCGTGCAGATGAAGCTCCGGCACGACTTCGCCGGCCACTACAACCGGCCCGACATCTTCCAGGTGCAGGTGAACCGGTCGGCGCCGCAGCTCTACCAGCCGAGCGGCCCGGCGGGTGAGACGAACCCGGCCCTGCCGCGCCCGGCCCGCGAGGAGCGTCGCGAACGCCTGCCGGCGCAGCCACCGCGGCGTCTGTCGGGGCCGCGGTCGGACGGCGACGCGACGGACTGAAGGCGCCCTCCCGCAGCGCGAGGGGGCCGAGCCTTCCCCCGCGCTGCGGGTGCCGTCCCGCGTCAGGCTGGCTTCACCGGCGTCGGCGGCCGCGTCGCCAGCAGGAACAGGAACGAGGCGACGCCCGTGAGGACCGCCAGCGTCATCAGCGCCGGGCGGTAGGCGCCCGTCGCCTCGACGATCAGGCCGAACAGGATCGGCGACAGGATCGCCGTCGGCGCCGCCAGCGTCTGGGCGAGGCCGGCGATCTTGCCGAAGGAGGCGCGGCCGAAATAGTCGCCCTGCAGCGAGTTCGCCACCGCGGTGCGGATGCCCCAGCTCGTTCCGTAGAGCGCGGCGTAGACGAGCAGAAGCGCCAGCCCGTCGGCGACGACGAGCAGCGCAAGCCCCAGCGTCGCCGCCACCATGTTGGCCGCCATGATCATGTGCTTGCGGAATCGGTCGCCGAGGACGCCGCCGACGAGGCGGCCGAGGAGGTTGAAGACGTTCAGCACCGACAGCACCAGCGCCGCCGTCTCCCGCGTCAGGAGATCTTCCAGATAGGGAAACTGGTGGACGACGATCGCTGCCAGCGCCATCTGGGCGAGCGCGTTGCCGATCGTCAGCAGCCAGAAGGCGCGTGTGCGCACCGCCTGCCGGGTGGTGAAATCGACGAGGCCGCCGCCCCGCCCGGTCTTGAGGATGCCGGCGAGGTCCTCCGGCCGGTCGCCGTCCGGCAGCAGGCCGCAGCGCTCCGGCGAGTTGCGCATCAGGAACACGATCGGCAGCCCGAGCACGAGCATCGCCGCCGCCGTCGCCAGCGCCGCCTCGCGCCAGCCGAACAGCCCCTGCACGAAGACGAGCGCCGGCAGGAAGACGATGCCGGCGGCGGCGAAGCCCATCACGGCGATGCCCATCGCCGTCGTCCGCTTGCGGCGGAACCAGTGGTTCAGCGTGTAGGAGACGATCAGCAGGCCGACGAGGCTGTTGGCCACCGCCATCATCACGCAGGCGGCGTAGTAGCCCCACAGGCTGCTCATCTGGCTGAAGACGACGAATGACAGCGCGAAGAGCACGATGCCGGCGCTCATCAGCGCCCGCGGGCCGAATCGGTCGACGAGCCAGCCGGTGAGCGGGCCGAGGAAGCTGTCGGCCTGCTGGAAGGACCGCCCAGCCGCGGTCTGGCTCAGGCTCCAGCCGAACTCGCGCTGCAGCGGCGCGACATAGGTCGACAGGCCCTGGATCGAGATGCTCGTCATCGCCTGCGCGACGAAGCACGCGGCGACGATCACCCAGCCATAGAAGAAGCGCCCCGACACGGCGGCGACGACGCGATCGCCGGCGACCGGGTCCGGCATGGCCGGCTTCTCGTTCATCGCGCCCTCTCGCGCCGGGTCACGTCAGGGCAACGGGCCGGCGAAGGTGCCGTAGCGACCGTCGCCGTAGAGGAGGGCCGCGCCGCTCCCGAAGGTTATCGCCGAGACGCGGCCGAGGAGGAGCGCGTGGCTGTGGCGCTCGAACGCCTCCTCGAGCTCGCAGTCGATCGCCGCGAGCGCACCCTCGAGCGCGAGGGCGCCGGTGGAGAGCGGGGCCCACGTGTCTGCCCCGTAGCGGTGGGTGCCGCGCAGCCCGCCACGCCCCGCGAAGCGGTCCGCCACCGCCTGCTGGTCCTCGCGCAGCACGTTGATGCAGAAGTGGCCGTAGCGCTGCACGGCGAGCCACGTCGACGACGACCGGTTGAGGCTCACCATCATCGTCGGCGGCGTCATCGAGAAGGAGGCGACCGACGTCACCGTGGCGCCGGTTCGATCATCGCCGATGCCGGCGGTGACGACGGCGACCGCTGCCGGAAGGCCCCGCATGGCGCGCTTCAGGGCGTCGGCATCGACGCCCGACACCGGGTCTCGCGGACTGTCGATCATGTGGCGGGAGGGCTCCGGCCATCGCGCGGGCCGCGCGGCAGCAATTCCGATCGGATGAGCTGATGTCGACATGCCGTATCGCAGACCCGGCGCCGCTGTTCAACGCCTGCTCAGGGACACGGACCGTCGCCGCCGAGGGGGGAGTTCGGCGACGACGGCCCGGCCCCTCACCGTGCGCTCACGCGCATGATCGGCCCGCCAAAGTCTGCATCGGAAAAGCCAACGGGCGGCCGTGCCAGCCCGAGCGTGTCGCGCAACGTGGTGCCCGGATAGTCGGTGCGGAAGAGCCCGCGCTTCTGCAGGATCGGCACGACCGCCTCGACGAAGGCCTTCGCCCCCGTCGGCAGCGCCGCCGGCATGATGTTGAAGCCGTCGCAGGCGCCCGCCCGGAACCACTCTTCCATCAGGTCCGCCACCTGCTCGGGCGCCCCGACGGCCGTGACGTGGGTCATGCCGCCACCCTGGCGGGCGAGGATCTGGCGCACCGTCAGTTTCTCGCGCTTCGCCGTGGCGACGAGGGTCGCGAAGTGGCCCTGCTGGCTGCCGCCGTGGCCGTCTGGTGGCACGAGGTCCCAGGGCAGTTCCTTGTTGAGGTCGAGGGCCTCCACCGGAACGCCGATCAGGAGCGCCAGCGCGTTGATGGCGTAGTGCTCCCGGTGCAGCTCCTGCAGCTCGCGCTCCTGGCGCAGCGCCTCGGCTTCCGTGCCGGCAACGATGTTGATGAGGCCCGGCAGCACGCGGAGGGTATCGGGGTCGCGCCCCCAGCCGACGGCGCGCTCGCGCACCTTGCGGCGGAACTCGACGCAGGATTCCAGCGTGTGCTGGACGCTGTAGACGATGTCGGCGAAGCGGGAGGCGAGCGCGATACCATCCTCGGACGAGCCCGCCTGCACCAGCACCGGATGGCCCTGCGGGCAGCGCGGCAGGTTGAGCGGCCCCTTCACCTTGATGTGCTCGCCGACATAGTCGACGTGGCGGATGCGCTTGTCGTCGACGAACACGCCGGATGCCTTGTCGGCGACCCAGGCATCATCGGCCCAGCTGTCCCAGAGCTGCAGCGACGCCTCGACGAATTCGTGCGCCCGCTTGTAGCGCGCGTCGTGGTCGAGCGACTGCTCCATGCCGAAGTTCATCGCCGCGTCGTCGCCGGCGGTGGCGACGATGTTCCAGCCGGCGCGACCGGCCGAGATGTGGTCCAGCGTCGAGATCCGCCGGGCGAGGTTGAAGACCGAGTTGTAGGAGGTCGAGCCCGTCGCGATCAGCCCGAGATGTGTCGTGTGCTGCGCCACGGCCGACAGCGCCAGCGTCGGATCGAGGCCGCGGAAGGGGCGGAACTCGCCCTTGAAGCGCCAGGTCGGCATGTCGGCGACGAAGATCGCGTCGAGCTTGCCGGCCTCGGCGATCTTCGCGCACTCGATGTAGTGGGGCAGGCTGGAGAAGTGGTGGGCGTCCTCGCCGCTCGCACGCCAGGCGCCGGGGAAGACGCCGCCGGGCACGAGGTTGAGGTTGAGCGCCATCGTCCGGGCCGTCGCGGCCATCGTCTGCTCCCGCCGTTCCGCCGCGGGTCTCAAGGGACCGGCGGCACGACCGGACGCTAGCCCGCGGCCGGGGAGCGCAGAAGCCGCGGAAATCGCACCGAGCGTTGCGCCTGCGGAACGTCACGGTTCGCCGCGTCGGGAGCGCGGACGCCCGCGACCGATCCCGGCCAGTGCTTCCGCCGGCGCCGA
>SXGT01164046.1_pt1 | contig 15312 bp, 8 predicted proteins | sample 3176221 | NCBI WGS metagenome assembly SXGT01 (sample SAMN11356862, study PRJNA531348) | freshwater metagenome | isolation source: freshwater sample F1-120 | place: China: Fuxian Lake, Yuxi | collected 2017-12-25
AACTTTTCGCGCAGGTCCACTAGAACGCGGGGTTAGAGCGAAGCTTGGGCATTGCTTGCTGATGAATAGACAAGATAGGTTCCGTGGAAACCAAGAAGCCTGAGAATGTACTCGCGCAATAGATCTTGAATGTTTTCGTACATCGCCGCCTGCTGGTGATATGGCTCCTGCGACAAGCCCGAATGAATAATTTCGTTTCGTAGGTTTTTGACGCTTTGAAGATCAGGATGCATACTAACTTCTTCGAACATTATTTCCAGTAGTTCTTTAAAATAGTAAACTTTCCCGTTAGGCTTTCTGAAATTGCCTTTGACATATTTAATTTGCTTGGCTCGAGCGTAGGTGTGTTTCAGATTTTCAAGTAGTACAAATGCGAATATCAGCTTGCACTCGGTTGGTTGATTTTGACGCTCGGCTTGAAGAAGGTAGTCAATCACTACGCTGAGCTTTCGGGAGTTTTCAACTTGGACAAAGTTTGGATAGGTTTGCTCAACGAAGGACTTGATCACTTCGCCATCACGGATTTGGAGCGTGGGACGAAAGAAATCAGCGACCCCGAATACGGTATGTCTGACTTGGTGAATGCTTCCATCGGGGTAGTCATGTCCAAAGCAAAGGACGCGAGAAAGCCCAGCGAACGAAAGAAGCCAGCATACTCTTTCAATGACGACCAATATCTTCGGTACGTCATTGGGGGTAACGTCTTTGACGAGAATTTCTGAGGTTTCGCAAAACTGGCCCGCTAATTCGGACACGTTTCCAGTGGCAACAATAGGCTTCTGCTTCCACAGTATGGATTGACCACCGCAATTGAATTCCACGGTATCACGTATCCAAGAGGTACCGTTCTGGCTGATTGTGTGCCCCCCAATGAGGCAGTTTGCGACGTAGGCGCGTAAGTCGGGCATCGTGTCTCTACGGTCTAACTAGTAATATGATGGATTCCGTATATCTATAAAAAATACTCTTTGGAGTGATAATTTATTGATCTGCATATAAATGTTCCTTCTGTATTTAATCGGTGATGAAAAATTATGACTGGTGATGATTAAATCGCCGTCATTGAATCACTTTAGGCGACAGACTGCAACGGGTCGAAAAAAGACGATTATAACCCACTCACCCAATCCATAGATTTTCCGATATCCAGAGTCCAACCATTTGCTTAAAATCAATAACAAAGCTTATCAACCTTCATTCCAAACGCATTTTTACAGAACCTGAAAGCCCATAGTCTTTAAGACTAATCAAAACGCTTACTATAGCGTAGCTCTAACGCGGTAGAGGGGGTAGACTGGGTGTTACCCTGCACACTGGCGTAGTAGCCGTATAAACTGAGTTCATCATCACTAAACAAACGTGTTCCTATACTGGCCTGCAGTTTTGCGCCTAAATTACCAGTCGGGTCACTATAAAAAGGCCCGGCTTCAAAATAATAGCGAATACTTCTATCGACATAACCAAAAGGCCTTGCCTCACCTTCGCTTAGACGTAAATCCAGTCCAATTTCTTGGTAACTCGAATTAATAATGTTACTTAAGCGAATACTTGGGTCTATGATATTTTGCCAAGTACTGGGTAATTGCTGACTATTAAAATCTGCATGCTTCCAATTGCCATGAATTGCAAGGGTTGTCTGCGGATGTTCAAAAAACACGCGATAGCCCAATTCGAACCCGGCGCCATAACCATAGCCTAGCGACTCAGCCGAGCGAGTTTTATAATGTTGACCTAAGAGATTCACTGAAAAATATTCCCGTTTTGAAAACTCTCCAGCCACTCTCGCTGTGACTTTATCCAATAATCCGGCAACCCGAAACACCGCGCTCTCGGTGGAGACTATATTATATCCAGCCTCTAAAGATGTACTCCAGCCTCTGGGGAAGAGGTGATTGATACTACCTTCTACACTAAAATAATCGCTATCATCTCTTAAGCTGGCTACGGCTTTTATCTTAGCGTGGTTTTGCAAATCCCGGTACGTCCATTGTGTGGCTAAAATTTGTTCGTGTCGTAAAGCATCATTTAATCTCAAGGTATTATCTGAAGCACTGTAAAACTGATCTTGATAGCTGGCAAAAAAATTGTGATTATCTTGTGACCAGGCAATTTCGGCTTGATCACTAAAAATATCTAATTCACTGACATTGTGTAATTTGGCACTAACAGCCCAGCCCTTGGGGAACAGCGGTTGCAAATCTGCGGCTTGTCGTCGCAACCACTCCTGTTCTACAGTATTCTGTTGCGTGTTCATAAGCGCTTTGGTTTTTTGCAACGCTTTTTCATCTTCTCCTAAAACACGTAACGCAGAAATTTCATCGACTTTGCTCAGTTTACTGGCCTCAGTTTTAACCAGTGCGCGCGTTGCGAGTGGATCATTTTTATGCAATGCCAGCGCTAAACGTTGCCATACAGGTAATGGTTTTCCTTCGGCTTGAGCTTGGGCGCTTAAGGCCTCGGCTTGTTCATAGCGCTGCTGCCCTAAGTACCAAGCAATACGGTATTCGGAAAATTCTGCATGTTGCTGCTCTGGATGCTTTTCCAACCAACGTAACCACTTTTCCCCGGCCTCTGCCCCCAGATAAAGTCGCACTAATTCCGTATAGCGTCGATTAAATGATGGATCAGGGTTATCGATTTTAGTTTTACCCACGCTACGCGCTTGGAAATGCGCCACAATATAACGCCATAAGATCCGTGCCTGAGTCGGTTCATTGGCTTCTTGTAAAACGTCGGCATAACCCATCAACAGGCCTTGACGTTCTGGCCACTGTTGTACTGCTTTGGCATACCACTGTATGGCCGATTTGGGCTGTCCAAGACTGCGATACCCCGCTGCCATCGCCTCCCAAAGCCCCGAATCAGTGCGAGCCTGAGCTTCGCTGTCTTGCAACAGGTGCGTTAATTCCGCCGTGTTTTTTTCTGCAATATAATGCCAGATTAGCAAACTTCTTGAGTTACTGGACTTAGGGTCTAACTGTAAAGCGGTCTTGATGGCAAATTGCGCCGTTTTAGGTTCCCCAAAATGTCCGGCAATTTCAGCCTGAATCAACCAATATTGTGCTGTATGATATTTTTGATCATTTAACAGCGTTAATAAAAACCGCGCATCCTCCCAGGCATGATGTTGAATTTGGTAATTGATTAAATCCAAAATGACATTCACTTCGTGGGTCTGTTCAAAGATTTGCAACGCATATTTTCGATATTGTTGACTGTCCTGTTTTTGGCGCAACATGGTCAGTAGATAATAATTTAACGTTGGATTGGCTTGCCCTAAAGTAGCATTATTTTGGTAGGCATTGAGCATCGCAGGTTCTGCACCCACTAAAAAAGCGGTCGTCGCATAAGTGTGCCAAAATTTATCATCGTTGGCTGAAACAGCGCTCGCAGCGTGTTGCAAATGCTGCCAAGCGTCCTGAATTTTACCCAAACGTAGCAGATAATTGGTTTGGTTAAGTTTTAATTCGGTATCGCTGCCAAAGGTTTTTGCAACATAGCGACTGGTTTCCCAAGCGGCATCAAGTTGCCCCAGCAATTCTTGGCTTTTCATCAATAACAGCCACGCACTTTTATGCTGTGGCCAGCGGCTCAGGTATTGCTGTAATAAGTGATTCCCAGCATTGGCATCACCACTGTTCTGCAACGCATTAAACCAAACTTTAGTTTCAGCTTCGTTGAGCTGTCTTTGCTTACCCACATCCGCGTAAAGATTGGCAATCAACTCATGTTTGAACAACGCACTGGCAATCTTCGTCATTTTTTCCAGCTGTTCTGGTTCTTGGGTATGCTGATATAACCACAGTAAATGTTCGAGGGTGGCGTCAGTATCCCCTGCCCATAAAGCCACATCTGCCGCTCGACTATGCGCGGCACGATCTTCAGGAGCTAACTTGACCCATTGTTGCGCATAAATCAACGCACGCTGTAAATCAGGAATAGAAAGTTCTAGATCGATTTGTTGTTGTATTAATCCTGGATCTTGCGGCTTAATTTGTACCAGTCGTTCGCCCAGTTCTCGCGCTAGCTGTTTCTCACCTTGGTTTTTAGCCAGCATACTGGTAATTCTAAGATATTCTTCAGATTGCGGGTGCGCTTTTAGTTGTTGTTGCATCCACTGTAAGCTATTTTGCAAATTATTCGCCGCTAACTCTTTTTGCAGCTGTTGCTGTAGCGGGGAATGACTATCATTGAGGTGCTTTACAAAATTGATAAATGCAATGGACGTCAAGCTAATTGACGGCACTGATAAGGTCTTAGGATTACAGTGCCAGATTAATTTTTCACCCGTATTACTCTGTTCGCACGGCGGAAGATTGCTGGCTTCCTGGGATGGGTCAGTTTGCAGCGTCAATAATTGCCGCCCCCAATCCCGCGCATGAATAACATCGTTTTGAAATTGCGCAATTTCTATCGCTATTTTTAAGATGTCAGCATTTTGCTGATTTTGTTTAACGTATAAATCCGCCCATTTCAGGGCTTCTGGACCGTTATTCGCTGCGAGTAACGCGTTTAATTGCTTAGTGATGTAATATTGCTTGGATTTTGCAGTTTCTGCTGCCATGACATCGGCTATCCCTAGCAAAGGCCACAAACTCGAGTGCTTAGGTTTGGCGTCGCGCTCTTGTATTTCGATGATATGCCGATAGATATCAGCGGCAATTTCAGGGGTAGCCAATTGCATTGATAAATCTGCCAACTCTTCTAAGCTTGCAATATCTTCAAGCAGCGGGGCGACACGACTCAGTTCAAACACTAACTCTTGCTTAAGCGCTTTTTTAATCTCGCTACGGGATTCTTCAAAATAGCGCCTGAATTTTAACTTTAAATTCAACTCCGACACCTTCAAGGGAGGTGAGGCTTCTAGCGTCAGGGGGCGCAGAAGAGATTCTGCCTCGGCGATTTGCCCAACTTCAAATAACTTGGACACCAAGGTAAAGCGCAATTCAGGATCATTTGGCTGGTGATTAAATGCTGCGCGGGCATAGGCTAAAGTCGCCATATCTGTAGGCTTGGTATTTAGAGTACTAAACAGCTGTTTGCCTGGAAACGCTAGAATCAACGCAGCTAAGGCAACAGATGCAAATAATACTAATGTGCCATTAGTAAATAAAACTGGGTCACGTTTATTCACAGATTAAGTTCAGTATTCCAGAATCGCTGGTAGTCAAGTTAAAAAGGTACAAACCGTTTTGCTGGAGGCCTTGCAACTGCGTGCTACCTTGTTTAAGCACACAATGCTCACTAAAGTTTGCTAATGCTATAGTAACAGGTTGATGCCCTTTTAAGCTAAAATCAATACGTCGCCCCTGCACCTGCCAACTGCTTAGCTGGGCATTGCTATTGTGCAAATAGGGCAAAGTACTGGTATTGGGGCTGAAATCCAGGCTAACCAATTCCTCACCCGTTAAATTTAAATACACTCCTTGTGGAAGCACACGATAACCCGCGAGACCTTGTGAGGCTGCTAAATTAGGTAAGCGACTGGTGCTTGGCAACCGTAAACTTTTTAAATCGGCGGCATGATGAATTTTCCAACCTTGCGCCGTTTTTTCATAGACCGCCTCTCTAAATGCATACAATCTTGACGTATATTCACTAATCCATAAGGGTAAGGTCTCTTGCGTTTGTGCCCAACTATACACACGATGCAATGCGGCCACGGATGCGGCTTTATCGCCTGAATAGAAATGATAATAAATGCTAATCGGCTTTAAACGTATGGGGCTATCCGTCAACTTGAAAGTATTGATAACCTCCTGATAGCCGTAAAAAGGCCCCAACCAATCATTGGTATAGCTATTTTCATTTTGAATTGGCGCATAGGGTTGAAAATGTTGACCGACCACAATCCCACTGGGCGAAATATCCGTCAGCGTCAGCTGTCCATTGCGCGATACCGTATTACCTCCATTCATATTCGCTAAATGCGCATTCTCTGCCCATGTAATAGCTTCTTCATCCGGTAAGGCATCACCAGTCCATAAAAAAACCCGGGTTTTTTTATGGACTGGTGCCAACTGGGTATCAATATAGCGCGCAGAACCTACGACTTCGCGCTCAGCGCTGTAACGGTAATTAGGTATAGGTAAGGTATAACGTTTTTCACTATCGATGCGCAATTCTTTTTTTGTGAAGTTAAATTCGCTTTGAGAAGTACTCGCCGCCTTTGCCTTAACCCAGTCGAAAGGATGACTATAAGAATGGCTGGCGATTTCGACATTAGCTAAACTAAATATTTCTTTCGCAATACCTTCAAGCCGCGCCGTGAGTTCGGGTTTCAAACCGCTACTCGCAATTTCACCTTCAATAATGGATACCGTGTGTGGCAGTTGACTCGCCTTGATAAATTCTCGTTGGATTAATTCGGGTGAATATTCATTTTTCGCAAGCTCCGTTTGATTGTAAAAACCATCACCATCAATATGCACGGTCAAAATACGCCGACCATTTTCAGTGGTATTATCGGGTGCAGGTAGCTCAGGTAAATCCAGAGCGGCTTGCAAAAACTTAAACGGATCAATAATCCAACGTGCGATTTTTTCGCTGGGTTTTGCAATATCATCGGTTTCAACAAACAAATAAGGCGACAGCGCCATTCCACCCCAGGCGGCAGTAAGTATGGGTTCGCTGAAGGTTTGCTGTCCGCCATTAACCCGTAGCCATGGAGTATGCGCAGCGAGTGCTTTTACGGTAAATAAATCGAGGCGTCGCGGAAAGGGGGCAATTTCATAGCCCACCGCGGTTGACAATGTTTCTAATTGAATCGGCTCAGGTAAAATGTCACTACTCGCCTCAATCCCCAGTGCATCTTTCAAAGGTGCATGATTAACATACGGAAACGCATGCATAAACGCAACTTTTACCTGATGTGCAATTTGTTTTTGTAACCATGCGCCAGCAAGTTCGCCAGAATTAAACCAAGTGACGATACCCGCATAACGACCTTTGAGTATGTAGTCTGGGAGTGGAGATCTCACATCTAAATATTCGGGAACATATCCCAATTGCTCGATAGGGGTTGCTAGAAAACGATGCACATTGCTGCTGCGCAAGCCCGCTTCATGGGAATCATAGAGCAACAGCACTTTGCGAGGAATCAAGTTCAGTTCACCTACCCCCATATAATCTAATTCTGGGGTACTTACCCAAGGAATAAAGCCCAGCGCTTTAATCTTTTCAGCGGTTTTTTCAGCTTCGACTCTGTCTTTGGGCGGTAGGTAATCTAAAACGACTATCGGTAATTTATAAGCTTGCTGTACCGCTTTGAGTTTGTTCACTAACCAAGTTCTATCGTTTTCGTTCACCAGTTTATAGGCTGATTTTCCAGGATCCCAAGCATTAAATAACGATTCTGCGACCACACCATCACAAAGACTGGCAACTTGATCCAGCACTTCAAAGCCTCGATTAAATAACAAATGCACCTCGCCAAAGTGCTGCTTAATGTCACGAATCAATTGCACCATACCTTGCTGCTGTTGTTTCTGCGACTCAGGCGTTTTGGCATAGAGCAAATAACTGTCCATGGTATCCAGAAAGAAGGCATCAAACCCCCGATCTTTTAAAGCTTGCAATTTTTTGCTAATCGCATATTGCCGCCAGCCAATTTGGGTCATGTCCATGACTTTACTTTTCCAACCAGGATTAGTGCCGAGCACCCAAGCGGCATCAATATCCCCCACCCATGGACGATCCGGCCCGACCTCCCCGATACTGAAATAGGCATACACCCTTACACCATGTTGCTTCAAATACTGGAGCTCTGCAGCAGTCACATTATCCGCTTCTACCACGACTCGCGGGTAAGTCGCTAAGAGTTCAACTGGTAAATGGTTAGCATAATAAAAAGCTGTTGCTGGGCGCTCTTCCGCTAGACAGTTATTGTTTAAAAAAACATGACTCAACATCAGGATACACCCTATAAAAATGGATATTCGGTAGCTCATTTTAAAAAGATTCTCATATTAACGGATGACATAGCTTTAACGCTGAGGCGCTGATAATGAAGGCGCAACAAGTTAATGCATATTTTACTAAGGCGATCAGCGCCTTGTAGTTATTGAAAAACGTGCCCAAAAATGCAACAGCTTATAAATTTAAGTAACACGCTTGCTACAATTTGGGTTAATAATTAAAAATTTGGCGCAATAATAATTGCCAAAATCTTACGCTAAAGTGTTTGCTGTTCAAGTTAACTCAATACAAACTACACTCGAATACAGCGCTTATTCTCGTCCCCTCCTTTCAGTGCACCACTCAAGCAATTAACTGACGTTACGCAGTCACGTGTTTTAATCCCGTTACCGCGTCGAGCACCGCAGTAGTTATCGGGAATAGCCCAACGGGGTGCGGCATGGAAGCCGTACGGTGGCAAAGTACCCACAGGGCATAAAGGGCAGGACGCCCCATTTTGCCACCCCCCGATAAATACGAGGAGTGCAAGACATCAGCAATTAATTCAAAGTCCCTTGCAATCGGGTTATCCAAGGATTGCGCGTTTGTGGATCGACATGAAATGCCAGTTGTTCTGATTTATGTAGCAAACCTTCTTCGCCAGAAGCATTGGGGTTTAACTGCCGTTTTTCCACAAAATCCACCATTCGCTTAGTGTTATAAATAACCAAAACGCGAAAGCCGTTTTTATTGGGATAAATTTGAAATGCAATATTGCTTTCGGTAAAGCCTGGATTATTCCTTAACCGTTGCGCAATTTGCTGGGCATCATTATGTGCCATATTTTTAAGCACAGAATCTTCACGGGTATAAACTAAAGTAATGTAGTACTCGAGCAAGGTTCCCGCTAATTGCTGCTGTTGCAGATTTCGCACCTCATCATCCGCAAAGTTAAAGCTTTCAGCTACTAAATAATGTTGACCGCGTTCTCCGTCATTCGCAAATAATGAAATTTTGTTTAAGGCTGGATGCTCCAACGCCGTTAAAAACGACATCGGTGCACGTATGTGTTTATCCACGGTTACCACCCACGGCAACGCACGTCCTTTGGTGAGAAAGCGTTTTTTTACACTACCGACCACTCCCGAACGTACCAACTCACTTTCGCGCCCCTGGGGCTTAACAATAAAAGCATCCACCCCACCGATTTGCGTGTAAAACCCCGCCCGTTTGAATTGCTCTACAATATTGGAGTATCGTGGTTGGTATGGAATTCCAGTACCGTCATATAAAATATTAAATTTATGATTCAAGGCATGCTCTGCCACGGTATCACGCAAGCGATTAGCAAAGGGTTCAACGTAAACATAGTCATCACTGTGATGGCCTGCTGCAGTTAAAACACGGTATAAATCACTTTTTTTGCGAAATTCATCCAGCGAAGCAACGACAAAATTATGCCCATCAGAGTGGGCGGCGACAATTTCTTCTACCGACGTTTTGCCTGCGCCCGCTCCGCCTAGCGACATGACTAGCCTGGGCTGCGCAACCGGGGTTTTCCCTTCAAAAACTTTATCTTTAGCAACATCCAGCTTTTTGATGATTTTACTTAAGCGCTCATAGGCAATTTCGACTGCCCTTTCCAAACGTTCTTCGCGATTAGCAGCAATCAACATGCGATCAATTAAGCCTGGGATTTTAACTAAATCAAAAATCTTTGCCTGCTCGCCTTCACATTGCTTGAGCAACTCCAATAATTCGGTATGCCCAGGGGATCGAAGACCCGTTAACATGTTAACGTCTAGACAAAATAGCGGCGCACTGCCATTTTCGCCGATGCTGATGCCATCAATTTCATAACGCCCAGGATGCCTTAAATCCTCTGTTCCGGGTAAAAAACCAATGACATTTTCAGCCACACTTAAGGGATAATCTGCCAAATGCTTGCCAGCGCTGAATAATTCTTGCCGAATACTACTTATGGGTACTAATCCCCCATTCACCGAAACCAAACACTCCACACCCTCTGCGGTTTTATGCGATAAAAACGGGATCCCAGAGATAAATCTTTTATTTTCTGGCCATTTACCATACGCATTGGGCTTGTTGGGCAAACTTTTACTGCGTGTGGGATCTAAAGCATGGGTAAAGGCCACCGTCAATTCGGCACAACTGCTGTTGAGTTCATGTAAATTAATTGCATCTTGTTGATCAATTCGACGAAAATCAATACCTTGCTCATACACACTTTTAATTGCTGGCAACTTACCTAACACTGTCATAAAAAAATCCAGGGTCAAGCGATTACCGTAGGTGAATGGGCGCACCGCGCGCATTTTTTGATAAAAAATCGCCAACCGTTCTGCAATATTATCAGTGTGAATGACGAAGCCATTGTTATCAAAAATTGCAGTTTCGTTATTACTTTCATCATCCATCACCAAACTTTCGATGGTTTCGCGGAAGATTTTACGTTTTGCAGGCTCCATCATAGAACCTGGTCGATGACTCACTGTCGGTTGTTCTTTCCAATCATGAAAAATTTCGCGGTGAATACGCGCAAACAGTGTCGTTAAATACGTCACCCGTTTGGTTTGATCGTGGGAGACCGTGCCCTCGGCCTCCTGCTGTAAAATAGACAACAGTTTCGTTCCCTGCGCAATCGCCAGTGCGGTGCGTAGCTTTTTCAGCTGTTTATAGCCAACCACTTTGGGAATCTGATGTTTATTCATGCTGCAAACCTGTTTTTATAGTTATTATTAATTTGTGCGCATCATCTGTAAAGCAGAGTGCTTAGGCGAACCATAGCGCACAATTTCATAGCGGTAGCGCTATGACACAACAGCACATCGCTATGCTACTAAACAATGATTTAGGTTTGATTTTAACGTGTCTCACTGTTGCCGTAAATGCGTTATCGCATTAGCAGGAAAACAGCGTAAAGAGATAAGGGTAAGCAGAATAATACGCTAGAAACTAAACGGAAGCGTAAATCTAAGATTGATATCGAGAGGGCCGAATCAAAACACGGTGCAGAGTCAATTAAAACTCTGCCAAACCGCTGCTAGAAGCGATCAGAATTGCTCGCTTCTAGCACTACATGCCAACTACAATGAAGTTAATTCACTGTTAGTGGTGATGGCCGCCTGCACCATGAATATGGCCATGCGCAATTTCCTCAGGCGACGCATCACGGATCTCTGTCACTTCAACATCAAACGTCAACGCTTCGCCCGCCAACGGATGATTGCCGTCTATGGTAATTTCATCACCATTGATTTCGATAATGGTCACAATGCCTGGACCGTGACTGACATCTGCATGAAATTGCATACCGACTTCTAACTCATCAATGCCTTCAAACATTTTACGTTCCAACACTTGGATCATATCATCCTGATGTTCGCCATAGGCATCTTTAGGTTCGATGGTAACTTTGAAGGTATCCCCCACTTTTTTACCCACAAGTGCCGCTTCCAGACCCGAAATAATATTGCCAGAGCCGTGCAGATAAACCAGCGCCTCACCACCCGCGGAGCTATCTAGAACTTCACCCGCCGCATTGGTTAGGGTATAGTGAAACGACACTGCTTTATCATTAGCAATTTGCATAAAAAACCTTTGTTTGAATTAATAAAAACGCAATATGATAATGCTTTAAACAATTTTTTTCTCAAAAATCCCTTAAATAAAAGTGAAATAGATGAGTCGCTGGAAAGCCCCCCGCCCTAAATCTTCTCCATATATTACGCAAACAGGTTACCTGGCCCTAGAACAGGAACTTAAACACCTCTGGGAAAAGCGGCGTGACGTGACGGCGGCATTGAGCGCCGCGGCTGCAGAAGGTGATCGTTCGGAAAACGCAGAATATATTTATCGCAAGAAAGAATTACGTGGCATCGACAGCCGTATTCATTATTTACAAAAACGCTTACCGAGCTTGACGGTGGTGAGCAGCTTACCTGCGGACTTGGATCGCATTTATTTTGGCGCTAAAGTCACCTTGGAAAATACAGCAGGAGAAGAAATTTGTTATCGGATTGTCGGCGCCGATGAACTTGACCCCAGTAAAAACTACATCAGCGTGGATGCACCCTTGGCTAGACTATTATTGAAAAAAACCTTTGATGATGAAATCGTGTTTCGCGTTCATGAGCAGACTAATCGCTATACGGTGGTGGATATTGAATATGATCAGGACACGTTGTAACACTCCGTAAAACAACATAGGGAGCTTGAGCCCAGCTCCCTATGCACAAAGCTGTTTTTATTGCGGGACGTACACCACAAAGCCGCGAGGCGGAGCCCAAAATTGCGCTCGTCCATCCACGCCCGAAAATTGGGCGACAGGTTCGCTGTTATTAATTCCACTCCACCACGCGACAGGCTGAAAACGTTGATTATGCCACTGTGTCCCCACCCAACTGCCCTGCCAATGATCACCGCGATTATTCAGCACATAAATTAATCCCGGTTGATCGCCGTAACCATGACGCTCCATAATATATAAATCATCATCTAACCACAGCTCCGTAGTCCCACCACCGGCATATTTTTCGTGCACCTGCACTAAAGCGGCAATACCATTTGGCGTATTCAGCAATGCTAGGTCTTCTTGGAAATAATCTTTCCAAAAAACACAAGGATAACCCTCATGCGTCAGGATATAACTGTAAGCGAGTAACTTATCATTTACGATCGGGCGACCTTCGTCACGTAAATCATGATTTTCAACAAAGGTCACCGCAGATTGCGGTTGTTTTTGCAATAATGTTTCCCAGCTGGCGAGATGGCGTAAACTAAAGCCATATTGATCACATAATGCTTTCAACAATTCGCGTAGCGGAAAATCAAACGCATCGACTGGATTTAAATTAGAAAAATTGGTTTTTTCAACCCATTGTTCAATCGTGTGTGCACTATCCCAATGCTCAGCGACCCCATACGGAGCAAAGGGTTTGCCATTGCGCAGATAGCGATATTCTTGAATTGCGGTAATCGTACCTGGGTTATAACCTTTAACATAATCATAGCGAAAGCCGTCAAATTCTAGCTCCTCTATCATCCACCGCGCCAACTGCATAATTTCAGTATAGACATAGGGATTTCGATGCGATAAATCGGGCATATCGCCAAAAGTCCCTTCGTCCCAAGGTTCATAGGCATTTGGATGAAAACATTCCCAGGTGCGCGCAAAGCGCCCACTGGCTGGATTAAATAACGTCCAACGGCTTTGACCATCAATCGGGTTCACCTCCTGGGCATCGCCACCACAATTATGATTGATCACCATATCTGCATACACCTGCATTTGCTGCTGATGCGCCGTCAAAATCAGCTGCTTTAATTCCGCACCATCACCGAACCAAGTTTTACGACTACCTTTCTGATCAAAATCTCCCAAATCATAATAATCATAGGGATCGTATCCCATCGAGGGACCAAATAAATTGGCGGCCTTATGCACTGGCGGTAGCCATAAGGCCGTGAATCCAACCTCAGCGAGTTGCGGAAGTTGTTGTTGCACATGGTTCCACCAATTATATTCTTGTTGGGTGGCTTTCGGACAATCCCAAAAAAACGCTTGCATGATGACACTCATAATTGACTCCTTGTGATTAGTTTGAGCGTAAACTGAATCATACTCCTATAGCCGATTTTTATATATTTTAATATTTTGAGCACTACTTCCCAGCGTTTGCCGGGTTAATGCATAATTCGACTGAGGGCCGTGGTACTCCGCCTGCCCCCCTAGTGCGCTAGAGCAGTGGATTAATGCAGCCTGTTGGATAATGTTCTTGGCATATTTGACTCACTGTACCGCGCTGCCCAAAGTCGCTTGACGGATTTCAGACCTGCTCGGTGGCTAGGGCTACACTCTGTGCCTGGAACACTGCCCTAAGCTGGGCGAGTGTGTATTAGCCGCTACTTGCAGTCTAGCCTGCAAGCTTTTATGCTATAGCATTATCAAACTACTCCATTGTTACTTGCATGCAAGCATTTCTCGTAGGCGGCGCGGTGCGCGACCTATTACTTCAGCGACCTGTCACTGAAAAAGACTGGGTAGTTATCGGGGAAACTCCCGCCAGTATGCTGCGCCTGGGATTTTTGCCTGTAGGGAAAGATTTTCCGGTATTTTTACATCCCGACACCCACGAAGAATACGCCCTAGCTCGAACCGAGCGTAAAACCACGCCTGGCTATAAAGGCTTTAGTGTGTATACCGCACCCGATGTCAGCCTGGAAGAGGATTTATTACGTCGTGATTTAACCATCAATGCTATGGCGATGACGGATGATGGCCGTATTATCGACCCGTATCAAGGACAATACGATTTACAACAACGCTGGCTGCGCCATGTGTCGCCTGCGTTTGTTGAAGACCCGGTACGTATTCTGCGTATCGCCCGTTTTGCGGCGCGCTATGCCTATCTCAACTTTAAAATAGCCCCTGAGACGCTGCAGTTAATGCAAACCATGGTGGACAGTGGCGAAGTCGATCATTTAGTGCCAGAACGTGTTTGGGCAGAGCTCAGTAAAGCCTTGCTTGAAAACACCCCGAGTGCGTTCTTTTATACCTTACAAGCCTGTGGTGCATTAGCACGTATTTTTCCTGAAATTGATACCTTGTTTGGTGTGCCCCAGCCCGAAAAATACCATCCAGAAATAGATACCGGGGTGCATGTCTTAATGGCATTGGAACAAGCGGCGCTGTTGTCCCCTAAAATTGAAGTGCGCTTTGCCACCTTAGTGCATGATTTAGGCAAAGCCACTTCTCCCAAAGACAATCTTCCGCATCATTATGGACATGAAACGGCGGGCTTACCATTATTGGAAACTTTATGTACACGCATACGCGTCCCTAATCACTGTAAAGTGCTTGCCAAACAAGTTATGCAGTTTCATACGCATTGCCATAAAAGCCGTGAATTGAAAGCCTCTACCCTGACCGATATGCTTACTAAGCTCGGTGCATTCAAAGGTAAAAGTCATTTGGATGATTTTTTACTCGCCTGTGAAGCCGACGCCCGTGGACGCTTGGGATTAGAAAGTCAGCCTTATCCACAAGCCCAAATAGTGAAACAAGCCGCACATGCTGGCGCCAGTGTTGATACAGCTACCATTGTCAGCGGAGCGTATCAAGGTGCCGAAATCGGAGAAGCCATCCGGCAACTGCGCATCCAAGCCATCACAGAAGTCATCAAGCAGTACAAAGCATTGTAAAATAGCGCACCTTTAACTAACCCAGTAACAACTATGCCTTCATTTGACATAATTTCTGAATTTGACAAACACGAACTCAAAAACGCGATCGATCAAGCCAATAAAGAAGTTGGCAGTCGCTTCGACTTTAAAGGTACGGATTCCAATTTTGAACTTAATGATGATAAGGTCATCATGAGCTCCGGCTCTAAT
>SXGT01461633.1_pt1 | contig 15310 bp, 14 predicted proteins | sample 3176221 | NCBI WGS metagenome assembly SXGT01 (sample SAMN11356862, study PRJNA531348) | freshwater metagenome | isolation source: freshwater sample F1-120 | place: China: Fuxian Lake, Yuxi | collected 2017-12-25
AGCGCGCGCGCGATGCCGACGCGCTGCGTCTCGCCGCCGGAAAGCTGGTGCGGATAGCGCGACAGGTACGCCGCGGGCAGCCGCACGAGTTCCAGAAGTTCGACCACGCGATCGCGCACCGCCGCGCCCTGCGCGATCCCGTGCAGCACCAGCGGCCGGCCGACGATGGCTTCGATGGTCTTGCGGGGATTGAGCGAGGAATCCGGGTTCTGGAAGATGATCTGCGCCTCGCGGTGGCGTTCGCCGGGGGCGCCGCCCGCGATGCCGATGCGGCCTTCGCTCGGTGCGACGAGGTCGACCAGCATGCGACCGAGCGTCGACTTGCCGCAGCCGCTCTCTCCCACCAGCCCGAGCACTTCGCCGGGCGCGACCTGCAGCGTGACGCGGTCCACCGCCTGCACGAGCGGCGCCTCGAACTTCAGCGGGAAGCCTCCCGACCAGTCGAGGCGCATGCCGTCGAGCATGCCGCCCATCCGGAAGGCCTTCGACACGCCGTCGATCGTCACCAGTGGCGCGCCGCCCGCATCCGCCACCGTGCGATCCACCGGCACTGCGCTCTCCACCGGCGCCTGCCAAGCGGCATCGGCGAGTTCATCCGCGCGCCAGCAGCGCACGCCGCGGTCCACCACCTGCGCTTCGGTCGCGCAACGCTCGAGCGCGAAGTGGCAGCGCGGATGGAAGATGCAGCCCGCCGGCGGCGACGCGAGGTCCGGGAAGCGGCCCGGGATCGGCGCCAGCCGGTGCTTCCTCTCGCCGACGCGCGGCAGCGACGCGAGCAGGCCCTTGGTGTACGGATGCCGCGGCGCGCGCAGCACCGCCTCGGCGGTGCCCTGCTCGACCACGCGCCCCGCGTACAGCACGCAGACATCGTCGCAGATGCGCGCCACCACGCCGAGGTTATGCGTGATGTAGAGCATCGACAGCCCGCGGTCGCGGCGCAGCTTCTCCAGCAGGTCGAGGATCTGCGCCTCGATGGTGACGTCGAGCGCCGTGGTCGGCTCGTCGAGCACCATCAGGTCCGGCGAACAGGCCAGCGCGGTGGCGATCAGCGCGCGCTGCTTCATGCCACCTGAAAGCTGGTGCGGGAACGCGAGCGACACCGCGCGCGGGTCGGTGATGCCCACTTCCGCGAGCAGGCGCTTCGCCTCGTCCAGCGCGGCGGACTCCGGCATGCCCTTGTGCAGCACCAGCGGCTCGGCGATCTGCATGCCGACCGGCAGCGCCGGGTTGAGCGACGTGAACGGATCCTGGAACACGATGCTGATGCGATTCCCGCGCAGCGCGCGCCGCTCCGCATCCGGCAGGCCGAACAGCGACCGGCCCTGGAACAGCGCCTCGCCGCGCTCGATCCTCGCCTCGGGCGCGAGCAGCCCGAGGGTGGCGAGCGCGGTGGTGCTCTTGCCGGAACCGGATTCGCCGACCACGCCGAGCGCGCGCCCCTTGCCGACCTCGAAGGAAACGTCCTCCAGCGCGCGCAGCCAGCCGCCCGCCGCCGGATACGACACCGAGAGGCCGGAGACCGCGAGCACCGCGTCGCTCATCCGCGCCCCCGCTTCAGCCGCGGGTCGAGCACCTCGCGCAGCCCGTCGCCGATCAGGTTGATGGCGATCACGGTGATGCAAAGGACGATGCCCGGCGCCATCGCCACCCACGGCGCCTCGACGATGAACGGGCGCGCCTCGGCGATCATCAGGCCCCAGTCGGACGCCGGCGGGTGCACGCCGAGGCCGAGGAAGCTGAGCGCCGCCCCGAGCATGATGGCGAAGGTGACCCGGAGGGCCGACTCGACGATGATCGGCGGCCACGCATTGGGCAGGATCTCGGCGAGCAGGATGTACCAGCCGCGCTCGCCGCGCGCCCGTGCCGCGAGCACGAACTCCTCGGAGGCGATCTCCAGCGTCACGCTGCGCGTCAGCCGCACCATGATCGGCACGTAGATGATGCCGACCGCGAAGGCCGTCTTCCACGGATTGGGCGGCGTCATCGACAGGATCAGGATGCCGAGCAGGATCGGCGGCACCGAGATCAGCAGGTCGACGAGGCGCATGATGGCCTCGTCGACGCGGCCACGGTAGTAGCCCGCGGCGAGCCCCAGCGGCACGCCGATGACGAGGCACACCAGCGTCGCGCCGAAGCCCATCAGCAGCGACAGCCGCGCGCCGAAAAGGAGGCGCGACAGCACGTCGCGGCCGAATTCGTCGGTGCCGAACCAGTGCTTGCCATCCGGCGGCAGGAAGCGCGACAGGATGTCCATGCCGTCGTACGGGAACGGCGCGATGGCCGGCCCGAGCAGCGCGCACACCGCCACCGCGGCGAACACGCTGCCGCCGGCGACGAGGCTACGAGGCCACCGCATTGCCGTAGCGGATGCGCGGGTTGAAGAAGGCGTACAGCAGGTCGGCGGCGAGGTTGGCCACCGCGTAGACCGCGGTCACGCAAAGGATGCCGGCCTGCACCATGGGAATGTCCTTCTGCTCGATGGCGAAGATCAGCAGCCTGCCGAGGCCGGGGTAGGAAAACACCGTCTCGACCACCACGATGCCGCCCATCAGCAGGCCGACGTCGATGGCGAGGACCGTGATCGTCGGCACCAGCGCGTTGCGCAGCGCGTGGCGCCGGATGACGACGCGCTCGGGCAGCCCCTTGGCGCGCGCCGCGACCACGTACTGCGACTGCATGGTCTCGATCATGCTCGAGCGCGTCAGCCGCGACACGTGCGCCACCAGCCCGGAGACCAGCGTCGCCACCGGCAGGATCAGGTGCTGCAGCCAGGTGCCGAAGCCGTCCGAAAGCGGCACGTAGCCGGTGGCGGGGAACCAGCCCAGGTACCCGGCGAAGACCAGGATCACCACGATGGCCCAGAAGAACTCCGGCACCGAGATGAAGAAGTAGGTCGCCACCGACACCGCGTGGTCGGCCGCGGTGTCCTTGCGCACCGCCGAGAACACGCCGAGCCAGATGCCGACGACGGCGACCAGCACGATGGAGATGCCGGCGAGCACGGCCGAGCGCTGGATCGCGTCGCCGATCAGCGGGCCGATCGGCCGGTCCATCATCATCGACATGCCGAGGTCGCCGCGCAGTATGCCGGCGGCCCAGCGCAGGTACTGCACGTGGATCGGGTCGTCCAGCCCGAGCCGCGCGCGCACCGCGCGCACCTGGTCGTCGGTGGCGAACTGCCCGAGGATCATCTGCGAGACGTCCCCGGGCATCACCTGCGTGGCCCAGAAGATCAGCACCGACATCACCACCAGGATGACGGCGATGAAGGCGAGCCGCTTCAGCGTGTAGAGGAGCACGCCGTCTCCGCCCGGCTCAGTCGACCGTCGTGTTGCGCAGGTCCAGCCAGAGGTACGAGTGGGTGCGGAAGCCCTTCACGTTCTTGCGGTAGGCATTGCCGAAGTTCATCACGTAGGCGATGACGCCCGGCACGTCCTCCACCGCGTACTGCTGGAAGGTCTGGTACAGCTTGGTGAGCTCCTTCTCGTCGCGCGTCATGCGCGCCTTCTCGAGCACCTCGTCGATGCGCTTGGAGCTGAAGTGCCACATGCGCGAGTTCCACGAGCCGGACGAGTGGTACCAGGGGAAGGTCGAGGTGTCGATGGTCGGCCGCGTGAAGTAGCCGTCCATGTAGAACGGCGCCTTGCCCGAGATCTCGGTCTGGAAGCGGTTGTACGGCATGCGCACCACCTCGACCTGGATGTTCACCTGCTTGAGCATGTGCTGCACGGCGATCGCCATGCGCTCGCGCGTCGGCCGGCCGACCGGCACGTGCAGCGGGATCTGGAAGCCGTTCGGGTAGCCCGCCTCGGCGAGCAGCTTCTTCGCCTGCGGGATGTCCGGCTTCAGGCTGAGCTGCTTGTTGAAGTACGGGTGCTGCGGCGAGATCGGCGAGTGCGTCGGCGCGCCGTGGCCGAAGGCCGCGAACTGCGCGAGCTGCGCCTTGTCGAGCGCGAGCAGCACCGCGCGGCGCACGCGCACGTCGTCGAAGGGCTTGGTCTTGTTGCCCATGACGATGCCGTCCCAGGTCGAGGTCGGCACCGCGTCCACGGTGAGGCCCTTGTTCTGCTTCAGCTTGTCGATGGACTCCAGCGGCACGTTCCACACCAGGTCGACGCTGCCGGACTCGATCGCGGAAACCCGCGCGGCGTTCTCCGGCATGATGCGGAACACCACGCCGTCGAGCTTGGGCAGGCCCTTCTCGTAGTACTCGGTGTGCTTCACCAGCTCGAGCTTGTCGCCGGGCACGTAGGACTTCAGCTTGAACGGGCCGGTGCCGCTCGGCTCGGTGGCGAGCTTGTCGATGCGGTCCGCTGGAATGATCTTGAGCTGCCGCTCGATCATCAGCTCGGCGAAGCCGGCGTAGGGGATCTTCAGCTTGAACTGCACGGTGTACTTGTCCAGCGCGTCGTAGGACTCGACCAGGTCCATGTGGGTGCGCGCGCTGGAGGCCCGCGCCGGGTCGGCGATCAGCTTGAAGGTGGCGATGACGTCGGCGGAGTCGAACTCCTTGCCGTGGTGGAACTTGACGCCCTTCCTCAGGTGGAAGGTCCAGGTCTTCAGGTCGGCGCTCGACTCCCAGCGCTCGGCGAGCTCGCCGTGGAACTTCAGGTTCTCGTCGATGCGCACCAGCCCGCCGAAGACGAGGACGTTGAAGATGTACTCCTCGCCGATGGTCGCCTTGCCGGGGTACATGGTGTTCAGGTTGGCGTTCAGCGTCGCGCGCAGCGTGCCCTTGGCCATCGCGGGCATCGCGACCAGCGCCGCCAGCGCGAGCAGGAAAATCCGGGTCAGCAGGAAAATCCGGGTCAGAGTCGACTTCATGGCGCTTCTCCTTGTCAGCCGCCGCCCGGGACGGAATCCGGGTTCACGGCGCGTTCGACGTACAGCTTCACCGAGGGTTCGTAGATCTCCCACAGCCAGCGCAGCTTCACCAGCGGCAGCGGGTCGAAGTCCACGCGCAGGTCGACCAGCGGGAAGCTCTCCTTGTCGACCACCAGCAGCGCCGCGGACTTCACCTGCTTCAGTTCGCCGCCTGCAGCGTAACCCGCTTCCATGCCGCGCACCAGACGTTCCGCGAGGTGCGCCGCCGGATCCGCCTCGAACGCGGCCACCATGGCCCGCGTGACCTCGGTGCTGCGCAGGATGTTGCCCGCAGCGATGCAGCCCGCGCCCTCGTGCGCCGAATGCACCGAGGTGATGCGGTCGCCATGGAACGCGGCGGTGCCGCCATCGCGGTCGACCACGGTCAACTGCCGCCAGCCGATGCCGGCGACGCCTTCGGTCAAGCGCGCGATCACCGCCTTCGCGGGCAGGCCCTCGGCGAGCAGTTCCAGCCCACGCGGCCCGAGCCGCGGATCGGTGCGGTGCTGCGTCATCACCGCGCCGACGCCCGCGCGCGCATACGCGCAGCGGCTGCCGACGGCGATGCTGGACGTGGTGACCGCGGCGCCGAACATGCCGGTGCGCGCGCAGCGTGCGGCGATCGAATAGGTCATGCCGATGCCTCCGCGCGGCGCGATGCGAAGCGCGCGACGCCGGCGAGCAGGTGGTCGATGTCGGCGCGCACGCGGGTGAATCCGTCGGTGCGCAGGAAAGTCTTCTCGTCCATGAACAGCTTCTTGTTGGTCTCGATCTGCAGGCTGTGCACGTTGCGCGCCGGCGCGCCGTGCCGGCGGATGCATTCCGCCCCCTTGTAAGGGTCGTTCACCGTCACGCGGTAGCCCCGGCCGCGCAGCGTCTCGACCACGAGTTCGACGAAATCCGGGCTGCTGGTGGCGCCATCGAGGTCACCGATGCAAAAATCGGGCCGTGCCCGCCCCGGATCGGGCGTCTGGTCGGTGCCGGTGGCGCCCATGCAGTGGCAGCTCACGTGCCACGCCCCGCCGAAGCGCACGCGATGCGCCTCGAGGATGCCGGCGAGTTCGCGGTGGTAGGGCTCGTGGTAGGCGTCCAGCCGGTGCCGCACCTCGTCGCGGGTCAGGCGGCGGTCGTACATCGGCACGCCCGGCTTCGCCATCCGGCGCACCAGGCCGACGCCGAGCCGCGTCTTCTGCGTCGGCGGGGGTGCGTCGGGCCAGCCGCACTCGATCATCTCCGGGTCGAGGTCGTGCAGGCCGCGGTTGGCGTCGACGTAGGTGTTCGGGAAGCGCGCCACCAGGAAGGCGCCCCCGGCTGCCGGCGTGCCCTCGAACAGGGCATCGACGTGCATGGACACCGCGGCGTGGATGGCGTCGAACGGCGCCTGCGGCCGGAAGTCGCGCGGGTAGGTGATGCCGCTGCGCGGCACCTCGACCAGCAGGGGCGCCGGCTCGCCCACGGGACCGCTGCGAAACAGCACCTCTTCCAGTGGCACGCGCATCGACATCTTTTAGCATACGGTCGCAGAATGGCGAAGCAAACTTGCGAGACGGAAGGACCGACATGCCCCACCAGCGCCTGCGCCCGTTCAATACGCGAAATGTCTACCGCAACGTGTCGATCGACAACGACATGTGCATGGTGGTGAAGGCCGGCCGGCATCTTTTCCTGCGCGGGCAGACGGGATTGGACCTCGAGGGCCGCTTCACCGGCACGGGCGATCCGGCGGCGCAGGCCGACCAGGCGCTCAGGAACGTCAAGGTGCTGCTCGAGGAAGCCGGCTCCAGGCTCGAGCACATCTGCAAGATCACCACCTACATCACCGACCGCGGGCACCGCGAGGCGGTCTACAACGTCATCGGCCGCCACCTGAAGGGCATCCATCCCTGCGGCACCGGCCTCATCGTGCGCGGACTCGCGCTGCCGGAGATGCTGGTGGAAATCGACATCGACGCAGTGATCCCGGAGGACGAGTACCGGCCGGCATGAGCGCGGCGACGGTCACCGCTCCGCTCGCCCGCTGGGTGGCGCGCGCGCCGCGCATCCGCCGGCCGCGCGCGATCGCACTCGCGAAGGATGCGTTCAAGGACATCGCCGCCTGCATGCTCGCGGGGGCGACGGACGATGCGACGCGCCGCGTGGCGCGGGCCGCGTCCCGCTGGGGCACCGGCCCCTGCTCCGTCGTCGGCCACGCGATGCGGTTGCCCGCCCCCGCCGCCGCGCTGGTCAATGGCACCGCCGCCCACGCGCTCGACTACGACGACAACTTCCACCCGATGGCCGGCCACGCCACCGCGGTGCTTGCGCCGGCGATCCTCGCCGTGGCGGAGGAACTCGGTTCCCCGGGCCATGCGGTGCTCGACGCCTACGTCGTCGGGCTGGAAGCGCAAGCCTGGGTCGGCGCGGGCGTCAACCTCGTGCACTACGAGCGCGGCTGGCACTCGACCTCGACCATCGGCGTGTTCGGCGCCGCGGCCGCCTGCGCGCGATTGCGCGGGCTCGACGCGGCAGGCGTCACCGCCGCGCTGAGCCTTGCATCCAGCATGGCGGGCGGCTCCAAGCGCCAGTTCGGCACCATGGCCAAGCCCCTGCACGCGGGACTCGCGGCGCAGCACGGCGTGATGGCCGCGGCGCTCGCCGCCACGGGCGTCACTGGCATCGCCGAGCCGCTGGAAGGGCCGTGGAGCTTCCGCGACCTGTTCGCCGGCGCGGCATCGCCCGGCTATGCGAAGCGCAAGCCCGGGAATCCGCTGGCGATCGAGGCCTTCGGCCTGAAGGTGAAGATCCATCCGTGCTGTGCAAGCGTGCATTGCGCGGTGGACGCATTGCTGTCGCTGCGCCGGGAGCACGGCTTCGACGCCGGCGACGTCGAGCGCGTGGACGTGCTGGTCAACCGCATGAGCTACGACAACCTGCCCTACGCGCGACCGCGCACCGAGCTGGAAGCGCGCTTCAGCATGCACTGGTGCATCGCGCTTGCACTCGCGCAGGGCAGGCTCGGCCTCGCTGACTTCACGCCGACGGCGCTGCGACGGGAGGACCTGCGCACGCTGCTGCCGCTCATCGCGATGTCGCATACCCGGCCGGGAAAGCCGCACCCACTGAAGGACAACGGCCGCGAACCTGCGTCGGTGACGGTGCGGCTGAAGGACGGACGGTCACTCTCGCGCTACGCGCAGCATCCGCGGGGGTCGCTGCAGGCGCCGCTCGGGCCGGGCGCGCTGGACGACAAGTTCGAGGATTGCGCGCCGGGTCGGCTCGCGCTGCGCCGGATGCTGGAGGCGCTCGGCGGCGCCGCGACCGTGCGTCCGCTGATGCGCGCGCTCAGGCGCGCACCACCTCGACGTCGACTTCCATCAGCATCTCGGGCCGCGCGAGGCCGTCTACGATGAGCTCGCTGTACGCCGCCGGAATGCCCTGCATGTGCCGGCCGACGACGTTCATCACCGGCGCGAGGTACGCGCGGTCGGTGACCCAGACCTTGATCTTGCAGATGTCCTCCATCCGCGCGCCGACCTCGTCGAGCAACTGGCGGACGTTCTTCATCGCCTGGTCGGCCTGCGCGGCGGCGTCGCCCGGGCCGACGAGCTGCCGGTCGGTCGGATGGATGGTGTAGCCCACCTGCCCGCGGATGAAGATGCGCTCGCCCGTGAGCACCACGCTGCACATGTCGGACTGGATGTTGCGTTCCGAGTGCTGATCGCGGACATTGTGGAGCCTGTGGCGTTGATGCGGCATTTCCGGAAAGGATAGCAAAATGACCTACCCCGCGTGGGAAGAGATTCGCAGCAGCTGGCGCTTCAAGGGTCGCGACATCCCGATGCTGCTGCCCGACATGCCGAGCTTCATGTCGCTGCCGGTCGCGCAGGAGAAGGCCGACCTGAAGGGCGTCGACGCGGTGATCATCGGCGCGCCCTACGTCGCCAACGCCGGCGGCATGTACGGCGGCGTGCCGGCGAAGGAGTGGCTGCTCGCGCCCAAGCGCGTGCGCCAGCAGTCGGCGCGCTACCCGTCGGGGTACGTGCAGGACCTCGACATCGACGTCTTCGAGCACCTGAAGGTGATCGACTACGGCGACGCGAAGATCCCGCGCGATTCGATCCTGAACCCCACGGCGGACAACATCCTGCGCGCGCAGGCCGCCGTCGAGGACAAGGTCAACGACGCGCTGGATGCCGGCGCGATCCCGATCGTCATCGGCCAGAACTCGCCCTGCGGCTCCTACGCCATCGCCAAGCCGATCGCCGAGCGCACCAAGGGCAACGTCGGCATGATCAGCCTGGACACGCACTGGGACTCGGTGCCGCTGGACCGCCTGACGCAGGACCCGCGCATCGCCGGCAGCTCGAGCTGGAAGGCGAAGACCTACGAATTCCACAAGAACTTCAAGGTCGAGAACCTGGTCGAGATCGGCGAGCGCGGCATGCTGGAGAAACGCTCCATCGTAGACGGCTACCGCAAGCGCGGAATCCACTTCTACCCGATGTGGCGCATCCGCACCGGGCTGGGCATCGAGGGCCTGTGCAAGGAGCTGCGCCACGCCTACAAGGGCACCAAGGCGGTCTACGTGCACTACGACATGGACGTGCTCGGCGGCGCGGGCCCCGCGCCCGGCGACATCCTCGGCGAGCTCGCCGAGCCGATCGGCATGACCGACTACGAGGTGATCCGCATCGCGCTGGAGACCGGCAGGCGCGGCTTCACGGGTGCGTCGTTCATCTGCATCCCGCCGGGCTCGGCGGTGGTCTACCGCACCATCGTCTACGTGATCATGTTCATGCTCGCCGGGTTGGCGATGAAGAAGAAGGGCAAGTCCTGATGGACCTCAAGTTCCTCAACGCCACGGTGGTGACGCAGAACGAGCGGCGCGAGATCCTGCGCGACGCCGGCGTCGCCGTGAAGGGCAACCGCATCGTCGCGGTCGGCCCGAGCGCCGACATCGACCGCATGCATCCGCAGCTGCCGGCGTTCGATGCCCGCGGCAAGGCGGTGATGCCGGGCATCGTCAACGCGCACACCCACGTGGTGCTGCTGGTGATGCGCGGCACCGTCGAGGACATGAGTTCCGAGGTGATCTACACCTACATGTCGCCGATCAGCTATGCGATGACCGCCTCGGAGCGCGAGGCCATGGGCGTGCTCGGCTGCATCGAGGCGCTGCGCTGCGGCACGACGACGCTGGTCGAGCCGTTCCGGCACGTGGTGACCTACGCCGGCGCGATGGCGAAGACCGGCATGCGGCTGTGGTTCAGCGAGAACTGCGCGGATGCGCTGACGCTGAAGATCCGCCACGGCGTCTACGAGTTCGACCAGGCCTGGGGCGAGACCTTCCTGGAGCGCCAGGTCGCGCTGATCGAGCAGTTCCACGACACGCACGGCGGCCGGGTGATGTGCCAGGTCGCCGCGCACGCGCCGGACAACTGCTCGCCGTGGATGCTCGGCAGGCTGAACGACCTGCGCGCGAAGTACGGCGTGCGACGCACGGTGCACATGGCGCAGAGCAGGGCCGAGGTGGCGCAAGTGCAGAAGTACGCCGGCTGCACGCCCGCCGAGTACCTCGACCGCCACGGCTGGCTGGGCGACGATGTGGTCGGCGCGCACTGGACCTTCTGCACCGACAGCGACATCGCGCTGCTGGCGAAGCGCGGCGTGCACATGGCGCACTGCCCGGCGAACAGCTCGCGCAAGGGCCCGCACACCGCGCCGGTGGCGAAGATCCTCGACGCCGGCGTGAACGTCGCGCTCGGCACCGACAACATGACCGAGGACATGTTCCAGGCCATGAAGATCGGCAGCATCGTGCACCGCGGCAGCTATGGCGGCGGCACCAAGCCGCATCCGCAGAAGCTGCTCGACGCGGCGACGCGCAACGGCGCGCGTTCGCTCGGTGTGCTGGACCAGATCGGGTCGCTGGAACCGGGCAAGAAGGCGGACATCACGGTCATCGACCTCGAGGACCCGTGCATGACGCCGCAGATCAACCTGGTGTCGAACCTGGTGCACTACGGGCACCAGGGCATCGTCGACTCGGTGATGGTCGACGGCGAGTTCCTGATGCGCGACCGCAGGATCCTCTGCGTCGACGAGAAACAGGCGCTGCGCAACGCGCAGGAGGCGACTGCCGGCGCCTGGCGGCGCCTGAAGGAACAGAACCCCGATATCCCGATGCCCGAAGCCCTGCTCTAACCTCAGTCCGGTTTTGCCCCCGTCTGCTTGATGATCCTCGCCCATTTGGCGACGTCCTCGCGGACGATGGCGGCGAATTCCTCCGGCGTGTCGCTGGCCGGCTCGGCGCCCTGGTTGGCGAGCGCATCGCGCACTTCGCTGGTGGCGACGATGCGGCGGATCTCCGCGTTCAGCCGGTCGACGATGTCCTTGGGCGTGCCCGCAGTGGCGAACATCGCATACCAGGACACCGCCTCGAAGCCCGGCAGCCCCGAATCGGCGACGGTCGGGTAGTCCGGCGCGGCGCTGGAGCGCCTGGCGCTGGTCACGGCGAGCGCGCGCACCTTGCCGCCCTTCAACGCCGGCAGCGCGCTGAACACCGGCGTCACCGCCATCTGCACGTCGTTGTTCGCGATCGCCGAGATCTGCGGGCCCGCGCCGCGAAACGGCACGTGCAGCATGTCGACGCCGGCCATGCTGGTGAACAGCGCGCCGGTGAGGTACAGCAGGTTGCCCGCCGAGGCGTAGGCGAGCTTGCCGGGGTTGGCCTTGGCGTGCGCGATCAGTTCGCGCAGGTTGTTCGCCGGCACCGACGGGTGGACGAGGATCAGGTTCGGCAGCACCGCGACGCGGGTGATCGGCGCGAAGTCCTTCACCGGGTCGTACTGCGGCTTGTCGTAGAGGGTGAAGTTGATGGCATGCGTGCCGCTGGTACCCATGATCAGCGTGTAGCCGTCTCCCGGCGCCCTCGCGGCAACCTCGGAACCGATGGCGCCGCCCGCGCCGCCGCGGTTCTCGACGAAGAACTGCTTGCCCAGGGTCTCGGAGAGCTTCTGCGTCACCATTCGCGTGACGAGGTCGGTGGCGCCGCCGGCGGGGAACGGCACGATGACGCGCACCGGCTTCACCGGGTACGCACCCTGCGCCTGCGCGGCGCCTGCGGCAACGGCCAATGCCGTCGCGACGATGAGCGGCCTGATCATTTCGGCATCCTTTCGCGTGCGCGGTTGACCACCGCCTGCAGCACCCTGGTGACATCTGCCTTGACTTTGGGGTATCCCGGCTTCCTGCCGAAGGTCGCGGTGTCCATGAACAGTTTCTTGTTGATCTCGACCATGATGCTCTCGGTCTTGCCAGTGGCGTCGCCGAAGCGCGCGTTCAGCTCGCCGCCGGTGTACGGGAAGTTGATGCGGCAGCTGTAGCCCAGCGACTCGATGGCACCCTTCACGAACTCGATGAACTCCGCCGTCGAGGTCTGGCCATTGATGTTGCCCAGGCAGAAGTCGGGGCGCTGCTCGCCCGGGTCGGGGTGCGTCGGCGCGCCCACCGCGGACATGCAATGGCACGAGAGCTGGTAGGCGAAGCCCCAGGCGCTGCGCATGCGGTCGAGGTGCTGCTTCAGCTCGGCGTAGTACGGGCGGTGGTACTGCTCGATGCGCGCCATCACCTCGGCGACGGTGAGCTTGCGCTCGTGCACCGGCTCGCCGTAGCGCGACTTCGACTTCAGCAGCCCGAGGCCGCGCTTGGAGACGGTGGGCTGCAGCGGCACCGGCCACTCGCCCTCGATCAGCTCCGGATCGATGTCCAGTTCGTTGCGGTTGGCGTCGATCCAGAAGCTGGGAAACGACGCATAGAGCAGCGTCGCGCCGAAGTCAGGGGCCCCGCCCCACAGGTCATCGACGTACATCGACACGTTGTCGTGAAGCACGGTGAACGGCACCATCGAGCGGAACAACTCCGGGTACTCGCGCCCGCTGCGCGACACGTCGACCAGCACCGGCACCGGCGGCACCGTGGCGTCGAACCGCTGGAAAACCCCTCGCTTCATGTAGACCATGCCGGACACTCCCTTGCGTGAATGCGGGGAATCCTCGGCCACCACCGGTGAAAGATCAATACGACTTTGCGAACGGCGTCAGCGGACCAGCCATGCGGCGGCCCCGGCTGCGAGCATGGCGGCGAGGCCGCCCGACACCGGCAGCGCGAGATCGCCGCGGCGCCCGACGCCCCAGATGATGGCGAATTTCGACAGGAAGCTCGCGCCGATGGCGATGGCGATGGCGCGCTCGGCATCGGCCAGCCTGAGGTGCCCTTCGCCGAACAGCACCGCCATGGCGAGACTGACGCCCTGCAATTCGAACAAGCCCCCCAGCAGCGCCACCCACTGCGCGCCCTCTGCGCCGAACATGCGCTGGGCCGATGCCACCGCGATCAGCAGCGCGCCGATCATCAGGCCGAGCTTGAGCGCGGCCTTCACGTCCAGCGGGTTCTGCGACTGCAGGTGCTCGTCGCCGCCGGGCGCGCCGCGTGCGTACAGCGCGCCGAACAGCGCTCCGGTGACGACCATCGCGCCGACCGGCGCCAGGATCAGCCCGCCAAGCTGCGCCGAGCCGGCGAGCATCAGCACGACCAGCTCGACCAGCGACGAGCAGGTGGCGAACAGCGCCGTCGACGCGGCCAGCATCGGCCGCGCCGCGCCCTTGCGCGCATGCCCGGCCAGCATGAGGAACACCGCCGTGCTCGACACCAGGCCGCCGAGCACGCCGGTGAGCACCGCGCCCTGCGCCGAACCGAGCAACCGTCCAGCGACGTAGCCCGCGAATTGCATGCCCGAGATCACCGTAACCAGCAGCGCGAGGCGCCTCGGGTTGGCGAGGCCCCAGGGGTCGAGCGTGCGATCGGGCAGGAACGGGATGACGACGAACGCGAACACGAGGAGCACCACCGCGGCATTGACCTCTCTGGCGCGCAGCGTCTCGCGCGCGAAGCCGTGCAGCGATGAGCGCGATACCAGCACCAGCAGCGTGACCACGCCGAGCGACGCGCCGAGCGTCGGGTCGCCCACGGACAGGTAGCCCAGCGCGTACACCACGCAGGCCGAGACCTCGGTGGTGAGGCCGATGTCGCCGCCGCCCTGCTTGGTCGAGCGCAGGTAGCCGGCGAGGATCGCGCCGATGGCGAACGCGGTGAGGCCGAGCGTGAGCGCCGGCTCGTTGATCTTGGCCGTCAGCGTGCCGAGCATGCCGAGCAGGATGAAGGTGCGCACGCCCACCGCTTGCGCGCCGACCGCGTGCGCGCGCTCGCGCTCGATGCCGATCAGCAGGCCGGTGAAGAACGAGATCGCGAACGGGTGCAGGAATTCGATCATGCGTGCCTCCGGTCAGTGCGGGGACCCAGGTACGGGCGCGAGCGCGCGCTCGAGGCCCGTCAACAGGTCGATGGTCGCCTCCAGCGCGGGTGCGAAGGCGCGGTCGCTGCGCTTGCGCGCCTCGGCTTCGCGCCGCCGTTGTTCCGCGTTCGCGCCAGCAAGCCCGCGCAGCACGGCGAGGTCGTGCTCGTCGCCGAGCAGCGACTGCAGGCGCCGCGCGCCGGTCGCCGCGATGCCGCAGGCCTCCAGGAGGTAGCGCGCCTTCTTCACGCGGATGCGCACCTCGTGGCGCGCTTCGGCGCGTTTCGTGCGCCGGGCCAGCGCCCCGGACAGCGACTTGCGCATCCGCCGCGCGCGCGCGGCGACGGCCTCCGGCGGCAGCGCGCGCAGCAGTTGGCCGGTCGAGCGAAGTTCATCGAGCAACCGCTCGAGGTCGAGGCGCTCGAGTTCGCGCGTCAGGGAACGCGTGGCGGCGTCGCGCCGCGCCGCGAAGCGCTCGGGCCGGTCGTGGATCCCGACCATCCCTTCCATCGCCACGTCCCACATGCGCCGCTCGCCGAGCGTGCGGCCGAGACGGCGCAGGCGCTTGCCCGCGCGGACAGCGGGCGCCGCGCGCGGAAGCTCCCTGGCCAGCCGGACGATGGCCCGCAGGCGGCGCGTCACCACGCGCAGGCGATGCACTTCCGGCTCGCCCGGATTGCGGATGGTCCGCCGCACCGTGCGCGCCAGCCGGCCGCACTGGTAGCGCAGGGTGGCGGCAATGTGCGAGGCGACGCTCTCCATGCTGTCTTTTATCCACCTCGCCCACCCGCGGCAATTGCGCCAGATCAATCCCGGCGCGCGGCCTGTGTAAGATCGCGGCAGTCCACAAGGAGCTCCGCCAATGGTCCAGCCCGCCGCCGAATGGCGCCCCAGCCAGCGCCTGCCCGATCCCGCGATCGTCGAGGTCGACGCTGCGTTCGCCCGCTACCGCCTGCCGCTGGCGAAGATCGAGCGCATCGCACACGGCTACCGCTGGGCCGAGGGCCCGGTGTGGCTCGGCGACACGCGCACGCTGGTGTGGAGCGACGTGCCGGGCAACGCGATGTGGAAGTGGGACGAGGAGACCGGCGCCGTCAGCGTATTCCGAAAGCCCTC
>SXGT01166722.1_pt1 | contig 15309 bp, 20 predicted proteins | sample 3176221 | NCBI WGS metagenome assembly SXGT01 (sample SAMN11356862, study PRJNA531348) | freshwater metagenome | isolation source: freshwater sample F1-120 | place: China: Fuxian Lake, Yuxi | collected 2017-12-25
CTTTGCGGAAGCTGAAGCACCCGAGCAGGTCACGGAAGCTACGGAGCTTTTTGGATAACTGAGGGCCAGCCCAGCCTTCCCTCGTCCGCTCGTCCTTTATAAGGTCGGCCGTATGGCTGACATCTTCCTCTCCTATCGCAACACGCCGACCCGCCGCGCCGTGGTCGAGCGCCTCGCCGCGATCCTCGAAGCGTATGGTCTCGACGTGTGGTGGGACTATGGGCTTGAGGCGGGCAGCCAATTCTATGAACAAATCTTCGCCGAGATCGCTTCCGCCAAGGTGGTGACTCCACTTTGGTGCTCTGAGAGCGTCAAGAGCGAATGGGTGCTGATGGAAGCTGCGGCCGGCAAGGACAAACTTGTACCCATCCGCCTTCAGGAGGTGCAGCCACCGAAGGATTATCAGCCGCTTCAGGCAGCAAATCTGATCAATTGGACGGGAAGCATCGATCGCGATGATCTCACGCGCTTCGTAGAGACAGTTGCCGAACGGGCTGGCGTCGCGCCCAAAAAACGCATGAGTCTGCTTTTGCAGATGCGCCAGTTGCCCCAGCTGGCCGCGCTCGCAAGCGAAACTGGGTCGGCACCCAAGCGAGGCGTCACGCGTGCCTCTGAGCGCCTCGTTTTGCCGGGCCACGGGCAACGTAGCTATGTTCGTAAGAGGGAAGCATTTGGCATCACGCTCTCTGAGGAGACTCGTTATGAGCCAAACAAGATTTGGACTATCTCTTTTTCAAGTGATGGCCGGCGCATTGTCACTTCGGGACAGGGGTACGATGCGCGCATCTGGGATTCAGAGAGCGGTGCCCTAGTGCGCGTGATAAATCCGCGTCACTATATATTCGCGGGCGCAGTGTTCTTGCCTCAGCACGACCTCATCGCATCATACTCCGGCGTCGAACACGGCGGACAACGCGGCATAGATATTTGGGATGCAACGACCGGTGCCCACATAAGGACGACATTCGCACCGCCGGACGAAGGCGACGAGGTCAAAGACCCCCAGTCAGATTGGGGTGCCGTCTATAGGTCAGTAGCATTCTCTGATGATGGGAAGGTCGTGCTCGCTGCTGGTCACACAACGTACGAGCCATCGGTTTGGGATTGGGAGACAGACGAGAGCCACGTCTGGTTCATAGCGCACGAAACCCCCGTTGACTGCGTCCGTATCGGAAAGGGCCGCGAATTCTTTCTAACAAGCTCCGACCAAGTCGTCATTCACGACGCCGAAGGCGACCGTTACAGCAAAGTGTCTGGATCGCTCGGTGACATCTCACCCGACAACAAGCGCGTTGTGACACGCGAGCGGACGTTGGCGCGCGTTTGGAGCATCGACGGCACGTTCCAGTTCGACCTTGAAGGTCATTCGCGGTACGTTGAGGACGCGCTCTTTTCGCCTTCGGGCGACACAATCCTCACCTATTGCGAATCCGGAGACGCCAAAGTCTGGAACGCAACGAACGGCGCGCTCATCACAACCCTAGCGGGGGAGTACGCTCGCACGACGTGCTGCGCGTATGCGCCCGATGGCAAAAGCATTGCGATAGCGCGTTGGGGTAAGGTCCATATTTACGCACTGGAGTGACCGCAACTATCACGCTTTTCGTTGTCCGAAAGCGCGGCTTGCCAAATAAGAGTGACACCATAGCGCCTGCCCCACGCGCGAACTCGCCGAGGCGACGGTCGATGACCTGGATTGGACACAGAAAATCGAGAGGACGATTATCTTTCTACCCGACCCGCCCACCACGGGCGTAAATTCCGCGCGAAAGAGTGACACACACTCTTGGTCATTCCGGACGCGCGCTTTGCGCGCGATCCGGAACCCAGGGGCCAACGCACCGCCGCTTTCCTCCCTTCTCCCGCATGGGTGGGAGAAGGTGGCGCGACTTGTCCGCCGTAGCTTTAGCGATGGTGGAAGCGCCGGATGAGGGTGGGCGCCTCACAGTGATGCGCCGGCATCAACACCACGCCACATCCCGCGCCTCGCCCCCCACACCCGCTGCAAGGAAGCTTGCAGCGACCTCTCCCCCTCGCGGGGGCGAGGTGTTTTGTGCTAATCTCCGCCTATGGCCGACACCCTCACCATCTCCATCCCCGCCCCGCTCGCGGATGAAGTGCGCGCCGCCGCCGAGGCGCGCGGCCTGACACCGGAGGAATACGTCCGCGAACAGATAGCCGACGATCTCGCCTTCGAAGCCGAGTACAACGATCTAAGCTGGGACGAAGACCTTCGCCGCCTTAATGAGCCGGGCGACAACACCCCCGCCGAAGACGTCTTCGCCGAAATCCGCGCCCGTCTCGAAGCCCGCGCCGCGCCGCGTAAATGAGGCGCGTGGAGCTTCGCCCGGCCGCCCGGCGCGACATGCTCCGCTTCGAACGCTCCCTAAATCGCCACAGCCCGCAGGCGGCGCTGCGTATGTTCGGTCTCGTTACAGCGCGCATCCTCTCGCTAGCCGAGCACCCCTTCAAAGGCGTCGAACGCGAACACGGCCTCCACGAACTCGTCATCAAATTCGGCAAGTCTGCCTATATCGTTCGCTACCGCGTGAACGATGACGCCGTGGTCATCTCCCGCGTGTGGCACAGCCTGCAAAACCGCCCACGCTGAGAGAGCGCACCTCCCCCTATATAGGAGGAGCATCATGCCTGTACCGATCCCCGAGAACGACGATCCGTTCGACTTACTGCGCTATCTCGGCGCCGAAATCTGCCAGACGCTGATAGATATGGCCGATTCCGACGCCACCGACGCGCAACTCGAAGCGGCCTGCGACCGTCTGCACGCGCTCGCCGGCGAGCTTTGGCTTTGCACCAGCGACATCCGCAAAGGCCGCAACTGAACCGGTCGGCATCCCTTCTCCCGCATGGGCGGGAGAAGGTGTCCGCCGTAGCCTTCGCGAAGGCGGACGGATGAGGGTGGGTGGTGCAGACTTAAGCGCTGCATCGAAAGCTGCGCCAAATCCTGACGCGCGCCCCCTCACCCTGCCCTCTCCCCCTCGCGGGGGAGAGGGTCCGCGCGAATAGGAGGATATACCCGTCCCAATCCGACCGAGTGCAATCCGGCCGCATACTGCCCCGCATGCAAGCCGCAATCGCAACCGCAGCCCCGTCCGAACTCTGGCGCATCGCGCGTTGGTTCATCTGCGCGCTGCACGATCTCTTCGGCGGCCCGGACCACATCGCGCAGCATCACACGCTGTCGCGCAAAGCCTACACGCTCCTCCTCTCCTGGCTGCGCGTCGGCGAAGCGATGATGCGCCGGCTCATCGCCATCGAAGCCGCCGCCTTCCCCGCGCGCGCCGCCGGCAAACCACGCGGCCCACGCCCACGCACACGCCGCCTCGTCGAATTCTATCCCGATAAGCCCGACGATTGGCGCGTTAGCTTCCGCTGCTTTGCGGGTGACACACACGCATCGCAGTCATCGCGCCAACATGCGCGTGTGTCGCCCCAACGCTTCCACGACGCCTGGCCGCTGGCCGAGCGCTACGAAGCGCTCATCCGCGCGTTCAACGATCCGCTGGCTTACGCGCGCCGCCTCGCCGCGCGCCTGCACGCCGCGCCGCAAAAGCTCAAATCCCTGCTCGCCGCGCCGCCCGAATACGCGCACCGCGTCGATCAAGCCGAAGCCTTCACGCAAGCCGTCAAAAGCGCCTGGCCACACACGGACTCAAGCTGACGCGCCCGAGAAAAGTCACGCTGCTCAATCCCGCGCGCCACGCACGCGGGGCCACACACGCGCGCCCACAATGACGGCGCCCACACACCGCGATAGAAAAGCCCGCATGAACCTCGACACGACCCATTCCCGGCGCTTCGCCCTGCTCGGCGGCCACGGCGCGATCATCTTCTTCACCTTTCAGCGGCTCACCGATCTCCCCTCGCCGATCTCGCAAGAAGAATACGCCGTCAGCGCCGCGATCTGCGTGCTGAGTTTCATCGGTCTGGTCGCCGCTTATTTCTCGATGCGCAATGACGCCAAGCCGCGCCGCGCGGACGTGTTGGAAGCTATCGCGGCGGCGATCATTTTCCTCTGCATCGCCGGCTTCATCGCCATGATGATCATCCTGGCGCTGATGCCGATCGAGACGCGCATGCCGGACTAACGGATCTCCAGCACCGAGTTCTGCGGCGGCGCAACAGCTTCGCCGGTTTGATTGAACGCCAGTATGCCCACCAGCAATTCCAACACCGAACCCGAACCATCGCCAAATCCGCCACGCGCGCGGCACGATTCCAGGTCGCCTTCGACGTAGCAAAACCGATCATTCGGCGCTCCCGCCGAGTAGCGCCGCCCCGCGAACGTCACCGTCGCCGCATAGTCGCGCTCACTCGCCGCATTCGCTTCGACAATACGAAACAACGGCACGCGCTCATTTGCCCAAAGCGGCATCCCCGGCGCCGTCACACCCAATCGCGCATAACGCGCGCCATCAGGAGAATCCGGCGCATTCGGATCAGTCCGCATCAAATGGCCAACATAATAAATGATGTCGTCGAGCGATCGCAGCGCCATCAAATAGCGCGTCCCACCCACGACGATCTCGACAGGGCAGGTAGGATCAACTTCCGCAGTCGCAGCGCGCCGCGCAGTTTGCGTCGCACTCCCAGGCGCAACATAAACCGCAAACGCCCCGCATCGCCCTGCTTCCGGCGCCGGCGCCGCGACCCGCTCCGATCGGCCAAGCTCCAACGCCAAATCACGCATCGCCAAAACGAAAGCACATCCGCCCTCATCATTGCCGCTCACGCAATCATTGGCGATCGTGCCCGCATTATTGCGCAAATCGCGATACGCCCCGTCTCGCTGCACGATGCGCACGCGATCGACGATCAGCATCAACAGCAAATCCGGATTCCAGCCCGAGTCCCAATAATACCGAAACAGCAAAGGATCAGTCGGCCGCACGACGATATTCGCGAACGCCTCGCTCTCGAACGGCGACACGGTGAAATCCGGCGCCAAGGGCCGCGAGCGATCAAAGCCAAACTCACCCTCGCCCCAGGACTCGCCCAATCGATCAAGCTCAATCCCGCCCACAGAAACCGAAGCCCCGCGCGAGCCGCCGCTTTGCGTAAAGCCGCTCATCGACGTGTATTGGCGCGGCTGGCGATTGGTGGCGCGCATGATGTTCAGCAACACCTGCGCGGTGATCGCGCCATGATACGCTTCGTTGAACGCCATCGCATCGTCCACGATCCGGCGCGTCATCATCTCGCGCTGCTCATGCCGGCGCGTTTCGCTGACGGCGCAAGCCGCCAATACCAGCGCCATCGCCAAACCGAAAAGCGTCCGCCCGGGCCTCATGGTTCATCTCCCCCGCCAGCCATCCGCCATGTGCGCAAAACTGGCAAGCTTCTACGCCCGCCATGCTAAACTAGCTCCATGTCGCGCTTCCTGATTGTGCTGGGGATTGTCATCGTGCTGATCGGCCTTGCCTGGCCGTGGCTCTCAAAACTCGGCCTCGGCCGGCTACCGGGCGACATTGTCATCCGGCGCGAGAATTTCAGCTTCTACTTTCCGATTGTCAGCAGCCTGGCGCTGAGCATCGTCGCCTCGCTGTTGTTCTGGCTGTTTCGGCGCTAGCATCACCACGCGTAATTGAAGCTGATGCTCACCCGGGATTTCTTCGCCGCGTTCGCCGGCACTTCGTGGCGTACGAAGCTTTCCCACATCAGCACGTCGCCCGCCTTTGGTTGCACATAGATAAAATTGCGCTCCGCCTCCGGCGCATCCTCGCGGCGGGGCGGCGCCGCCATCATCAACGGCAGGCGCGGATCTTCCAGCTTGAGCGCCGAAGCGCCGGGCGGCGTCTCGACGTAATATGTCCCGCTCAGCACCGCATGCGGATGGATATGCCCTGTGTGAACCCCGCCAGGCTCCAACACATTGATCCAGATCGAATCCAGTTTCAGCCGCCGGCCGCCGAGCTCCAGATACAGCTCACGCGCAAAAGCCGCGGCATGCTTATCCAACACCCCCTTGAGCGTCGCTATATTCGGATCGCGCTTGGGCAGATCATCGAGCGATGCATAGGAGGTGTAGCCACGATAGCCCTTGTCCCTGCTCCAACGTTTGCCCGCCTCGTCTTCGCTCGCGATCGAGCGGCACGACGCCAACAGCGCGCGATTGTCCACGCCGTCCAAGGTGGCGCGGTAAAGCTTGGTGACGAAGAGCGTCGAAACATCAGCCATGGGCGCGCGCATACTGCGTTTTCGCGCGCTCCGCAAAAGAAGACGCTCCCGCCGGGAGGACGGGAGCGTCAGGGTTTAAGTGCATCTACGCGGGAGGCTAAGACGCACTGGGCAAACGGGGAGGACTTACTCAGCCGAGGCGGTTTGCAGCGCCGGGGTGATCGAAGCGATGGTCAACTCGCCTTGGTTACGCGCCACGTCGCAGCGCACGTTCTGCAGATTGCCGCCGGTCCACACGTCGAGATCGACGCGGATCGAGGCGGCGCGTACGCGCACCTGGTCCAGGCGGACGGTGCGGCCTTCGCCGGCTTGTTCGCTCACGGCGGCGCGGCAAAGCCGGATTGCGTCATTGCGGTCAGCCACGTTGTCGGCGGCGGCGTGGGTGGGAATGGCGATGGCGGCGAGCGCCAACGCGGCGGAAACAACAAAATTCTTCATTTTACCCTCCGGGGAGATGAGGCGATCGGCCAACTATGACGACCGGTCTATTCAGCAACTATCACTAGACCGGTCGTCATACAAGTGCTATTTTGTCGGCATGGCAAAAGTTTCATCCACCCGCGAGGACATGCTCGCCACCGCCGTCGATCTTTTCGCCGAGCGTGGCTATGACGGCATCGGCATCGCCGAATTGCTGGCCAAGTCCGGCTCACCGCGCGGCTCGCTTTACTTCCACTTTCCTGGCGGCAAGGAGCAGATCGGCACGGAAGTCGTCGCCCGCGTCGGCGCTGAAGTGGCGGCGCGCTTTCGCGGCCTGCACGATAGCGGCGTCGATCTTGAGACTTTCATCGATCGCGTCTTCAAAACGACGGCGAAGGAAAGCAAGGAGCGCAACTACACGGCCTCTTGCCCAATGGCCGCGATCGCCACCGGCTTCGGCAATGGCAATCCCAAACTCGCCGCCGCCGTGCGCGGCGCGTTCGCAAGCTGGGAAGCGGAAATTCGCACCGCCGCAAAAGCCCGCGGCATGACCGACGCCAACGCCTCTGTGTTCGCATCTGCCATGCTTGCAGCAATGGAAGGCGCGTTCGTCACCTCGAAGGCGCTCGAATCCTCCGATCCGCACAAGAATGCCGGCCGCGCCATCAAGGCGCTCGCCAACGCTTTGCTGCCGAACTAAGCGCGCTCGATCAAGGCCGCAAAGCATCCGCGCCGCGCATAATGCGCGTGAATATAAGCGATCGCGCTATTGGCAAAGAAGCGTCCGATGAGGGCGTTGGCTTCTTTGCCATCGACAAGATCAGCCTCGATCATCGTCCCGCGTGCATCGAAACCGCGCAGAGATAATGTTCGGCGCGCTAAGGCCGGCGGCATTTCGCCAAGATGCACGGCCTGCTGAACGCCTTCACGCACGAAGATCGGCCCCTGCTGGCGATAAGCGGTGGCGGAGTCCTGATGGAGAAACCCCAACAAGATGACCGCCTCGCCGATCTCCGCATCATCGAGTGAAATCCTGCACGGCGCGGCGTGCCTTTGCTTAACCCGCACACGCACTGCGCCCTGCGCGGCGAGCGCATCATCATCCAGCTTATGCAAGCTGGCGAATTTCTCCGGCGCCAATCCGACAACGCGAAAACTCATGTATGATCTCCGGCTCATACATTCCCGCATCCAGCCGCGCCGCGCTGGCCAATTTCGGACCTTCCGCTAGAACCACGACATGCGCCTCAACCAGATCACCGCCCCCGCTGCCGACCTCGACGCCTCGATCGCGTTCTACCAATTGCTCGGCTTGCGCCTTATCGTCAAAAGCCCACACTACGCACGCTTTGAATTGCCGGCTGGCGAAGCCACCTTCTCTTTGCACAAAGTCGAAGGCGACATCGCCCGCGAGAACGCGCCGCAGCTTTACTTCGAATGCAACGACGTCGACTTTGAAGTTCGCCGCCTCAAGCTCGCAGGCGTCGCCATCGAGCGCGAGGCGCAAGCGCAAGGCTGGCTCTGGTACGAAGCCTGGCTGCGCGATCCGGCGGGCAATTCGATTTGCCTGTTCAACGCCGGCGACAATCGCCGCTACCCGCCCTGGCGCATCGATCCGCCGCCAGCGGCCAAAAACATGCACCTTGTCCTCCGCGACGGCGCGTATTGGGCCGTCGTAAAGAACGACGGCGGGCCCGAGGCTTGGCGGGCGCTGCAGGATCGTTACGGCGACTACAAAGCGTCACTCGGCCCGTTCGATCTTTTCTCGCTGCTGGCTCTGCTTGAGGCCGATTGGCCAGACCTGTTCATCGCGCACCAACAGGCGATCCGGGATTTCGCCATGAGCCCGGAACATGAATTGGAATTCTAGGCTTGCCCTCTCGGCTCAGCTTCGCTTGAAGGACCGCCATGGATCACTTGCTCGAAGGCTACCGGGTCTACCGGGAAAAGCGTTGGCCGGAACTCCGGGCGCTGCATCGGAGCCTCGCCCAGCGCGGCCAAGCGCCGAAAACCTTGGTCATCGCCTGCGCCGATAGCCGGGTTGACCCGGCCACCATCTTCAACGCCGATCCAGGCGAACTCTTCGTGGTGCGCAACGTGGCGAATTTGGCCCCACCTTTCGAGGACGCGCCTGGTTTCCACGGGGTCAGCGCCGCGATCGAATTTGCGGTGACGCAGCTCAAGGTGGAATACATTTTGGTCATGGGCCACGCCCAATGCGGCGGCGTTGCAGCCGCATTGGCGGATCGGCCGCGCAATCCACACTCCTTCCTGGATTCCTGGATCAGCCTGCTGGACACGGCCAAGTCACGCATAGAGCCCCACGCGCACGATGCCGTGACGCAGCTCGAATATGAATCTATTCGCGTGACTTTGGAGAACCTCGCAACCTTCCCGTTTGTCGCCGACGCCATTAACGAGCGCGGCCTTAAGCTTATCGGCGCGCGCTATGGGGTAGCGGATGGCGGCCTGGAGCTGCTCGATGCAGCGACAGGAGAGTTTAAATCTGTTGTTTGACGCGAATTCACCCCATTTCTAGGCGATCCCCGTACCGCGGCGGTATGTTCCATGCTAAGCGCCACGGTGGGACTTAAAGGCGGGGCGCGCCAGGAGACGTCATGGCGGACGTACTCATTGTTTGTGTCCGTGAGGACGAACCGCAGGCCAAGGCTTTGGCCGAGATGTTCGAAGCCGCGGGTTTCTCGATTGGCGGTGCGCCGTCAAACGATGGCGCTTTGCGTTCAAGCGGCGCCGGCGTGGTGGTCTGGTCGCAGGCCTCGATCCGCTCGCGGCCGTTTCTTGACGCCGCCCAGCGCGTCATCAACGCCAACAAGGCGATTGTCGCCAGCTTGATCGATCCGCCGCCGCCTTCAAGCATCGGCAACTCGCCGGCCTTCGATCTCTCCCGCTGGAATGGCGATCCGAACGATCCCTCGCTCGATCCCCTCTTCTTCGCGGTCGATCGTATGGTGAATTCCGCGCGCGTCGGCACGGCTCCGGCGCGCGATGAAACTTACGACTCGCCGCCACCGGCCCGCTCCGCACCGCGGACGCCGCCGCCGGCCCCGCCCCCGCCAACCGCCTACCGAGCTCCGCCAGTCGTCGCTCCGCCGCCTGCCGATCCGCTCAGCAACGAGGCTGAGCATTGGCGCTCCATCCGGGACAGCCGCAACCCGGCTGATTTCATGGATTACCTTTCGCGCTTCGGCCCGCAGGGCACGTTCGCTGAAGTCGCGGAACTGCGCCTGAAGCAACTCACCGGCGACCAACAGCGCCCTGCGCCGCGCTCTGAGCCGCGCCCCGAAGCACCGCCGCGGCGCGAAGCGGCGGCGCCGCCGCCGCAACGCCGGCCGGAGCCAGCGCCGCAATTGCACCGTCCCGATCCGCCGTCTCGGCGTGCCGAAGCCCCGCGCCGTATGCCGCCGCCCGATCGGATCGACCGCGATCTGCGCGATCCGCCGCGCAACGAAGGCGGCGCCTTGCGCGCGTTCATTCTGGTTGCGCTACTTGGCGGCGCGGCATTGGCGGGCGGCCTCTATTTCGGAGGCGGCCTCGGCCCAGCGCCGGACCAAGCACAAGAGAGTGCAATCGCAACGCCGCTCGATACGCCGAGCAGCACACCGCTCTCGGAAGAGACGCTCGGTCTGGAAAGTGAAACGGCGCCGTCCGCCGCCGAGCAAAGGCAAATCGCCGCGCGCGAAGAACAGCGCACCGCGCAACAACAGCGCGAGCGCGAACAGGCGCGCGCGCGTGAGCGTGAGCGCGAACGCGAACTCAACCGCGCGGCAGCGCCGCCGGCCACCACGACTGCCGCGAACGCGGCGCCCTCCAGCGGCCCGGTGCCGCTCAACGCGCCCATCACTTCGCCAGATACGGGCCCTTCAGTGCCACTCACAGCGCCGACAACAGCGCCCGCGACGACGACTCCCGCCAGTACCACCCCGCCGCGTCCGCCCGAACAAGTGCGCGCCGCTGCCGGCACGGTGAACTGGGTACAACGACCCTCTGCGCGGCGGATTGCGGATCTCTATCCGCAGCGCGCATTGCGTGAAGGCATTGGCGGGCGGGTCGTCATGGATTGCGTCGTGCAGGCATCGCTAGGCGTGGCCTGCACGGTGGCGTCGGAATCGCCGGCCGGTGAAGGCTTCGGCCGCGCCGCGTTGAACGCCGCCAGTTCGTATCGCGCGCAATCGACCTTGTCCGACGGCTCAAGCGCCGTCGGCGCCAGGACGCGCCTTTCGGTCAGCTTCCAGGCGCCTCAATAGCGGCGTTTATCTGATTACGCGCAGTTGCGAGATCGAGGCGGCGATCGCGGCGAAGGCGGCGATCAATTCGTTGCCGCTGCCAGTCAGGTAAGCGTGCGATGGGCTGGTGGCGCAATCGCGCATCACATCCTCGGCTTCGTCATCATTGAGCTCGAAGCCCACCGTGTAGATCACGATCCCCTGCTGCTTCATCGCCGTGCAAAGCGAGCGTGCCTGATTGAAGGGATTGCCGTTCGTGCCATCGCAATTGATCCGCTCGGAAGCAGCGCCGGCGCCGTTGTTGGAATCGCGGCTGATCACGCCATTGCAATACGAGGTGTTGAAAGCGCCGTCCGTCATCAGCACGACAATCTTCAGCGTCTCAGGCGCGTTGTAAGCCGCGCCGCGCGAACTGGCGGGAAACAAGCTCGCCCAATTCGGCGACACCATATACCAGCCCCACGCAAGACCGATATGCCCGGCGGTCGAGCCCGCGGCCTGGAACGCGGAGATGCGCGCATTCAGCAGCGTACGATCTGTAGTCAGCGGCGTGACGCCGGCGGTTGGGCAAGTGTTGGCGCTACTCGGATAATTCAGCCCGACCAGCGAGCCAGCCGGCGCGGCGTCAGTGTAGCGCTGAGCGCCAAGCCGTTCGCTGACGCAGGTACTCACGCGAAACACGCGCTGCGCGTTGGATTGTGCGTTGTTGAACGCAAAGTACTCGCAACTCGCAACGACGCAGAACGCACTGCCGCCGGACGTGTAATTGCTGTAGGTCGTATGATTGCCCGTCAACGTAAACGTGTTGGTGTCGACAGCGCTGATCGTGAACAGATTGTTGTTCAGCTGCGTCATGCCGCCAACACCGGTGAAGTACACACGATCAGTGGCGCTGAAGCCGTGATTGTTCGAAGTCACCACCACGGAGCAGGTCGGGTTGCGGCAACGACGGACTGTGCCGCCTGAACTATAGCTATTGTAGCCGCCACTGTTAACGCCGTTGAGACGGAACGTGTTCGCGTTGACGACTGTGATCGTGTAGATGTTGTTATTAACCTGCGTCATGCCGCTGACGCCGCTGATGAACACGGTATTGCCGGTCGCGAAACCATGGCCGTTGGACGTGACGACCGCCGGGTTGGCGCGCGTGATGCCGCTGATCGAACGCGAAACGTCGAACCATGATGCAGCAGTCACATCAAGCGCCGGCTCGATCGCGCCACGCGCGCTCGTGGCGTACGTGCCGGCATTGACGCCCATCGAATACGGCACCAGCGCGACTTTCGAATAATACGGCACTTGATCATCACGCACGACGGTGTTGACCAGATTGCTGGCGGCGGTGCGTAGCGCGGTGATGCGTGAGCCCGCCATCGAGCCAGTGACGTCAAGCACCATGGCGACTTCGAGATTGTTGCCGGAGCGCTCAGCTTCGGAGCTGACGCGCAAATTCCAGTTCTCGGCCCGGACGATGCGCGCGAGCGTAAGCGGCATTGGCATGGAGGCTGTGACTTCAACCTGATTGAGGCCGGTGTCGTGGATTGTCAGCGTCGCGCTATCGGCGGCAGCACCGAGTTCGGCGTCAAAATAGGCGCGCGCCGCCTCGAAGCGCTGGGCCTCTGTCATGGTATCGCCGCGGGCGGCGGCCAGGGCCGCGCCATCGACGGCGTTTTGGAGCTGCACGCGCAGGGTCTGCGCCCGGGTGAAATCCACCGTGAGCCCGACGAGGCCAATCAGCATGGCGCCCATGAGCGCCCACATCATCGCGACATTGCCCTCTCGGGCGTTCGCGAAGGCCCGGTATGGTGACCAGCGGCTAACCATTTTCCAACCCACAAGCAGAGACTTAGGCCGATAGCGGTACCCCGAACGCACTTAAGGGCGCGTTTTGAAACGAGGTGAACAAGGCCGATTTCGCTTGTCGACGGAACTTTTTTGCTATTACTATGATATCACTTTGATGGCATGAGAGGGTAATGTCGTGGTTGCTCAAGCACTGAGTCACACACAAGAACGCAAAGCTAACACGTCCAATGGCGGGTTAATGCTGCTGCTGACGCTTGCAGCGCTATTGGCCGCCGGCTGGGCGCTGGTGGAGGTTATCCGTTACGAGACTGGATTCAGCTTCATTGCCCTGGTCGTCTCTTCCCTCGTCTTTACGCTGCTGATCTGCGGCTTCTACACGCTGCAACCGAACGAAGCGGCGGCGATTACCTTGTTCGGCAATTACAAGGGCACCGACAGGACGCCGGGCCTCCGCTGGGTGCTCCCCTGGTATACCCGCAAGAAGATCAGCCTGCGCGTGCGCAACGTCACGGGCGAAAAGCTGAAGGTGAACGACAAGCGCGGTAACCCGATCGAGATTGCCGCCGTCGTGGTCTGGCGCGTCACCGATACGGCGCAAGCGCTGTTCGATGTCGATGATTATCAGACCTTCGTCGACATCCAGATCGAAACCGCCGTGCGCGAAATCGCCTCACACTTTTCCTACGATCACGCCGAGCATGAAGAGCCGACTTTGCGCGGCGACGCTGATCAGGTCTCTGCTTTGCTGCGCGAGAAGTTGCAGGAGCGGGTTGCGGTCGCCGGCGTCGTCGTTGACGAAACCAAACTCTCTCACCTCGCCTATGCGCCCGAAATCGCCAGCGCCATGCTGCGTCGTCAGCAAGCTGAAGCTGTGCTCGCGGCCCGCCGCTTCATCGTCCAAGGCGCCGTCGAGATGGTGGAGCACGCACTGCAACAACTCTCGGAGCGCGACGTGGTGCAGCTCGACGATGAGCGCCGCGCGACAATGGTGTCGAACCTGCTGGTCGTGCTCTGCGGTGACCGCGACGCACAGCCCGTCGTCAATGCAGGCTCGCTGTATCAGTAGGCGATGCCCACAGAACGCAAAGCCTTCGCGCTGCGACTGGACCCAGCGCTTCACGACGCCATTGCACGATTGGCGAACGCGGAATTGCGCAGTGTGAACTCGGAAATCGAGTTCCTGCTGCGCGAAGCGCTGCGCGCTCGCGGCGTGAAGATCGATGCTAAGGCCAAGGACGAAGAGAAAGACGCGGAGTAAGTGGATGTCCACGACAGCAAAATCGACGATCTTCCTGGTGATTGCGTTCGCTATCACCTGGGCGATCGTGATCGGCGCATGGGCGATGGGCATGCACGAGACTCCGCAGCTTGCGTTCTACGTGCTGGCGGGTTCGATGTTTGGCCCCTCGATCGCGGCGCTGATCTGTGTGGCGGCGTTTGAGAAAGGCCGGCGCGCGATCGCGCTTGGCCTCCGCTTCAAGCCGAATTGGTGGTGGGCGCTTGCGTGGTTGATTCCCGTCTTGCTGTGCGCCGCCGCAGTCGCGCTAACGGTGCTTCTATCGCCGCACGCTTATGTCGATCCCGGACAAGCCGCGATTGCGCTTGCGGAGGCGCATTCTCCTGAAGCGGCCGCGCAAGCGCGCGCCATTCCCTATCTTGGCGCCATCGTCGTCGTGCAAGCGCTGCTGGTTGGGGCGCTGATCAATGCTGTCCTTCTGACGATCAGCGAAGAATTGGGCTGGCGCGGCTATCTCTACGACCTTTGGCGCGGCGCAGGATTCTGGCGATCTTCGTTGGCCACCGGCGCTGTTTGGGGCGCTTGGCACGCTCCGATGATTTATCTGTTTGGCCACAATTATCCAGACGACCGCTTACTCGGCGTCGGGCTGTTCACGGTGTTTTGCGTACTGCTATCGCCACTGATGACGCTGGTGCGGGACCGCGCCCAATCGACTTGGGCGGCTGGAATATTTCACGGTACGTTCAACGCGCTCGGCGGCTTGACCGTGCTGATGGTCGGCGGCGCCGCCTTTCCGTGGAATGGCATAGTCGGCATCGGCGGCTTTGCAGCGCTGGCGCTTGGGATCGTGCTGGTGTTTGCCGTACAACGTGGCGGCGAGCGCCTGAACTCTACGGCCGCTCAAACTTGAGGCCCCGATGAAGATCACGCCGTATTCGCCAGACACAGAAATCGCATTCGCCGAGGCGTGCGAAGTCACGGGCTTTTCGCGGTTGCTGTTCATCAGCGGTCAGGTTCCGGCGGACGAAAATCAAGTCGTGCCGCCGGATTATCCCAGCCAATATCGGCTGGCCTGGGCGAATGTAGAGCGCCAACTCAAGGCGGCCGGTATGAGCTTCGACAACCTCGTAAAGGCAACCATCTTCCTTTCCGACCGCGCCTTGATCGCTCAAAGCGCCGGGCTGCGCGCCTCCGTACTGGGCGCGCGGACACCGGCAATCACGATTGTGCTCACCGGCATCTATGACGAGGCGTGGCTGCTCGAGATCGAGGCCGTCGCGGCCGCTTAGGAACTGCGACAAGCCCTGCCCTTGCCCCTCCCGGCCCCTTGCCGTAAGCACGCGCGATCCCCCGGATGGATCGATTCTTGGCCGCACAACGCGGGCGGAGACGCATGCCGAA
>SXGT01881525.1_pt1 | contig 15307 bp, 8 predicted proteins | sample 3176221 | NCBI WGS metagenome assembly SXGT01 (sample SAMN11356862, study PRJNA531348) | freshwater metagenome | isolation source: freshwater sample F1-120 | place: China: Fuxian Lake, Yuxi | collected 2017-12-25
ATCGTCAACCACCAAAATCATCGGTTTGTTCGAAGCTTTATTCATCGGCTTTCCAGGATAGAGATGAGTCAACAAGCTGCCGCAGAATGTCGCGCGCCGGGTCGTAGTTTAAATCGTTAATCAGTTTGCGCAAGCGCCCGAACAGCTCCAGTTGATCAGTTGCCAGATGGGCCTTGAAGGCATTCAGCAAGGTTTCGGAAATAAAATCTTTTTCTTTAAGCAACAGGTCGAGTTCGGCCGCACAGCGGCTCAAGGCTTCGCTATCGCCACCGGTCGGCAACGCCGGCCGGTCGGTGCGAGGCAATGTCGCAATAGCCGACAGGGCTTCGTCAAAAGCATCACAGAAGGCTTTAAACGCGATAACGCCGGAGTGCTGCTGTGTAAGTTCGGCTTCCAGCGCCTTGCAGGCCGCGTGCAGCCGCACCGCGCCGAGATTGCCTGAGGTTCCGTTAAGCTTATGAACCAGCGCCTTGGCGGCGGCAAAGTCGCCTGCGCCGATCAGGGCTTCGATTTCGCCGGGCACATTTTTCATGGTCTCCCCGAAATCCTGCAATAATCGCCTGATAAGCGCTTGGTTGTTGCCTAACATCGTTATCAAACAGTGCAAGTCGAAACCCGGCAGCTCATCCACGCCAGCCACCGGTTCGGCAATGACAGCCGCCGTTACCGCCGCTTCGGCGGGCCTCAACCACTGTACCAACGTTGACATCAATTGTTGGGGATTGATCGGTTTGGCGACGAAACCGTTCATGCCTGAAGCCATGCATTTGTCCTGCTCTTCCTTAGTCACCCCGGCGCTCAGCGCGATTACCGGCAACTCGGCAAAACGGTCTTGGCCGCGAATCAGCCGGGTCGCTTCAAAACCGTCCATTTCCGGCATATGTATGTCCATCAGCACCGCATCGAAAGTATTTTTCTGCAACAGTTCCAGCGCTTCCTTGCCGTTATCGGCTATCTCGACGACCATCCCGGACAGATTCAGGAACTCGCGCACGACTTTCTGATTGACCAAGTTATCTTCGGCCACCAGAATCCGTGCGCCGACAAGCAACCGGCTAAAACCGTCATTGACCGGGATAACTGCGCTCAATTTGCGCTGAACCGTATGCGACTTTGAAGTCGACAGCTCCAGAACAAGCTCGAAGCTGAAGCGGCTGCCTTGACCCGGCGTGCTGGCGACCGAAAATTCGCTGCCCATCAACCGTAACAAGTTATAGCTGATGACCAGTCCGAGACCGGTTCCGCCAAAGCGCCGGGTAATCGAGCCGTCAACCTGGCTGAAAGGTTGAAACAGCTTTTCGAGATCCTTGTCCGAGATGCCGATACCGGTATCGGTCACGCAAAACCGCAGCCGGACTTGGGCAAGATCAATCTGCTGAGTCGTGATTTTGAGCGCGACTTCGCCGCGCTCGGTAAACTTGATTGCGTTACCCAGTAGGTTAATTAACACCTGTTGCAATCTAAGCGTATCGCCGATCAGCTGACGGGGAACATCGGGCGCGACCTCGATGATTAAGTTGAGCCCTTTCTCTTCGGCACGGTCGGCAAACAGGTTGTTGATATTGTCCAGTATCGCATCCAGATCGAAAGGGCTGTGATCGATGATTAAGCGCCCGGCTTCCAGTTTGGAAAAGTCCAGGATGTCGTTCAGGATGCTGAGCAGACTATTGGAGGAGGTATAAATCTTTTCCAGATAATCCCGTATTTCGGGAGAAATATCTTTATTCAGGGCCAACTGCGAAAGACCGATAATGGCGCTCATCGGGGTACGAATCTCGTGCGACATATTGGCGAGAAAATCCGTCTTGGATTGAGCCAAAGCTTCCGCCCGCTCTTTCGCCAATAAAATAACGGCTTCGTTTTGCTTGCGTCCGCTGATGTCGCGCGCGGAAGCGAACAACAACGGCCTTCCCTCGAGAACAACCTGAACCGCATTAATTTCAACATCGATAACGCTGCCATCCTTGCGTCGATGCTTGGTTTCAAATTGCTTGGCTTGCCCCGAAAGAACCAGCTCTTTTAATATCCGCAGTAGTTCTTCCTTCGGCCATTGCGCATCCCATTGAGTGATGTTGAGTTGCATCGTTTCGGCTGAGGAGTAGCCCAATTGACGGCAAAAAGCTTCATTAGCATCAACGATATTGCCATCCAGATCGATAATATGGATACCGTCGGTCGATGACTTGAGCAAGGTCTGGTAACGAAGATGTTGCACAGCGATTTTTTGTTCGGCCAACTTTCGATCGGTGATGTCTATGCACGAACCGATGTAGCCTAAAAAGCTGCCGTCCACATCGAATCTCGGCACCCCGTTGTCGTCTATCCAGCGATAGTCTCCATCATAACGTTTCAACCGATATTCCATTCGGAACGGTTTGCGACGATCAAAGTGACGACTATAAATATCCCGATAGCGCGATAAATCATCGGGATGAACGCCTTCAGTCCAGCCGTCGCCCATTTCCTGTTCCAGGCTACGGCCGGTGAAATCCAACCAGACTTGATTGAACCAAAAGCAGAGCTTATCGGTACCGCCCAACCAAATCAGCACCGGTGCGGCGTCGGCAACGTTACGGAAACGCTTTTCCGATTCCTGCAACAAGGATTCCGCTTGTTTACGCGCGGTAATGTCTTCTTTAATGCCGATGTAATGGGTGATTTTTCCGTCTTGCTGACGCACCGGGGAAATGCAAGCCGATTCCGTATATTCAACGCCCTCCTTTCTCTTGTTGATGAGTTCGCCTTTCCATACCTCACCCTGGCTTAAGGTCGCCCACATCTGATTGTAAGTTGCCTTCGGAGTCTTGCCGGACTGTAACAGGTTCGGATTCTTGCCGATCACTTCAGCGCGGCTGTATCCCGTTATTCCGACGAAAGCTTCGTTGACATACTCGATGTTCGCATCCAGGTCGGTAATCACAATCGAATTGGGGCTTTGTTCCACCGCCAGCGAGAGCTTTCTCAATAATTCTTCTGTCGCCTTGCGCACGGTGATGTCGCGAAAACTCCACACCCGGCCGACTACTTTGCCGTCAATGCTTTGCGGTATCGAATATCGCTCAATGGTTTTCCCGTTTTTCAACTTAAGCACATCGAAAGAGCTGATTTCCGGCGTAGCGTATAGCTGGTGCACTTTTTTCAGAAAAACATCGGCATCGATTAACTGATCCATCACGTGGACCAAGGCGACGTCGTCATTCTTCGCGGCAATAAGCTCGTCCGTGATATGCCACAAATCGATAAAGCGTTGGTTGTGCAAGACCCAAGTATGGCTCAGGTCGACTACCAGAATCGCATCCTTGGAGGAATCCAGTGTAGCTTGAAGCAGCGATAAGGACTTTGCTATTTCAGCTTCCGCCTGCTTGCGGCGGTCGATATTCTCGACCACCGCAACAAAGTGATTCGGCGAACCGTCGGCATGACGGATCAATTTCACCGATAAATTACCCCAAATCACTTCGCCATTCTTGCGTATATATTTCTTTTCTATACTGAATCCGGGAATCTCACCCGCCAGAACCTTCTGTACCAAAGCGGCATCGGACTGAAGATAATCGGGGGACGTCACTTGCTTAACGGTCATAGCCAGGAGTTCATCGCGGCTGTAACCGAGCAAATCGCAGAACCCCCGGTTCACTTCTAAAAAGCGAGTCTCCAGCGATACATTAACCACGCCGATGGGAGCGCCCTCAAAAGCTGAACGAAAACGCTCCTCACTTTGCGCCAGTGCCGCGGTACGCTCATCCACCAGCCGCCGAAGCCGGTTTCCCCGTCCGGAAAAAACCAATACAAATGAACTGACCATGCTGGTCAGCAATAAGCCGCCCAATAAAATCAACCAAACGTTATTGGATCGATGAAAAGCAAGATAATGCTGTGTAGGCACGACATCAATCCGCCATGAACGGCCTCCGATCGGAATCGTAAAACTACGCGCCAACGAGAAGTTTCTGCCGAACAGGCCGTTTTCTTGCAAAACCAGAGGCTTTAGCGGTTCCCGGCTATTGGAAAAAATCAACTGTTCCTTCGGATCTGCGCCTTCATCAATAACCCTATAACCCAAGCCTTCCTGATTTACCTCTTTAAGTGCCGAAGTAACAATGTCTTCGCCCCGGAATACTGCCGCCACGTAACCACTGATATTATCGCGGCGCTGTGCCAAAGTTTGATAAGACGAGCCTTTACGATAGATAGCCAAATAAGCAAGAATTCCGGGTTGGTTTTCGTTTTCCTGGGCCAAAATAACCGGCGCTGTAGCAGCTATTTCAGCGCTATCGGTAGCCCGGTCGATGGCTTCTTGACGCACAGGATTGGAGTAAACATCAAAACCCAAGGCCCTCTCGTTGCCCTGGACCGGTTCAACGAAGCCGACCGGCACATAAAAAGGGCGGTCGCCTGCACGGACAATGTGATTATCGCTATTTTTTTCAAAGATTTGAAAGTTTGGGTAACCTTCGCTTTGAATACTGCGCTCGTAAGCTTCCCGCTGTGAAAACAGAATGCGCTGATCCCAGCTTATCGCCTGGAGGCCGCTGAAATTGTTTAAGGAGTGTTCGACAAAAATCCGGAACTTATTCCGGTCAACGCTGTCCGAAGCGGAGTAAAAACTTTCCAGCGAACGCAACACATTCAAATGAATCGAAACCGACTTTTCCAACGCTGCGTTCAGCTCGGAAGCCTGTGAACTGAATTCGCGCTTTAAGCGTTCATTATTACTTTGCGCGTCATAAAAAACCACTGCGGTCGTCAGTACGAACAGCACAACAATCGGCAGTGTGATTGCCAGTTGCCTGCTTCGCCACTCCTTGTGCGAACGTTGCGCCCAAGCCAAGGCCAATGGGGTAAAAATAAAAATGCCTAACGCATCTCCCATCCACCACGTAGCCCAGTTAGTCAGGGCGTTTTCAGCCGGCATGCGCGCGGCGGCAACCAGTGTTGAGACTGCGATAGTCGAATTGACCAGGGCGCTTAAGATACCGCCGAAGAAAAACAGCAAAAACACCTCTTTTTCGCCGGCAAGCGCGTTCGGAAAACCGGCAAAGCGGCGCGCTAAATAAGCGCCTACCACGGCTTGCAAGCTTGCTCCGCTGCCGATAGCCAGGGTAATGCCGACCGAAGCGAGCATTTGCGAAGCGGAGCCGGCAACTAATGAGGTTGACAGATTAACCAGGAAAGAGCCCAGCACTATGCCCGGCCAAACACGGTAGCCGTAGATCAGAATAGCCGCCAACGCAATACCGGAAGGCGGCCAGATAGCGGTCGCATAGCCGGGCGGAATAGCCAGAAAAGTACCGAGTTTGCCGGTGACTAAATAGGCGAGAGCCAAGCCGGTAATATGTAACAGCCACGCATAAGATCGAACCGATGAGTTCATCGTTGAAAATAAAGAATCGGGCTTGCAGTTATTTTTAGGCATAGGAATTTAACTTGATTTCTCGCTTACGAGAGTTTATGCACAATAAGCTCGTAGACCGCAGCAAACCGCACCACGGCCAACACACCGCCTGTTCGGTTGGTTGCTCAGCGCAGCTTACCGGTTTTACGCACAATAGACCCGGTTCCGGCCACCCGCTTTCGCCATATACAGCGCTTTGTCGGCGCTGTCGTGCAGCATTCTGGACGAGAAACATTCACCAAGCTCGGTTTGAGTGGCCACTCCCGCACTGATCGTGATAACGGACTTGGTTCCGGAATAAGCATGGGCTAAATTCAGTTTTTCGATGCTTTCGCGCAAGCGTTCGGCAATCTGCCCGGCGGCGTCCTTGTCGGTGTCCGGCAAAATAACCACAAACTCCTCGCCGCCGTAACGCGCGACCACGTCGCCCGGACGCACCACGCCTTCGACCAGTTCCGTCGCCACTCTTTGCAAACACACATCCCCGGCGCCGTGACCGTAATAGTCGTTATATTCCTTAAAATGGTCGATGTCGATCATGATCAATGAAAGCGGCGTCCGATCGCGTTTCGCTCGCGCCCATTCCGACGCCAGGCTTTCATCGTAACGGCGGCGATTGGGAATATCGGTCAGCGCATCAAGCAGCGACAACGCTTCCAGCCGGTCGGCCTGTTGCTTGAGACGGATGTGATTGCGGATGCGGGCCTTGGCGATCGGGATCACGAACGGCTTGGTGATATAGTCGACCGCGCCCAAATTCAAACCCTGCTCCTCATCGGACATGGAACTCATCGCCGTGGCAAAAATCACCGGGATTTTTTGAGTCCGCAGATCCGCCTTCAAGCGTCGGCATACTTCAAAACCATCCATCTCCGGCATCATCACATCCAACAGAATCAAGTCCGGATGCGGTTCGCGTTGGGCAATGTCCAGCGCATCGTTACCGTTGCTTGCCACTTTTATCCGGTAAAGCCCGTGCAAGGCCTCGGCCAGAATCTGCACATTGGTCGGAACATCGTCAACCACCAAAATCATCGGTTTGTTCGAGGCTTTATTCATCGGCTTTCCAGGATAGAGATGAGTCAACAAGCTGCCGCAGAATGTCGCGCGCCGGGTCGTAGTTTAAATCGTTAATCAGTTTGCGCAAGCGCCCGAACAACTCCAGTTGATCCGCTGCCAGATGGGCCTTAAAGGCATTCAGCAAGGTTTCGGAAATAAAATCTTTTTCTTTAAGCAACAGGTCGAGTTCGGCCGCACAGCGGCTCAAGGCTTCGCTATCGCCGCCGGCCGGCAACGCCGGTTGGTCGGCGCGCCGCACTGTCGCAATAGTTGACATGACTTCGTCAAAAGCATCGCGGAAGGCTTTAAACGCGATAACGCCGGAGTGCTGCTGTGTAAATTCGGCTTCCAGCGCCTTGCAGGCCTCGTACAACCGCAGCGCGCCGATGTTGCCGGAAGTCCCTTTAATTTTGTGAAGCAACGCCTTGGCCGCCACCATGTTGCCGCCCGCAATCATGGCTTCGATTTCGCCGGGTACATTTCTCATGGTCTCCCCGAAATCCTGCAACAACTGCATGATAAAGGTCTGGTTATTACCTAGCATCGCCGCCAAAGTGTCCAGCTCAAAACCCGGCAAGCCATCCATAGCGCTCATCGGCGGAGCCGCGGCAATATCCGCTAACGCCGCTTCGGCAGGGGCCAACAATTGTCTTAGCGTCGACACCAGCTGTTTGGGATTAATCGGTTTGGCGACGAAACCGTTCATGCCAGAAGCCATGCATTTGTCCTGTTCTTCTTTAGTCACCCCGGCGGTCAGCGCAATCACCGGCAACTCGGCAAAGCGAGCTTGGCTGCGAATCAGCCGGGTCGCTTCAAAGCCGTCCATTTCCGGCATATGTATGTCCATCAGCACCGCATCGAACGGACTTTTCTGCAACAGTTCCAGCGCTTCCTTGCCGTTATCGGCTATCTCGACGATTATCCCGGACAGATTCAGGAACTCACGCACGACTTTCTGGTTGATCAAGTTGTCTTCCGCGACTAAAACCCGCCTCCCGCTTAATAACGCGCCGGAATCTTCCGGCGCGAACAGGGAATCGCCCGATTTGCACTGAGTCATGCGCCGCGAGGAGAAAGCCGATATATTAAGAACCAGCTCGAAACTAAAACGACTGCCTTGACCGGGACGGCTGACCACCGAAAATTCGCTGCCCATCAGCTGCAGCAAGTTTTGGCTGATGACCAAACCAAGACCGGTTCCGCCGAAGCGCCGGGTAATCGAGCCGTCGACCTGGCTGAAAGGATGGAACAGTTTTTCAAGGTTCGGTTCCGAGATGCCGATACCGGTATCGCTGACGCAAAACAACAGCCGGGCTTGTGAAAGATCAATCTGTTGAGCGCTGATGCTAAGCTTCACTTCGCCGTGCTCGGTAAACTTGACCGCATTGCCCAGCAGGTTAATTAACACTTGTTGCAAGCGGAGCGTATCGCCAATCAGCTGACGGGGAACATCGGGCGCAACGTCGATAATTAAGTTAAGGCCCTTCTCCTTCACATGCTCGGCAAACAGGTTATCGATAGTATCCAGTATCGCATCCAGACCGAAGCGGCTGTGCTCGATGGTTAAGCGCCCGGCCTCCAGTTTGGAAAAATCCAGGATGTCGTTCAGGATGCTCAGCAAATTATTGGAAGAGCTGTAAATTTTTTCCAGGTAATCGCGTATCTCAAAAGAAAGCTCTTTATTCAACGCCAGTTGCGACAGGCCGATGATGGCGTTCATCGGGGTGCGGATTTCGTGACTCATATTGGCGAGAAATTCGCTTTTGGTCCGATTGGCCGATTCGGCCAAAACTTTCGCTTGCACCAGTTCATTTTCGATTTGTTTCTGGCGGGTGACGTCGCGGGCAGCGGCAAAGATGCCTTCCACCTCGCCGTTGTCATTGTAATAAACCGACGCATTATAGAGAACTTCGGTAAAGCGGCCCGAAATATGGCGTATAGCCAACGGGTAATCCGTGATTTGCCCGGCCGAAAACGCTTGTTGATAGCCGCGGCGGGCTTTTTGCGAATCGGTAAAATAATCCGAGAAATCAGTGCCGATCAGGCGTTCGCGAGAGATGCCGGTGATTTGCTCGGTCGCTTCGTTAACGTCGGTGATTTTGCCTTGTACGCTAATCGTTACCAAGGGGTCCAAGCTGGCCTCAATCAGGCTTCTGGCGTAATTCGACGATTGCCGCGCATAAGCCTCGGCTCGAACCAATGCGGCCGTGCGCTGGCTGACTTTATCCTCCAGCTCCAGATAGAATTGGTGCAGCCGCTTGAGTAAGTGATTCAATGCTAAAGCCAGCCGCCCGATTTCATCGTCGCCTTGAACAACCAACAAGTGGTCGCCAAGATCGTCGGCGCCGGTTATTGCGTTGGCTTGTTTAAGCAAAGCCAGTAGACCGGCGGTGACATGATAAGCGATGCGCCGGGCTAGCCAAGTCGCCGCCAATAACAAAGCCATAGCTAAACCGATGTACCAATCCGCCATCCGGTATAACGACGCAAAGGCTTGATCGTGCGCTTGGGCAACCGTCATCTTGAAAGCCAATCGATCGACAGGCGCGGGTAAGGCCAAATTGGCTTCCAGTTCAATGAGACGCCCCTTGTTACCCAAGGCAGCGCTTATATAACAGCCTTGGCAGTTAAGATCGAGTAGCGTGTTAAAACGCTTGGCCATAGCTTGGACTAAAGGTGTTAAATGCACTTGATAAACGACAGCCCCTTCTGTGGTGCCGGTTACCGGAAATATAATCGGATAGGCGATGACCAGCCTATTGTCATTCACACTGATTGCGGCTAACGGCGTATTTTCAGCCAGCACCTGCGCAATTAGCGATGACTCATCGCTTTCATGGTTCATCGCCGGGTTGGTCGAAAGGACAACCCGGCCTTTAAAATCAACCAATAGCAAATCGGTGTGCGCTTGTTTGGCTAATTGCTGTTCCAGAAAGAACGGCCCCAGGTAAGTCTCACGTCCGACCGAATCAGTCAAGGCATTGGCCAGCAGCGGGTTAGTCGATAATTGCCGTAGCGTAACGGTCGCATTGCTCAATAAATGTTCAATTTCCAGAGAAGCCCGCTGCAAATCCAAACGTAACTGAGCGTTGACTTGCTGCTGGAACAGTTTATACACCACCCAAAACGAACCGCCTCCGATCAGCAAACTGAAGGTCAATATCGAAAATAAGGCATACACCATAATCCGGTTTGCCAAGCTATGGCGAAACCAGCGTCGCAACTTACGCATGTTGTTATCTTAATGAATAGACGAGAGCAAAATACAACGCCGATGCCATCGATAATCAGGATGGAATAGGTTTTTTTCGCATGCCTTTGGAAAAATCCGTTGATCGTCCTTAGGATTTGGCGAAGAATAACGTCCTCTTATGGTTCCCACGCTCTGCGTGGTAACCCAGTGAGGGACGCTCCAGCGTCCCGAACCGCAGAGCGGTTCATACTGCATTCCCACGCGGAGCGTCACTGCCATTAAGTTAAGAAAAAAGCTCCCTCTCCTGATGGAGAGGGTTGGGGAGAGGAGAATAAAAATAAGGAAAAAAGCCTTATTTGATCCCCTCATCCTAACCTTCTCCCGGAGGGAGAAGGGACTGTCCATCCCTAACTTAATGGCAGCGACGCGGAGCGTGGGAACGATAAGTTCAAGTTTCGGGAAGTTATTGTGGGCCAAATCCTTAGGCTTACCCGTGCTCGCCCTCATCGTCTGCGTTCCATGGGTCTTTTAACAGCGCCGCCGTCCGGCTCAATAGCGCCATCCACTGCATACTTGGCGATAAAAACGTCTTCCGGACTTAAGGCATCGTGACGGTCGGCGCTAAACGGTTGCCGGTAGGTTTTGATTAAGCCGGCGTAGTCTTTAATTTGTTCCAGAGCGCTACGAATTTTTACCCGATCCAATACCCCGGCGGAATTAATCGCCTTGGCTAGAATATGCGTTAAATCATAGGCATGGGCGACGCCGACCGGGGCTTCCAAATGACGGGCATCGGCAACGCCGAACAAGCGTTTGGCGGCCGCCAATACCCGAAGCGCGGCCGGATCTTGTTTACCGATGAAGCTATAGGTTTGTACCACGGAAAAATCGACGTCACGCAAAAGGTTGCCGGCCGTAGCGGCAAAATCACCGCCGGTAACGCCCCAATGACTGACAATCGGTAAACGTTGGCTTAGCGGCAGGCCGGCTTCGGCTTGCAGCAATTTAATGGCGTCGCCGGGATTGCCGACAAAAACCACCGCCTGCGCGCCGGCATGATACAGCGCCAGATATTTTTCCAGCAAAGACTCATCGGACCAGTTATACCAATGCGTGGCGACAATCCGGTAATCCGGATGCTGTTGCACATAAGCTTCCGCCGCCTTAAGGTTGCCGCGCCCCCAACTGGTGTTCAGCAGTAATAGCCCTATGCTGTGAGCGTTTTTAACGCCTGCGTAAGGAATCATCGTCTGCATGGCCCAATTGTCGCGTAATGACAGACGAAACACATAATTGGGTTGGTAGCCGTTATCGATAATGCCGTCGGCCGCCGCCCAGGGGTCCAGCATCGGAATCCGCGCTTGATGAATCGTTACCAGCGAATCCAGCACTGTCGGGCTGAAACGGCCGCAAAACACCGCCGCTATATCCGGGTTAGCGGCCAACTCTTCAATATTGGCCACGCTGCGCGCGGGTACCGAATGATTGGCGCGTTTTAATAAGGCCAACGGGCGGCCGTTTAATACCCCGCCGGCTTGATTGATTTCTTCGATAGCGATCAGTATGCCGCGCTCAATCGCTTCCGCCGAAGTGCTGCCTTTATAACCGAATTCGGCATCCAAACCGATGTAGACCGGCTTGGCTTGCTCTGCGTGTAGCGCGGCACACCAAAATAGGACGATCCAGATTAATTTACGCATGAGTTTTCCTATTAAAATTTCCACAACAACAAGGCTTGAGGCAGGCTTTCTTGTAGCCCTTTAATACCGTATTTGTTATTCCAATATTGATATTCGATACCGGCATAGAGATGATTGGCAACGCCGAAAAAATCGCCGATATCCAATCTTATCTGCGGCTGCGCCAGCACACTGCCGGCATAGTTAGGTCCTTTGGGGCCGATAAAATCGGCAAACCCTTCCAGGCTCCAATGAGTCCCGGCAAGCGTGAAAGGAAATTTCCAAACCGGTGTAATTTGCCAGGAAGTTCCGAAAGCGACAGGTTCTAAAACATTATGCTGCAAGAAATCGACGGTAAACAGCTTAAAGCCCGGCAACTTAAAATCGACCGTGAAGCCGTACAAGATAACGCGGCTACCGCTCCGGACACTGTCCATGTTTTCACCGGCATTAACGCCGACCGCCAGGTTCAAGTCTTTAAATAAACCGTAAACCAAATTTTGGCCGGTCATTTTACTGAAACTTAAATAGCTGTAAAACTCGCCGTAGAGATTCACTTGCGAAGCTTCGCCTTGCTCCGAAATCAAGGTATCCATAAACAAGAAATTACGGCCCAGCGCCCAGCCGTCGGCATGGCTTAAGGTAATAATGGAACGGCTGACGTCATTGGCGTTTTTAGGCATGCGGTAGCCGTCTCCATGCAAATATTGAATTTCGGTATCGCTCCAAGTAAACAATCCGGCTTCGGCGCTGCAAGGCCAAGCCCAAAGTAATGTGAACAGTAATAGATTTATCAATACGATAGCAGGTTGATATTTTAAAACATAATGTGTTGCAAGGTCGTAGCGCATGTTTTTCTATTATTTTCTAATGATTTTAGCCTTATGGGTTCAACTTAAGCCGGGGCTTAAACCGGCGCTTTCATGGCTGAAACGCTAAACATTAGCGAAGCATTTTTAGAAAGAGGCGTTGGTTCAAGTAGGCTCCGGCTTTTCCGCGGCCCTGTTTAGCGAATATGGATAGGAAAAAGGTCTGTTTTTACAAGGCGGTAGATCCGGGATGCGGTGAGTGAATTAAGGCCATCCACAGCTAATTCCACCTCTGTGCAGGTTTACTGGGTATGGACTGAAGTGTTGCGCCCGCCCATGCATTTAAGACATTTGAGCCCTTAACACATCAGGGCTTACAAAAGATTACGTAGGGAAATACTTACAACGAAATAAGTTTAACCTCCCTCTCAGCAATAAGGCAAATAGAGGTCGTTAATTTTAGGATTTATTTGTCACGGGGGGGTATAGCCGATGCGGATCGCGGGAATCCTGTTGTCGAACCGAGTCCGCGAACAGCATGAAAATATTCGCGGCAAGATATAGCGACGCAAAATCTGGAGAGGGCCTGCTATCGTTGCCATTCCGGCGTGGTATCGAACAGCCGACGTAGGGCGTGCCGTGCGCGCCATAACGCGCATGAAATCAGGATGTAGGCCGGAATACCCATAGGGCACAAGTAAGCCCGCCCGGCGACAGCAAGGGTGGGCGTTTCCGGCACTTCGGAGTCTATATAAGGGCGAGCCCTGCTCGCCAAAGGATTTAAAAGCTAAGTAGGCCTATTTTAGATCCTGAAGAAGGCGCGCACATTGACCTGTTGCCGACTCATCGTCTTTCGTGACCGAAATTTAAAATCAACGGCGAACCTTGATTATGAATAATGATTTGCTTACGGCCTTCGCTATTACCGGTAACGGTTTTGCCTGAAACATCGGTTTTTTCCGATGCCGTCGGGGGGCTTACGGTTTCGATGCGCACCTCCGGTATCCACGTGGGTTTAGCGCTCGAAACCGGCTGATTTTGCGCTTTATCCGGCCAGTTAAGTTCGTTTAACAGATTAAAACAAACCGTGCCGATGTGATCGACCAGCTTATTCGTGCTAAGGGCCTGCTCGCTAAAACCGCCCTCAGCGGCAAAATCCATATGCAAATAGGCGGTTTGTTCGGGGTGCGCGATAGATGCCAGTTCGCAACTGATCGGCAGAACATCGGTTTTTTGAAAATCAATCGCTCTCGGATCCGAGTTTCCGGCTGAAAATGAAAATCCGGTAGGCGTGTCGCCATGTTTAATCAAGCCGATTTCAGCGCTTAAGCTGTGACTGAAAATGCGCTCGTCTTTAACACCGACCGGATACCCCCAAGCGGCCAGATTTGCGCTAATCCGCTCGGCTACGTTTTGTTGCGACAACTTTGTCGTTAATCCCCCCGATTTAACCGCGCCTATTTTAAATTCAATCCGTTTAATCGATGCAGTGTCGAGTTGGGCCTGCTTTTTTTCCAGGATAGGCGCGCAAGCGGTCAATCCCCATACAACTAACGATAGACTCCAAACTGCGTTTGATAGTGGCTTAATCATATAAATCCGGTTTATTAAGGACAGGTACACAAACTCTAAGTGAGTTAGCGATTACCGGCTATACGTCATTTGACTGATGAGTCAGATGACGCATTGTGCAAATTTCCCCCGGACAAAATAATGTCTCCCAGCCAACATTGGCCGCATTCGGCATACCCGGATGCAACAAATCACGTTTTTAAATTCTGGGGAACCTGACATGAGTGATTCTACAAAAACAACCGTCGGATTACGGAGTAACCGGCTTATTTCGGCCATCAGCCTGTTAACTTTGGCGGCCGGATATACGCCGCTTACGCAGGCCGGGGCGACCTTTAAAATTGACGACACCAAATGGGTCAGCATCGGTGCGGGTTTACGCACCAGCTTTCAATCCGCCGAAAGCGGAGCCGGTGTCGGCGGTAATAAGTGGAGCAACGACTTTAACCTGGACAATATCCGTTTGTACCTGAACGGGCAAATCCACAAATACTTGAAAGTCGAGTTCAATACCGATTGCCAAACCTGTAGCAACGGCGGCGAAGTACGGGTATTGGATGCGATCGGCAAGTTTGAGTACAGCCCTTACGTTAATCTTTGGGTAGGCCGTATGCTGGTTCCAGCCGAACGCCGTGAGATGAACGGTCCGTTTTACAGCGCCATTTACAATATTTTCAGTTCCGGCACGCCGTTCGAGCCTGCCGATTACAATTTAACGATTAAATCGGACGGCACTTCGGCCGGTTCTTTCGGCCGTGACGACGGGGCGACTTTTTGGGGCGCGGCGTTCAGCGGGCGTCTGCAATATGCGCTCGGTTTTTTCCGCGGCTTAAGAGGCGGCGCTAATGTCGACGACAATATTCTGTACAGCCAACGTGTCGCCTACAACTTCTGGGAAGTCGAAAAAAATCCCGGCTATTACACCTCCGGCACTTACTACGGCAAAGGCGGCGACATCCTGACCGTCGCGGTATCCAATCAATATCAGGAAGACGGTGCCGGTACTTTCTTTGATCATGGTAATTTTCGCGGCACCTCGGCCGATGTGCTGATGGAAAAAGTGCTGTCCAACAACGGCGTGGTTACTTTAAACGGCGAATATAAAAACTACGGCATTACCGACGGCTACAGCCAGGCTTCGCGCGATGCGGGCGGCGGTTTCTCGATGTTCGAAGGCAACGCCTATGACGTCAGCGGCATGTACCTGTTCCCGCAAAAGATCGGCATCGGTCAAATCCAGCCTTATGTGCGTTACGTCAATGTGATGCCGGACGGCAGTTCCGACCGTAATTCCTACGAAGGCGGCGTCAACTACGTGATCGACGGCCATAACGCGCGCGTGTCCTTAAGTTGGGAGTACGGCGATCTTATGTCTAAAGGCCTGAATTACACCTCAACCGCCACCGGCGATAAAAATAACGCGGTTAAACTCGGCTTTCAATGGCAGATTTAAACCCTCTTTAATTATGGGATGAACAATATGAACAGACTATCTTCAAAACTGCGCTTACTCGGTATTGCCGGTGCAATAGCGACATTGGCCTTGACCGCAAACGCGGCAAACGCCGAAGACACCATCAAAGTCGGCGTACTGCACTCC
>SXGT01153058.1_pt1 | contig 15305 bp, 11 predicted proteins | sample 3176221 | NCBI WGS metagenome assembly SXGT01 (sample SAMN11356862, study PRJNA531348) | freshwater metagenome | isolation source: freshwater sample F1-120 | place: China: Fuxian Lake, Yuxi | collected 2017-12-25
ACATCGTCTGCAGGCCATAGCGGCCACCCGTGCGCTCAAGTTCACAGAGCAGCGATGCCATCAACCGTGCACCAGAACAGCCCAAGGGATGCCCGAGTGCTATGGCTCCACCATTTGGGTTCACTTTCGTCATATCAGGTCGGTGTTCTTTTTCCCAGGCCAACACCACCGGCGCAAATGCTTCGTTGATTTCAATGATGTCCATCGCGTCGATCGACATCCCCGATTTCTCAAGGGCCTTTGCAGTAGCAGGAATCGGAGCCGTCAACATGAGTACAGGGTCGGCTCCTGCAAGTGCAAATGTGTGGAACCGAGCCCGCGGCTTCAAGCCAAGCTTGTTGGCCATCGGCTCACTCATCACGAGCATTGCGGCCGCGCCGTCAGTGATCTGTGACGAGTTGCCAGCAGTAATCACGCCATCTTCTTTGAAAGCTGGCTTCAATTTGGCCAAACTCTCCATCGAACTGTCGGCACGAATGCCCTCGTCACGGCTCACCAAAACATCGCCGTCGGGCCCAACCGCGGTCAGCGCAACGATTTCGCGATCGAAGCGACCTTCCTCACGAGCTTGCGCGGCGCGATGGTGGGATCGCATCGCGAACGCGTCGTTGTCTTCGCGACTGATATTCCATTTCTCCGAAATCAGCTCGGCCGAGATCCCTTGCGGCACCAAATTTGGATACAAACGCGTCAGTTCCGTGCTGAACGGCATGCCGTGCGCGCCTCCCGCTAGCGAAGCACCCATTGGCACTCGTGACATGTTTTCAATTCCCGCAGCGATCACAACGTCGTAGGCGCCCGCCATCACGCCCTGGGCCGCGAAGTGCGCAGCTTGTTGCGAGCTTCCGCATTGGCGATCCACCGTGGTGCCTGGAGTGGTTTCTGGGAGACCTGCTGCGAGCGCTGCGTATCGCGCGATATTGAGGCCTTGCTCGCCCACCTGGGAGACACATCCCATAATCACATCTTCGACCAATTCAGGATCGAAGTCATTGCGGTCCATCAATGCCTTCAACACGTGCGCGGCCATATCAACCGGATGCGACTCTTTGAATTGCCCATTACGCCGCCCTAAGGGCGTGCGGACGATATCGACGATCACAGCAGACTGCATATTGGGTCCTCTCAACAATGTGTGCACCGAGACTAGACCGATCGGTCAAGGGCCGCAACACGGCGTCGCGCCCGCGAGAACCTGCAACTACGAGCCCAGGTCATGCCAACGAGCCCCGGCCTGGCACACTTGCTGCCATGCGACGGGTGCTCATGGTCAGACACGGCGAAACCGACTGGAACGTTGCCAACCGTTGGCAAGGTTGGATCGACATCCCGCTCAACCAACGTGGAGTGCAACAGGCACAGGCCAAGGCCGCTGAACTTTCGAACACCAACTGCCAATTCGCCGCCGTTGCTTCGTCGGATCTCAGTCGCGCGCACGAAACGGCAACGGTCCTGAAGTCAATACTCGGAATCGATACCCACTTCGTGCATGAAGGATTTCGCGAACGGTTTGGCGGCGACTGGCAAGGCCTCACTCGAACGGAAATCCATGCGACATGGCCCGAACAAGTCGAACTCTGGCGCAGTGGGCAACTCGCGGGGCCTCCAAATGCCGAAACCACTGAAGCCATGTTGGCTCGCTTTGACGTCGCCCTGGCGTGTCTGGCTGACGCGGTACCGCAAGGTGATCTCGCGCTTGTCACTCACGGCGGCATTCAACGGGCAGTCGCTACACGCGCGGGTGGCTCGCTCGAAGGCGTCCTCGAAAATCTCGGGTCGATGTGGTTTCAACTCAACGCAACCTGTCTTGTGGCATGCGCCGACACTGCAAGCGCAGTGATCTCAAACCAATCATTGGTCCCTGAGTGACGTCAACGGGCATTAGCGTCTGCGCTACACCACTTCGACCGCCGCGGCGATCCTCAACTGATCACAACAGAAACTCAGGATCATGACCAGTCACCTCAGGCGTCTCGGCACGGTCGCGCTCATAGCTGCAACTTCGATCGTCAACGCTCCGACGACCGGCAACGCCACCGCGGCCCCAATGATCGTGAACGGCGATCTCGCCAGCATCGCTAGCCGTCCGTATCAAATCGCTCTACTTGACATCAGGTTCGGTTCCGATTCCTACCATCGGTTTCGATGCGGCGGTTCGGTGGTCGCACCCAAGATAATCATCACCGCCGGCCACTGCACATTCGATTCGCTTGACTCAGCAATACCGACGAGCCCTGCAAATTTGCGCGTATTGGCCAACACCGCCAGCTTGCTCGGAGGGGGTCAAATCGTCAAAGTCAGTGGGATTGACCGCCACCCCGACTATCACCCCGAGATCGACCCCACGGTCAACGACATTGCGGTCTTGCACCTTACGAGCGCAGTCTCCGCGCCACCAGTCGCAGTCATCTCGACGCACAGCGACTTTCGCGCGCAGCCTGCAAATACAACCGCGACCACATCGGGCTGGGGTTGCTATCAAGCAACCAGCGACTGTCGCAATCTCAACAATTATCCCACCGACCTCCACAAGGCTGATGTAACGCTGCGCGCCAGCAGTCAATGTGCTCAAATTTTCAATGCATTCGGCGTCGACTTCAATCCGACAGCGTCGTTGTGCGCGGGCGAATTCGACCTCACCGTCAACGCACCCGGACCGTGCTTCGGCGACAGCGGCGGCCCACTCACAATCGATGGTCTCAAAGGAGCTGACCTCCTTGTCGGCGTTGTGTCATGGGGAATCAAATGCGGCGCTACACCCGTCGCGTACGCCCGGATTACGACGTACCGTAAGTGGCTCATCAGCGTCGGTGTCCCCGTTACACCCGCACCGTTTCGAAGCATCACGGGCCCCACGATCCATGAGTCGAGCGTTCCGGTTGCCGGCGATTTCGACGGAGACAGCAACGGTGATCTCATGGCCTACATCGGAGATTCGACCCCTGATCAGATCTACCGTGGAGGCGCCGGGCCACAATTGTCCCCCGGTAGTGCGGCAGCAATCGGAACCGCGTATCGCACCATCGCTTGCGATACCAATGAAGACAACGCAACTGATCTCATTCTCTACAGGCCAGGCCCGAATTCCGACAAAGCACTATTCGGTGCCGCCGAACCCGGTTCATTCACCCTCGCTCCTGGCATCAACCTCAACGGTTCATACCTCCCCGTCGCCGGTGACTTCAACGGAGATGCGTTCTGCGACATCATGTTGTACGGCCCCGGATCGGCTCCAGATCGGTTGCTCGAAGGCGATGGAACTGGGTCATTCACGCTCATACCTGTGCAAGCAATCAACAACATCTACGTACCAGTTGTGGGTGACTGGAACGCAGACGAAATCGATGACATTCTTTGGTATTCCAAAACCGGTACAAGTCGTCGCTGGGACGGGTCGGTTGGGGGCTTTATTTCGCACCCGACCGCGTCGCGGCCAGGTCCGTACAAACCCATTGCAGGAGATTTCGATGCCAACGGATACTGGGATCTCCTCCTGTACAACCCCGGCACGGGCGCGGACGTGCTGTGGACGTCGGACAGTTCTGGATTCCATCAAACACGCGACATCACAATCAATGGGATCTACGAACCAGCGACGACCGACATTGACGGCGACGGCGCCACCGAGGTCATCTGGGTGGGGGCCGAGGGAGCCACGAACATTTGGTCATGGGCGCTGTGAGGTTGAAACCAAGTTGTAGTGCAACTGGCCGGCTCGCGAACTGTTGAGCGTCACCAATAAGTGAGGATCCCCATGCTGTTCGGCAATAAGAAACCACAAACCATCGACGCGAAGTCGGCCCTGCCCGGCCGCCCCGAACGCTGCTTTTCAGTGCCGTCAACACACACTGTGCTCGGCACACCCCTCGAAGGGCCGTTTCCGGAGGGCCTGACAACCGCGATATTCGCAATGGGCTGTTTTTGGGGGGCTGAACGAAAATTCTGGCAAGTGCCCGGCGTGTTCACCACTGCCGTCGGATACACCGCAGGAATCACACCGAACCCCACGTACCAAGAAGTGTGCTCAGGCAACACCGGCCACAACGAAGCGGTGCTTGTGGTGTTCGACCCGAAGGCGGTTCGTTACGAAACGTTGCTCCAGACATTTTGGGAGAGTCACAACCCGACCCAAGGAATGCGTCAAGGTAACGATGTCGGCACGCAGTACCGCTCGGGCATCTACACGACCTCGGATGCCCAACTCGCAGCGGCTCAAGCATCTCAAAAGCTGTTCTCAGACCAGCTTGGCGCCGCGGGTTACGGCGAAATCACCACTGAAATCCTGGACGCGTCGGAGTTCTATTACGCCGAGGACTACCACCAGCAGTATCTCGACAAGAACCCTGACGGTTACTGCGGGTTGGGTGGAACTGGTGTGAGCTGCCCCATTGGCGTCGCGTTCAACCCATAAACCCCTCCACACGCGACCACAAACCCATGCCCATTCAGGCCGGTTTGTGGGCCGCTACGCCTCCGGGACTGCTTCGACCGAGTCGACAACTTCAGTGGGTTCCGCATCGTCGCTGGGTAGTGCATCGCTGGATTCAGGGGCCGTGGAACCCTTGCCTCGTCGCGTCAGGCGATGCCAATTCGCCCGAGCCGCCACGGCGACGCTCGCACCCGCCGCGGCCACTGCTCCGGCGATCATGCTCCCCGTGCCAGCGTCCAAATACGCGAGTATGCCCGTCATCGGTGTTCCTCCATTACAGCGCGCATGCCGCGCAACCAGTACCAAGTGTTGCCCCACGCTAGACCCAAGATTGGCCATTGGCAATGCGAGAACCCGTGCGGCCGCTATCAGGTGCCGCTAGTCACTGCGAATCAGCAATTTCGTCCAGGCAAACTACGGTTGCACCGTGAGCAACGTTACGGGCCCGGACCAGGTAGTCCTGCTCGGCGCGGCACCCGCGGTTCGGGGCAACATTCCGGCTGCACTTATGGGTACCGGAGCTTCGGGCCGGGTGCTGGATTGGCTCATCAAGGCATTCGAACCCCTCGACGACGCGCCGATCGCGCTCGTGGTGGGATTCAAAGCCGAAGCGTTTCTCACTGAGTATCCCCAATTGCATGTGGTTGTAAACCACGAATGGGCGACAACTGGTGCCGTTGACTCGCTCGCCGCGGTGCCACTCCAGGCACCGGGCTCAACCTATGTCTCGTACGCCGACGTTGTGTTTCGTGCCGATACTGTCGCTCGGCTCCGAGACACCCCCGGTGACGTTGTCGTCGCGGTTGATAGTCAGTGGCGCCATCGCTACGAAGGCCGGAGTCGCCAGGCGGTGCGCAAGGCCGAAAAGGTCGAGCATTCGCCAGATCGTGTCACCAACATCGGTGCAGGAATCAGTCTGGCACGCGCCTCCGCAGAATTCGCAGGGGTATTTCGCTTCTCGCAGTCGGCCGCCGACACGGTGAAGACCTTTCTTCGTTCCAGTGATCGTTCCCCGCGCGCAACCATCCCCGACCTACTGCAGTATTGCATCGCTGCCGGGCTGCATGTCGCACCCGTCGATGTTGGCGGCAACTGGGCCGAACTCGACGCGCGCCAAGACTTGGCCCGTTTCGTGCTCGGAACGAAAGCCGAGTCGTTGGAGCGGTTACGCACAATGCCCCATGGAGGGCATATCGGGAAGCAGGTGACTTTCACCCAACTCGAATGGCGGACTGAAACCGACGCCATCGCCGAGCGCATCATCAACGAGTTCGATAACCAAGAAGTGATCGTGCGCAGTAGCGCATTGAGCGAAGACACGTGGGATGAATCAGGAGCCGGTCGTCACGAATCCGTACTGAACGTTGCTCCCGATGGCGACCAAATACGAGTTGCCGTTGAACGTGTGCTGAGCTCATACGACACCTCAAACGATGCCAACCAGGTACTCGTGCAATCGATGCTGCGCGACGTTGCCATGAGTGGGGTATGCATGACCCGAACCCACGCACTCGGCGCTCCTTACTACGTCTTGAACTACGACGACGCCACGTCGCGCACCGACACCGTGACCGCAGGACAAGACGCTCGCACGGTGATGCTGCTTCGTGGTGACCATCAAATCACTGCGGATCCGGCACTGGCACCCGTCGTCGAAGTCATGAAAAAGCTCGAGGCTCTTGTCGGTCACGACGCGCTTGATATCGAGTTCGCAACCACTCGCGAGGGGCTTGTGCATGTGTTGCAGGTTCGGCCAATCGCAATCGACCATCTGCAATCGACAGTCAACGATGACGAAGTAGCTACGGCAATTACATCAGCGCAACGCTGGCTCGACAGTCCTGCTTCCACCACCACACTCTTGGGTTCCGACCGCTATTACAGCGTCATGACCGATTGGAATCCCGCCGAAATCGTGGGGACCAAACCGCGACGGCTCGCGTTTTCACTGTACCGATACCTCATCACTGACGACATTTGGGCTCAGCAACGCGCCGAGTACGGGTACCGCGATGTTCGGCCGTGCCCACTGCTTGTTGATATTGCAGGTCACCCGTACGTCGACGTGCGCGCGTCGTTTAACTCGTTCATTCCTATGGACCTTTCGGCTTCGTTAGCTCTACGCCTCGTCGATCACTACAGCGCCGCATTGTTGCGGGATCCCACACTGCATGACAAGGTCGAATTCGACATTGTCTTTACATGCCTTACTCCTGATTTCGATTCGAGATCGGAGCGCTTGCGGGCGAGCGGGTTCACTGGTGACGATATCAACGCGTTACGCGATGCCCTTGCCGCAATTACCAACCGTGGCGTCAAGCGCGTGGAGCACGCAACGCAACTCATGCACAGGCTAAAGGACCTGCAGGCTGCTGACCACTCCGTTGTCGGTGCCCCACTCGATAGGGCGCTATTGCACCTCGAACGTGCGCGCACCCACGGCACACTCACGTTTTCTCATCTCGCTCGTTCAGCTTTCGTAGCAACGGACATTCTGCGTGGCCTTGTCGCCGAAGGCGTGCTCAGCCACGAACGCCACGCCGAATTCCTGAGCACTATCGAAACCGTGTTCGGGCGATTTCAAAGCGACGCCACGAAAGTGCGAATGCAGACACTGAACATTGACGAATTCATCAATGTCTACGGGCACCTGCGGCCGGGAACCTACGACATCACATCCCCCACGTATCGCTCGCGGCCCGACCTATATCTGATCCCCGCAATCGAGGCTGCTGACTCTGGCCGCACACCAATCCACTTCGAGTGGACGGGCCCAGAACGACACGGCGTCAACAGCAAGTTTGCGGCGTGCGGGTTGGATTTCGATCTCGACACCTTCGACACATTCGCTCGGCTCAGCATCGCGGGCCGCGAGGAAGCGAAATTCGTCTTTACGGCCTCACTCAGCGCCGCCCTTGAAGCCATCGCAGAATGGGGCGAGTTGCTCGGTCGTGACCGCGAGTCGCTTTCACACCTTTGCGTCTCCGACATCTTGCAATGTCGCGACGCCTTGGGCCACCCGTCGAAGTTCATCGATGAACGTATAGCTGAGGGGCGTCACGCGTCAGCGTTGATGCAGGCGATGTGCGTGCCGGGACAACTTCACAGTGCGCAACAGCTGATCAGCTTTGAACAACCCGCGGCTGAGGCGAATTTCATTACACAAAAGACCGCCGAGGCGAAGGTAATAAATGTCGCCACGGATCCACTGGCGAGTGTGGAGGGCGCCATCGTGCTGATACCAAGTGCAGACCCCGGCTACGACGGTCTGTTGGCCCGTGGCATCGCCGGACTCATCACGATGTTCGGCGGCGCGAATTCACACATGGCGGTCCGATCCGCGGAAACCGGGATTCCCGCCGCGATCGGCGTCGGAGAACAGCGATTCGCCCAGCTAGCGAAGGCTTCGGTCATACGCTTGGAATGCGCAACTCGAAGAATTGCAGTTGTGGCTTGAGTCGGTCCAAGCGTGTCGCGTTGTCCCAACGCGTCGTGCACATCGGGAACCGGGACGAAACTCGCGATGAGCTTGACCAACGGTGGCCCGCGCTCTTGGAAGCACTCGGCTATATCCCGATCGCGGTGCCAAACCTCTTGCACAACGTTGATCAGTGGCTCAAAGAGCTTGAGATATCGATGATCATTCTGACCGGAGGCAACGATCTTCATCATCTTGAAGGGGCCACAGACGCGTCACAGCACCGTGATGAAACCGAAGCTCGCATGATCGGCTATGCAGTCACTCACGAGTTGCCTTTGCTTGGAGTATGCCGTGGTATGCAGATGATGGTCTGCCACTTCGGTGGGGCCCTCGTGCAGCGAGTGGGTCACGTCGCGACCACGCACCCCATTACCCCATTGTCGTCGACAATGAACCTTCCACTCAGAAGTGGCCCCGTCAATTCGTTTCATAACTGGGTTGTGGAGTCATCGGGCGTTCCACCTCATTTCGAGATCCTGGCTACCAGTGACGATGGTGCCGTTGAAGCAATTCGCCATACAACGCTGCCACACGCAGGCGTCATGTGGCATCCGGAACGGCCACCGTACGATGATGTCGACATGCGCCTCGTCGAAGTGCTCCACGAACAAGGAACCAAATGAACGCAGCCCGCGCAATCATCCTCGCGGCGGGAACGGGTTCGCGCCTTGGGGCGCGAACCGCAGCAATGCCCAAGTGTCTCGTGCCATTGGCGGGTACACCACTACTCGACTGGCAGGTTAGGGCTTTGCGCGCGTCCGGCATTGCAACCATCGCGTGCGTCACTGGCGCGCATTTCGAACAACTCCAAGATCGCGGACTCATAACGTTTCACAATCCGCTCTATGCATCTACCAACATGGTCAGCAGTCTGATGTGTGGCCGAGAATGGTTCGATGGTTCCACCGACATACTCGTCGTATATGGCGATATTGTGTACCAACCCAATGTTGTAGCGACAGCACTCACGAATGAGGACCCACTATCAGTCGTCGTCGATCGCAATTGGCGAACCTTGTGGGAAATCCGAATGGACGACCCCCTGGCAGATGCAGAGACGCTCAGAATCGATGACTCAGGGCGGCTACGCGAAGTGGGCAAGAAGCCAGCGAGCTACGACGAGGTTGAAGCCCAATACATCGGCATGATCAAGATACGTGCCTCGTTCGTATCTGATTTTGTTGCGGCCTATGACGATCTCGACCCCGCAGGTGTTTACGATGGTCGGGATCGCGACAACATGTACATGACAAGCCTCATTCAACACTTCATCGACAACGGCACCGCCGTCGGGGCATCGTTCATCTGCGGAGGTTGGGTTGAAGTCGACACCAACGACGACATCGCGGCATACGAGACACGTATACATGACGGAACCTTCAACGCAATTCTCGATCTAGGGACCATCTAAGCAATGGCGCTCTTTCGAAAATCCTCACCTGCTGATCAGGAATCCAAACGACCTGGTTCCAAAGAATACGGAAAGCTCAGCGCGTCACAACGCGCGATTACTTTCTACGCCGAGGACAGCGCCTCGTGGCCGCATTTGCAGCCCATTGTTTCTGAGCTCATCAGCAATAGCGAACGCAGTATCTGTTATCTCACATCCGACAAGGACGACACAGTTTTCTCGCTGCACGATGACCGCCTTTTGCCGTTCTGCATTGGCGACGGAGTCGGGCGATCGTTTCTGTTTCAGATGATGGAAGCCGGCGTCGTCGTGGCGACGGTTCCGCAACTCGGCCTCAAGGTACTCCCGCGCTCGAAAAACGCAGCCCGCCTCGGCACGCAATACCTCTACGTTTTTCATTCCATGGCTAGTACGCACATGATCTACGAACCCGATGGGTTCGATCACTACGACACGGTGTTCGCGGTCGGGCCGTATATGGAACAAGAAATCCGAGCCCGCGAGGCGCAAGCCAAACTTCCAGCCAAAGAGATCATCGCTCACGGCTATGGCCGCCTCGATGCAATTCTCGCCGCGTCTCGCGCTGCTACCACCCGGCCCTCCAATACACCGCCGGTCGTACTCATTGCCCCTTCGTGGGGCCCGCATTGCATTTTCGAATCCTGCGGCATGGAACTCATCGAAGTGCTCCTCCGCGCGGGATTCGAGGTGATCGCACGTCCTCATCCAATGACTCACAAACGCACTCCCGAAGTACTGCATCGCCTCGAGGCGGCGTTCCGTGCCAACCCTCGCTTTGTACTGGAACGAAATATTGCATCGCAAGATTCGCTCCACCGCTGCGATGTAATGGTGAGCGACTGGTCAGGTGCTGCGCTCGAGTATGCATTTGGCCTCGAACGCCCCGTACTGTTCATCGACGTCGCGCGCAAGGTCAACAACCCCAGCTATACAGATCTAAATATCGAACCCTTTGAAGCAAGTATTCGCAGTGAAATCGGAGCAATTGCTTCGCCCAGCAACCTTGGGGCAGTCCCAGACGTGATCGAAGACCTGATTGCAACGCCACAAGACTTTTCCGAACGAATTCGCGACGTTCGCGACACCCAAATTTACAACGTCGGCCATAGCGCCAAAATCGCAGCAAACATCATCGCAACCAAGGCTGACGCGTACCTAGCAAGGATCAAGGCATGACGATCGATCACAATCAACTTTTTGCACAGATCCTCGCGGCAATACCAACTACTGCAGAGCATTCGACGGCGATCGACACCTCCAAACTCGCGCGAGAATGGATGTCGCAAACGATCGACGACGTTCGCTCACGCGCCACCTTGGACTCATTGTGTCGTCAGATCGATGTTCGTAAGCGAATCTCCGCTACATACGACGAGGGCTTCAAGCGACACGAACCCGAAACCAGTGCGCATCCAGCAGTGCTCGCCGGCGTTGCCGCAGCAATGTTGGCAACCGCCCAACAACTGTCCGGCACCGACACCGACGACGGCTTCGCCTTGAAATGCGTGAATAGTGCCCTCAAAGCCATCGCTCTAGTAGACGGTGTTCCCAATGCAGCGCAACTGCGCGCGTGGTCACTCGAACTTTTAGATGCCCACACGGAACGAACAACCCGATGACCAACTCCATACCTATCACCGTCTTAGTGTGGGAAGGCCCACAAGCCCGCGCCTATCTGGTGCGTATGCGACGCAGCGGAATTCGGCCCCGTCGTATCATCGTGATGGCCTCCGATGCCGCGGCCAAAATCAGTGCCAACTTTGCGCCTGGGTTGGCACTCGCTCGACGCCAACAAGACAAGAAACACAATCATCATGCCTACGCGATCCGCAAACGACATCCCGAACTCGTAACAGCAATCGCGAACGCTATGAATGCGCTCGTCGATGACGCGGCGGGCTTCATCAATGAAATGTTTGATGATTTCAAGTATGAGAACTATTGCGACCGCGTCGATGTCGTTGCCGCTGATTCCTATTCGGAACTCCGACTGCACGACGCATTGGCAGACAACGGTAATGCTGGCACCGTCTTATTCACAGGGGGTGGGCTGGTTCCAAAAGCCGTGTTTGCCATCCCTGGCATTTCAATAGTGCACGTACATACGGGCCTACTTCCATACGTGCGCGGCGCAGACGTGTTGTTGTGGTCACTACTTACCCGCGGCAAGCCCGGTGTTTCTGCGTTCACAATGACCGCTGGACTCGATGACGGCGATGTGCTTGCCACCCGTGAATGCGACGCGCTCGAAATTGCGCTCGAACGCGCCACGCGGCCCGACGATGACACCTTGTATCGCGCACTGTTCTGCTTCGTTGACCCATTGCTGCGAGCGGAACTCCTGGTTCACGACGTGCTGCAAGATGCGCCCGACGCCTCCAATCTCCATGGTGAACCACAGGACCTGACTACCGGCGTGACCTTCCACTTCATGCATCCGACAGTGCGGGCCCGTGCACTGCACAGTTTGTTCCCCACTGCCCGACTAGAAGCGGCGACTGCCGCTACCAACAACTCAGTTCCAACAACGGATCAGTACAACAAGTACTACGAAAAGCCTTCATTCATTGCTCCGTTGCGCTTTTACGCAGACTCACTGCGCACCAAGAACAGCCTCCGCGCGCTGGGCCTGCGGAATCGTCAGCATGACTACAGCCCGTTGTTGCAGCATCAGGAATTGTTACCGGTACACCGCAAGATCAACGCGCTGCTTGCTCGACAGCACAAAGAATGGCCCACGTACGATTACGGCGAGGGTTATCACTACCAGTCGAGTTCCGAACTCGGAATCACCGGCCTTCGTGACACTTCAGCAAGAGTCACGGCGTTCGATCTCGCTCGCCGCCTCAGCGGCAAAACGGTATTGGAAATCGGCTGCAACACCGGTTTCGTCGCGCTGGCGGTAGCTCCCTACGTGCAGAGGCTTGTCGGCTTCGAAGTCAACCCTCTGTTGATCGAAATCGCAAACGTGGGCAAAGAGTTCCTCAAAACTCCGACCGTTGATTTCTTTGTATCTTCGTTTGAAGAGTTCAATTCCGATTCGTCGTTCGACGTCGTTTTGAGTTTCGCTAACCACCACACCTACGACGGCAACACGCATCAGTCCCTCGACGACTACTTCAAGCGATGTTGGGAGTTCACAAATCCCAATGGCGACCTGCTCTTTGAATCACACCCGCCCGCACTCGAGGGTGCTGATTTTGCGAAAACCCTCGCAATCATCAATCGCTACTACGACATCACCGAGTCAGCCATTCACAGCTACGGAACATTTCTGGACCAAGATCGCCGGTTCGTCGTCGGTAAAAAGCGGTCGGCTCCACTACCGGAATAGCTAGTGAAGCCGCCAATTAGCTCGGCAAATACCAGGTCAGTAAATCAGCCGACTGTGGCGGAAACAGCACTTCCATCACATCGCGTTGTTCACCGAGATAACAATCCGGAAACCGATCTTCGAGACCTACCGCACCACAGCCAAACACAAGCTGCGAAAGTGCGTCGGGCGGTAAACCCGAACCACCTTGGCTGACAATCACCTGCCGCGGGCCCCCGACCTCAATCGGGCCAACGTGTGCATTAGCAATGGGAAACGCTAACTGCGACTCCCAAAATGAAATCTCAACCAAACGGTCTGTCTGGGCGAACTGCGAATCGGCAAGTCTTCGTTCTAGTTCTGGTCGCAATGCATCCAACAGCGAAACGTGATCTTCGATGCGCACGTAGTACCAATCTGCACGTGCAGCTTCGCCAAGCATCGCACCAAGCCCCGGCACATGCGGACGTCGATGCACTTGCACATCAAATTCGTGCTGGCTTGCAAGACCGTGCAACAAGGCTGCAGTCGCCCGCTCATCGATTGAGGCGACTTCACTGACCAAAATTGAATCGTCTTCTGGGGGCGTCCAACGAGCCGTCGCCACAATCTCACCATGACGTTCAGCCACGAAATTGGTACTGCCGTCGCGCTGCACCAACCAGCGCCAGCATGAAGGTTGATGAGGCATCGCAACGTCAAAGCCCGACTGCATGCGTTCTTGCAGTGCGGCCATCTCGGCAATATCAGCTTCGGTGCTAGGGCGAACAACGACGTCAGGCTGCTCCTCGCCTGCACGATGGAGCAGCGGTGCATACGGATGCATCGGGATTGCGTAGCTGTAGCCAAAGCGTCGATAGAAATACGGAATTCCAATCATCACCTGAGCGACGTGATCCTCGGTGTAGCTCAGCGCATGACACCACTTCATCAATAACCGGACATACCCGCGGTGTTCGTGGCTCTCGGCACAGGCAACTAGCTCCACTTGGCCGATCGGAAATTCCGCGACACCAACCCGCATCGATTCATTCACCAAGGTTGCTGTCGCCACGATCTGGCCGTCTGCTTCCACAACGGCCACGCCTGCCCAGCCTGCGTCCTCATCGTGCACCAGTAGTTCCAAGTCGACAGCATCCGCGCTTTCCCCACGATCAGTGAGCAGTGCACAGACCGCTTCGAGATCACTCGGGCGTCCGTTGCGAAGAACTACTCCGTCTGCTATCTGAACGTGGGTTGCTGTCATACACCAATTTGCCACACATCAACCGTGATCCACGACAGATCTCACGCCTCAATCGAAGTGCGCGTACGATTCGCCTTCAGACCTCGACGAAAGGGACCAAGACATGGTTGGCGGAGCGCTCAAGATGGCAAGCATGGACGATCTCGATCTGAGAATGTCTGAAGGTGTCCGCCCGCTCTACGAAGCCGTGACCGCCTTCATTCGCGACGAAGTCGAGCCAATCACCGAGGAGTTCCACCACCTCGGTGCATCACGCGCTGACCGTTGGAGTTGGGCGCCAGGGCAACTCGAGCTCCTTGATTCCGCCAAAAACAAAGCCCGCGAACTCGGCCTCTGGAATTTCTTTCTTCCCAACGCAGAGACTGGCCAAGGCCTTAGCAACCTCGATTACGCCTATATCGCCAACGAACTCGGCAAGAACCGCCTCGCGTCGGAATGTCTCAACTGTTCCGCGCCTGACACCGGCAACATGGAAGTGCTTGAGCGAGTGGGGACTGCAGATCAAAAGTCGCAATGGCTTGAACCACTGTTGCGAGGCGAAATTCGCTCGGCATTCGCGATGACGGAGCCGGGCGTGATGAGTTCCGATGCCAAGCAAATTCAAACCCGTGCAGTCCTTGATGGGGACGAATGGGTGATCACTGGAGAAAAGTTCTACATCTCGGGCGCCGGTGATCCGCGGTGCAAAATCATGATCACGATGGTTCGCACGAACCCTGATGCGGATGTGTATCGACAGCAGTCGCAGATCCTCGTGCCGATGGACAATCCGGGCGTCGAAATCGTGGGGCCAATGCACGTATTCGGAGCCGACGACGCGCCGCATGGCCATATGCATATTCGGTTCAACGACGTTCGTGTACCCAAAGACAATCTGTTGCTCGGCGAGGGTCGTGGTTTCGAAATATCGCAGCTTCGACTCGGGCCGGGACGCATTCACCATTGCATGCGATCCATTGGCGCGGCTGAACGTGCTATCGAGATGATGGTTGACCGTGGTCTGAGTCGAGAGGGTTTCGGCAAGAAACTCATCAACCTCGGAAAAAACATGGAGGTCGTGTCGAGAGCCCGTATCGAAGTCGAGGCCATGCGACTTATGGTGCTCCGGGCTGCCAAGGCAATGGACACACTCGGCAACGCCGAGGCCCGAGTATGGGTGAGCGCGGTAAAAGCAATGGTCCCCGAAAAGTGCTGCAACATCATTGATGAAGCGATGCAAATGCACGGTGCTGCGGGTATTTCACAATGGTTTCCGCTTGCCGATATGTGGCACGGCCAACGAACCCTGCGACTTGCGGACGGACCCGACGAGGTGCACCACCAAGTTGTCGGGCGCGCCGAAGTGACAAACCGCAAGGCCGATCTGGCCGCCGGGCATTCGGCACAAGGGACCCACAACGGCCC
>SXGT01345579.1_pt1 | contig 15305 bp, 7 predicted proteins | sample 3176221 | NCBI WGS metagenome assembly SXGT01 (sample SAMN11356862, study PRJNA531348) | freshwater metagenome | isolation source: freshwater sample F1-120 | place: China: Fuxian Lake, Yuxi | collected 2017-12-25
CGCGGTATTTAAGTTTGCGAAAAGGCCAGTCGAAGAGGTTTACGTTGCTGTCGACGATGCCCGGTGAGCCGCTGGTGGCCGGTAATGCGGAGGCCCCTCCCGCCGTCGCGGCCAGCGTCGGCCGGGCGAGCGACAGGGCGGCGCCGGTGAGGAGGGAGTTTTTCAAAAATTCACGGCGTAAGATCGGTTTCATGGAGATAGGTTTGGGGTTGAGCCTCCCGCAGATTCAGAAAGACCGCAGATGGCCGGATGCCGGGGTTTGAATCTGTGGTCTTTCTGAATCTGTGGGAGGTCCTGCATTTTAGTCGGTGGGTGAGATGCCATCGTCATCCGCGTGGAACGTGCAGAAGAGCACCGTGGCTGCGCCGCCGATCGGATTCGGGTCTTTGCCTCCCGCAGATTCAGAAAGACCGCAGATGGCCGGATGCCGGGGTTTGCATCTGCGGCCTTTCTGAATCTGTGGGAGGTCCTGCATTTTCAGCAAAAGTCCCGGACTCACAGTTCCAGCTTCAGACCTTTCTGGCGGAAGATGGGCGCGGCGATCTTGCGGAAATTCCCGCCGAAGATCTTCAGGCGATCCGCGCGGGAGAGATCGGCGTCGAGCACCTTGCCGAACTCCGTCGCGTAACTGCGGCTCGGCCCGTGTCCGCCCCACACGATGCGGTCCACCCCAAGTTCCTTCACCGCGTAATCCACCGCGCCCGAGTGCGGATCAGACCCCGCAAACTCGAGCAGCACATTGGCGTGCGGTCGCACCACCCTCACCCCCAGTTCCCAATCGCCCCCGGAGTGACCGCAAATAAAGCGGACGCTGGGGAAACGCCGGGCCAGCACTACCACGTCCATCGGCGTGTTTTCGCCGGGCAGGTTGTCGCGTCCCGGGAGCCGCGGCGTGCCGCCGATTTTCAGCCAGGTGTGGATGTAAATCGTCGCGTGCAACTCGGCTGCGAGCCGGATGATCGGATCGTTGTTCGGATGGCTGCACAGGACGCCCCGCTGATTGCCTCCGACATATTTGATGCCGATGCACGGACCGTGCCTGATCCACTTCTCCATTTTCGCGCAGCTCTCGTCGGGAAATCCCGGATCGATCGGCGTGATGCCCGAAAAACGATCCTGCTCCTTTTCCATAATTGCCCGGATCTCGGCATCGTAGGGCGATGGCGCGATCGGATCGCGCAACGTGCCGCCCACCTCGAGGGAGATGGAGCGCTCGATCCCCATGCGCTCCACGTAGAAGTTATTCGCGCGGAACTGCGCGATCGGGTTTGCCGAGCCATAGAAGCCGTGAAAATGCGTGTCCCAGATTCGATAGGAGACAAACTCGTCGCGGGTGGGCAAACCGTAGTGGGCGGCGTCGATGAAAAATTCGCGGGGATTCATGGCTTCGTGAAGAGGGGGAAATCCGAGGCAGGTGGAAACGACATTGGCCCTCCGCCGTCGCAACTGAACCAAAATCGTCTGCGCACCAGCGCGGTGGGTCGATCTGCCGATTGCCGACGGATTGATGGGGGCGCGGTGCCCTCATCGCGCAATCGCTCGAACGGCGGGTGAGGGCACCCGCACTCCATCGGGAGGACACCATCCGTCCCAAAAAACCTTTTCTTGCCGATTCGATTCCCGATCCGATATTTCACTCCGGTAGCCGGAGCGCACCCAACCGCTTTTCATGGGTGTGAGCCGACGCCTTTTCCCACCTATGAATATCCTCCCGACCGTTCGGACCTGCTTCGCACCCGCCCCCAACCTCCGCCGCCAGCTTGTTGCCGCGTTCTTGTACTCCGTCGCGCTCGCGTCGCCCGCCTTCCCGCAAGGGGCGCTGATCGGTACGGTCACCAACTCCGCCACCGGCGCCACCCTCGAGGGCGCACGCGTGACCGTGAAAGGCACCGGCCTCGAAGCGATCACGGACAGCCAGGGCGTTTACCGCTTCGACAACCTCCCTCCCGGCAGCGTCGTGCTGGTGGCGGCCTACACCGGACTCTCGGTGTCGGAGGCGTCCGTCACCGTCACGGGCACCGCCCCGACCCGGCGTGATATCGGTCTCACGGCGGACATTTACCGGCTCAGTAATTTCGTGGTGGGCAGCGAGCGCGAGGGCAACGCCAAGGCCATCACGTTGCAGCGGCTGTCCGATGGCATTAAGAACGTCGTCTCGGCCGATGCCTTCGGCGGCCTCGCGGGGAACCCCGCCGATCTCGCCGCGCGCCTGCCGGGCATCGAGGGCGAGTCGGTCGGCGGCGACAACCGCTACCTGCGAATCCGCGGACTCAGCCAAAACCTCAGCACGATCACCCAGGACGGAAACCGCATCGCGGACGCCGCCTCGGGCGGCGCCACCCGCGAGTTTCAGTTTCAGACCGTCGGCTCCGATTCCATCGAGCGACTGGAGGTGACGAAGTCCCCCACCCCCGACATGGACGGCGATTCCATCGGCGGCGCGGTGAATCTCGTCTCGAAGAGCGCATTCGACAGCTCGCCGGAGCGACGCATCCGCGGCTCGGTCGGCGCCATCTGGCGACCCACCGACCCGCGCGACAAGGTGCGGCCAAACGCCTCCCTGTCTTATTCGGAGGTGTTTGGCGGCCGCCTCGGGGTGACCGTCAACCTCGCGTATCGTCCGCACGGCTCGATTATCGACGTCAACACTCAGGGCCATCAGCAACTGCCGCTCGATGTGGCGGGGCCGGCCTATACCTACCTGGTCACCGTGCAGGATTTTAACAACATCCGCACGCGCTCGGGCGCCGGGACCAAGTTCGACTTCAAGCTGAACGACAACACGCGCTTCTTCGTCAACTGGCAGTACAACAAACATCTCGAGCACACGCGCAACAGCCAGGTCACGTGGCAGACCGGCCAGACGATTGCGACCCAGGACACCGCGGGCAACTTCACCAACACCGGCGGAATCCTCCCGGGTTTCACGGACACCGAGACGAAGATCCGCGCGGTGCCCACCAGCACCATCGCCATCGCGTCGCAAGCGGCGTACAAGCAGGGCACCACCTCGACCGTCAACGTCGGTGGCGTGCACCGGCACCCGACCTGGAATCTCGACTACGACGTGTATTCGTCGAAATCGAAGGCCTATTACGCCGGCAACAACGATTTCACCTACACGATTCGCAACATCGGTTTCACCATCCGCAAGGACGACGTGCTGTTTCCCACCATCACCCAGACTGCGGGCGCCGACTGGACCAAGCTGGAGAGCTACACCGACAATCTTTACGCCAGCGCGCGCATGGTGGGCTGGGACGCCTATACCGGCGGCGCGATCAATCTGAAGAAACAGTTCAAGACGCCGGTGCCGACGTATATCAAGACCGGCCTGCGCCTGCGCACCCAGACGCGCGATCTAGACAACACTCCCTATCGCACGGTCTACGTCGGACCCGACGGCGTGATGGGGCCAAATCCGGCCCTCGGCAACCGGAACGACGACAATCTCGCGCAGTTCGGCCTGATGAACCGGCCGTTCCCCGACACCAAGCTCCGGCGCTACGGGGCGGTGCCGTTCGCGGCGTTTCAGGCCGACGGGCGGGATCACAACATCGATCCGTTCATCGCGGCGAATCCGGCGCATTTCCGACGGCAGATCGCGAACGACATTCAGGCCGAGTTGGTGAATCATCAGCTTTTCGAGGAGCAGATTCGCGCCGGTTACGTGATGGGCCATGTTAACTTCGGCCGGTTCACCGTGCTGGGCGGTGTGCGGGTGGAAGAGACCAAGACCGACGGTGAGGGCGCGCTGTCCGGTGTCACTCCCCAGGAGCAGGCGCGCCGCACGGCGTGGGGCACGGCCCCACTCACCGACGCCGAGATCGAACGACGAACCCGGGCGGAACATGGCCGGCGGCAATCGCGTACGGGTGACTACCGCAACGTTTTCCCGGGCGTGCATTTCAAGTACATCGCGAACCGCAATCTTCAGGCGCGCCTAAGCTACTCCAACAGCATCGGCCGCCCCAGTATCGGCCAGCTGATTCCGCGGACCACGGTTAATTACGACAACCAGAGTGTCTCCTCGAGCAATCCGAGTCTGCAGCCGCAGATCGCGGATAATTTTGACCTCACGGCGGAATATTACTTCGAGCCGGCGGGAATGTTCACGGTGGGCGTCTTTCTCAAGGAGATCAAAAAGTTCATCTACACCTCGGCCGGTCAACCGATCGGTTCGGGCACTGACAACGGTTTCGACGGCGATTACGCGGGGTATTCCTACACGACCCAATTCAACGGTGGCTTCGCCAAAGTGAAGGGCATCGAATTCGGCTACAACCAGCAGTTCACCTTCCTGCCCGGCTGGATGAACGGATTCGGCGCCTACGCCAATCTGACGCGAATGCAGGCCGAGGGCAACTATGGTGCCGGCAGCGCCATCGCGCTGGCGCCCAATCCGCGCGTGGCGGGCTTTAATCCGTTCATCGCCAACCTCGGCGTTTCCTATCTGAAACAGCGGGTCAACCTGCGCGTGCAGTACAACTATCTCGGCCGCTACCTCACCGGTTTCAACGCCAACGAATCGCGCGCCACCTATGCCGCCGCCCGTCCGACCGTCGACATCAAGACACTCTACAACGTCACCCGAAACTACAGCGTCTATCTCGACGTGGTAAACGTGTTCATGGAGCCGGACCGTCAGCGTCAATTCGGCTACGGGCGGCCGCAGGTGACGCACCTGATGCGTCCGCAACTCTTCTTCGGCATCAACGCACGCAGGTGAGCTCACGGCTGCCACTCGATTCGGTGCCCTCCGCGGAGGGCCGGGATCCGTTTGTCGCCCATGGTATGCGCCGCGTCCGCGGTTTGATGGTTCGATGCTACGTGCGGGTCGAAGGAGGGGCGCTTGCCGAAGCGCCCGTACTCAACGGTCGCCGTTCGGCGGTTGGGCAACCGCCGCTCCTTGGGACCGTCGGCGCTCACCGGCAACGCGGAGATTCGCTCCGCCTGACCCGCGCCGGAATGCTCGCACTACTTGCCGCCCTTTTCGCCCCGCTGGAAGCGGCCCAGCCCATCGACTTCAACCGCCAGGTGCGGCCGATCCTTTCGGAAAACTGCTTCAAGTGTCACGGCTTCGACGAAAAGGCCCGCGAGGCGCGGTTGCGGCTCGACGAGCGCGAGAGTGCCACGCAGCCGGCGAAATCAGGCGAATCGCCCATTGTGCCCGGCCACCCGGAGCGCAGCGAATTGATTTTCCGCGTGACGGACGAATTCGAACCGATGCCGCCCGCCAAGACCGGCAAGAAACTTTCCTCGGTAGAAATCGCGACGCTGCGTCAATGGATCGCCGAGGGCGCGGCCTACCAGCCGCATTGGTCGCTCGTCGCGCCGCAGGCCGCCGCGCTGCCGCCGGTCCGGCAAAGCGACTGGCCGCGCAACGAAATTGATCGCTTTGTCCTCGCGCGGCTGGAGCGGGAAAACTTTTCTCCGGCGCCGGAGGCGAATCCGGCCACGTTGCTCCGCCGCGTCTCGCTCGATCTCACGGGGCTGCCGCCGACCATCGCGGCGCTCGACGCCTTGCTGGGCGATCCGGCGCCGCAGGCCTACGAACGAGCCGTGGACCGCCTGCTGGCTTCGCCGGCCTATGGCGAACGCCTGGCGACCGACTGGCTCGATGCCGCGCGCTACGCGGACTCGAATGGATTCTTCCGCGACAACACCCGGCAGATCTGGCCGTGGCGCGACTGGGTGATCGGCGCGTACAACCGCAATCTCCCGTTCGACCAGTTCACGCTCGAGCAACTCGCCGGCGACTTGTTGCCCGACGCGACTGACGCGCAGCGGATCGCGACGGGGTTCAATCGCAACCACATGGTCACGGGGGAAACCGGGGTGATCGACGAGGAGTATCGCGTCGAATACGCGGCCGACCGGCTCGAGACCACCGCGACCGTCTGGCTCGGGCTGACCGTGGGCTGCGCGCGGTGTCACGATCATAAATTCGACCCGATCTCGCAGCGCGACTACTATCGGCTGTTCGCCTTTTTCAACAGTGGCGTCGAGAAGGGCCTGATCGGCCCCGACGATCCTCCGCCCGTGATGGATGTCGCTACCGCCGAGCAGCGGACGGAACTGGAGCGACTCAGCGCGGACCGGGGCAAGGCCGTGGCCGCCTTCGCGAAGATCGCCGAACCGCTGGCAACGCCGCTGGCCGCGTGGGAGAAAACCGCCGGGGCCGAACTCAAGATTTCCCGCGAGCGGCTCGTCGCCCACGTCGACTTTGAGGCCGAGACGACGCCTGCCGCCGATTCCGCGTTGCCGCGGGCCGCGGAGAAGGGCGCCGTGTATTACGAAACCGGCCTGGTCGGAAAGGCCGCGGTGTTCGACGGCATGCAGCACCTCGAGTTGCCGTCGCACGTGCCGCTCGCCGCGGAGCAACCGTGGACCGTGGGCGTCTGGGTAAAACCCACGGCAAACCTGGTCTGTGTCGTTTCCAAAATCGAACCGGCGGGCGACCGGCGCGGCTTCGAGCTGATCTGGGCGAAGGGTTTGCTGCAAATCAACCTGGTGGATCGCTGGGTCGTGAGCGCCATCGAGGTCGTGAGCCGGGGTCCGATCAAGCGGGCCGATTGGAATCACCTGATCGTGAGCTACGACGGTTCGCGGACGGCGGCGGGCTTGAGCGTCTTCGCCGATGGACTGCCGCTTCCCCTGAATGTCGTGCGCGACAGCCTGCGTGGTTCGATCACCAATGCGGAGCCCGTGCGCATCGGCCGGCGCGACAGTGGACTCGGCTTCAACGGCCAGCTCGACGAGTTGCGCATGCTGTCGCGCGCGGTCCAGGCCGACGAGGCCCGCACCTGGTTTTGGAGCGAGCGCCTCCACGGCATCCTCGCGCTCGGACCGGAGAAGCGCGACGCGAAGCAGAAGAAGCTCCTGCTCGACTGTTACATCGAGCGGCACGGCGAGCCGGGCACCCGCGAGGCGCACCGCCAGGCAGCTCACGCCCGCGAGGCCGAGGAGTCGTTTCGCGCGACTCTTCCCAAAACTCTCGTGATGCAAGAGACCGCAACTCCGCCGCCGACCCACGTGCTCAAGCGCGGGCAGTACGATGCACCCGGCGAACTCGTGGAGGCCGGCGTTCCCGCAGTCCTGCCACCGCTCCCGGCTGACGCACCACGCAACCGCCTCGGCCTCGCCCGCTGGCTCACTTCGCCGTCGCACCCGCTGACCGCCCGGGTCGCGGTGAACCGCCTCTGGCTGCAGTGCTTTGGCGAAGGCCTCGTGCCGACACTGAATGACTTCGGGGCGCAGGGCGAAACGCCACTGCACCCGGAATTGCTCGACTGGCTCGCGGTGCGGTTCGTGCAGGATGGCTGGGACGTCAAAAAAACGCTGCGCCGAATCGTGACGAGCGCGACCTACCGCCAGTCGTCGATCGGCACGGCAACGCCGGGGCAACGCGATCTTGAAAACCGCCTGTTCGCCCGCGGCCCGCGCTTCCGGCTTTCAGCCGAGATGATTCGCGATCAGGCGCTCGCGGCGTCCGGCCTGCTGGTCGAAAAAATCGGCGGTCCGCCGGTGAAACCCTACCAGCCACCGGGCCTGTGGGAGGCGGTCTCCTACAACGGCGAACTCAGCTATCAGGTCGATCGCGGCGAGGGGCTTTGGCGGCGCACCCTGTATTCGCATTGGAAGCGCACCTCGCCGCCGCCGGGCGTGCAGTTGCTGGACGGACCGACGCGCGAGACGTGCGTGGTCCGGCGACCCCGCACCAACACTCCGTTGCAGGCGCTGCTGTTGCTCAACGACGAAACGTACGTCGAGTCCGCCCGCGCGCTTGCGGCGTTGACGCTGGCACGTGACGCCGCGAGCGACGAGGAGCGGATGCGTGACCTTTTCCGTTGTGCCACGTCGCGCTGGCCCGACGCGAAGGAATCCGCGACGCTGCTGGGTCTGCACGCGCGGCAGCATGCCCGGTTCGCGGCGGATCCCGCAGGCGCGCGGCGATTGCTTGAGGTCGGCTTTTCTCCGCGCGGACGGGAACTTGACACGGTCGCACTCGGCTCCTGGACGGTCGTCGCGCAAGCCATCTTGAATCTCGACGAAGTGATCACCAGAAGATGAGATTAATCGGGCTACAGGTAGGGCCCGACCTCCGGGCGGGCCGCCCAAAGAGTTCAATTTCGAACGGCCTGCCCGGAGGTCAGACCCTACCCGCCCCCACCGCCACGCTGTGAGCCCTTTCGACCCAAGCCACCCGCCACGCGCCGATGCGTTGCTGTCGCGCCGGCAGTTCTTCAGCCGCTCGGCGACGGGCATCGGCACGGTGGCGCTCGCGTCGCTGCTCCGACCCGGCCTGTTCGGCGCCGACGCAGCCCCGACCACTCCCGGCCTTCCCCATTTTGCGCCGAAGGCCAGGCGGGTGATTTACCTGTTCATGCACGGCGGACCGTCGCAGATCGATCTCTTCGACCACAAACCCGGCTTGAAACAATTGCACGGACAGGAATTGCCCGACTCGGTACGTGGCCTCCAGCGGCTCACCGGCATGACCAGCGGCCAAAAAACGTTTCCGGTCACGTCGTCGGCGTTCAACTTCGCCCGGCACGGCCAGAGCGGCGCGTGGGTCAGTGAACTCCTGCCGCACACGGCCGGCGTCGTCGACGAACTCTGCTTCATCCGCTCGCTCAACACCGAGGCGATCAATCACGACCCGGCGGTGACCTTCCTGCAGACCGGCCACCAGCAACCGGGCCGGCCCAGCTTCGGCGCGTGGGCGAGTTATGGATTGGGCAGCGAGAACAAGGATCTGCCGGCATTCGTCGTCCTGATTTCGCGCGGCAGCGCGGCGCGCCCGGCGGATCCCCTTTACGCGCGGCTGTGGGGCTCGGGCTTTCTGCCGTCCAATCACCAGGGCGTGAGCTTTCGCAGCAGCGGCGATCCGGTGCTGTATCTGTCGAATCCCCCGGGAATCGACGTCGCGACGCGACGCGATCAGCTCGACACGATCGGAGCGTTGAACCGTCAGCAGCTCGCCCGGCAGATCGATCCGGAAATCGAGACGCGGATCGCGCAATACGAAATGGCGTTTCGCATGCAGACTTCCGTGCCTGGCCTGACCGACCTGCGCGGGGAGAGCGCGGCAACGTTGGACGCCTACGGACCGCAGTCGCGGGTGCCCGGAACCTTTGCGGCGAATTGCCTGCTCGCCCGCCGCCTGGCCGAACGCGACGTGCGGTTCATCCAGCTCTATCACCGCGGCTGGGACCAGCACTACAACCTCCCGAGCGATCTGCGGCTGCAATCCGGCGACATCGACCAACCCGCCGCAGCGCTGATTCGCGATCTGAAGCAGCGCGGATTGCTCGACGAAACCCTCGTCATCTGGGGCGGCGAATTCGGCCGCACGACGTACAGCCAGGGAAAACTGGAGGCCACGAACTACGGCCGCGACCACCACGGGCGCTGTTTCACAATGTGGCTGGCGGGCGGCGGCGTGAAACCGGGCACGATCTACGGTGAGACCGATGACTTCAGCTATAACGTGGTGCGCGACCCCGTCCACGTGCACGATCTCAACGCCACGCTGCTCCATTTATTGGGGATCGACCACACGCGGCTGACATTTAAGTTTCAGGGCCGCAACTACCGCCTCACCGACGTCGAGGGTCAGGTGGTAGAGAACATCCTGGCCTAATCCTTACATCATGAAATCGCACCCGCCCCACTGTATCTACCGCGTTCCGCATTTTCTCGTTTCGTGTTTCCGAACTGTGGGAGCGGCTTTACGCCGCGACCGATTCTCCGCACGGTCGAATCGCGGCGTAAAGCCGCTCCCACAGTCGGGCTCCGGCGGATTTCTGTCGGCCGAAATGCAATCGGCGTTGGATGAATTCCCGGAAGGCGCCGCTTTGTCGGCGCCGATGCTTGGCGTGACCGACGCGGCTGCGACAAAGCGCAGCCCTCCGAAAAACCCGGAATCTCGATGCCGGTATCGCTTTGTCGAAGTCGTCCGCGCTTACCGGCAAAGCACCGCGGCGTCCGCGGAGATTCGGCGGCCCGTATTCGCGATCACCCCTGTCGCGGTCGCCCTCCTCCTCGGACTCATGGCGATCGACCCCGCCCACGGCGCCGCGCCACCGCGGCCCAATATCATTTTGATCGTCAGCGACGATCAGGGCTTCGACCTCGCCGCGTTTGGCAAAAAGGAATTTGTCACCCCCCACCTCGACCGCATGGCGGCCGAGGGCCTGCGCGGCACAAATTTCTACAACACCGCGTCGGTCTGCACCCCCTCGCGCAGCGGGATCATCACCGGCCGCTATCCCCCGCGCAACGGCACCTACGAGATGATCCGGAACGACATGGTGAACTACGGCCATCGCTACACGCCGACCGAGTATGCGGTGTCGCCGGAAATGACCCTCGGACTCGATGTGCGTGAAAAAACGTTCGGCGATATTCTGAAGAGCGCCGGCTACACCAACGCCGTCTTCGGCAAATGGGACATGGGCCAGGCACGGCGTTTCCTCCCGCTGCAACGCGGCTTCGACGCCTTCTACGGGCACGGCAACAACGGCATCGATTACTACACGCACGAGCGCTACGGCGCCCCCTCGATGTTTCAGGGCAATGAACTGACGACTGCCGACAAAGGCACCTACTCCACCGACATTTTCCGCCGCGAGGCCGTGAACTTCCTCCGCCAGAACCGCGCCCGACCCTTCTTCCTTTTTCTCCCCTTCAACGCCCCCCACGGCGCCTCCAACCTCGAGAAGGACTCGGTCCAGGTGCCGGAGTCGTACCTCAAGAAATACTACCCCAGCCGGGACCCGCGGGACCGCGACACCAAGTATGCCGGCATGGTCTCGGCGATGGACGAGGCGATCGGTGACGTGTTTGCCACCCTGCGCGAACTGAAACTCGATCGAAACACGCTGGTGGTCTTCTTCGCCGACAACGGCCGCAATCACGGGCAGATCGACGGCGTGCCGCTGCGCGGCGGCAAGGGCTCCGGGTTCGAGGGTGGCTTGCGAACGCCCCTCATCGCCTGGTGGCCCGGAGTGATTCCCGCCGGGAAAACCACCCATGAGTTCCTCACCTCGCTCGAACTCCTGCCTACCTTTGCCAACCTCGGCGGCGCGCCGATTCCCGCCGGCCTGGTGCTGGACGGCTTCGACATGCTGCCCGTGCTCCAGGGTAAGATCAAATCACCCCGCACGGAGATGTTCTGGGACTGGCCCTCGGCGTTCCAGGCGGCACGCGTCGACCAGTACAAGTGGGTCTCGTACGTGCCGCGGGACCGGCGGGGCCTGGTCGAGGCGAAGGAGGAACTCTTCGACCTCTCGACCGATCCCAGCGAAAAAAAGAATCTGATCGCCCAAATGCCCGAAGTCCTGGCCCAAGTGAAGGCCCGCTTCGCCCGCTGGCGCGCCGAGATGAATGCCGCCGAACCGCGCGGACCGTTTCGAAACTACTGAGCCGAAACCCGTGCAGCCAGAATGCGTGGTCACCGCGAAAACTGAAACTATGAAACACCACCTGCCGCAGGGGCGATGCGTCGCAGATGGTTTATGATTCTTGCCTCCCGCAGATTCAGAAAGACCGCAGATGGCCGGATTCCGGGGTTTGCATCTGTGGCCTTTCTGAATCTGTGGGAGGTCCTGCATTTTCAGTCGTTGGGTGAGATGCCCACGATATCTACGGAACCTCGCGCGGCGCCGCGGGTGCGATGCGTCGCCGGAGTTTCATGATCCGTGCCTCCCGCAGATTCAGAAAGACCGCAGATGGCCGGATTCCAGGGTTTGCATCTGTGGCCTTTCTGAATCTGTGGGAGGTCCTGCATTTTTCTGCAGATGGGGCGCTGCCACACGGGCAAGCCTACCATTGACTTGCGCCGCATCTGCGCTCGCCTCCTGCTCACGTTCGGCTTTCGTAGCTACGAAGGTCAGCGAGTCGTCGTTTCTTTCGCTCGTTGGCGCTCACGGCTCCACCCGATGCCCCCATGCTGAGATTCCCGAAACGTCCTGCCTTGCCCAGCGTAATTCTCCTCGCCGGTGCCGCACTGGCGTCGGCCCAATCCACTCCCCCTCCGCGCTTCACGCCGGAGATCTCGGAGTTCGTGAAGAACTTCAAGCCCGGCGGGCAGGACTTCACCGGCCAGGCCAAGGTGCTGTCCCCCGCGGAAAGCACGCAGCGCCTCGTCATCGCCGACGGCTACGCGGCCGAGCTGGTTGCGAGCGAGCCTGTCATCCGCCAGCCCATCGACCTCAAGTTCGACGAGCGCGGCCGGCTCTGGGTCGTGCAATACCTGCAATATCCGTTTCCCGCCGGCCTCACCGTGACTGCCTACGACCAGTACATCCGCGCCGAATTCAATCGGGTCTCACCCCCGCCGCCGAACCACTTCCGCGGCGTCGACCGGATCACGATTCTTGAGGATCGCGACGGCGATGGAAAATTCGAATCGCACAAAACCTTTCTCGACGGACTCAACCTGGCGACCAGCGTGCTGCCCAGGGAAGGCGGCGTGTGGGTGTTGATGTCGCCGTACCTGCTTTTCTATCCGGACAAGAATGGCGACGACGTGCCCGACGGCGACCCCGAGGTGCATCTCGCCGGCTTCGGTCTGGAGGACACCCACTCGCTGGCAACGAGCTTGCATTGGGGACCCGACGGCTGGATTTACGGCGCCACCGGCAGCACGACCACGCTGGAAGTTCAAGGTCTCCGGCTGCTGGGTCAGGGTATCTGGCGCTATCACCCCGGCACAAAAGTTTTCGAAATTTTTGCGGAGGGCGGTGGCAACACCTTCAGTTTCGAGTTCGACCACGTGGGCCGCGCCTATTCCGGCACGAACTACGGCGCGACGCGCGGATTGCACTACGCCCAGGGCGCGACCTACGTGAAGGGCTGGACGAAACACGGACCGGCGATGAATCCCTTCATCTTCGGTTTCTTCGAACACATGGCCCACGAAGGCTATAGTCCGCGGTTTCCGCAGGCGTTCATTCTCTACGAAGCCGACACCATGCCCCAGCTCCACGGCCAGCTCGTCGTCGGCATGGCGCTGACCAACCGGATCCAGGCCAGCCAGGTCTTCAAAGACACCTCCACCTTCCGCACCATCGACACCACCGCGCTCATCACGACGGACGACAAGGCGTTCCGGCCGGTCGACATCGAACAAGGGCCCGACGGTGCGATCTACATCGCCGACTGGTCCGACCTACGACTGAGCCATCTCAATCCGGCCGACACGTGGGACAAATCGAACGGCCGGATTTATCGCATCGTGCCGAAGAATTTTCTCCGACCCGCGCCGATGGATCTGCGGAAGATGGCGACAGCCGATTTGCTAACGCTTCTCCCCCATCCGAACCGCGAGCACCGCGAGCACGCGCGCCGCGTGCTCGCCACGCGCCCCGAGGCCATTGCGGCGGACTTGCGGTCGATGCTGCAGCGAAACGACGGCGCCTCGCTTGAGGCCTTCTGGGTGCTGAATCTTCGCGGCGAACTTGATGAGACCGGCCTGCGTGCGGCGCTTCGTCACCCCAACGAACATGTGCGCCGCTGGGCCGTGCGCCTCCTCGGGGATCGCAATCTCGTCACCGCTCCGACGCTCGCGGCACTGGCGTCACTGGCGCGGAGCGAGCCTGCCGTCGAGGTGCGCAGCCAGCTCGCGAGCACCGCGAAGCGACTCCCGGCGGGACAGGCGTTTCCTCTCGTCCGCGGGTTGCTGGCCCACGATGAAGACGCGGCGGACAAACATCTCCCGCTCCTGATCTGGTGGGCGATCGAGAGCAAGGCGGAGAGCGGTCGCGAGGAGTTGCTCGCCCTCGTGGGCGATCCCGCCGTCTGGCAGACGAAGATCTTTCCGCAGCACATTGCCGGGCGCATCGGCATGCGTTTCACCGCCGATCAAGGTCCGCGAAAATATTATACGCTGAAGCAAGGCGTGTATTCCGAGTGGCTGATCGATCGCGCGCCCGAATACTTCGCGCGCCAGCTTGATTTATGCGGCCGCCTGCTCGCCGCCGCCCCCACCGCGCAAAATGCCGCTGTGCTGCTCAACGGCATGGCGAAGGGCCTCAGGGGGGTTCGCGTCGAGGCGGTGCCCGCCGGCCTGAAAGATTTTGTGGCGCGCGCGTGGGCCGGCCAGACGCGCTCCGCCGCGTTGGTGGCGCTGGCGGCGCGCCTGGGTCACGGCGAGGCGCTGTGGGAGGCCCTCGCGCGCCTGCCGGACCGCAAGCTCAACGATGCCGACCAGCAAACCTATCTCGATCTCTTCTCCGCGCTCGGCACGCCCGAGGCACTGCCGTTGATCGCCGGGATGCTGAAGTCCGAGCCGAACGAGGCCCGCCGCACCCGCCGGCTCGCGGCCCTCGGCGGTTTTGCGGACCCGGCGGCGGCCCTGGCCGTAATCGAAACGTATCCGACGCTCTCCCCCCGGCTGAAAAACACCGCCCAGCGCATGCTGAGTGAAAAGCCCGCGTGGGCCACGACGATGCTGCAACGGATGAACCTGGGAACGTTCGACCCCGGGGTCCTGAGCTCCGGCAATATTGCCCTGATCCGCGCCCACAAGGATCCGCGCATCAGTTCGCTTCTGACGAGTTTTCAGCAGAAGCACTCCGACGACCCGGCGCAACAGGCCGCGCAGCAGCAGTTCGACGCCGGCAAGGCCGCCTACAGCCTCACTTGCTCGCCCTGCCATCAGGATTCGGGCGGCGGCCTTGCCATGCTGGCGCCGCCGCTCGTGGGCTCGCGCTGGCTGCAAATGGGAGAGGAGCATCTCGTTCGCATCGTCCTGCACGGGAAAGAAAATCCCGGCCGCGGCCTGGTGATGCCGCCGTGGCGCCAGCTCGACGACGGGCAGATCGCCTCGGTTCTCACCTACGTGCGCCGCGAATTCGGCAACCAGGCCGTGACCATCGCCCCGGCGAAGGTGGCGGAGATTCGCGCCGCCACCGTCGAACGGCAGAAGGCATGGAGCGACGCCGAGCTCGACGGGCTGAAGGCACCGGCGCCGCGCGCGAATTAGGGTGGCGCCACTCGTTCGAAGTGCGACTTTACCATCGAAACAAGATCAATGAAAGGCGGAGCCCGATGTAGACATCGGGCTTTTTGCAGTCGGATCAATCCAGTCGAAGTGCGTTGTACCCCTGGTAGCGAAACCACTGAGTGGTGGAGCCCGATGTCCCCATCGGGTTGTTTTCAGTCATGTCGACCGGTCGAAGTGCGTTGTACCCCTCAGAACGAAACCACTGAAAGGTGGAGCCCGAGGTCCCCATCGGGCTTTTTGAAACGTTCGTTCAAGCAATCGATCCAAGCCCGATGGGGACATCGGGCTCCAC
>SXGT01002197.1_pt1 | contig 15304 bp, 14 predicted proteins | sample 3176221 | NCBI WGS metagenome assembly SXGT01 (sample SAMN11356862, study PRJNA531348) | freshwater metagenome | isolation source: freshwater sample F1-120 | place: China: Fuxian Lake, Yuxi | collected 2017-12-25
AGCCACGCACGTTCTCCTATTTCCAGAGCGGACTCTCGATGCGTGGCCGCCTCGCGTGGCAGGCGCCGCCCGAGAGCAGTCAGCCGTTCATCGACGAAGAGGTTTCGGGCGAGATCGGCTGGATCGATCGCCAATGGGCCATTGACGACTTCTCCAGGCACCAGGACGCCGAGACGGCGCGCTACCGCAACGAATGGCGCGTGATCCAGCTCGATTCGGGTTGGGACATGAGTTGCTTCCACCAGTTCCAGCGCGACCGGAGCAATGCGGTGGTGCCGTGGACCGGCCTCTCGGCGCAAGGCCCGGGCCCCCTGCACGAGCTGCGTGCGACCCATCGCGTCGAGCTGCGCGTGCCCGATTTCGTCCGCAGCCCGGGGATCGTGCGCGCGCCCAGTATGCTGAGCGAGGGGCCGCGCTGGTTCCCGCGGCGCTACCGCCTGCTCGCCTCGGAATGGGATCTCGACCTCGAGTGCGAGCCCCTGACCGAGGCCCCCGCGCACCGCTTCCCGATTGAATACTGGACTGGACCGGTGCGGGTACACGGCCGGCTTTTCGGCGAGACCGTGGCGGGTGTCGGCTTCGATGAACGCAGCCATCCCCGTATCCGCGACTTCGAACTCGTGGCAGCGCTGCGTTCGGCGCTTGACCACGGACCCGATGCCGGCGAACTCGCTGTGAGTCGGCTCGCCTTGCGGGTCTGGGAGGTGGAGGCGCTGCTCCTGCGCGATGATCCGGCGGCCGCAGCGGAGTATCTCACGCGGCACGTTCTGCCCGGACTCGCCGGCCTCAAGGGCGAACGCGCCGAACGCCTTCGCGCCCTGGCGGGGGACGTTCACAGCAAGATCGAAGAACGCTCCCGATTTGGCGAAGGGACCAGCACGTCGCCGCCGGCCGGGGCGACGCCCGGTGCTCGGCCCCGTCAAGCAGGCGAGACATGACCCCGACCGGAGTGGCATTGGTCACCGGTGCCAGCCGCGGGCTCGGCCGCGCGATCGCGCTCGAACTCGCCGCCCACGGCTTCGCGGTCGTCGCGACCATGCGCGATCCCGGCGCCGGGACAGGGCTGCCGGCCGAGGCCGCCGCGCGCGGTGGCCGGCTGCGCGTCGAGCGTCTCGACGTCGCTCTGCCCGAGACGATCTCGATCCCCGAGGGCCTGCGCGTGCTGGTCAACAATGCGGGTGTCGACGCGGCGATGCTGCCGGTCGAGGCGCAGGGGGTTGTCGGGTGGCGCCCGATCTTCGAGACCAATGTCTTCGGCCTGGTCGAGGTGACGCAGCGCGCGATCCCGGCGCTGCGGCGCGCCGGAGGTGGCGTGGTCTGCAATCTCACGTCGTCGTCGCTGCTGGCGGGCGTGCCCTTTTTCGCGCTCTACCGCGCCAGCAAGGCCGCCGTGGCCGCCTTCGGCGACTCGCTGCGGGCCGAGGTCGCGCCCTTCGGCATCCGCGTGCTCGAAGTCCTGCCCGGCCCGATCGCGACCGATATGCTCGCCGCCTCCGACCACCTGCCGGAGGCGGCCGCAGTAGCGGGCTACGCCGAGATGGCCGCCGAGTTCCACGCGAGCCGCCGCGCCATCGACGCGCTGATCACTCCACCCGCCGAAGCCGCCCGCCGCATCGTCGCCGCCATCCTCGACGACGCGAGTCCGGAGCGCGTCGCCTGCGACCCGCTGGGTGACGCAATGCTTCCCCGGGCCGGAGCGAGATGACGCCTGCGGCCAGCGCAGCTCCGCGCCATCATTGCGGCGCGCAGCTGCACCTGATCTTCTCCCGCAAATGAACTCCACCGAGCGGCTCGCTCAGGCCCATCAGCGCTTCCTCGACGCGCAGCGTGAAGCGGCTCAGCTCGTCGCGGCGGCCGATCATCCCGGCTCGCCCCAGGACATCGCCGAGGGTTTCCGCTGGGCGACCCGGATCGCCTCGATCGCGCTCGACTGGGTGGTCGAGAAGAACGACCCGCTCCACCCCGTGCTCTTCAAGCAACAAGACGAATACCGCAAGTTTATCGTCGACAACCCGGACCTCTTCTACCACTTCAGCGTGCTCGACTGCCGGGAGACGTACCGCCTCCACGGCAACCGCGGCGAGTCCGTCTATGTCGGTCTCACGTTTGGCACCGACATCTTTCGCTGGGGATCGGGCGGCAGCGAGCCCACCGGAACGTTGACGCAGGCCCACCTCGATCAGTTCGAGATCGCGCCGAACGGCGACTTCGAGGTGATCCTCAGTCCCGAACCCCACCCTGGCAACTGGATCAAGCTCGAGCCGCGCACTCAGCATCTCGCCATCCGCGAGACCTTCACCGACAAGAGCCGCCAGTGCCCGGCCGTGCTGAAGATCGAACGCGTGGGAACGCCGATCCCGCCGCCGCAACTCGCGCCCGACGACCTCGCCCGGAAACTCGAACTCGCCGCGAGCTTCATGCTCTTCGTGGTCCGCACCTGCATCGCGATGTGGGCCGGCTCGGCCGCGGGCGTCAATGCGTTCCACGGTGCCCCCGGCAGTACCCATGTCGAGGCGCAGGAGGACGAGGTCGATACGCATTGCGATACCGACATGGCCTACATGGGAGCGCGCTGGCGACTCGGCCCCGGCGAGGCCCTGCGCGTGCGCATCGCACCGCCGCGGCGGCCGTTCTGTTACTGGGGCCTCGTGCTCGTCAATCCATGGCAGGAGTCGTACGATTACCGCTTCGCCCGGACCTGCACCAACAACGAGCTGGCCACGCGCAACGCGGACGGCACCTGGGATCTCGTGATCGCCCCCGAGGATCCGGGCGTGCCGAACTGGCTCGACACCGGCGGCCGTCGCGAAGGCCAGATGCTGCTGCGCTGGGTGCTGGCTCCGAATGCGCCCTTGCCGCGCTGCGAACTCGTCTCGCTCGCTGAGCTGCGGCGCTGAGCCCAGAACGGAGCAAAGCGACGATGGCCTGGAAACCGGAGCCCCGCCCAACCTGGGTCGATGCCGTGAACGCGCTCGGCGCCAATCTGGGCGACGACGGCCGCTCGCTGGTGCCGCTCGATGCAACCGACCTGCTCGCCGCTGCCCAGCGCAATACTGGGCTCGATGATTACGGCGACCCCGGCTTCCGGGTTGGCCTGACGAAACTACTCGACGCTCTCGAGAGCGAGGCCCGGCTAACCTTGATGGGGCGCATCCTGGCGCGAGCCGACCTCCAGCGCATTCTCCAGAACCGCCTCGGGATGATCGCGGCCTTCGCGGCGCATCCCGAGATCTCGCGCGAGCGCGTCGAGGCTCCGATCTTCATCACGGGCCTCGGCCGCACCGGCACGACCCTGCTGCACGAACTCCTCTCCCACGACCCCGCCAACCGCGTGCCGATGCAGTGGGAGCTCATGTACTCCGTGCCCCCACCCGAGACCGCGACCTACGCCAGCGATCCGCGCATTGAGCAGGTCCGGCGCGAGATCACCGTGATGGACGAGGCCGATCCGGCCTTCCCCGCCATGCACGAACTCGCCGCCGACGTACCGACCGAATGCATCTACATCTTCGCCCACGAATTCATGAGCGATATGTGGGTCGGCAAGTTCAACATCCAGAGTTACGCGATGTGGAACGGAACCACCGACCGCGCCCCGGCCTACGCCTGGCACCGCAAGACCCTGCAACTCCTGCAATCGCGTCATCCCGGCTGCTGGGTCCTCAAGGCACCGAGTCATCTCTCGCAGCTACCAGCGCTCTTTGCCGAGTACCCGGATGCGCGGGTGGTGATGACCCATCGCGATCCGGTGCGCGTTCTCGGTTCGCTCGGCAGCCTGATGGCAACGCTGCAACGGATGCGCTCGGACCATGTCGACTACGCCAAGCGAATCGCCGAGATGGCCTTCGGTTTCGCCTTTCTCCTTGGACGCGTCATGCAGGAGCGCGATACCGGTCGGGTTCCGACCGACCGGATCAGCGACATCCGCTACCAGGATCTGGTGCGCGATCCGGTCGGCACGGTACGCGCGCTCTATGCCAGCTGGGGCCTGCCCTTCACCGCCGAGCACGAACGACGCATCCACGCCCATCTCGCGGCGCAGGGCCACGGCAAGGCCCGGGCCACGCACAGCTACGCTTTCGCCGACACCGGCCTCGACCTTGCCGAGCAGCGCGCGGCCTTTCGCGCTTATCTCGAACGCTTCGGGATCCCGGCAGAGGAGTGACGCCGGCACGCCGGCAGCAAGCACAGCCGGGTACGACCGGTCCCGGGCGGCATCAGGCCAGACGGCCGCGGAACTGGCGGTAGTGCAGATACGTCGGAATCATCGCCGCAGCCCCGATGACGTGCCAGATCGCGTGCCCCTGCCAGAAATGGCTCGAGGGATCGCACCAGAGACGTGAGACGTCCGCGCCGGAGAAGACCGAGGCAAGCGCCATCAGAGCCAACCCAAGGGCAAAGAGCCCGTGCGCGGTCGCGCCCCCCTCCCGCCGACTGGCCCCAGCCTCGGTCACGAGCACCACCGCGATCAGGAAACCGATGATGCCCTGCACCGGGAAGGCCGTCATCCTGGCGATGAGCACGGTGAGCGCCGTGAAGCCGGCGACCAGACTCCAGAGCCAGACGAACGTTGCCCGCGCCGGCACCACCCCGAGACGCACGCCGTTGAGCACGACAAGCAGCAAGAAGAAGACATACATCCCGGCGAAATCGCCCACCTGCGTCAAGAAGGCGACCGAGGCGTGGTAGACGAGCGAGCCGAGCCCGACCCAGAACGTGGCCTGGGCAAAGAAGCGCAGGCTGCGTTCGCGCTCGCCGCGCGCCAGCGCCCAGAGAACGGCGGCGACCACGAAGTAGGCGAGGTTCGACCAGGTGTTCGCGGGCTCGGCCGCCCAGGCGCAGAGGGTCTCCTCGCACCACTTGACGTTGGGCGGCCCGCCCCAGGCCCGTAGCCCGTCCCACGGACACATCCCAACGGCCCTCTCGGCAGCACTCACGGAGCGCTCCCATCGCGGGCCTCGGGGCGCTTGTCAAACCCCAGTGCCGCGGGCCGGCGCTTCACTTCACAGGCGCCGCGAAGGGAGCAGAACACCCGCGCTCGAGACGACCATGGCCAGCGCCGCCACTACCGGATCGAGCCGCCCCCCGACGGCGAGGCCGATGGCCAGGGCGTTATAGACAAACGCCCAGACGAATCCGCGCACGACCGCGCGACGAACTCGGCGAGCATGCTGGAGAAGCCACGGAACCAGCGCGGGGTCATCGTTCAGGATGACGACATCGGCTGCGATCCGGGTCAGATCGGTGGCACCGGCGACCGCCACCCCGAGATCGGCCGCGCCGAGCGCCGGAGCGTCGTTCACCCCATCCCCCACCATCGCCGTGCCCCCCCACCCCTCGCGCAGAGCTGCGGCACGCAACACGCCAAGACGTTCGAGCTTGTCCTCGGGCGAGAGGCCAGCGGCGACCTCGCTCGGCCGGAAGAGGGCCGGCACGAGAACTGCGGCGGTGCGGTCGCCGGTCGCGACACGAACGCGTCGGCCATCGCGCCGCAGTTGTTCCACTGCGGCCCGCGCCCCGGCGCGCAGCGACTCCGTAAAGTACATAGTTACTGCAAGCGCACCGTCCACCCACACCGCACAGCCCGGGCCTGTCCCCTGGCCCTCCGTCAGGGCTTCGACCCGAATCCGTCGACCGGCGACCTCGCCACCAACCCCCCGGCCCGGTCGCACCCGAACCGCCTCGGCCTCGGGCACATCGAGAGCGAGCGACTGAGCACGGGCGACGATCGCCCGCGCGAACGGATGCGGCTGATCGCGTTCGACCGCCGCCGCCCATGCGACCACCGCATCGAGCGCAAAGGGCGCACCCGTCGCCAGATCAATCTCATGAATCTCGGGCTCGCCTGTCGTCAGGGTCCCCGTCTTGTCGAAGACGACCTGTCCCACCGCGGCCGCAGCCTCGAGTGCCAACGCGTCGCGCAGCACGAGTCCGCGCCGCGCGGCCGTCGCAATCCCCCGCCGCACAGCCACCGGCGCGGCCAGCGCGAGTCCGCACGGACACGCGACCACCAGCACGGAGACCGCCACCAGCACGCCGCGCTCGCTCCCTGCCGCCCGTGCCCACCACAGCCCGGCGGCCAGCGCCAGCACGAGCAGCAGCGGTACCGCCATCGCAGCCCCGCGGTCTGCAACACGCTCGAGAGCACTGCGCTGCTCCCGCGCCCGTGCCAGAAGCTCCTCGAGCCGGGCCGGCGTGCTCGCGCTCTCGGGCAGAGTGACGCGGAGCCGAAGCGTGCCGTCAATCACCATGGTGCCGCCCGCAACTGCGCAACCCATGCGCTTGACCACGGGCAGGCTCTCTCCCGTGAGCATGGACTCGTCCACCCCAGCCTCTCCGCCCTCGACCACGCCATCGGTCGGAATCGCCGCCCCCGGCGGCACCTCGATCCGATCCCCCGGCACGAGCAGTGCGGGCGAAACCTGTTCACGCCCATCGACGCCAAGGCGCACCACCTGGACGGGTTTTGGCGCAAAGCCCGTACGGAGAGCCTCCTCCGCGCGGACGCGCGCCTGAGCCTCGATGGCCTGCCCGAGGGTAACCACGACGAGAAGCGTGGTCGCAGTGTCGAAGTAGACCCCACCCTCACTTCGCACCAGGTCAATCACCGACAAACCAAACGAGGCGACGACCGCCAGGGTCACCAGCAGATCCCCGTTGGCCACGCCTGTTCGCGTAGCCCGCCAGGCACTGGCCGCGATCGGGCCACCCAGCAGGAGCAGTACCGGAATGGCGAAGATCCCGGAGAGCATGCGCAGAACCAGAAGCCACTCGCCCTCGGCCGATGCGCCGTAAACATGTGGCGCCCACGTCGGCAGACTGAGCGCCATCACGTTCATGGCAAAGAAGATGCCCAGGCCGAGCCGCACCACCAGCATTGCCAGTGCTCCCGGATCGCCCCGTGCCCGAGAGATCTGTGCGGCGAGCGCGCAGCCGGCGCAACAATACCGGCTGGCCTGCCCCGCCACGTTGGCCCGGATCGCCCATCGCCCCAGCGGCAGATCGCACTGCGCGCAGGCCGGCCGAGGTGTGGCGGTCAGCTCAACATGCTGCGCAGCAGATAGATCAGCCCGAACAGGGAAAACGACGCCCACAACACTCCGATCCACCACGGCGCCGGATTCGCTTCGTAGCTGTTCCATCGTGCGTCCAGCGGCGAATCCGGACGATTGGCCTCGGCGGGAGATGCCCCCGGAGGGGCCACCAGTGGCCCCATCAGCCGCGGACGGGACTCGTCCCGAGCATCCTCAGCCACGGCTCACCTCGGCCACACACCTGCTGCCCGCAGGATCGATTTCCCCACCACGATCGATCTCCTGCTCGAGCTCGAAGATCCGGAATTTAGGCGCCTCGACATCCCGAAATCGACCTGTCATGACCGCCCATAACGTGATGAACAGAATCGGCATCATGCCGACCAGATAGGTCACCACCGCGACCGCGCCGAAACCCGCGATCTCGTCGTGCACGATGGTGAGGACGAATTCGCCCATCTTGTAGGCAAAGCCGACACCGGCCACCGCCATGACCAGAACGACGAAGCCAAAGAGAACGATCAGTCGGCGCCGTCCACCGACGGCATCGCTGAGACGGACCAGCCGTCCGGCGTCCGCTCCGGGCACAGCGACGCGCCGACGTGGCCGCATCCAACTCTCACTGTGACGGCCACTCACGGCGCCACCGCAGGAGCCGCTGGAGATGCGAGCACACCGGGCGCCGCGAGACCGTCGCGCGTCCAGCTACCGAGCCACTGCATGTAGGCAACCAGCGCAAGCGCTCCTTCGCGCGGCCGGCGCTCGTCGTCGAAGTACCAGGTGTAGGCAGGCATGACCGACCACGGCGAGGTGCTGCGCGGATCGTAGAGGTGGGCCATGTGCCAATCGTTGGAGCGCAGTCCTGCCTCGCGGATCAGATCGGGGCCGACTCGGCGCGTGCCGAAAAGGTGCGGCAGGTTGAGTTCGTTCTGGTACTCCTCGGCGTTCGACACCGGGCCAAAGCGCACGTCTTCGTTCGATACCGGGCGCACCTGCTGCGAGTGACAGTGCCAGCACGCCTCGGCGATGTAGAGGTCGCGGCCCGTCCTCAGGGCTCGTTCGAAACCCCGCGGCGATACTTCACCAAAGGCCGTCTTGAACTCGCCGGGGTAGTCCTCGGCGAGCTGCTCGAACTCGGGCGTCGGCACCGCCGCGAGTTCTGCCATCGACAACGACGGCACGTTGCGCAAGGTGAGAACCGGCATCCAGCCTTGCAGGAAGAAACCGAGGAAGAACGTCAGTACCCCGGCCACCAGAAGCGTCGTACCCAGTCGCTCCATCAGGCGGCCTCCGCCCCGGCCAGCAGGGGCTCATCGAGGGGCCGCCGTGCCGTGGCCCAGAGTTCCCAGAAGAAGATGGCCTGCGCCGCCACGATCATCAGGCCCGAGAACGAGCGGACCCACCAGAACGGCATCGAGTCAATCACGGAGTTTGACCAGGGCTCCAGGTTGGCCCACGAGAACCCCTGCACCAGCCCACCCGCAGTCAGGTCAATCACCATGACGATGACGCCGACGAAGGTGAGCCAGTAGTGGATCGTCAGATTCCGGGGATGGGCCCAGGTGCGCCCCACTGCCCGCGGCCAGAGTTCGACGAAGAACCCGAAGATCCAGAAACCGAAGACCCCGAACATCACGAGATGGGCATGTGCGACGACCCAATCCGTGAAGTGGATGATCTTCTGGAAGGTGAGCGTCACCTGAAAGGCACACTGGAAACAGGTGATGCCGTAGAAGACCATGCCGGTATAGAACCAGCGGACCGCCAGGTTGCCGCGGATCGCGTCGGAGCGGCCGTGCAATGTTCCGAAGAAGTTGACGATGACGGTGAAGACGACGACTTCGATCGCGATCGTCGCCACCACCGCGCCATATTGCGCGTACATCGGAATCGGGCTGAACAGGAAATGGTGCACGCCCTGCATCGGGTAGAAGAAGGCCAGCCCCCAGAATCCGATCAGCGAGAGCGCATGACTCCAGATCGGCTTGCGCAGGAGCAGCGGCACGAAGAAATACATCAAGCCCCAACCGATCGGGGTGACGAAGAGGCCGACCAGATCGTGGATGAAAAGGCCCGTGATGGCCGCACCCGCCGTCCCCGGAACGAAGAACTGCGGCAGGTAGTTGCCCATCAGGTAGACGAGCCCGGTCCACGCGAAGGCCGACAGGAAATACCAGAGTGAGACGTAGAGCCCCTGTTCGCGCGAGCGCAGGATCGGTGCCGCGAGGTTCACCACCAGCAGCACCAGCCCGAGCACGATCAGCGGATCGACGAAGATCGGCGTCTCCCCCCACTCGATCGCCTGCGCGTAGCCCAGCACGAGGCCGATGCCGGTGAGGGTGAGGCAGAGCTGCCACGCCCAGAAGATCAGGTCTCCCAGCCGATCGGAAAGGATGGGTTCGCGCGTCAGGCGGGGAATCGCGAAGAGCATCCCCGCGATGAAGGCATTGGCGATGAAGCCGTAGGCCGCGACGTTGGTGTGGATCATCCGGATCCGGCCCGGCGAGAGCCATTCGATCCCCGCGAAGGGGTAGAGATTCTGGAACTGGAACGAATACGAGATGCCACCGAGCAGCGAGACCGTGAGCCAGACGGCCGAAGCGATGAGGTGCAAGCGCACCAGATCGATCCGGACCAGGGGACGGCCCCGCACGGTCGCCGGAACGCCGCCACCAAGCCTCTGGCCGGTGGAGATCGTCGTTGCCACGCTCACGGTCGCGCCTCCTCGTTTGGCTCGCCGACTCGATTGGACGCCACGCGAATCGGCCCGGACTTGCGCCGCAGCGAGAGAATGTACGAGACCAGATTCCAGGCATCGTCCCGGTGGATGTATTCCCCGTCCGGATTGTCGAAGACGTCGGCGTACGAAGGCATCGCAGTGCCGTTGATGCCGGTCATGAAGGTCCGATAGACCGCCTCGGGCGAGTCGCCGCCGCGCAGCGATCCCTTGGTGAAGTTGAAGGGCTTCTGGGGGTTGCCCCAGACATCGGGCTCCAGGGTGCGCGCGGAAGGGCCATCGCCACGACCGCCATCACCGTGGCAACGACCACAGTCGAGATCGAGATAGAGGGAGCGGCCCCGCGCCACCGCAGCGGGCGATCCCAGCCAGGACGGCACCGGCGGGATCACGATCGGCACTCCGGCACCCTGGGTCTGCCATTCGGGATAAAAATCCTTGATGGTCTCGATGAGGCCGAGACGCTCCCGCTCACCGACCAGCGGAAAGCCGGGCATGGCCGTGCCAGACACCCCGAGCACCAGAGTCCGCATCAGATCCGCATCCGTGGGAAGCGTACCGTTTGGAGTCGAGCGAAACTTGAAGATGCCGCGAGTGAAATCGCGCGGCTTGACGAGCAGCATGGCGGCGGCCGCGCCCTGGCCGTCCCCTTCGGGCCCGTGGCAACCGATGCAGTGGGTTGCATACTGGGCGCGGCCGAGAGCTCGCTCGGCCCGCTTCGCCGGTGTCAATTCGGCGGCCCAAACCGGCCCCGGCCCAACCATCGTGGCGACCAGCGCGAGCGAGAGCGCAGCCCCGCCCCGCCCCGGCCGACGCACCACGGTACCACGAGAGACGCGACTCATGCCGCCTCCTGTGCCGGGCGAAAGGGCTCGAAGCGGCCGAGCGGCTCGAGCAGACCGAGCGTCAGGCCGTAGATCAAATGGGTCACCGCCGCGACCCACCAGGGCATCACCTTCAACACCAGCACCTCGCCCCAGATCTCGGCCTGCAGAAAGGGAATCGCGATATATAGATTGACGAGCCACATCAGCAGCCCGTAAGCCGCTCCGAGTGCGATCTGGAGAGCCGGACGCTCGGGGACGAAGAAAGCGAGGCCGACGTGGAAGATCGCGCCGGCCACGGCCCCGACCGAGGCATGGACGACCGCGACCAGCATGAAGAAGGTGAGATCGTGCGTGGCGAGCGCGTTGGGGCCGAGGAAAACGGTGCCGTAAGCGCGCAGGAAGAGCAGCGGATCCTGCTCGACGAGAAGAGAGCCCACCACGTTGGCGAGAAAGCTCGTCAGGCTGCCGAGCAGCCCAATCATCAGCCCCGCGACCACGTGATAGGTCAGATAGAAACCGCGTGGCGGCCACTTCTCGGCCACAGCAGCAGGCTCGGCCGAGATCGCGCGCAACCTCGCCTCGAGACGATCGAGCGCAACACGATGGCCCTCGATGCGCCCGAGGATTTCACTCCGCTCGTCAACCATCCGGGGAGCGCGGCTTCGCAAGGCCGATGCCAGCCTCGTTGTGGGCCGATCTGGATCGCCGAGCTGGCCCCTGCCTTCTTCCCCGGCGCCACATCGTCCCAAGGGCGGGACGATGTTCCCGCGCCTGGGAGTGATTCTGGGAAACGGACTCCCGCTCGAATCCCAGTGCGCGCGCTCGAGCGGGGGAAGACGAGCGTCGCCGGCTTCGGCCCGGCAAGTGCTTCATCGCCGCAGCATGCCCATGCCCGCCGAAGCCCACCGACCTGTCCCTGAGCAGAAGAGCCCACTGATCGGACCTCTGCCGCGCAATGGTCCGTGGTCGGCCGTCGGGCTCGATCTCCGCAGCTTCCTGGTCGCCCTCGGGGTGACGCTCTTGATCTATCTCTTCTTCGGTGGCTCGGTGTGGGCCCACCTCGGCCGCGACGATTTCGCCCGGATCGTGGTCAGCTACACGGTGATCCCACCGGTCGTCCTGCTGTTGCTCTGGCAGCGCGGAACGCTGTCTCTCGCCAACGGACTCGCGGCGATCACACTGATAGCGCTCATCAAATTTGTTCTGACCGCGGGATTCGAACTCATTCTCGACGTCTGACGAGCGCCGCACCGCCGCGTTCACTTGGGATGCGAAGCGTGGCCCCGATGAGTTCCGACCGCGTCCGTCGATGTCGCGACATGCCCGACATGGTTCGCGTGAACCACCGAATCCGGGAGGACCCCCCGTGCCAGGGTAAGCAGCCCGAGGGCGAGCACGAAGGCCGGGCTCCAACGCGCGACCCGCCGGCGCAACGCCAGCCCGAGCGGACGTCCCGCCAGCCCGACACCCAGCATCGCCGGAAGCGTACCCAACCCGAACGCCAGCAGGAGGAGAGCCCCCTCACCCGGACCGTCGGCCACTGCGGCGCGAGCCACAAAGGCCCAGAGCAGCGGGCAAGGCAAGAGGGCATTGACGACGCCAAAGGCGAGCGGTGGCGCCATACCGGGCAGCGCCAACACGCCACGCAGCACGGGCGCCGTCGCACCGCGTACGCGAAGACTCGCTCGAGTGAGCTGCGGCGGCAACCCGCCGAGCATGTCCACCGCCGCGACGACCATGACCAATCCGACCACGACGGCCAGCGGCCGAGCGACCCCGAGGCCGAACCAACCTACACTTGCCTTGCCCAGACCTGCAGCGAGCATCCCGAGCATCGCGTAGGTGAGGACGCGCCCCAGGGAGTAGAGGAGCTGGCGTCTGACGACCTCCGAGGGTGACGCCGCCCCGAGCGCCAGGGCAAAACCACCACACATGCCGGCGCAATGCGGCGATCCCACCAGGCCAGCAACCAGGGCCAACACCAACGTGGGGGAAAGGCTGACCAGATCGTTGCTCATGCGGAGTGCTTCGCGGAGCGGATCCCGTGCCGAGCCGGGCGACCCCGCAGACGATCGACTTGGGCTGGCCGATGCTGAGCTGAGTTCTGCGTCATGCCGAGGCAAGCGCTCCGCACGGCCCCTGCGCAAAGACCGCATGCAACAGACCCGCATGTGTGTCGCCGCGCGCGCCACGACTGCGTTCGCGCAGCGTGCCGCAGCGCGCACAGGTGCTCGACCGCGTCTCCGGAGCAGCCGGCCCCTCCTCGCGCAGCGCGGCGCCGTGCGTCCAAATGCACCCGGCATGAAACCCGCGTGATTCACGGTCGCGGGAATCAGCGCGCAGCCCCGATCCCGCTGACCGGAAGCGGCACTCGCAGACAAACGAGGTTTCCGCGGCACCGTGCGTGCATCAAGGCAACCAGCCGCGGACCGGCTGGATGAGTTCGCGCGGAGGGATTTCCATGCGCCACGAACACCACTGGATGAAGCAAATCGCGCCGTGGGCATCGCCCGCACGCACGCGCGGGCTCGCCACCAACGCAACACGTGGCCGTTGGGTTCCGACGGTCGCGACCCTCGCGCTGAGCGGACTCGCGGCATGTGGCAACACGGCGTCCACACCCGTGATCCCCAGCCCCCAGGCCTGCTCGGAGGGCACGGGTTACTCCTCGACCTTCGCCGCGATCGAAGCAGCGATCTTCGACCGGCACGGCTGCCGCGCTGCGGCGTGTCACGGCGCCGCCGTCGCCGGCGGTCTCGATCTCTCGCCGGGCCGGGCCTGGGACAACCTGATCGACGCACCCTCGACCGCCAGCGCGCTGCCGCGCGTTCTCCCCGGCGACCGCCGACGCAGCTTCCTCTACGACAAGCTCGCCGCCGCGACCGATCCCGGAAGCGTCGCGATCGCCGGTTCGCCGATGCCGGTCGGCGCAGCAGCGCTTTCGACCGACGAACTCGAGGGCGTGCGACTGTGGATCCAGGGCGGCGCCCCACGTGTGGGCACGGTCCCTGGAACAGAAGCATTGCTCGACGCCTGTCTCCCGGACCCCGCACCACAACTCATCCAGCCGCTCGCCGCACCCGCGCCGGGTACCGGCATTCAGCTCACCATGCCCATCTTCGATCTCCCCTCGAACGCCGAGGTCGAGTACTGTTTCGCAAGCTGGTACGACATCAGCGACCAGGTCCCGGCAGAGTTCCTCGACCCGACGGGACAATTCTTCAGATTCTCCCGCCAGACGCTGCGTCAGGACGCGCAGAGTCACCACCTAATTCTGAGCCTCGCCCCGATTGCCCCCGAGCAGCTCGGCGATCCCTCGTTCGGCGCGTGGACCTGCAAGGGTGGTGAGCGGGCCGGTCAGGCATGCACCCCCACGGATCTGGACGGCTGCGGCACAGGTCTCTGCGGCAGCGAGCCGGAACCGACGTTTGCCTGCATCGGCTACGGCCCGCCGACGGGCGTTCCGCCGGTCGGCGGCGCCATCGGCGGTGCCCAGACCGCTCAGGCCGAGAGCCACTACCCGGAGGGTGTCTATGCCCAAATTCCGGTGCGGGGCGTGCTCTACTGGAACTCGCACTCCTTCAACCAGACCGACACGGCGACGAGCATGCACGCCTGGCTCAACTATTATTTTGCAGAAAGCTTCGAGCGCCCGCTCCGTACCATCTTCGACACCAGCGCGATCTTCGCGGCGAGCGCGCCGCCCTATACCAGCGAGGTGGTCTGCAATGACCACGTCCTGCCGCAAGGAGCGCGCCTCTTCGAGCTTTCGTCGCATGTCCATCGCTGGGGCAAGCACTTCTGGATCGACAGACCGGGCGGGGCCCGGCTCTATGACAACTACGTCTACAACGATCCGGCCTACGCGCGCTTCGACCCGCCGCTCGCCTTCGACTCGGCGGATGCCGCCGCGCGAACCCTGCACTACTGCGTGCTCTATGAGAATGGCGTCAAACCCGACGGTTCACCCGATCCCGATACCGTCGCACGCTTCTCCAATATCCCCGACTCCTCGCTCGGCGCAGGTGTACTCATCGACAGCAGTTGCGAGCCCGTCGCCTGTTTCAGCGGTCGTGTCGCCGCACCCTGCGCGGGTGCCGACGACAATGCGAGCTGCGATTCGACGACGGGCGCAGGCGATGGTTGGTGTGATGCCTGCCCGCTGCACGGTGGTGAGACAACCGAGACCGAGATGTTCATCCTGCTCGGGCAGTACTACATCGTGCCGCCAGCGGGTGGCCCTTGACGCCGCTAGGGGCAGAAACGCACGCGGCGGTGACTCCGCCCTCCGACGTACCCTTCGGAGGGGGAGCCACCGCCGCGTGACCGAGCAGGCGCCGGTGCCCGCGACTCAGCCGTGCTGGTCGGACCTCAGCGAAAAGTTCGGGTAACCGACGGCCCCCATTTCGGGCAGATCCAGTCCCTCGATCTCGTCCTCGGCGGAAACCCGCAGCGGCGTGATCTTGTCGCTCAGTTTGAACCACACCCAGGCCATCGAGAAGCCAAAGACCAGGACCACTGCGGCACTCAGGATCTGTGCTGCGAGCTGCGAGGGGTCGCCATAGAAGAGACCGCGTACCCCGTCGGAGCCGTAAGCGTCGACGAACTCCTGGCGAACGACGCCGTTCCAGCCCGCACCGTACTTGCCGTTGGCAAATAGTCCGAGAGCGATGATGCCCCAGACGCCGTTGACGCCGTGGACCGAG
>SXGT01175334.1_pt1 | contig 15303 bp, 13 predicted proteins | sample 3176221 | NCBI WGS metagenome assembly SXGT01 (sample SAMN11356862, study PRJNA531348) | freshwater metagenome | isolation source: freshwater sample F1-120 | place: China: Fuxian Lake, Yuxi | collected 2017-12-25
CAGCAGGTTGGTCTGGTCGGCGATTTCGCGGATGGTGTTGGTGATTGCGTTGATGCGGTCGGTAGCGGAGGAAAGTTCCTGGATCACGGCTGCCGAATTGTCCACGGCGGCTTCAACGCGCTGGGTGGCAGCGATGCTGCTTTCCATGCGGCCATCGCCTTCGGTGGCGCGGGTGCGTGCATCGTCAGATGCTGTGGCTGCCGAGGCCGAGCCATCGGCGATTTGTTCTGCCGCCGAACTCATGTGCTGGATCGAATTTGCTGCCCGCTCCATATAGGTGGAGCGTTCATTGCCGCGTCGGATGACGACCGATAATTCTGCGGCCATTTGATTGGCGGCAGTGGCAAGGTTATCTCCCGCATTCTTGACGCCCGCGATGATGTCGCGCAGTTGTTCGACTGTTTTTTCCAACGCGCGCGCCATGTCACCGAGTTCATCCTGTCGTGTGGTGTCCGGGCGGGCCGAAAGATCGCCCCCGGCGATCTTGCCGAGCGTGTTGTTGAGGTTCGAAATGGCACGCGACAAGGAACCGGCCAGTGGCAGCAGGAGCATGAGCAAGCCCAGCACGCTGACGATAAAACTGCCGATGGCCAGCGTGCTGAGTTTACGGCCTTCCGTGACACTGGCCTCGAAGGTGGTCTTGACGAGTTCGACGCGCTCGGGCACCAGTTGGGCCAGCGGCTTGATCAGCTTTTTGTGTACGATGGGCCACTGCTCCTGGAGCAATGCCATGATGGCTGCCTTATCCTCCTTCGCATAGGCTTCGTCCAGTGTATTCAGCAGACCGTTGAGATTTTCGAGTTGCTTACCAATGCCATCGATAACTTCGGTCTGTTCTGGCGAGGCCTGGGCTTTGTCATGTTGCGCAAGAAATTCCTGCCAGGCGGGCAGCAAGCGTTCACGCTTTTCCTTGAGACGGTTGCGGGCACCGATGTAGGAGGTGACCTCGAGCACTGACGCGGCCATGTCAAAGCGGATTTCCTTCAGGCGGTCGTCGATTTCCTGGATGGCGAGCATCGGTTGGACCGATTGGGTCTGGACGTTCTCCAGGGCCTGTGTGGTGCGCTGCTGACCATACAGACTGACACTGGCGAGCAGGATGAGAAAGCCGATCGACAGGGCTGCCGTTGCCAACAGGCGAGCGCGAATGGATAACGCGTTGAACATGTATGCCTTTCGTTGTACTGCTGTATTTTTATTGTCACAACTAGCTGATCAAATATTGAAGCGTGAGCCGATGCCATTGATGTTGACAGCACGGCCTGCTCCCGGAGTATATTTGTACTCGGCAAGTTCGTGTGACACACCTAAATTCTGGAGGAGTAGAAGATGAGAATCATGAAGCAATTGATCTTGGTAACAGCCAGCATCGGTTTTATGGCGACGTCGCAGTTGGCATTGGCGCAGGAAACACCGACTACCGCACCGGCAGGCGTCAAACTGGTTGAGGCAAAGGATGTGCAGGATCTGATGGCCAAGGGTGCCAAGGTTGTTGATACGCGACGTGCATCGGAGTATGCCGAAGGCACGATCAAGGGCGCCCTGAATGTGCCCTACGATCCGGAAAAGAGTGCCAAGGATGCCGGCTTCGATCCGGCTCAGGACAAGTTCGACATCACCAAGTTTGCAGACAAAAATGCCACGATCGTGACTTTCTGCAATTCTGGTTCGTGCTGGAAATCCTACAAGGCCGCCGTCGTGTTGGCCAAGAACGGCTTCAAGAATATTTACTGGTATCGCAGCGGCTTCCCTGACTGGAAGGCACGCAAGCTGCCGACAGAGTAAGGTTTATCCGATTACAAGGGCCGCATGCGGCCCTTGTTCATTGTGCGGCTGGAGGAGGGAAAATGACCTATACGAAAAAATCGCCTGCACTACTGCTCATCGGTTTGGCGATGCTGTTGTGGGGTTGGCTGAATGCCAGTGGCAGCATTGACAGTACGCAGAAATGGCTGCAAAAGAGCGCTTACTCCGATTACGTCAAGGTGAAGGAGAAATTCGATGCCGAATTGCGCGTGGCCACCGAGCAGGCTCAGGCAGAAGGACAGCCCGCACCGCAGATGACGATGCCCAAGTCGAAGTTTGACGAGGTCAAGGCGGAGCAAGCGAAGCTGTCCTTCATTTTCGGCGGCATAGCGACGGTGCTGGGTCTATTGATCATGGTCTGGACGCCGCGCGAAGGAAGTCTCGACTACTACCTGTCAATTTTTCCGGGCATGACCTACATCCTGCTGATTGCGTTCATCGTGCGCTGGGGGCTCGATCCCACCTTTGCTAACTGGGGCAAGGATTTTCACGATACGCTCGGCTTCAACTTCGCGACGATCTTCAACCTCAACTATGTGGTGCTGGGCATCGTCATCGGCATCATCATTGTCAACGTCTTCAAGATCCCGGTCTGGGCCGCGAACGGTGTGCGTACGGCGCGCATCTTTCTCAAGACAGGCGTGATTCTGCTGGGTGCGCTTTACAGCGCTACCGAACTGGCCCAACTGGGTGGGCTGTCCGTGATCATGATCGGTATTTTCGTCCTCGGCTCGGTCGGCATCGTGCTTTTCATGGGCAAGCGCATGGGCGCCGGCAATTCGATGACGGCGGTGCTGTCCGCCGGCATGGGCGTCTGCGGTGTCTCGGCGACTGTTGCCGCCGCTCCGGTGGTCAATGCCAGGGCGGCGGAGATTGCCTATACCATCGGCACCATTCTGGTCTGGGGCGTTGGCTGCATGTTCCTGTTCCCCACCGTCGGCCACATGTTCAACATGGGCCCGGTGCAGTTTGGTGCCTGGGCGGGGACCGGCATCCTCAACTCGGCGCAGGTTGCCGGCGCGGCACTGGCCTTCGATCCGCATGGCATAGAGACCCTGAAGGTCGCCGAGATTTTCAACATTACCCGTGTCCTGTTCCTGCCGATCATCGTGCTCTGGCTGGCGGCCTGGTATGTCAAGCACGAGGTCGGTGCGGAAAAGGTTAACCTCGGCCAGGTACTGATCGCCAAGTTCCCGGTCTTTGTGCTCGGCTTCATCCTGCTGTTCCTGCTCTCGACTTTCGGTGCCTTCACGCCTGCGGGTCACTACCAGGGCAAGTATTTCAGCGCCGAGAAAGTCAAGGAAGACAAGCTGCTCAAGGGCAAGGAAACGCGTGCGCTCGAGGGAGAGCTGGCTCGCCTGAAGGAGGCTGAAGGCAGTAAGGCCTTGCAGGATCATTTCGTTGCCAAGGCCATCAATATCGGCCAGCGCCATGCGACCCCGGACGATGCCTTCAAGGCCATCGAGGCGTTGATGGCCGACAAGAAGATGAGCAATCGCGAACAGGATGGCGTGTTGTCGGCGGTGGCCAAGATGCCCAACCTGGATGTCATTGCGAAAAGCGCGATCGAGAAAGCGAGCAAGGCGGCCTGGCACAGTTCGCCCGCGATTGCGGCGTTCCGCGACTGGCTGGCCTGGCTGTTCTCGTTTGGCCTGATCGGTCTGGGCATGCAGATTACGGCTGCGGCGCTCAAGCAGGCCGGAGGCAAGCCATTGATCATCGGTGGGGTGGTCGGCACCCTTAAGGCGGTTGGTTCACTGATCGTCGTCCTGTTGTTCGTCAAAGAATTCATTTAAGGAGTCGGCACATGTCTGAACAAAAATTTGCGCGCGGCACCAGCCTGTCGATCTTCACCAGCGACCGTAAAGAAGATTTCTTCGCACTCGCCCTGGCATTGACCATCGCACTCGGCGTCGTCCTGGTGGTCGGTCGTTAAACCGAAAATTGCGCCGACCACCTTGCTCCTGTGCCAGCACGGCACGCTGGGAGCGATGGCGGCCGAGGTGCTGGCCTTTGCCGTTGCTACGCCGGGCGTTACCACCATCGTGCAATGTCTGGTTGTGCCTGAGCTTTGGGCCGGCATGCAGGGGGATGACTGGCTCAACAATGCCTCGACGCGTGACACGTTCGGCAACTATGTCGAAGCCATGCTCGAGAAAGATGCGCAGCGTGATTTGGCGGGTGTCGAGACACGCTGTCGCACGCTTGGGTTTGAGTGGCGAGGTGTGCTCCGGGTGGGTGATCCAGCTGAAACCGTGCTGGCCATCGCGACAGAGGAAGCCGCCGATCTGGTGGTCATTGGCCCGCCCCGCCGCAAAGGGGAGGAGGGCTTGCGTTCGCGCATGGACCTCGAGAAGCTGGTGCGCGACCTGACATGTCCGCTGTTAATCGCGACACGCGCCTAGCTGCAAAAGTCGGCGTTGGTGATACGGCAAGGGCGGAAACCGAACTGCCTTTGTCGCCTGACGAGTTGCTGGATTTTCTGCGCGACATCGAGCGCCTGATCCGGCTCAATCCCTTGCTGGCCATCGAGTGCTGGATGCCCGCCGAATGGGGTTTTCGTTTCGCCGGCCATAACGAAAGCAATGACCGTCCATTCGAGATCTCGGTGCGGGTGGATCAAGATGACGACACCGGTCTTAACTTGCGTTACGACACCGGTCTCAAGCAGATAACAACGCTGCGAGTCGAATCGGCCGAAGGCGGTTCGCGATTGATCGTCAACGAACATTACCCGGTGATCGAGGATCAGCTTGACCCGCGCCTCGCCGAAGTTGACAAGAGCCTCGTCCCTTGGGTGGCCGCCATCCATCGTCATCTGTGGGCACGTCGGCGTTGGGCCTGGTTACCGGGCTGGGGGTTGTGGAACGAGCGCTTCATGCTCGGCATGCCGCCCCGGCAACGGCGTATCGTCCGCTTGCTGATCTGGACCAGTCTGCTCGAGTTTATTTTTTTCATTGCGCTCGTATTGGTTTGGAGGGCGGTGACATGAAGCTTGCCATCTTGTCCGACATTCATGCCAACTATGAGGCACTGACGGCCTGCCTCGCCCATGCCGAGCGGCAGGGGGCGCAACGCTATGCCTTCCTTGGTGATCATCTTGGTTACGGCGCCGATCCTCATGCTTGCCTGGATCTCATCCGCCAGCATGCGGCGAGCGGTGCGATTGTCCTGCGCGGCAATCATGATGAGGCTGCTCTTGGTGGTTTGTGCGCCAACATGCATCCCGAAGCACGCGAGGCGATTGTCTGGACGCGGCCGCAATTGAATGATGAAGAACGCAGCTTCATCGCGGGCTTGCCCTACCTGATGGCAGATGAGACCCAGGGTGGCCGGCTGTTCGTGCATGCCAGTGCTGATCAGCCGGGCCATTGGACCTATCTTCTCAGCAGTCCGGCGGTCGAGAAGTGTCTTGCTGCGACTGACGCCCGACTGATCTTCGTCGGGCATGTGCATACCCCTATTCTTTATTACTCAACCGGCGCAGGACTATCGTCCTTTGTCCCCCAGCCAGGGGCCGTAGTACCTTTGTCTGCCGGGCGGCGCTGGGTATTGCTGGTCGGATCGGTTGGTCAGCCACGTGACGGCAATCCGGCAGCGGCCTATGCCATCCTGGACGAAGAAAAACGCGAGCTCCATCATCATCGGGTGGCCTATGATTGGATCACTGCCGCCCACAAGATTCGTGCGGCAGGCCTGCCGGAAAATCTGGCTGCACGGTTGGCCCATGGGCAATGAGCAATGATGCCATGACGATCCTGAGGACCGTCTCCGACCATATCGTCGAGACCACTTTCCGTGCCGGCAGCATGGCGCAGATTTGGACCGTGCGTGCGCCGAGTGGCGAAGCACGGCTGCTCAAGCGACCGCAATTGGGTTTTGGCCATGACCCTGCCTGCTATGCGGGGTTTGAAGTTGAGCAGATGATTTATGCCCGCGTGACTGGGCCGCATGTGGCCGCTTGCTTCGCGCAGGGAGAGGATGACACCGGGCCGTTCATCATCCTCGAGCATGTCGCTGGGACATCCCTGGAAGAGGTGGCGTTACAGGCGCCACTCCCGGTTGCCCGGATCGTTGTGTTGGGTATTCAGTTGGCCAATGCCCTGCAGGCATTGCATCGGCAAAATGTCGTTCATCACGACCTCACGCCCGGCCATGTCCTGTTGCATCCCGAGGGCCGTGTCGTATTGATCGATTTCGGCCTGGCATGCCATGGTGATCTGCCGGATCTGGCGGCCGCAGAGTCTTCTGTACCGATGGGGACCCCAGCCATCATTGCGCCGGAGCAATTGCTGGGGGTGCGCGGTGATCCGCGCAGCGATCTCTATGCAGCCGGCGCCATTCTCTATCTGCTAGCCACGGGTCGCTATCCGTTTGGCCTCGCAACCAATACCTGGGACATGCAGCGGCGACGCTGGTTCGATACGGTGGCGCCCGGCAAGCTGCGCCCGGATTTACCGGCGTGGCTTGCGGACATTATCCTGCGTTGCCTTGCGGTGCGGCCGGATCGTCGCTATTCCTCGGCTGCCCAGTTGGCCCATGATTTAGCGCATCCGGATCAGGTTGTGATCAGTCAGCGCGGACAATACACACTGCCGGGCCGCTTGTCTCTGGCGTTCCAGCGCTGGTGGTCGGAGCGTCGTCTGGATGTTTCACTGCCGCGCCAGGCACGCCATCAACTGGAGCGCGCCCCCCATGTCCTGGTCGCGATTGATACCGAGCATCATGATGAAGCTCTAGCCGAAAAAATCCGCATGGCCGTGCGGCGCCTGATTGCCCATGACCCGCACTGGCGGGTGACCTGCCTGGGTGTATTGGAACCCTCGCTCATCACCGAACAGGAAGAGGCCAGCGAAATTGCGCGCTCAATGCACACGGGACGACTTGCCGCTCTGCACCATTGGGCAAGGCCGTTGCAGATTCCTCAGGAGCGCATCCGCTTCCATGTGCTGACCGGCCATGATGCGGCGACCTGCCTGATCGACTATGCCACCAGCCAGTATGCCGATCACATCGTCATGGGCGCACGCGGCAACTCGTCCCTGCGCCGTTTGCTGGGCAGCGTGTCTGCGCGTGTTGCTACTGAGGCACCCTGCAGTGTCACCGTGGTTCGGGTATAGCGCCTTGTGTGATCAGGCCTGATTCTTTACCGCGACGACCAGCGCATCCGGCTCGGGCGCGCGCTTGACGACCAGCACCGCGCAATTGAGGCCACCGACAACGCGATCCGTGGTTTGCCCGGCTAATTTGCGCGAGAGACCCTTGTGCTGGTCATTGCCGATGATGACCAGATCCGCACCAACTTCCTGCGCTGTGTCGATGATGGCGCGCTCGGGTATCTTGGCGACAATCGCGGCTTCACAGGTGATGCCTTCGACGCGTAGCAGGCCGATTTTTTCGGCAACATCCTCTTCAGCTTTGGCCCGCTCCGCATCGGTGCTGGCAGCCGCCAGCACGGTGACCGGCAAGTGGGCGACCTTGGCAATCTGTGCAGCGACCTCGACGACGGTCGTGCTGATCGGTGAACCATCGGTGGTCATCAGGATGCGCTTTTGCCAGGGCTGTGCCTGCCAGTTAGCCACCAGCACATGACAGGGCGCGTTCATGATGATCTGCTGGGCGATATCGCCGAGTAGATGTTCCTTCATGCCGCCGCGCGGCGGTCGGCGGCCAATAACCAAAATGTTGCTGTCCGCTGCGGCCGCGGCCGCCACGATTTGCTCCACGGGACTTTTGCCGTGGCGGATGATGGTTTCGGTATCGACGCCGGCGACGAGCGCCTTGCGCTCTGCCTGGCCGAGCCGCACCTTGGCGATCTCGTCGTCATCGGTCGATTCAACGCTGGTCACCATGTCGAGCGTCACGCCAAAACTGCGCGCCAGCGCGATGGCGATTTCTTCCGGCGCATGGCTGAACTCGCTGCCATCGGTCGCCAGCAACAGGCGCTGACGGCGGAAGCCATCGGGCAGCACGCCGGCATTGCATTCCTTGAAGATGCGCGTCTTGCAGGTGCGGCAGATGTCCGGATTCAGTGTCCAGTAAAGGGCTTTCGTGACATTGGTCATGACCGGGAAGAAGGCCCCCTCGCCGATCTCGTGCGTGTAGCCACCCTGGCGCAACAGCTGCATGTTGGTTTCGTTGAGGCGATAGAAGTAGAGGCCACCACCGAGCCGCCGCCGCCGCCGTGCTTCCTGCGCCAGCACTTCGGCACCGGCGATGTCGATGTAGCTAAGGCCGGAACAGGTCATCAACACCGACTTCTGCTGCGGATTGTCCTCGTCGATCTGTTGCAACACCTGTTGCACGTAACTGGCCGCGCCGAAATAGAACGAGCCGGTGACGCGCACGATTCTGAGCTGCGGGCATTCCGGCCGGCCCTTGGCGCGCACGAAGTGGTAGGCGCCTTCCTCGGGCGCAGGCACCACGGGGATGACCTCCGGCCGCGAGGTGCGATAGAGGAACATCAGCAGCGAGAGGAACACACCAAGGAAGATGCCGAGTTCCAGGTTGACCAGCGTGCCGAAGAATGTCGCCGCGAGGATGGCGCTCTCGGCCTTGCTGGTGTGCCAGATGTGGCCGATGTGGTGGAAATCGATCAGCCCCCAGGCGACAAGGAAGAGAATGCCGGCCATCGCGGCGTTGGGCAGGTAGGCGGCGAGCGGGGCGACGACGAGCAACACCAGTACCAGACCGATCGAGGCGAAGATGGTGGCGAGCGGTGTCTTCGCGCCGGCCTCGTAATTGACGCCGCTGCGGTTGAACGAGCCGGACGAGGCGTAACCGGAGAAGAAACTGCCGACAATATTCGAGAGGCCCTGGCCGATGAATTCCTGGTTGCCGTCGATGCGCTGTTCCGAACGTACGGCGATGGCGCGCGAGATTGACACGGCTTCGGTCAGTGCCAGCATGGTGATCACCAGCGCCGGGCCGACGGTGGCCTTGAGCGAGGCCAGCGAGAAGTCCGGTAGCGACAGCGGGGGCAAGCCGGCGGGCAGGGCGCCAACGGTGACGATGCCGGTGGCCGCTTGACCGAGCCACAGCACGAGACCCTCGGCGAACAGGCTGCCGACCAGCATCGCCGCGATCATGTAGGGAATCTTCCTGAGATATTTTTTCGTCAGGATGCCGGTCGCGAGCGTGATGAGGCTGACGGACAGCACCCAGGGGTTGATGGCGTCAAACTGCACGACGAGCTGGTGCACGATTTCGTAGAACGGCGTGCCGCGCGGGATGGCGATACCAAAGAAATTCTTCACCTGACTGGCGGCAATGAGGATGGCGGCGCCGGCGGTGAAACCGATCACCACGGTGTGCGAGATGAAGTTCACCAGCGCGCCCATGCGCGCCAAGCCGAGTACCAACTGGAACACGCCGACGAGGAAGGTCAGCGTCAGCACCAACTGGATGTACTGCGCCGAGCCCGGCTCGGCCGTGTGCGATAGCGCGGCGAAGACGGCGATGGAAATGGCGGTGGTCGGGCCGGAAACCAGATGCCAGCTCGAACCGAATAGCGCGGCAATGATGGCGGGCACCATCGCGGCATAGAGGCCGAATTGCGGTGGCAGGCCGGCGATGGTGGCGAAGGCAACGCCCTGCGGCAGGACGATCAGGGCGCCGGTGAAGCCGGCCAGCAGGTCATCCTTGACCGTCTTGCGGCTGACCAGTGGCCACCAGAGGAGAAACGGTAATAGTTTTTTCAAGTTCAGGACCGGTCGTTTCATGAGCGGCCGCCTTGTTGAGCAAGTCCGACCGAGGCTGGGGCTAGTGAGTGGGTTGCACCAGATACAACTGTGGTCGTACGCGCGGCGCGGGGGGAGCGAATTCGGTCGGAGGAACGAAATGCCCGGCTTCGAGTTGGCGGATCTTGTGGTGTACGGAGAGCAGTTCGCCACTTTCGGTGCGGGCGAGGCGCAGCAGTTCTTTCAGGAAAGCCAATAATTGTGATGTCATCGGAACACAGCCAGTGAACAGGGGGTGACGAACTAAAGCATGGACCATGCCATGCTAGGCTGTGTTTATATCTTATTGAAATAAAAGATGTATTGCTCACGGCTCGCAATAAAAAAACGGCCGCGCTATTGCATATCGCAATAGCGCCAGCTCGCCGTCGCGCCAGCGCCGACTTTTGGGGTTGCGGGACGGCTGACTGGCGTAAGGGCTCAATCGTGCAACTTGGCGGCGAGTACGGGCATCTTTTCGGGGAGGCGCAGCGGGTCATCCTCGCCGTGGTATTCCGCGCGTGAATAAATGGCATCCAGCGCCAGTTCGGCCGAGGAGAAGAAGCGTCGGGCGCCGATCGTTTCATAAAGGCCGGTCGCGCGCATCACGTCAATCACCTGTTTCTTCATGCCGGCAAACAAGACGACGGTGCCGTTGCCGTTAAGCCGTTCGACCAGGTGATGAATTACTTCCTCGCCCGAGGCATCCATGTCGTTGATGCCATCCCCAACGATCAGCACGTAGGGCGCTTCCGGATTGTCGGCAACCGCAGTGAGGACGGCATCTTCAAAGTAGGACACGTTAGCAAAATAGAGGCGGCCATCGAAGCGGATGAGGGTGACGATCTTCGAGGGCGGCAGGTTATGGCCCTTGGCGTCGTGGAGGCTGCCATCGGGCAGGCGGCCGAGGATGGCGACGCGTGGCTTCATGGTGGTGTAGAGGTGCAGGACGATCGCCAGCACGGCGCCGATCATGATGCCCTTGTCGAGGTGCGGGGCGGCCACCAGGGTAGCCACGAAGGTGATCAGTGCGACGATACCATCGGCGCGGCTGGCCTTCCAGGTGTGCTTGAGCGCATCCGGCGTGATCAGGCTGGTGACGGCGAGCAGGATGATGACGGCCAGCACGGCCTTGGGCAGGTGGTAGAGGTAGGACGTGAGGAACAACAGCGTAACGGCGACGAACAGGCCGTTGAAGACCATGGCGAAGCCGGTCTTGGCGCCGGCTTGGAGGTTGATCGCCGAGCCGGTGAAAGAGCCGCAGGAAGGGTAGGATTGGAAGAAGGCGCCGCCGATGTTGGCCAGACCCTGGCCGATCAGCTCCTGGTTTGGGTCGATCTTGTCCTTGGTCTTGGCGGCCATCGCCTTGGCCATTGAGATCGATTCCATGAAGGCCACCAGCGCAATGATCAGCGCGGCGGAGAGCAGTGACATGATGGCGTCCATGCCCAGCGGCGGGAGGCGGAAAGAGGGCAGTCCGGCGGGAATGTTGCCGACGACATCGCCGCCGCCCATCAGGCCAATGCTGCCTTTCTCGATTTTCTTGATGTGCCACTGCTGGCCATCGGTTTCGATGCCGGCCGGCACTTTGCCGACCAGATAGAGCGGCGCCACGCCATTTTCAGCAGGCTTGGCGCGCTCGAAATTCAGCTTGCGCAGCGTCTGCATGCGCAGCTTGTTTTCCTGCTCCAGATTGGTCAGGCCGAGCTTGATCAGGTCGATCTGGTGGTCTACATCGGCCACGCCGGCGAGGTCCTTTTCCTTTTGCAGTGCGCGGACTTCGGAAGACTTGGTGGTCAGTGTGGCCGACAGATCGCGAATGTTGTCGTCGGCATTCATGTAGCCAACGACCAGCGACTGGATCGTCGGGTCTTCGATATCCACTGCCGTGGCTTTTGATTTCTGCTCAAAGCCGATGGCATAGCTCACCAGTGTGGTGATAACGACAGCGACCAGCACGCTGGGCTTGGAGAGCGCCTTGACCTTTTTCAGCCCCAGCATTAGCGCCAGCGCAAAGGCCGACATGGCCAGCGTGGGCAGGTGCGTCATCGGCAGGTAGGTCGCCATTTCCCAGATGTCCTTGAGGAATGAATCGCTGCGACCTTTCGGAATGCCCAGCAGCATGTCGAGTTGCGAGAGGGCGATGATGATCGCCGCGGCGTTCATGAAGCCGAGAATCACCGGATGCGAGACGAAATTGACGATGGTGCCGAGTTTGAGCGCGCCGAGCGCAAACTGGATGAGGCCGACCATCAGGGCCAGCAACAGGGCGAGGCCGATGAATTCCTCCGAGAAGGGCACGGCGAAGGGGGTAATGGCCGCGGCGGTCATCAGCGAGACGATGGCGACCGGGCCGGTGGCCAGTTGCCGCGAGGACCCCCAGAGCGCGCCAAGGATGGCAGGCACCAGGGCGACATACAGGCCGTAATACACCGGCAGCCCCGAAAGCTGCGCGTAGGCCATCGCTTTCGGCACCAGCACCAGCGCGCCGGTGATGCCGGCGATCAGGTCGCCCCGCAGGATGATCGAACCGACCGGAAACCAGGCCAGGAAGGGAAACAGGCGCAGCAGCAGCGTGTTATTGAGCATCGGATCCTCGGGGCATTGGGAGCATTGGGGGCATCGGATGGCGCGCGGATAAAATGATGCAATCCGCAGTGCCTGCATTGCAAAGCGCAACATTTTATCCAAGCTGCCCGCATGGATTCATCAGCCCTGTTATGCTGGCATTACGCTTCTCTATGCACCCAGAAAGGAAAGTCCATGATCCGCAAGAATCCCAGTGGCGATTTGCCGGTCGTCCATGAGTCCGCTTTCGTCGATCCCACCGCGATCCTGTGCGGCAAGGTTGTGGTCGAGGAAAACGTCTTCATCGGCCCCTATGCCGTGATTCGCGCCGACGAGGTGGATGAAAACGGCGAGATGGAGGCGATCATAATCGGTGCCGGTTCCAACATTCAGGATGGCGTGGTGATCCACTGCAAGGCCGGTGGTGGCGTCACCATCGGCGAGTCCAGCTCAATCGCCCACCGCTCGATCGTGCATGGCCCCTGCACGGTCGGCAATAACGTCTTCATCGGCTTCAACTCGGTCTTGTTCAACTGCACCGTCGGTGACGGCTCGGTGGTGCGCCACAACTCGGTGGTCGAAGGCTGCCATGTGCCACCGGGTTTCTATATTCCCTCAACAACCAACGTGCACTCGGACGAGGAGTTGGCGCGCATCCAGCCCGTGACCGGCGATGCCACGAGCTTTTCGGAAAGTGTGGCAGAAGCGAACCGGACCCTGGTCAAGGGTTACAACAGCATCCGCAACGAGTTTTGAGGTGCTGAAGGCGGTATCGCTACTGCAGGTGTATCAGTGTTTTCTCAGATAAAACGCCGAAGCGCCCTGGGCGGCTTGCTGGACCAGAAGCAACTCAATTGAGGTTGCCTGACTCCAAATCCGGATGTCATCAACTGCTGCGGAGCAGTTGCTTACAAGCAGGAGCACTTCGCCGCTTTTCATGCCTTGCAGGAACTTTTTCGACTCAAGAATTGGGCCGGGGCAAGCAATGCCGCGCATGTCCAAGGTTGCATCAGGATGCGGCACCGCCTGCTGTCCCGCTGACTTTTGCAAAAGATAGGCAGTACCCCCCTGATCCCGCTTGGTTGCCGAGATCAGGAGATTCCCTGTCACATGGCACCAGGCGATCAGATCGTCGTGAGTCCCGGGGCAATTGGAAATCAGGTTCAGGGTCTCGCCTGGCTCCATGTCTTCTAACGCCTTCTTCGCGCCAAGCAGCGGTGCAGGGCAGGTCGTGCCGGTCAGGTTAAGGGTTGCAGTCGGGCTGTGAAACATAACGGTCTCCTTGGTAGTCGTTTCAATATTTCTTGGGGGCTGTACTGCGTCGCATCGTAGAGACCTTCTATAGATACGTAAAATACTTTATCGTTACATGCATATAACTATTGGGTATATATGAATCTTCAACAACTTCGCTATTGCCACGAGATTGCTCGCCACGGGCTTAACATTTCCGATGCGGCCGCCGCGCTTTACACCTCACAACCAGGGGTATCAAAGCAGGTACGCCAATTGGAACAGGAACTCGGCATCATGATCTTCGAGCGCTCGGGCAAGCGGTTGACAGGGATTACGGAGGCTGGGCGTCACGTCCTTGAAATCGTGGCTCGGTTGCTCGAGGAAACCCGCAACCTCAAACGGTTGGGCGAAGATTATGCTCAACAGGATATTGGCACCCTGGATATTGCCACCACCCATACACAGGCACGCTACCGTCTTCCATCCGTGGTGAAGCAGTTCATGGCACGCTACCCGAGAGTTCGACTGAGATTGCATCAAGGCAACCCAGGACAGGTGGCTGACTGGGTTGCTTCCGGCAATGCAGATATCGGGATCGCAACGGAATCACTCGAAGCTTCTTCGCAACTGATATCGATGCCCTGTTACCAGTGGTCGCACATCATTATCGTGCCCAAAGGGCACCCGCTACTTAAGCTTTCCACACCCACGGCAGCTCAGCTTGCAGAGTGGCCACTGATTACTTACGACCCAACGTTTACCGGACGCACGCGCATTGATCATTACTTTGAGCATCTCGGTGTTCAGCCCAATATCGTCCTTACTGCAGTGGATTCAGATGTAATCAAGACTTATGTCGAGCTTGGACTAGGCCTGGGAATCATCGCAGAAATGGCCTTTGACAAAGTACGCGACAAGGCCCTACGCGCATTGCCAATTCGACACCTTTTTGGAAGTAATACAACACGACTTGCCATTCGGAAGCAGACCTGGTTGCGCGCGATCGATTACATCTTCATCGAACTCTTCGCGCCTCAGTTGAACCGTCGAATTGTCGAGCTAGCCCTTGAGGGCAAAGGCGAGTTCGATCCAAGTCTGTAGGGAGGGTGCTCATTCCAGATACCGTCGCATCCAGCCTTATTCCATCTGGTAACGCTTGAGTTTGCGCCAGAGCGAGACGCGGTCGATGCCGAGGATTTGTGCGGTGAGTGTCTGGTTGCCGCCGGATTCCTGTAACACCCATTTGATGTAGTCGCGCTCCTGTTCCTCCAGCGAGGGCAGACGACCTTCCTTTTTGCGGAAGGTGCGAATCGCCAGTTCACGCAAGTCTTCGGGCAGGTGCGCGGTCTCGATCAGCTTGGCGTTGCTGATGGCGACGCCGCGTTCGACGATGTTTTCGAGTTCGCGCACGTTGCCGGGAAAGTCATAAGCCTTGAGCAGTTCCATCGCTTCGGGGGCGATTTCGGTCACCTCCTTGTTCATGCGCGCGGCGCACTTGCGCAAGAAGTGATAGGCGAGCAGCGGGACGTCGTCGCGGCGCTTGGAGAGCGGGGGGATGGTCAGATTGACGACATTGAGGCGGAAAAACAGGTCCTGACGGAAGCCGCCGCTTTTCGCCATGTCGAGAATGTCGCGGTTGGTTGCTGCGACAAAGCGCACATCCACTTTCTGCGGGCTGGTCGCACCGAGCGGCAGCACCTCGCGTTCCTGAATGGCGCGCAGCAGCTTGACCTGCATGGCAGGCGACATCTCGGTGATCTCGTCGAGAAACAGGGTGCCGCCGTCGGCTGCCGCAAGTAACCCTTTCTTGTCGGTGCCCGCGCCGGTGAAGGCGCCCTTGAGGTGGCCGAATAGTTCATTCGCCAGCAGTTCCTCGTTAAAGGCACCGCAGTTGATGGCGATGAAAGCCTGGCCGTCGCGCTTGCTTTGATGGTGTAGGTAGCGGGCGAACAATTCCTTGCCGGTGCCCGATTCG
>SXGT01008871.1_pt1 | contig 15302 bp, 9 predicted proteins | sample 3176221 | NCBI WGS metagenome assembly SXGT01 (sample SAMN11356862, study PRJNA531348) | freshwater metagenome | isolation source: freshwater sample F1-120 | place: China: Fuxian Lake, Yuxi | collected 2017-12-25
AGGGGCCGCAGGGCACGCTGTTCGGCGCCGCCTCGCTGGCCGGCATTATCCGCTACGTGCCAAAAGCGCCCGAGCTGCATCGCTGGCAGGCGAAGCTGGCTGCCGAATACATGTCGGTCGAGGACGGCGATGCCGCGCCGACCTACAGCGCCGCGATCAATGTGCCGATCGGAGACACGCTCGCGTTGCGGCTGTCCGGCGTCCATGAAACGCGACCCGGTGTGATCGACATCGACACCCCGGGCCGGCAGGTCGAGGACGCGGACGAGGCGCGCAAGTGGGCAGGTCGCGCCATGCTGTTCTGGGAGCCGAACGCGCGCCTCAGTGTCAACGCCTGGTACATGGCGCAGGAACGCGAATCCGACGAGCAGTTCTTCGTCACCAACTGGGATGCCGAGTACACGCGCAACGACGCACCGGCGTCCTCGCCTACCCAGCGCTACTTCGACATGGCCGTGCTCGATGCGCGCTATCGCTTCGACTGGGCCACGCTGGTCTCGCTGACTTCGATCCAGAACAAGGAAAATCGGTTCGACATCGAGTCCTCGTACATCCTCGCCGCGCCGCTGGCCGAGCAGGGCATTTCGGTTGGCCGCAGCAAGCGGGATGCCGTCGCCAGGGGCTTCATGCAGGAGCTGCGCCTGGTGTCCCCGGATGACGGCCCCTGGCTGTGGCAGGCGGGCGCCTTCTTCAGCGACTTCGAGGCCGACGTATTCTCGGACATCTACCTGACAGACCCTGTCACCTCGCAGCTCCTGCTGCTGACCGTGCCCCTGGGCCTTCAGGAGGGCGCGATCAGCGCGAATGGCGTCTCCCTCGGCAATGCGCGGCTCAAGCCGCTGAACGCCCGGGAGACCGCGCTGTTCGGCGAGCTGACCTACCAGTTCGACACGGTGAATGTCACGCTGGGCGCACGCGTCTACGAGACCGAGACCATCGGGACCTCGACGGTGTCCGGTATCGCGCCGCTGGTGGCGACCGGCCAGCCGGTGACGGTCGAAAACCTCTCGGTCACGGATGACGGAGTCAGTCCCAAGCTCGCGGTGGCCTGGCAGGTCACCAATGACGTGCTGGCCTACGGCAGTGTGTCGCGCGGCTTCCAGTACGGCGGCGTCAACAACCGTGCCGTGCCCTCGCCGGGCTCGAACTCGCCGCGGACCTACAAATCCAGCACGCTGTGGAGCTACGAAGCCGGCCTGCGCACCGACTGGTTCGACCGCAGCCTGCGCGCCGACGTGACCGCCTTCTACCTGGACTGGACCGATGCACAGGTCAGCCAGCAGATCTTCCCGGCCGATTTCTACCTCGACAACGTCGGCAAGGTGGAAGTGAAGGGCGTGGAAGCCTCGCTGCGCTACTTCGTCCCGTTCATCGACGGGCTGTCGCTGGACGCCACCGGCGGCTACCTCGACGCGCGCACGGCCGCGGCCTTCACCTCCGGCGGCGGTGAGGAAGTGCCGGAGGGCTCGCGGATGCCGAACTCGCCCAAGCTCCAGTACAGCGCGACGCTCAATTACGCGCGGTCCTTCTTCGAGGTCTGGGCCACCAACCTCGGGCTGCAGTTCTCGCACGTCGGCAAGTCGGTCGCCAATGTCGAGCAGAACGGCCGCATCGAGGCGCGCGATATTCTGAACGTCAACCTCACTGTCAGCCGGCCGGACCTGTCCTATGCGCCCAGCCTCGGCCTCATCATCAACAACCTCACCGACGAGCGAAGGATCACCTCGGCGTCCGAGGATCCGGAGGTGTACGAGGATCCGACGCGCGCCGCGGAAAACTTCGGCGTCGGCTATACCCGTCCGCGCACGCTGATCCTGCGCCTGTCGGCCTCCTTCCAGTGAAGAGTCGCTCCATGCTGCTGCGCCCGCTGCTGGTCCTGTCTGCCGCCGCGCTCGTGTCCTGCGCGGGCCTGCCCTCGTCCGGGGCGCCGTCGTACGAGGCGACCCTCACACGCACGCAGTTCGGCATCGCGCACGTCAAGGCGGCGGACTACGGTGGCTTGGGTTTCGGTTCTGCGTATGCCCGCGCCCAGGACAACCTCTGTCTGCTGGCTGATACCTACGTGACGCTGGCGGGCGAGCGGGCTAAGCATTTCGGCGCCGGCGGCGACGCGCTGATCGGACTCGGTGCGGGCAAGAACCTCGACAGCGATTTCTATCACCGCGCGGTGCTGGATGTGACGGCCCTGCGCGCGGCCTTCGCGGACGTCTCTCCGGAGTACCGGGCCCTGGTCGACGGCTGGGTCGCGGGCTACAACCGTTTCCTGCAGGACCGTGCCGGCACGCTGCCGGCACCCTGCGCCGGCCAGCCCTGGGTCCGGCCGATCACGCGCGACGACGTGCTGCGCTCGCTCAATGGCTTCGCGATCCAGGCCTCGGCGGGGATGTTCGCCGTACAGCTCGTGAATGCCGCGCCGCCCTCGGTAGAAGCGGAAGCAGGGCCCACGGCCGCGCGCGCCAATACCGTTCCGATCGATCCCATCCTGGCCGGCAGCAACGGCTGGGCGTTCGGCGCCGACGCCACGACTAATGGCCGAGGTCTCATCCTTGCCAACCCGCATTTTCCATGGATGGGCCCGAACCGCTTCTATGAGACCCATCTGACGATCCCCGGCGAGCTCGACGTGGCTGGCGCCGCGATCATGGCGATGCCCTTCGTGGGCATCGGCTTCAACCGGGACGTCGCCTGGACCCATACCGTCGACATGGCGGCCCACATGACGCTGTACCGCCTCGCGCTCGATCCGGCCGATCCGACGGCGTACTTCGTCGATGGCCAGCGCGAGTCGATGATGCGCCGCGAGCTCACCGTCGAGATCAAGGACGGCGCGCCGGTGACGCGGACCTTGTTCGAATCGCGTTTTGGTCCGGTCGTGTCGGTGCCGGGCACGAGCTTCGCCTGGACGCGCGAGACCGCCTACGCGCTCAAGGACGCCAACCGCAACAACCTGCGCATGGGCGACGGATGGATCGGCATGGCCCGCGCACGCAACGTGAAGGAAATTCGCGAGGCGCTGGCACAGCACCTCAGCGCGCCGTTCTTCAACACGATGGCTGCAGACCGCGAGGGCACCGCGCTATACGCGGACATCAACGCCGTGCCGAACGTTTCGGCCGGGCGTCTCAAGGTCTGTGGCTCGATCGAGGATCGTTTGCCGGGGCACCTGCAGGAGTTGTATGTGCTGGATGGCAGCCGCTCGAACTGCGACTGGGAGAACTCCGCCGAGGCATCCGTACCGGGACTGCTGCCGGCCTCGCAGCAGGCCACGCTGTACCGCCGCGACTTCGTGCAGAACAGCAATGACACCTATCGCTGGTCGAACCCAGCGGCGCTGCAGCAGCTCGGCCCGGTCATGGGCCGCGACCCCGGCATCGGCAGCCTTCGCACGCAAGCGGCGCTGGCCGCCATCGGCCAGGTACTGAAGGCCGGCAAGTTCGATCCCGATGTCGCCGTGCAGAGGATGTTCAGCAACGAGGTTTTCATTGCGCCCCGCGTGCTGCCAGCGCTGAAGCACCTCTGCACTCGCAAAGAAGCCCCCTCCGAAGCCTGCGCGGCACTGGCCAAATGGGACGGCAAGGCCGACCTCGATAGTCGCGGCGCTGCGCTGTTCATGGGCTTCTGGAGCAAGGTCGGCACCCGGCCCGACATCTGGAAGGTGCCGGTCGATCCGGATGACTTCGCCAACACCCCACGTGACTTCGTGACCGAGAGCAAGGTTGGCGGCGAGCTGCTGTCGGCGCTAGCGGCCTCGACGGAGGAATTGAAGCAGCGCGGACTGAAGGCCGACGCGGCGCTGCGCGATGCGCAGTTCACGATTCGCGGCAGCGAGCGAATCCCGATCTCCGGCCTGCAGCGTGGCGGCACGCTCAATTACACGCGCACGATTCCCAACGGCCCGGTGGTGATCGTCGGCGCCAGTTATGTGCAGGTGGTGACGTTCGATGAGAACGGGCCAGTCGCCAAGGCCATCCTCGCGTACTCGCAGTCGACCGATCCGGCATCGAAGCACTACGCCGACCAGACGCGTGAGTTCTCGAAGCTGCAGCTGCATCGCTACCCGTACACCGATGCGGAGATCACCGCAGACGCCCTCGGCGCGCCGCTGACGATTCGCCAGTAAGGACTGAACCGTGCTCAAGATCGAAAACGTCTCCCACGTCTACCCGAACGGCGTCCGCGCGCTGGACGCGGTCAACCTCGAGGTGACCCCCGGCATGTTCGGGCTGCTGGGCCCTAATGGCGCCGGCAAGTCCTCGCTGATGCGCTGCATCGCGACCCTGCAGGTGCCAAGCGCGGGCGCGATCCGCTTCGGCGATATCGATGTCCTCGCCCATCCTGTCGCGCTGCGCAAGACGCTGGGTTACCTGCCCCAAGACTTCGGCGTGTATCCGCGCGTGTCGGCCTACGACATGCTCGACCATATCGCCTTGCTAAAGGGCTATGCCGGCCGCGGCGAGCGCCGCGCCGTGGTCGAGGCGCTGTTGAACAAGGTCAACCTCTGGTCGGTCCGAGACAAGGCCGTTGCTGGATTTTCCGGCGGCATGCGCCAGCGCTGGGGCATCGCGCAGGCGCTGATGGGCGACCCGCGCCTGGTGATCGTCGACGAGCCGACCGCCGGCCTCGACCCCGAGGAGAGCAACCGCTTCCTGAACCTGCTGGCGGAGGTCGCCGAGAGCACGGTCGTGATCCTGTCGACGCACATCGTCGAGGACATCTCCAAGCTGTGCCAGCGCACCGCCATGCTGATGGGCGGCAGGATCGTGCGCGAGGGCACGCCGCAGGAGCTGATCGAGGCGATCCGTGGCCGCATCTGGCGCAAGACCATCGACAAGTCGGAACTCGAAGCGCACCGCGTCGCGCACCACGTGATTGCGACGCGCCTGTACGGCGGCCGCACCTACATCCACGTGCTGGCTGACCAGAACCCGGGCGCCGGCTTCAGTCCCGCCGAGGGCAGTCTCGAGGACGCCTACTTCTCGACGCTGTTCAGCGGCCGCCGGGCGGCGTGAGCGAGGCACGGACATGCTAGGTCACGTTGCGCGCTTCGAGCTGCGCTTCCAGGCATCGACGCCGATGTTCTGGATCACCAGCCTCATCTTCTTCAGCCTGACCTTCTGGTGGGTGGTTTCGGACTCCCTGCGCGTTGGCTGGGGGGGCTATGTCGTGCGCAATTCGCCGTACGCGACCGGCCTGATGGGCCTGATCATGAGCCTGTTCGGGATCTTCATCCTGACCTCGTTCGTGTCCAACGTGATCTTGCGCGACGACGAGACGCGCTTTGGCCCGATCATCGGTGCGACCCGCTTGTCGAAATCGGACTACCTGTTCGGCCGTTTCCTCGGCGCCTTCGGCGCGAGCTGCCTCGCGTTCCTCAGCGTGCCTCTGGGCGGGATCGCCGCGGCGGCGATGCCGTGGCTGGACCCGGCGACCGTCGGACCGCTGCGTCTCGATGCGTGGGCCTACACCTATCTCGTCCTCTGCCTGCCGACGCTGTTCATCCTCGGCGCTGGCATGTTCGCGCTGGCGACGACGACCCGTTCAATGATGTCGACCTACATCGCGGCCATCGCCCTGCTGATGGTGTACCTGTTCTCCGCGCGCTTCCTCAACCAGCCGGACGTGCAGCAGTGGGCGGCGCTGTTCGATCCGTTCGGCCTTTCGGCCTACAAGGTTCTCACCCAGTACTGGTCGCCGACTGAGCGCAACACGCAGCTCGCGCCGATAACCGGTGTGCTGCTCCAGAACCGCATGCTGTGGCTCGCCGTCGCCGTCGCACTGCTGGCCTGGACCTGGAAGGCGTTCAGCCGGACCGAGCTGGGCGGGGCGAAGGCGCCGTCGAAGAAGAGCGCGGCGGCAAGCCCGGCCTCCGAGGCTAGAGCGCCTGCGATCACCGGCTCGGCTCCCGGCGCACCGGCTGCTCGCTCGCTGGGCTGGGCGCCGCTCCTGGCGCTGACGCGCTTCGACGTCCTGAGCGTGCTGCGTAACCCGATGTTCCTGGTGCTGCTCGGCATCGCCCTGGGCAACAGCCTGATCGCGCTCTGGTACGCCGGCGACAATCTTGTCACCGTGACGCTGCCGGCCACGCGCATCCTCGTGAACGCGCTGTCCGCGGAACTCGGACTGATTCCGCTGGCGATCGCGGCGTTCTACGCCGGTGAACTGGTCTGGCGAGACCGCGAGCGGCGCATGCATGACATCGTCGGCGCCACGCCGGCGGCTGAATGGGTGTTCGTGGTGCCGAAGGTGATCGCGATCGCCATCGTCCTGATGCTGATGGTGGCGCTCGGCGCCGTCGCGGCGATCGGTGTGCAGGCGGTGAAGGGCTACTACACGTTCGAGCTCGGCAAGTACCTGAGCTGGTACCTGCTGCCCTGGCTGGTGACGATGACGCAGTTCGCCGCGCTCGCGGTGTTCATCCAGGTGTTGGTGCCGAACAAGTACAGCGGCCTGCTGGTCGTGATGCTGGTGCTCGCGGCCAATCTCGCGCTGCCGAAGCTGGGCTGGGAAGACCACCTCTACCTGTTTGGCACGACCTCGCCGGTGCCGCTGTCCGACATGAACGGGCAGGGCCCCTACGCGGGCTACGCGGCCTGGTACCGCGCGTACTGGACCGCGGCGGCGATCATCTTCGCGCTGCTGGCGTACGGCTTGTGGCGCCGCGGGGGTACCGCGACGCTGGCCCAGCGACTGCGCCAGTTGCCGTCACGGCTGTCGGGTGGGCCGGTGTTGCTGCTGTCCGCGGCCGTGGTTCTGATGCTCGGCACCGGGGGCGTGGCGGTCTACAACACGCGCGTGCTCAACGAATGGGGCACCGCGATCGACAGCGAGCGTTGGGCGGCCGAGTACGAGAAGCAGCTGTTCCCGTACAAGGCGCTGACGCCGCCGCGCATCACGGACGTGAAGCTCGATATCGATATCGATACGGATGTGCCCCGCGCGATCACGCGCGGCACTTTCACGGTCGAAAACAAGTCCGCGCAGCCGATTGAAGACCTGCCGGTGTTCTGGGCCCGTCGCCAGGAGAAGGGCACGTGGCTGGGTACCAGCGCGACGCCCGACCTGCAGCTGAAGTCACTGGAGATCCCTGGCGCGCAACTGGTCAAGGAGATTCCCGACCTACACTTCCGCGTCTACCGCTTCGACAGCCCGCTGCAGCCGGGCCAGCGCGTGGAGATCCGCTTCGAGACCGTGCGTGAGCAGATTGGCTTCCGCAACAGCAACAACGAGGACCGTATCGTCGAGAACGGCACCTTCCTGACCAGCCACGAACTCACGCCGGTGTTCGGGGTGCACAACCTGTTTGCGCTGCAGGATCGCACCGCGCGTCGGCGCTACGGGCTGCCGGACGAACTGCGTCCGCCCAAGCTCGACGACAACGGCCCGCGCGGCAACCACTACTTCCGGCCGGACAGCGACTGGGTCAACGCCGACCTCACGATCAGTGTCGCGGCCGACCAGACGATCGTCGCGCCGGGCGAGCGCATCGAGGACAGTGTGATCGGCGAGCGGCGCACCGCACGCTTCAAGACTACCGCGCCGATCCATCACTTCTTCACCATCCAGTCGGCGCGCTACGCCGAGCGCAAGGAGCAGTGGAACGATGTTGCGCTGGAGGTCTATTACCACCCGGGGCACCCGTACAACGTGGATCGCATGCTGCGCGCGATGCGCGAGTCACTGGAGTATTACTCCAAGAATTTCAGCCCCTACCAGTTCAAGCACCTGCGCATCGCCGAATTCCCGGCCTACCGCGACTTCGCACAGGCCTACCCCGGCACGATCGCTTACGGCGAGGCGACCGGCTTCCTCAATGGCACGCCGAGGAACTACGACGGCGTGACGCGCGTGACTGCGCACGAGACCGCGCACCAGTGGTGGGCGCATCAGGTCATCGGCGCTGACATGCAGGGCCAGACCGTGCTGACCGAGACGCTGGCCGAGTACTCGGCGCTGATGGTGATGGAGAAGATCAACGGGCCGGATGAGATTCATCGCTTCCTGCGCGCCTCGCTCGACTCGTATCTGCGTGCACGCGGCAGCGACATCACCGGCGAAGTGCCCTTGGAGTTGGTCGAGGAGCAGGCCCACATCCGCTACACCAAGGGCGGCATGGTGATGTACCTGCTGAAGGACCAGATGGGGGAGGAAGCCGTCAATCGCGCGCTCCGCTCCCTGCTGGAGGACTACGCGCTCAAGGGGCCGCCATACCCGACCTCGCGCGATCTCGTGCGCCGCCTGCGCGCGCAGGCCGCACCGGAGCTGCAGCCGCTGATCACCGACCTATTCGAGAAGATCACGACCTACGACTTCAAGCTTGCGCAGGCGAGCACCCGTCAGCGAGCGGACGGCAAATGGGACGTCGTGATCGAGATCGAAGCGCGCAAGCACTACGCCGACGAGAGGGGTGGACAGGTCGAGGCGCCGCTGGACGCCGTGATCGACATCGGCGTGTTCACCGCCGAGCCCGGCACGCCCGGCTTTGCCGCGGACAGCGTGCTGTATCTCCAGCACCAGCCGGTCCGTTCCGGAAACCAGACCCTGACCGTCGTCGTCGACCGCGAGCCGAAAGCGGTCGGCGCCGACCCCTACAGCAAGTACATCGATATCAGCCCGGCCGACAACATCCTGGCCCTGCCCGCACCCTGAAGAACCCGCCATGAAACAGCCTCTGCTCGCCCGCGCCGCCAAATCCATGATCCGCTACGGCGGAACCTTCGCCGACTTCGTGCCCGTTCGCGGCGAAGGCTCGTTCCTCTACGGCAGCGACGGCCGCCGTGTGCTGGACTTCACCTCCGGCCAGATGAGCGCGATCCTGGGACACAGCCATCCGGAAATCACTGCCACCGTCAGCGAATGGATCGGCAAGCTGGCGCACATCCACAGCAGTATGCTGTCGAGCCCCGTGGTCGAGCTCTCCGAGGCGCTGGCGTCGCTGGCGCCCCCAGGCCTTGATCGCGTGCTGCTGCTGAGCACTGGCGCGGAGTCGAATGAAGCAGCATTGAAGATGGCACGCATGGCAACGCGCGGCTATGAAGTCGTCGGCTTCGGACAGTCGTGGCATGGGATGACGGGCGGCGCGGCGGCATCGACCTATTCGGCGGGCCGCCGTGGCTATGGCCCGATGGGGGTCGGCGGCATGGCCATCATGGCGCCCAACGCCTACCGGCCGACTTTCCTGACCAATGGCAAGTACGACTGGCGCGCCGAACTCGATTACGGTTTTGAGCTGGTTGACCGCCAGTCCACAGGCTCGCTCGCGGCCTTCATCGCCGAACCGATCCTGAGTTCCGGCGGCATACTCGAACTGCCCGAAGGTTATCTGGCTGCGCTGCAGGTGAAGTGTCGTGAACGCGGCATGCTGCTGGTGCTGGATGAGGCGCAGACCGGCATCGGTCGTACCGGCACCACCTTCGCGTTCGAGCGCGACGGCGTGATTCCGGATCTTCTCACCCTGTCGAAGACCCTGGGGGCCGGCCTGCCTCTGGCGGCAGTGCTGGCGTCGGAGGAGATCGAGGCGCTGTGTCATGAGCGCGGCTTCCTGTTCTACACCACGCACGTTTCGGATCCGCTGCCAGCGGCCATCGGCCTGACCGTGCTGAAGGCCCTGACCCGCGACCGGCTGGCCCAGCGTGCTGTTGTCGCCGGGGCCCGCCTGCGCAAGGGACTGGAGGCCATCATGGCCGAGTTCGACTGCGTCGGCGATGTGCGAGGTCGTGGCCTGATGCTGGGCATGGAGATCGTGAGCGACAAGGTGTCGAAGGCCGCGGCGCCCGAACTTGGTTCGCGCATCACCGAGCATGCGATGCAGTTGGGTCTGTCCATGAACATCGTCAACCTGCGCGGCATGGGCGGTGTATTCCGCATTGCGCCGCCGTTGACGATCTCGGATGACGAGATCGACCTAGGGCTCACCATCCTGCGCGACGCTATCAAGGCTGCGACCCTGCGCAAGGCGGCCTGAGCGAGCGAATGCTGCCGTCCCAGTACAGACGCGTCGGCGCGGGCGGCGCGTTGGCTTTTTAGATATCCATCGGGATGCCATGAGTTCTGGAGGAGTGTTCTGTGACCATCACCTCGAGCCCTTATCCCATCGGGTCTCCAGGCGTCGCCTGGTCCGACGCTGAAAGTGCCGAGTGGCTCTCGTGCCAGCAGCACCGGCGCAGCTACGAGATTGACGTGCTGTCGGTCATCGAAAAGCTGCGCAGGACCTGGGCGGTCTCACTGTACGGCCAGCTCGATTACCGCTCATGCCGCTATCCGCTGTACGCCGTGAGGTCACCGAACTGGCGCGATGATCTGCCCGTTGCCCTGGTCACCGGCGGCGTGCATGGGTACGAAACCAGCGGTGTCCATGGGGCGTTACGTTTCGCACTGGAGTATGCGCAGCGATACGAGAGCCGCATCAATGTGCTGGTCGTGCCCTGCGTCAGTCCCTGGGGCTACGAAACCATCCAGCGGTGGAATCCGCACGCACTTGATCCCAACCGCGCGTTCCGGGAACACAGCCCTGTCGGCGAATCCGCTGCCCTGATGCGGCTGGTAGAGCCCCTCCGCGAGCAGGTACTCGTACACATCGACCTGCACGAAACGACGGACACCGACGAATCGGAGTTCCGCCCAGCGCTCGCCGCGCGGGATGGCGTGGACTTTGTCCCGGACACGATCCCCGATGGCTTCTACGTCGTCGATGACAGTGAAACACCGCGCACGGATTTCCAGAGCGCCATCATCAAGGCGGTAGCGCGAATCACCCATATTGCGCCGCCTGACCAGGATGGGAAGATCATTGGCTCGCCCGTCGTTGCGCCGGGCGTCATCCAGTATCCCGTCAAGCGCCTCGGCCTCTGCACCGGAATCACCGATGCAAGGTTCAGGACGACCACCGAGGTCTACCCCGACAGCCCGCGCGCGAATCCGGAGCAGTGTGTCCTCGCGCAGGTCACGGCCGTGTGTGCAGCGATCGAGTTCGCGCTAGCGGGGGGCTCAGAGACCTGAAGGGCGTGGCGCCCCTGAACGCTGGCGGTTTGCATCGGTCCCACCGGGCCTGAAGGTCCACGGGGCCCAGCGGACCTTCGGAACCAAGATGCAGGGCGCGCAACGGTTTCAGGACACCAGGCGAGCTGTTCCTCCGGACAGGAGGGCAGGATGGCAAAATGCAGGCCCGCTCCTAGCGAAGATGCGATCGATTGACGTCGTCGCAGCACTTGCGACGAACCTTCTCGACCCGCCACCCCTCCTGTGAAGCGCCCACGACTGATTGTATTCGGTGAAGCTCTGACGGATTTCATCCGAACCAGCGACAACGCCTGGAAGAGTGTGCCCGGCGGGGCCTGCTGGAATGTTGCCCGGGTTGCCTCGACGCTGGGGGTCGAAACCGCCTGGGCCGGAACGGTCAGCGATGATTTCCTGGGGGAGGAAATCTTGCAGGGGTCCGCCGCCGCCGGCCTGGATCTGGGATTCATTCGCCGGGTGCGAAAGCCCCCGCTGCTGGCCCTGGTTCACCAGCCAGAGCCGCCGCAGTACTTTTTCCTGGGCGAAGGCACGGCGGACCTGGAGTTTGACGAGGCCCTCCTGCCCACCGGGTGGCAGCAGGCTTGCGAGGTCGCCCACTTCGGCTGCATCAGTCTGGTGAGACCCCCGCTCGGCGCCAGGCTGGTCCGCATTGCGGAAATGTTGAAAGCGCAGGGCTCGAAGATCAGCTTCGACCCCAACTATCGCAATCTCATGGGCACCGAGTACCCGGCCCTGTTTGAGCAGATGGCCGGACTCGCCGACATCCTGAAGGCCTCAGATCAGGACCTGCAGCAGATCTACCCGGACCTGACGCTGCCGGCCGCGGTGAGTCGGGTGCGGCAACTGGCGCCGAATGCGCTGTTCATCCTCACCCGAGGTGCGCAGGGCGCCACGCTCTACACGGCTGCCGGAGCCTGCGACCAGGCAGGATTCGAGGTGGCGGTGGCCGACACCGTGGGCGCCGGCGATGCCTGCATCGGCGGCTTTCTGGCGAGTCTGATGACGATGCCTGCGCATGAGGCCGGTGCGCATCTGGAGTTCGCCACCGCCACCGCCGCGACGGCGTGCACGCAGTCAGGGCCCTATGCGCCGCGACTGGAGGAAGTCACGCGCCTCATCGCCCAGCAGGAAAGAAATCGGCCGCAGCGCCAGCGCTAGAGTGAAGCCCGAGGGTTCTCGTAGGGGCCAGACGACTCTAAGCATCGGATGATATCGATGCACGCAGCGATCGTATGGTAGTCGGTGAGTCCGGAGAACGGTGCGACCTCCCCCGAGGGCAGGTTGTCGGGGGTACATACTCGATGCCAGCAGGCCGTCGCAGGATCAACGAACGTTTTCCAGCCGTACTCTCCGATGGTTTCGTACCAGCGCGCGAATTCGGTGTCGCCGGTACGCGCCGACAGCAAGGCTGCCGCGGCCATCGCTTCGATCTGTACCCAGCTGTACTTGTCGCCGTCGTACCGCTGCCCGGATGGATCGTAGCCATAGATGAATCCGCCGCAGGCATCGTCCCACCCGGCCTTCGCGGCGGAACTGAAAAGGCTTCTCGCTCTGGGAAGGCGCCAGGGTCGGGGTGAATGCCTATCGAGTTGCAGCAGCAACTTGGCCCATTCGAACTGATGGCCCGGCTGAAACCCCCATGGGCGAAAGATGTTGGTCCGATCCCCCTTGTTGTACTCCCAGTCGACGGTCCAATCGGAGCGATAGTGTTCCCAGACCTGGTGCCCGCTCAGTGCGGCTTGGCGTCGCGTGATGTGATCCGCCAGCAATTCGGCACGGTGCAGGAACCGCAGGTCCTGTGTCGCTTCATACGCGGCCATGAGCGCTTCGCACAGATGCATGTTCGAGTTCTGACCGCGATAGGCGGACAGCTGCCACGCCGCGGTCGCCTCGTCGGCGTACAGGCCCTGCTCCGGCTCCCAGAAGCGCTGCTCGATCAGCTCCCAGGTTTCGTACAGGTATCCCGTCGCTTCACCAATGCCGGCCTGCGCCGATCGAGCGTAAGCGAGCAGCACAAAGGCCAACCCGTAGGCGTGCTGCGTGGTGTCACATGGAATGCCGTGCCTGATGATCCACGCGTAGCCGCCGCTGCGCGGGTCCCGGTGCACCTTACGCAGGTAGCGGAGCCCATGCCGGATGGCGTCGGGAAACTCCCGGCATTTCAGCTCGGGGTAAGCCGTTGCATAGTTGACGACCATGCGGGCCGAACTCACCAGATGTCTCGTATCAGACTCGTGTGGCCGACCGGCAGCGGTGAAGAACGGGTGGTATCCCCCGCGTTCGTCCAGGCATCGGGGGTGATAGAACGACATGACCTCGGCGAGATGCTGCCTCAGGAATGCGGGCGAGAATCGTGATGTCGGCGCAGCAGGAATACTCACGGTTGGCCCCGCGCCTGAGCACAGCTCAACCGGCGGACATCGTTGATCGGGCCACCTGAAGCGGGCATCCGAGGTCAATGGCTCAGCTGAAAGTGGCCAGATGGCGTCTGAGTACCGCCACAGTCTCCACGCGGGCGCGAGCGCTGATCGACGCGGTGGGCTGAAGGTAGGTGGACGCGTGATAAGCCCCGGGGAATACATGCAACTCGGTCGGGACATCGTCCTGCAGCAGGCGACAGCCGTACTCGATCCCCTCATCTCGCAGCGGGTCCGCACCTGCGACTTCGATGTAGGCGCGTGGCAAGCCCGCCAGCGATGTGGCCCGCGCCGGAGCGGCCACCGGATCCACCTCCCCGTCGCCGCCAGCATAGAGTTGCCACGCGAGTTGGTTCGCCTCCCGGTTCCATTGCCGGCGATCGTCGAGGGCCAGCATCGAGGGCGTGGCGCTGCGATTGTCCGTGCAGGGAACGAGCAGCAACTGCAGACACAGCGCCGGGCCTTGCTCGTCGCGCGCGCGAATGGCGGTGGCCGCCGCCAGCGCGCCGCCAGCGCTGATGCCGCCGACCGCGATTCTGGACGGGCGGAATCCCAGCGGCTTCGAGGAGGACGCGACCCAGTTCAGCGCGCGCCAGCAATCATCGGTGGCCGCTGGCCACGGATGCTCGGGCGCCATTCGATAGCCGACCGAAACGACGGTAATGCCCAGCTCACGAACCCACGGCGCAGCGATGATGTCCTCGTCTTCATGGTGCCCGGTGAAGAACCCGCCGCCGTGCATCCACAACAGCACCGCGCCGGTATCGGCCGCCGCGGCTGCTGGCGCGAAGATGCGTACGGGAACCTCTGTGGCACCGGGTTCCCCGGAGGCCCAGGCATCGCGAATGACGATGTCGGTCAGGGGCGGCAAGCTGGCCCGGTATGCCGCGAACAACTGCCGCCCTTGTGCGCGACGTGCATCGGGGTCAAACGGCCCGGATCTCACGGGCATTTTCGCAAATCCTTCCACGAGATCCGGATCCAGTAGCGGGGTGATGTCGGTGAGGTAGTTCACGGTGCGTGCTGGGGAGCAGTGGGTGTGTCGGCTTGCGTTTCGGCGACCCGCGAGTCGAGTACGAGCGGCCTGAGGAGGTCGCGCCAGATCCGGTAGCCGGCACCGTTCAGATGCAGGCCATCGTCGGTGAGTTCGGAGCGGAGCGCGCCGCTGCCATCGTCGAACGCAGGGAACAGGTCGAGGTAGACGATCTCTCGCCGTTGGGCGATCTGCGCGTAGCGCTGGTTCAACTGGTGGATGCGCTGCTGGTAGCGCCGCGCGCGCGGCATCACGCCCTGCAACACGATCATGCAGTCCGGCAAGCGGGCTTTCAGCTGCTCAACAAGACGATCAACGTTGGACGCGGTGTCCTCAATCGGAATGCCGACGCCAAGGTCGTTGGTGCCGATCAGCAGGAACAGCCGCTCCGGCCGCATCGCGAGCAACGGCCCGATTCTCGCCAGCAGGTGATCGCTGCGCTCGCCGCCGATGCCGAAGTTGCGCGACGCAATCTGCGGGAACAGCAAATCCCACTTGCCGAGGTGGGTGATGCTGTCGCCGAGGAAGGCAACACCCCCGCAGCCGGGCACCACCGCCTCGATCTGCGTGCGTGTGGAAGCCCACAGTTTTCTCAACAGCCAATCGTGAAGTGCGATGCGCAGTTTCATGCTGAAGACCCTGCGTCTACCCCGCGATGGCGAATGATGTCGCGATAGACATCGACCGCTGGCGTAGGAATCCGGGTTAGCGACGCATCCTCGGCGACATCGACGGTATACAGGCCGAAGCGTGGCCCATCGTGAAGTGCGATGCGCAGTTTCATGCTGAAGACCCTGCGTCTACCCCGCGATGGCGAATGATGTCGCGATAGACATCGA
>SXGT01246447.1_pt1 | contig 15302 bp, 10 predicted proteins | sample 3176221 | NCBI WGS metagenome assembly SXGT01 (sample SAMN11356862, study PRJNA531348) | freshwater metagenome | isolation source: freshwater sample F1-120 | place: China: Fuxian Lake, Yuxi | collected 2017-12-25
CGGCCACCTACACCGGCCTGATGGGGGACCTGCGCCTGCTCTACGCCGAACTGCCCATTGCCCGCATGCGGGGATACAGCCCCTCCCACTTCAGCTTCAACGCCCCGGAAGGGGCCTGCCCCGAATGCCGGGGCAGCGGCCTGGCGCAGGAGGGAGACTGGGACCAGCAGGCCCGGCGCTGCCTCTCCTGCGGCGGGAGCCGCTACCGCAGCGAGGTGCTCGACCTGCGCTACCGCGACCTCAACATCGCCGAAACCCTGGACCTGAGCGCGGCGGAGGCCCGGGAGCGTTTCGCCGCCATCCCCGGCCTGGCCCGGCGTCTGGACCTGCTCGACCAGGTGGGGCTGGGTTATCTGCGCCTGGGCCAGCCGGCACCCAGTCTCTCGGGCGGGGAGGCGCAGCGGGTCAGGCTGGCCGCGGAACTGGGCCGGCCCTCGCGCCGCCACACCCTCTACGTGCTCGACGAGCCCACCACCGGCCTGCATCTGGAGGATGTGCGCTTTCTGCTCGAACTGCTGCAGCGCCTGGTGGACCAGGGCAACAGCGCCGTGGTGATCGAACACCACCTCGAACTGATCGGGGCGGCCGACTACGTGATCGATCTGGGACCTGAGGGAGGCGAGGGAGGCGGGCAGTTGGTCGCCTGTGGCACCCCTCGGGAGGTGGCCGCCACCGAGCGCTCCTGGACCGGCCGCTGCCTCAAAGAGTACCTGGCCGGGCGGCCGTGATCCGGACCCCTACCGGGAGGATCACCAGGCTCTGGTCAAAGCCTCTGGGGCTCGTCGCGCCGCCACAGCAGCAACAGCGCGCCCAGGGCCAGCAGCGGCGCCCAGCCGATCAGCGCCAGCCCCAGATCAAAGGAACCCGTCTGGTCCACCAGCCGGCCAAAGAGCTTCTGGAGCGGCGCGGAAACCAGCCAGGCGATGGTCGAGAGCAACCCGGTGGCCTTGCCCAGGTTCTGCGGGCTCAACTCCTGGGTGAGGGAATAGTAGCAGGGGAAGAGCCCCAGCGTGCCCGCCCCCACCAGCAGCAGGACCCCCAGCAGCAGCCAGCCCTGCGGCAGCGCCGCGGCCACGGTGGTCAAGGCGGCGAGCCCGGCGCACAGCCCAAAGACCACCAGCTTGGCGCTGTGGCCCCCCATCCCGCGCCGAACCAGCCACAACCCGAGTGCGCCGGCCAACAGGCAGCCGACGTCGGTGGCTACGTAGTATGCAGAGGTGAAATACAGCGCGGTGGCTTCGTCGTACCCCCGTCCCTGCTGCAGGAGCTTGGGCAGCCAGGCGCGGATGAGCTGCCAGGGCGAGTTGATGGCGATCACCACGATCACCAGGGCCCAGAAGCGGCGGTCCCGGATGAACTCGGCCAGCCATCCGGTGCGATGCGGCACCCATCCACACGGTCTCCGAAAAGGCCTGGCCGGTGAACACCCACTCGTCGTCGCGCAGGGCGTCTGCCGCGAACGCCTTGATGGCCTGCATGGAGCCGGATTTGTGGAACCAGGGCAGGCCGGCGTAGAACCGGTACTCGACGTCGATGTTCAGCCGGCTCGGCGAGAAGACCGGGTGGACAGGTGAATAGGGGATCCCCCACCGCCGCACGATCGTACACAGGGGACCCCGCACCACCTCGTAGTCGGGACAGGTCTCCCACAGGGTGATGCGCAGCTTCTGGAAGTTGCCCGAAGCCACGTAGTCGTGTGCCCAATCGATGCCCGCCGGCTCTCCGTGCCCCTCGCCGCCGGCGTACAACTCCAGGCCGTGTTCGCGTTTGATACTCAGGCGCTCGAGCTGACCCATCTGCCGCGACAGGGACGCCTTGAAAAAGGCGTTCTCGATGTCCAGCGCGAACCCCTCCCCCTGCGTGCCCAAGTCGGTGGGGTACTCGGGCAACTCGGCGTCGGGGTTGCCGTAAAAAACGAGGTAGGTGTTGCGCTGGTTGGCCGCACTGGTGGCCATAAACAAAACCCTGGCCAGCCGCTCTCCACCGCGCCGGACCTCGGCGAAGGTCTGACAGGGCACCTCCCGCAGCGTGCCGTCCGCGGCGAGCCGCACCACCCGCACCTCCCGCGCCAGCGACTCGGCTTGTTCGGCCGGACAACTCAGCAGCACCTCCACCGGCTCAGGGGGACGGTCCAGGCCCGCCCTTTCGTCCAGTTGCAGGGCTTTGCAGTATTTCCACCCCTGCGCCCAGGTGCGCCAGACCGGCGGCAGTGACTTGACCGTTGCGAAGTCGCTGGCCGGCAGCACCGGCGTCCCGGGGTTCTCCTCCTCGGCCTGCGTCTGCAAGACCGTATTGCGGAGCGAATGGGCCAAGGACCGCGCCAACCGGTAGTCCTTTTTCTTCCAGGCCGCTTCCAGCAGGGCCATCTTCTCCTCGAAACTCTCGGTCCGATCCTGGTACCTCGTCTCGGCCGGGAGGTCTGCAGCGCCGGAAGTTTCTGGACGCGCCGCCATCACCAGTTGAAAGCAGATAAGAGGCAAGAGTCGTTAGGCAAACTCCGCGATGGATCGCACGTGTTCTCCCTTTGGTTTCGGCCGTAGTGGGAATCGGTGTGACAGTGCCAGGCCAAGCCGTCGGCCCAGTGACCGCCCTGTAGTACCTCAGCCATAATAACCTCTCCTTTTGCTCGGTGGACTGGCTCGCTACTCTGCGGGGGGCCAGTGCTGCAAACCCAGGCTGGCCACCACCGAAAAGAACGCCGTTCCGACTACCACCAGCAGGACCGTCGCGAAACCCTCCACCCCGCTGCCGGGATGGCAGAGCAGGGGCAGCACACTGGAGCCGACGATGCTGCCCAGATAGCGGCTGGTGGAGAAGATGCCCGAGGCCACCCCCGCCTCCCTCTTGCCCACCGCCTCCACCGCCGCCGCCTGCATACCCGCCGAGGAGAGCCCCAGCCCGATTCCCGCCACCCCCAACCCACCCACCAGCACCGGTAGCACCGGTTCGCTGCCGGCCAGACCCAGGAGCAGAAGCCCCAGGGTGAGCAGCCCCAGGCCGCCCACCGTGGGCCAGCGGCGGCCCCAGCGGTCCGAGAGCCGTCCCCCCAGGGGCGAGCAGATCACCATGGTGGCCGACATCGAGGTCAACACCAGCCCGGCGCGGGCGCTGCCCCACCCGGGCAGGGCCGCCAACAGGAGGGGCACCGCCAGCAGGGTCGAGTACATGGCCAGATTGCTGAGGGCGATGGCGGCGTTGGCGCAGGCAAAGCTGGGGTGGAGGAAGAAGCGGGGCTGGAGCACCGGATCGGGGTGGTGCCATTCGCGGCGGAGAAAAATGACCGCCAGCATCACCAGCAACACCCCGCCCAGGATCGGCAATCCTACCCCTGTGCTATAGCGGCTCTGGGTCAGCAGCCCGGCGGTGCCGGCCAGCACCGCCAGCAGCAGGAGCGCCCCGCCCAGATCAAAGGCCCCGCTGGACGACTGCGCGGGGCGGGCGGGCAAGGACCGCAATCCCAACAACACCGCCGGCACCACCAGCACCAGATTCACATAGAAGATGGCCCGCCAACCGGCCAGCTCGACCAGCAGCCCGCCCAGGGGCGGCCCCGCCGCCGCCGCCAGCCCCACCGCGGCCCCCACCATGCCAAAACGGGCCGCCCGCCTCTCGGCCGGCACCACCTCGCGCACCAGCGCCGCTCCGTTGGGCAGGGCAATAGCCCCGGCAATGGCCTGCTGCACCCGGAAAAAGAGCAGCCACGAGAGGCTGGTCGCAAAGGCCGCCGCCAGCGAGGCCAGGGCAAAGTAGATAAGCCCGCCCAGGATCAGCGGCCGCCGGCCGAAGCGATCGCCCAGCTTGCCGGCCACTGGCTGCAGGCAGGCCATGGTGATCAGGTACGAGGTCACCAGCCAGCCGCTGGTGGCCAGGTCGGCCCCAAACTCGACCATCAGCCGCGGCAGGGCCACGGCGATCATCGTCGAGTTGAGCGGGGCCAGCATGGTGGCCAGGGCCACCGTCACCAGCACCGCCCCCTCCCTCAGCGGCGGGACCTCTTCACTGCTCGACAATCCGCACCGTCCCGGCGTCGCCATCCACCTCCAGGAGCTGGCCCTCCTTGATCACCTTGGTGGCGGCGCCGGTGCCCACCACCGCCGGAATCCGGTATTCGCGGGCAACCACCGCGCAGTGGCTGAGGATGCCGCCGGTGTCAGTGACGATCCCCCCGGCTGTGGCAAAGAGCGGGGTCCAGGGCGGCGAAGTCGTTTCGGCCACCAGGATATCCCCCAGCTTCAAGCGGCCGGCTTCCTCCAGCGTGCGGATCACCCGCGCCCGGCCGCGCACCACCCCCGCCGAACCCGCATGGCCGGTCAGGGTGCCGGCCTCGGCGGCCACCGGCGGCGGTCCCCCGAAGAGTTTGCCGAAGATCCGGGTCAGCGGGTTGTCCGGCGGTGGGCCATAATCCATGCCCAGCGCCCGCGGTGCCTCGACCTTGCGGAAGTGCTCCAACTCGGCCTGCCGTTGGGCGACCAACCCGCGCTGTTCGCCACCGCCTGCCAGCGCGGCGCGCAGCTCGCCGAGTTCCAAATGAAAGACGTCTTCGGCCGCGGCGATGGACCCTGTCTCGACCAAGCGCCGGCCCACCGCCAAGATCACCCGCCGCACCCGGGCCATGGCGTTGAAGTCGATCCAGAAACCGTGGTCCTCGGAGAGCACCACGCCCAATTGGCCGGCCCTGAGCATAAACTCGAACTGCTCGACCACCTGCCGGGGATATCCCTGTAGTTTGGCGCGCGCCGCAGCCACCGCCTCCTCGCGCTGGGCCGCCAGCGAGGCCAGGTGCAGGCGCGGGTCCTCGCTGTCTGCCCGGCCCAGATGATCGCGCAGATTGCGCAGCGCCGGCGCCGGGTCCTCGATCCAGGTGGGGGTGGTCAGGCCCCAGGTAGTCCCGCACTGGCCATAGGTGTCCAGGAAGGCCCGCAGCGCCCCGGCAAAGGCCCTGCCCTCGGCGCTCTGCTCCAGCGCCCCGATCAGCTCTTTGCCTTCGCTGTTCTCCAGTGCCGCGCGCACCTGGCCCGAGGAGAGCGCCTGCCGGCTGAGATCCCATAGGCCCTGGTTCACCTCGAGGGTCTTGTTGGCAAAGCCCTGCAGCAGCCGGTACGCGTCGAGTGCCTTGGCGCCCTCGAAGAGGTCTGCGTACAGATCGGCGAACATACTCATGGCCGCGTAGGCCGGCAGCACGATGCGGAAATGCAGTTCCCAGAGGCGGTCCACCCGGTCCACTGTCTCGTCGAGGTGGCGCTGCAGCCCATCCGGGTCCGCCCCCTCCAGATCAAAGGCGTCCCACCACGCCAGGTGCGCCTTGATCTCGGGCAGCCATTCCCCTTCCCACAGCTCGTTCAGCCGGGCGATGGCCGCCCCGATCTGCTCCCCGGCCCGCTGCCCCTGGGCGTCCATCTCGGCCAAGGGCACCGCCGGCACCATCGCCTCGAAGTGGTAGTTGTTGATCTGTCTGGCCCGCGCGCGCAGGGGCATGCCGTACGCCTCCTGGGCACGGCCAAAACCGATCTGCATGATCCGGCACCACAGCTCCCCTTCCAGCGCCGGCAGCGGCAAGGGGAAATGCATCGGATCGCGCGACCAGGGCAGCTGCGCCTCCTCGGGGCTGGCCCACTTGACCGGAAAGTTGGCGGGAATAGGAATAGGTTGAGGTTGAGGGTGAGCCGCGGGCATGGATACACTCCTGGGTGAAAGGGTTATTCGGGTTGGATCAGGGTGGTGATGGGCCGGCATTGGAGCAGATAGAGCACCCCGTCCTTGAAGGCGCACTCCACGTCCACTGGCCAGCCCCACTTCTCCTCCAGGGCCAGCCCCAAGCGCGCCATCTGGGCCAGTTGTTCTTCGTCTAGGGTGGGGTGGGTGCGCAGGAAGCGGGGCACCCCCACCTCGCGGGTGCCGCCTGGCACCGGCACGGTCATCTGGCCCTTCTCGGCGATGCGGCGTTCCACTACCTGCAGATCGGCCTTGCGCACCTGGTATGCATCCGGGCTGACGGTACCGCCGACGATGCTCTCCCCCAGGCCCCAGCTGGCATTGACCACCACCACCTCGCGGTTGCCACTCACCGGATCGGCGCTGAACACCACCGCCGAGACATCGGCGGCCACCAGCTGCTGCACCAGCACCGCCAACTGGCACTGGTCCAGGGAAAGGCCGTAACGCCTCCGGTACTCGCGCACCCGCGCCGAGCGCATCGAAGCCCAGCAGTCGCGCACCGCCCGGCCCACCTCGTCGACGCCGACCAGATTGAGATAGGTCTCGTACTGGCCGGCAAAGGAGGCAGCGCGGCCATCCTCGTCCACCGCCGAGGAACGCACCGCCACGCTGGGCTCTTCGGCGGCGCAGCGCCTGGCTAGCTCCGCGTACGCCGCCTGGAGCTGGGTGCGGCAGTCTGCGGGCAGGGAGTCGGTCTCTTGCAGGCCAGCGGCCCAGCGGGCAAAGGCCCTGGTGGTCAGACAAAAGCCGGGCGGCACCCGATGCTCGGCAGCGAGCCGGCTGAGGTTGGCTACCTTGCCGCCCACCTGCTCCACCTCGCCGCAGGCCGGCTGTCCCAACCAGAGGATCTCCCCGTCTGTTGTTCCTGCTTCGCGTATTGATTCCAGTGCTGTCACCTTTCTGTCACATATGTTTGGCGAGATGGGCAATATAAGACCTCTTCCCTCCCGTACCAACCTCCTATTGTCCCAGTGAAGCCCATGGCTTATCGTACCTTTTCCATTTATCCACCCCCTGCCGAGGATACTCCCGTGCTGGACCTGAGCATCACCCAGGCCTTCCTGCGAGACCACCAGCTCGACGCCTGGTTGGTGTACGACTTCCGCAACAGCAATCCCGTGCTCTGGCAATTGCTCGGCCTGCAGCGGCCCAGCACCCGCCGCGCCTTTCTCCTCATCCCTGCCCAGGGACCAGCCCGTCTGCTGGCCCACGCCATCGAGCAGGGCACCTTCGCGGGAACCGGGGTGGCGCTGGAATCCTACACCGGCTGGCAGCAGCTGCACACCTGGCTGCGCCAGGCCCTGGCGGGGTGCCAGAAAGTGGCCATGGAATACTCACCCGGAGGCGCCCTGCCCATCACCTCCTGGGTGGATGGGGGCACCCTAGACCTGGTGCGCGGCTGTGGAGTGGAGGTGGTCTCCTCCGCCGACCTCTTCCAGGTCGCCCTGGCCTCGTGGGGCCCCGAGGCCCTCACCTCCCACCTCGATGCCTGCACCCAGGTGGCCCAGGTCAAGGACACCGCCTTTGCCCACCTCGCCCAGTGCCTGCAGCAGGGGCATCCCTGCACCGAGTACGATCTCCAGCAGTTCATGCTCGCCGACTTCGCCCGCCGTGGCCTCGAAACCGACCACGGCCCCATCGTCGCCTTCAACGCCCACAGCGGCAATCCCCACTTCGAACCCCAGCCCAGCGGCTCCGCCGCCGTTGCCCAGGGCGATTGGGTGCTCTTGGATCTGTGGGCCAAACACCCAGGCCCCCAGCTCGTGTACGGCGACATCACCTGGGTGGCCTGCGCCGCCGCCCAAGCCACGCCTGAGCAACAGGGGATATTTGACATGGTGAAACAGGCGCGCGATCTAGTAGTGGAGCATTTGCAGCGCGCCTGGACAGCCGGCAAAACGGTACAAGGCTGGGAGGCCGACCGCGTGGCCCGCGAGTACCTGGAGCGCGCCGGGTACGGCGCCCAGTTCCTGCACCGCACCGGCCACAGTCTGGGTCCGGGCCGCGCTGTACACGGCCTGGGCGCTAATCTCGACGATCTGGAGAGCCACGACACCCGCCTGCTGCTGCCGGGCACCGGTTTCTCGGTGGAGCCGGGCATCTATCTGCCCCACTTTGGCGTGCGGCTCGAAATCAACCTCTACGTGGACCCCGACCACGGCCCGCAGGTGACCACCCCGACCCAGCAGGAAATCATCTGCCTCCTTCCCTGAAAGAGAGCGATCATGTCCAAGATTTTCTACACCACCACCCCCATTTACTACGTCAACGCCGATCCGCACATTGGCCACGCGTACACCACCATCATCGGCGACTTCCTGGCCCGCTGGCACCGCCTCGCCGGCTGCGATACCCACTACCTGACCGGCACCGACGAACACGGGGAGAAGATCTACCAGGCCGCCCAGGCCGCCGGCGTCGCCCCCCAGGCCTTCGTGGACCAGATCAGCGCCCGCTTCGCCCAGGCCTGGGAGGTGTTGGGCATCAGCCACGACGATTTCATCCGCACCACCCAGGAGCGCCACACCAGTGTCGTGCGCCAGGTTTTACAGACGGTGTACGAGCGGGGGGATATCTACTACGACGAATACGAGGGCCTCTACTGCGTGGGCTGTGAGCGTTTCCTCACCGACAAAGAACTGGTCGAGGGCAAATGCCCCACCCACCACACAGCCCCCGAGGCCCGCCGCGAGGGCAACTACTTCTTTCGCATGGAGCAGTACCGGGCCTGGCTCACCGAACACATCCAGACCCACCCGGACTTTATCCAGCCCGAGGGCTACCGCAACGAGATCCTCAGCATGCTGCGCGAGTCCATTGGCGACCTGTCCATCTCGCGGCCAAAAACCCGGGTGCCCTGGGGCATCCCCCTGCCCTGGGACGAGAGCCACGTCACCTATGTGTGGTTCGACGCCCTGCTCAACTACGTCTCGGCCCTGGGCTACCTGCAGGGGGATCGCTTCGCCAAATACTGGCCCCACACCTGGCACCTGATCGGCAAGGATATCCTCAAGACCCACGCGGTCTTCTGGCCCACCATGCTCAAGTCCGCCGGCATTCCCCTGTACCAGCGGCTGTTGGTGGGCGGATACCTGCTGGGACCGGATGGCCGCAAGATGAGCAAATCCCTGGGCAACGTGGTGGATCCCTTTGCCCTCTCGGAGAAGTACGGGCGGGACGCGCTGCGCTATTTCCTGCTGCGCGAATTGCCCTACGGCCAGGACGGGGCCGTGGGCGAGAAGGGTCTGGTGGAGCGCTACAACGCCGACCTGGCCAACGATCTGGGGAATCTGTTGGCGCGGGTGCGGGCCCTGCTCTTGCGCCACCTGGACGGGGTGATCCCTCAGCCAGCCCCTGGGGAGGCCGAGGCCGCCACCAGCTCTGCCGGCCAGGGCCTGCTGGAGAAGCTGCGCCCGCTGGTCCACAACCTGCGCCTGTACGCCGCCATCGAGGAGGTGCTGCAATTCGTGCGCTCCCTCAACCGCTACTTCAACGACCAGGCCCCCTGGAAATTGGCCAAGGACCCCGGTCAGCTAGAGCGGCTGGGCACCGTGCTCTACCAGGTGGTCGAGGGGCTGAGGGTGGCCTCGATCCTGCTGGAGCCGGCCATCCCCGACAAAGCCCGCCAGTTGCGCCAGAGCCTGGGCCTGGGCGACTACACCCTGGAGCAGGCCGCGACGTGGGGCCTGAGTCCTGCTGGGACGCGCATCCCCGCCGAGGCCCCGATCCTCTTTCCCAAATCCGAGGCCGAGGCACCAGCACCGGCCCCGCCACCAGCGCCGGCCCTGCCGACCAAACCGCCCATCACCATCGACGAGTTCGGCAAGGTGGAACTGCGGGTGGCCCTGGTCAAAGCCGCCGAGAAGGTGCCCAAGGCCGACAAGCTGCTCAAGCTCACCCTCGACCTGGGCGGCCAGGAACGCACCGTAGTCAGCGGCATCGCCCAGTGGTACAAGCCCGAGGACCTGCCCGGCCGCAAGGTAGTGGTGGTGGCCAACCTCCAGCCGGTCAAGCTGCGCGGTATCCTCTCCGAGGGCATGATCCTGGCCGCCGCCGACGACCAGGGCAACCTCACCCTGGTGGGCCTGGACCAGGACCTGGCCTCGGGGGCAGAGGTGCGCTAAACCTGGGCGCAGTACCCGAACAGGTAAATACAGGCAGAAGGGAAGTGGTGTGGGGGATCAGCAAAACCGCAGAGCTAAGGCACCCCCGCGAGACTTGGTATGAGGAATACACCCGGGATTGCGATGGGTGCCAATCCTCGCCACCACTACCCCTTCGACTCCTCCTCCCCGCCCCGGAACGCCCACCCGAAGAAGAGCGCCGTGCCCAGGGTGAAGACCCCCGGCCACAGGAAGAAGAATCCCCAGTCGTGTCCGCCTCCCGGCAGGGCGAGATAGTCGTAACAGCGCCCGGCGGCAAAATGCCCAACCAGGGCTCCCATGCCGCTGTTGATCACCACCAGCAACCCCTGGGCGCTGGCCCGCATCTGGGGCGGGCTCAGCCGGTCCACGGCCACGGTGCTGCCGATGGCGAAGAAGCTGAAAGCCACCCCCTGTAGGCACTGGGCGATCACCATCACCCATAGCGAATCCGCCACCGCAAAGCAGACCAGCCGCAACGCCTGGGCCAGCAACCCGGCGAAGATGGTCCAGCGCAGTCCCAGCCGGCGCAGCGCCCCGGTCAGCAACAGCATGGTGAACACCTCGGCGACCTGGGCCAGGCTCAGGACCATATTGGCGGTGCCTGGACTCAGCCCCAGCCTCTGGGGATCGACGAGAAAAAGAAACCCGAAACCAAAGGCAAAGGGCCCGGTCAATGCCGAGGCAAAGGCGGTGATTACCAGCACCGCAAACCCCCGCTGCCGCAAGAGCGAGAAGGCCGATTTCAGGCTCTTCCCCGCAGAGCCGCCGCTGCCCGGCGGGGTGTGCGGCAGGGTGAAGGCATAGATCCCGGCGACGGCGCACAACACCGCCGCCAGCAGCAACCCGTCGCCCAGGTGGCCCTCGCCGCCCCCGCGCAGTTCCAGGTACAGGCTCAGGCCCCAGCTCACCGCGATCCAGCCGATGGTGCCCCACACCCGCACCTGGCCGAAGCGGCGGAAATCCCCCAGATGGTGCAGGGCGATCACATTGGCCAGGGAGCGGGTGGGCAGGTAGATGAGGCAGAAGAGCGCCATGGCGGTCCACAGCGCGGCGAACTCGTGTTGCCTCCAACCCCACACCAGCAAGGGCACACAGAGCAGATAACACCAGCCGGCAAATTTCTGGCTCGGCCAGAAACGGTCGGCCAGCCAACCGGCCACCAACGGCGAACAGAGGGCGGCCAGCGCCCAGGTCGCAGAGACATAGCTGATCTGCTCGCCGCTGAACCCCAGGGCGCCCATGTGGCCGCTCAACAGCATGCCCTGGGCCCCCAGGATCATGGAGGAGAAGGCGAACATCGCCGACAGGCGCACCGTCGGTGCCGGCTGCCCCATCAGCCCCGCAGCAGCAGCGAGCGCAGCCGGTCGGCCAGCGCGGTGTGGCGCTCGGTGGTGCGGGCGTTGCGCACCGCGATCCCCAGGGCCCGCTTCGTCCCCACCATCACCACCAGTTCGCGCGCCCGGGTGATAGCGGTATAGAGCAGGTTGCGCTGCAGCATCAGGTAGTGCTGGGTGGTCAGCGGCAGCACCACTGCCCGGTATTCCGATCCCTGGGACTTGTGTACCGAAACAGCATACGCCAACACCAGCTCGTCCAGCTCCGAAAACTCGTATTCCACCTCTTCCTCGAACAGCACCCGCACCAGCTGGTTTTCCGCGTCCACGGCGCGGAGGCGGCCCACGTCGCCGTTAAAAACCCCCTTCTCGTAGTTGTTGCGCACCTGCATCACCTTGTCCCCCACCCGGTACTCGGTGCCCCCCCGCTTCCAACTCTCCCCTTTGGGATTGAGCCGCTGCTGCAGCACCTGGTTGAGGTTGCTGGCCCCGGTCTCGCCCCGGTACATGGGCGCCAGCACCTGAATATCCTCGATGGGATCGAGGTTATAGCGGCGGGGCAGGCGCTCGGCGCACAACTCCTGGATCAGCGAGGCCACCCGCTCCGGCTCCTCCTCCTCGATAAAAAAGAAGTCGCGGGCTTCGCGGTTGTTGAGCGAGGGAAACTCGCCCTGGTTGATCAGGTGGGCGTTGGTGACGATCTGGCTCTGCTGGGCCTGGCGGAAGATATGGGTGAGGCGCACCACCGGCACTACCCCGCTGGCGATCAGCTCGCGCAGCACCTTGCCCGGCCCCACCGAGGGCAATTGGTCCACGTCCCCCACCAGCACCAGCCGCGCCGCCGTGGGCAGCGCCTTGAGCAGGCTGTGCATCAGCGGCACGTCGACCATTGACACCTCGTCGGCGATCAGGGCCTGCGCCCTGAGCGGATTGTCCTGATGGTGCTCGAATCCCTTGGGGGGCTTGAAGCCCAGCAACCGGTGGATGGTGCGGGCCGGCTTGCCGGTGGCCTCAGCCAGTTTCTTGGCCGCCCGCCCGGTGGGTGAACAGAGCAAAACCTGCTGGCCCTGTTGCTCCAAAAGCGCGATGATACCCCGGGTGATGGTGGTCTTGCCCGTGCCTGGCCCCCCGGTGAGCACCATCACCTTGCTCTGCGCTGCCACCCGCAGTCCCTCGCGCTGCTGCGCCTCGTACTGGATGCCCAGTTTGGCCTCGAGCCCGGCGATGGCCGCCTCGATCTGGTCGTGGCTCTGGCGCAGCGGCGCCTGGAGCAGGCGCTGCAGAGCTGCGGCTATGCCCACCTCGGCCTGGTGCAGCGGCGGCAGGTACACCCGCTCCCCGTCCAGCACCACCCCCTGCTCGGCGGCCAGCCCTACCAATCCTTGGGCCAGCAATTCCTGGCCGATCTCCAGCTCCTGCCCGGCCGCCTGCAGCAACTCCTCCCGGGGCAAAAAGACATGCCCCTCGTCACTGGCCTGGTTGAGCACGTAGCGCAGGCCGGCCCTGAGTCTTTCCGGCGCCTCGGGCTGTATGCCTAGATTTCGGGCGATGCGGTCGGCGCTGAGGAAACCTATACCCCAGATATCCTGCTCAAGGCAGTACGGATTGGCCCGCACGGCGGCGATGGCCTGGTCCCCGTAGGTCTTGTAGATCTTCACCGCGTAGGCCGTGCCCACTCCATGGGACTGCAGGAAGATCATCACATCCTTGATCTGCCGCTGGGCCTGCCAGCCCTGCACGATGATCTCCACCCGCTTGGGCCCCGTGCCGGGCACCTCCAGCAGCCGCTCGGGGTGCCGCTCGATGACCTCCAGGGTTTCCACCCCGAAATGATCGACGATGCGCTGGGCCGTAACCGGCCCCACCCCCTTGATCAGCCCCGAACCCAGGTACCGGCGGATGCCCTCCACCGTGGACGGATAAAGGGGCGTGTATTGCGAAAACTTGAACTGCCTGCCGTACTGGGGATGGGCAGACCACTCCCCTTCGAGGCGCACCCCTTCCCCCACCTGCACCCCCACCATCACCCCCACCACAGTGAGTAATTCCTCCTCGCCCACCTGTAGCCGGGCCACGGTGTAGCCCGTATCCTCGGCCTGAAAGGTGATCCGCTCGATGGTGCCTTCGACGACCTCGGGCACGGGCGCTTCCCTCTATATCCGAAATCCCCGCCAGAGCGCCCGGCGGGGATTTCCTGCGGTCGGTGGAGCCGCAACCGGCTCACTTCTTCTTGAGTCGCTCCTCAGCGCTGTCCTGGGGGATATACCCCAGCACCTCGCGGGCATGGTCGATGTCCACCCAGCGCCATTGATTGTTCGACACCCCGTAGAAGATGTCGAAGCGCACGTCCTCCGGTGCGTCCACTGACCGTTCGACCAACTGCACCACGTCGCGCTGGCTGCACCAGACCGCCCCCGATTCGGGTTTGTGCGGATGGTCCTCGGCATTGACCCAGCCGATGCGCAGGCAGAGGGAGGAAAGGTCGTGGACGTCGGCATAAAAACGGGCCAGGGCCTCGCCCCAGACCTTCGAGGCCGGGTAGAGCCCGGTGGGCCGCACCGGCCATTCGTGGGTGACGGTGTGTATATCGGCCTGGGCGGCCTCGCCGAAACGCCCCTCGGCGATGGACTTGTACGGCTCGTCGAGCTGATAGCCCCAGGAAACCATGATCGAACTGGCGTACACCACCCGCTTCACCCCGGCCCGCACCGCCGCCTCGAAGACATTGCGCACCCCGACTATATTGCTGGCCAGCAGGCTCTCCCAGCTGGCGTCCGGACGGGGATCGGCCGCCAGCTGCACCACCACATCGATGCCCACCATGGCCTTTTCCACCGCCTCCAGGTCGCTCAGGTCCACCAAATGGAATTGATCCCTGGCGATCTGCAACTGGCGGGTGCGGGGCGCCCGGTCAGAGAGCCGGCGCCGCCTGGCCAGGCCGTGTACCTCGTATTTGCCGGGCTGGGCCTGCAGGCGCTGAAAAACGGAACTGGCGATCAGGCCGTACACCCCGGTGATCAACACTTTCTTGGCCGCCATCCTCATATCCTTTTGGCTGAACGGTGCAGCTTTTATAATAAAGTCCCCTTCCCTTGCCCTCAAGGGAAGGAATGTGTCTTGGCTATCTCGGTTCGCCGAGTACGCCGATATAATCCAGCGCCCGGTACCGCTGGTCGTAGTCCATGCCGTACCCCACCACGAAGACGTCCTCGATGGCGAAACCCCGGTAATGCACCGGTACCGGATGCCGGCGCCGCGCCGCCTTGTCGAGCAAGGCACACACCTTGAGCGAACGCGGTTGACGCTCGCGAAAACGCGCCAGCACAAACTCGAGGGTCAGCCCGGTATCCACGATCCCGTCTACGACCAAAACCTCCCGCCCCGCCAGGTCCACACCCACGTCCTTGGCCAGCTGCACCTTTCCCTGCGACTGCCCGCCGGCATAACTGGAGATGCTGACAAAATCGTATTCCACCTGGCGGGCAAAGGCCTCGGGCAGACAGGCCAGCAGCTCCATCATAAAACGCGCCGCCCCGTTCAGGATCCCCACCACCAGGGGCGGGGATTCTGCATAGTCCGCCGCCAGCTGCCCGGCCAGCTGCACCACCCGCCGGCGCACCCTTTCCCGGTCGATCAGTACCTGCAAAAGGCGTTGATCCATGTCCTCCATCCGGGCGATGCGTGGTGTCCCTGTAATTTAGGGACGGAAGGGGAAAATGGCGCGGGGGTGGCGCAAAAAAACACGAGGCTGTGCCCGGGAGAGGGACAGCCTCGTGCTGGGGAGGGGGAGCGGAAAGGGGGTTGGGGAGTTTCAGGTTGCGACCAACTCGTCCTCGGACTCCTCCTCGGGCAGGCCGGCCCCATTGGGTACGGCCTTGCCTCCATTGACCTGGAGCAACTGGCGCAGTTCACCTTCGATCTGGTCGGCCAGTTGGGGGTGCTGCTTGAGGAAGACGCGGGCATTCTCGCGGCCCTGGCCCAGCCGCTCCTTGGCGTAGGAGAACCAGGTGCCGCTCTTCTCGACGAGTTCGTGCTGAATGCCCAGGTCGAGCAGATCACCCTCGCGGGAAACCCCGATGTCGTCGCCGCGGAACATGATGTCGAACTC